>OJRH01000693.1_pt1 | contig 14783 bp, 9 predicted proteins | sample 1599131 | NCBI WGS metagenome assembly OJRH01 (sample SAMN03922527, study PRJEB24848) | human gut metagenome | isolation source: stool sample | host: Homo sapiens | place: Germany | collected 2010-05
AAAAAGACCGGATCTCATTCGAGGCGGGCCTTGCCCCCTCGAGCTCCCCCGCGGCGCTTTATCCGTTTCCCTGCCGCATCTTGACGATAGACAGCAAAAAGAGCACGCTGCCAAAGCAGCGTGCTCTTTATATGGTTTGCGTTTTGGCCGATGGAAGCCGAATCAGGCGGCCTTCTTGGCCTTGGCCTGCGCTGCGAGTGCCTTGCTGCCCTCGACGACGAGGTCAATGGCAAGGATGACCAGCAGGATGGCCAGGATCGCGCGGATGTAGCACCATGCAAGGCCGGTGCCGCCGGCGATGATCGCAGTGATCTGGGACTTGATGGTGAAGACCAGAGACGTCAGCGTCACGAGGATCATGAAGATCATCGGGAAGTAGAACATCTTGTTGTTTCTGCCCATCTTGCCGAGCCATGCGGCGACGGCCAGCAGGCCGAGGCCGGCCAGGAGCTGGTTGGCAGCGCCGAACAGGGGCCAGATCTTTGCGTAACCGGTCATGCCAAGGGCAATGCCAAGCACGACGGTGATTGCGGTGGAGACGTACGGATTGCAGAGAACCTTGCGAGCGCCGGTCACGGTCGGATCGCCGGCCTTCTCACCGGGCTTGAGCCAGAATTCCTGGAACATGTAGCGAGCCAGACGGGTCGCGGTGTCCAGAGAGGTCAGGCAGAACACGGACACGGCCAGGACCATCAGCGTGTAGGTGACGGACACGGCGCCGGAGCCGAAGATCTTGCCGAGCATCTGGGACAGGCCGGTCGCGAACACGACGGTCGGGGTGACGGTCGTGCCAGCCTGGTAATCTTTCCAGATGTACGCAACGGCGCACAGGGAAACGATCGCGAGCACGCACTCAATGAGCATGCCGCCGTAGGCGATGGGCTGTGCATCCTTCTCATTGTTGAGCTGCTTGGCCGTCGTGCCGGAACCAACGAGGGAGTGGAAGCCGGAGATGGCACCGCAGGCAATGGTGACGAACAGAGCCGGGAACATATAGCCAAGGGAGCTGCCCGTCGGGGCGATGGTGTCTTTGAAGCCGGTGAACGCAGGCATATCCAGCGTCGGGTGGCAGCCAACAACGCCGATGATCGCGAGGATCATCATCGCATACAGCAGGAACGAGCTGAGGTAGTCACGCGGCTGGAGCAGGATCCACACAGGCGTGACGGAAGCGACCAGAATGTAGATGCCGCAGATGATCATCCAGGTCTGGTAGCTCAGGTAGATCGGATGCCACTTGATGCCAAGCCACATCACAAAGGCAATGGCCACAACACCGATGATCGTGGACACGCCGATCGGCGCATTTCTGCGGTACACGAAGAAACCGAAGAAGATGGCCAGGACGATGAACAGCAGCGAGATGATCGCCGTCGTGGCGTTGGCAGCGGAAGCAGCCACATCCACAACACCGTCCACATAGGTGGCCTTGAACGTGTTGGCGACGATGGACGCGAACGCGGCCACGACCAGGATCAGGGTCAGGTAAGAGAAGATGAGGAACAGGCGCTTGGCCTTCTTGCTGATGCTGGTCTCGACAACGGTGCCGATGGACTGGCCGTCATTGCGGACAGAGGCAAACAGCGCGCCGTAGTCATGCACACCACCGAAGAAGATGCCGCCGATGAGAACCCACAGCAGCACCGGGACCCAGCCGAAAACAGCGGCCTGGATCGGGCCGTTGATCGGGCCAGCGCCCGCGATGGAGGAGAAGTGGTGACCCATCAGAACAGGGGCCTTTGCAGGGCAGTAGTCCATGCCGTCTTCCAGCTCGTGAGCCGGCGTCGAGCGGGACGGGTCGATGCCCCACTGTTTGGACAGCCATCCGCCGTAGAAAACGTAGCCAAGGGCGAGAATGACAATGCCAACAATCAGAATTACAGCAGCATTCATTGAATTAACTCCCTTCTTTCATATTCTTAAACAGTGTTGTCTTCAACAACTGTGCTGTACTGCGTCCGCTGCCATTGGCAGCCGTTTTGCCGGTGCTGAGTTCCACGACGCCGGTGTGGTAATCCATCCAGCCGTGGAACGCGAGCTTGAAGCTCTTATAAATACGTGTGCGGCGCAGGGCTCGCAGCGCATCCGGCTCACAGGTGTCACACAAGAAGATCGCCGTGATATAAGAGCACATATGATTCGGGCCCGGCTCGATCCGCTGCATGCCGTCGGCACGCGCCTGCTCGCGGCACTGCTCGAAAATTTCTTTCGTGAGCACGGGGGCCGAGAAAATGTAGACATATTCGTTGTTGTCCGCTTCCCAGAGCTTGGCGGCCTTGACCAGCACATACTTCTCGGAGTGGATGTGCAGCCCGGCCTCCGCGACCAGATAGCCCTTCGGCTCGTCGTGGCGCACAACATCAAAATATCCCGAATAACTGTGGCACAGTTTGTCGAGCGCTTCCTCGCGGGTCATACGCCGTCCTCCCTGTTTGATGCAAAATTTTCATAGTATGTTTTCATGGAGTTCATGAACAAACTAAGAACAAAGTGTAAACATACCGCTAAGGTTATAATAGCGCGCCCCCCGGAATCTTTCAAGTGAAATAAATGACAAATATCCACATCCGTTTTTGTCAACTTTTCATAACGTACGCACAAAAATGTCGAAGAACTTGGAATTATGTAAATGATTTTCCGTAAGGAACAGACAAACGTTTCACCTGTGCGGACACTGATTTTTCAGCGAAAATGTGGCTGCGTTTTTTGCTTGACGATCTTTTCCTGCAGTAAAATCTAATTATGTAAACCATCTTGCAAAGTTGCTCTGCCGCCCTCAGTGCAGGTACGGACGGCAAGTGCGATTCTTGTCGAAAAGTGATTGACAGGACGTGCAAATCTTGCTACAATGAGTCGTCTCAATTGGAATGATGCCTAGAGTCTTTCCGAAGCAAGATGCGACCGCCGCCGCGCCTCGCGCGCCGGCCAAGGCCATACGGACAGCCGGGTCGAATGCCGCAAACCGCACCGCGTGCGGTGGCAACTTCTGTTGCCTTATTGATTGAGTTAAAAGCTCAAGTTTTATAAGTTGGTCACTTAAAACCAGGCTGCTTTCAGCATCCAAACTTGTGAAATGGTCAATAAGAGTAGTAAAAGTAATCTTTGCTATATAGACTCTCAAGACACAACATCCTGTTGGGAACGGTGCGCACGGGCCGCGGACGGCCGCTGCGCGCCCAATGGCATATGTTTGTTCACAAGCGCCGCTGCTGATCTGCAGCGGCGTTTTTTGTGCACAAGGGGGAAACACAGCCATGAAAAAAGTCATTGAACTCCGCAACGTCAGCAAACAGTTTGACGGCGAGACCGTTCTCGACAGCATCAACCTCGATATTTACGACAACGAATTTCTGACGCTGCTCGGCCCGTCCGGCTGCGGCAAGACCACGACCCTGCGCATGATCGGCGGCTTTGAAACGCCGGATCAGGGCGACATCCTCTTTCTCGGTGAGCGCATCAACGACATTCCGCCGCACAAGCGCAACATCAACACCGTTTTCCAGCGCTACGCACTCTTCCCCCACCTGAACGTGTTTGAAAACGTGGCGTTTCCGCTGCGCGAGCAGAAGCTGCCGCGCGACGAGATCGAGCAGAAGGTCAACGAGATGCTCGCGCTCGTCAAGCTCACGGGCTTCGAGCGCCGCAACGTCACGCGCCTGTCCGGCGGACAGCAGCAGCGCGTCGCCATTGCGCGCGCGCTCGTGAGCCGGCCGCGCGTGCTACTGCTCGACGAGCCGCTCGCCGCGCTCGACCTGAAGCTGCGCAAGGACATGCAGCAGGAGCTCAAAAACATCCAGAAGGCCACCGGCATCACGTTCGTGTTCGTCACGCACGATCAGGAAGAAGCGCTGAGCATGTCCGACACGATCGTCGTCATGTCCGAGGGCAAGATCCAGCAGATCGGCACGCCGCTCGATATTTATAATGAACCGCAGAATGCTTTCGTGGCGGATTTCATCGGCGAGAGCAACATTGTCGACGGCATCATGCGGCAGGACTTCCGCGTGACGTTCTCCGGCCACTCGTTCACGTGCGTGGACAAGGGCTTTGCCAAAAACGAGAACGTGGACGTCGTCATCCGCCCCGAGGATGTGGACATCGTGCCCATCGAGCAGGGCATGCTGCGCGGCACGGTCACGTCCGTCACGTTCATGGGCGTGCACTATGAGATCATCATCGACATCAACGGCTTCAAGTGGATGATCCAGACGACGGACTACGTCGACGAGGGTGCGGAGGTCGGCCTGTATATCGAGCCGGACGCCATCCACATCATGAAAAAGTCCGAGTATTCGGGCATGTACGGCGACTATTCCTCGTTCAGCAACGAGCTGGACGAGCTCTCGGACGCGGAAAGCGAGCCGGACGAATGAACAATCGCATCCATTCCGAAAACCGCCGCGCCTCGCTGGCGCATCGTCTGGCGCTCGCACCGTATTCCGTGTGGGCGGTCATCTTCGTGGCCGTGCCGCTCGTGTTCGTGGCCTACTATGCGTTCACGGACGAGAGCTTCCGGTTCACGACCGAAAACCTGACGAAGTTTTTCACCGCCGTGAGCACGATCACCGACGACAGCGGCGCCACGCGCGAGGTGCATACGTACCTGCTCATCTTCTGGCGCTCGGTGAAGCTGGCCGTCATCTCCACGGCCATCTGCCTGCTCATGGGCTACCCCATCGCGTATATCATCGCCCGCGCCGCGCCGCACACGCAGAAAACGATCATCACGCTCATCATGATCCCGATGTGGATGAACTTCCTCATCCGCACCTACGCGTGGATGACCATCCTGCAGGACTCTGGCCTGCTCAACATGCTCTTTTCCGCGCTGCACCTCGGCCAGGCGCACATCATCGGCACCGAGGGCGCCGTCGTCGTCGGCATGGTGTACGACTACTTCCCGTATATGATCCTGCCGATCTACTCGGTCATGGCCAAGATGGACACGCGCCTGATCGAGGCCGCGCGCGACCTCGGCTGCAACTGTCTCGGCGTGCTGCGGCGGGTCATCTTCCCGCTGAGCCTGCCGGGCGTCATGTCCGGCATCACGATGGTGCTCATCCCGTCGATCAGCACCTTTTATATCTCGCAGAAACTCGGCAACGGCAAGTTCTTCCTCATCGGCGACGCGATCGAGGGGCAGTACGTGGCCAATAACCTGCACTTTGCCGCCGCCATCGCCTTCATCCTCATGCTGATCCTGCTGGCCGCCATGGCCCTGATGAAGCGCGGCACGAACAAGCGCGTCTACGGAGGTGTGTGACATGAAACGAGCTGCTAAGATCTATACCGCCCTCATCTTCGTGTTCCTGTTCGCGCCGATCGTGATCCTGCTGGTATTCTCGTTCAACGAGGCCAAGAGCCTGTCGGTGTTCTCCGGCTTCTCATTCAAATGGTATCAGGAGCTATTCCGCGACGGGGAAACGCTCAACGCGCTCAAAAACACGCTCATCCTCGCCGTGGTCGCATCGCTCGTGTCGACCGCGATGGGCACGGCTGCCGCCGTGGGCATGAACCGGATGCGCAACAAATATCTGCGCGCCGCGCTCGACACGGCGACCGACATCCCCATGATGAATCCGGACATCATCACCGGCATTTCGCTGATGCTCATGTTCGTGTTCTTCGGCCGGCTGCTCGGCGCGTCCACGAGTCTCGGCTTCTGGTCGATGCTCGCGGCGCACATCACGTTCTGCCTGCCGTATGTCATCATGCAGGTGCTGCCGAAGCTGCAGCAGATGGACCGCTCGCTGCCCGAGGCCGCGATGGATCTCGGCTGCACGCCGGTGCGTGCGTTTTTCCGCGTGGAAGTGCCGGAGATCCTGCCCGGCATCATCACCGGCATGATCATGGCCTTCACGCTCTCGCTCGATGACTTCGTCATCAGCTACTTCACGCAGGGCAGCGGCTTCCAGACGCTCCCGATCCGCATCTACAACATGACGAAAAAGACCGTCACGCCGAAAATGTACGCCCTGGCGACGATCATCTTCTTCGTCATTCTCGCGCTGCTGCTGCTGACGAACCTCGTCGACGAGGACGACACGCAGCGCATCCGCGACGCCCGCCGTGCCAAGCGCGCGGGCAAGCCCGCCCGCGCCAAGCGCAGCGGCAGCGGCCGCCGCCCCGTGCGCGCCGCCGTGGGCATCCTTACCGCCGCCGCGCTGCTCATCGCCGGCATCAGCATCTACAGCAGCCGGCAAGAGACGCGCGTGCTCAACGTCTACAACTGGGGCGAATATATCTCCGACGGCTCGGACGATTCGCTCGACACCATCGCCGCGTTCGAGGACTGGTACAAGGCAACCTACGGCGTGCCCGTCAAGGTCAACTATGACACCTACGCCAGCAACGAGGACATGTACGCCAAGCTCAAGAGCGGCGCCGTGAGCTACGACGTGGTCATCCCGTCGGACTACATGATCGCGCGCATGGAAGCCGAGGACATGCTCCTGCCGCTCAACTACGACAACATCCCGAACTATCAGTATATCTCCGAGGACTTCCGCGGCCTGTACTATGACCCCGACGACACCTACACCGTGCCGTACACCTACGGCATCGTGGGCGTGATCTACAACGCCAATGTCGTGGACGAGGCCGACACCGGCGGCTGGGATCTGATGTGGAACCCGAAATACGCCGGCAATATCCTGCAGTTCAACAACGCGCGCGACGCGCTCGGCACGGCCATGTACCGCGCCGGCATCGACGTCAACACGACCGACCACGCCGACTGGCAGCAGGCACTGCAGGCACTCGTCGACCAGCGCCCGCTCGTCAAGAGCTACGTCATGGACGAGATCTACAACATGATGGAGTCCGGCGAGGCCGCCGTGGCCGCCTACTACGCAGGCGACTACTTCACGATGTGCGACGCACAGGCCGACAGCGTGGATCTGCAGTTTTACTACCCCGAGAACACGAACTACTTCATTGACGCCATGTGCATCCCGACAAGCTGCCGGGATCAGGAGCTGGCCGAGTGCTTCATCAACTTCATGCTCAGCCGCGAGGCCGCCGTGGCCAACGCCGAGTATATCTACTACGCCTCACCGAACCGGCTCGTGTATGACGACCCGGAGTATATCGACGACATGGGCGAGGACACGATGGCCATCCTCTACCCCGACATCGGCTCGTTCCGCGATGCATACAACCGCAGCGCCTACCGCAACCTCGACCAGGACACGCTGACCTATGTCAACAGTCTCTGGGAGACGCTCAAGATCAACTGACCCCTCCGTCATGGGCAGACACCGGACACGGTGCCCGCCCATTTTCTGCCATTTTGGGGCTTGCCATCCACGGGCGGATATGCTATGCCCTTTCACGGGTTAGTTTGCTTTAACTATAAACATTGATTAGATGTATCTAACGAAATACCACATGACAACACGCCGCTTCCCTCCGCATCCCGGCGCGCTTGCATAGAAAGAGGATGTCATGGCAGAAGAAAATAAATTTCTGGAGATCGTGGACCTGAAAAAGGGCTACGGCAGCGGTGAGACCCGGCAGGAGGTCCTGCGTGGGATGACGTTTTCGGTCGCGCGCGGCGAGATCTGCGTCCTGCTCGGCCCTTCCGGCTCGGGCAAGTCCACCCTGCTGAACATCATTGGCGGGATCGACAGCGCCGATGCGGGCTTCATATCCATCGGCGGCGACGAGCTCGAGGACATGGGCGAGAAAGCGCTCACGCAGTACCGCCGCAAGCACCTGGGCTACGTCTTTCAGCTCTATAACCTGATCGCCAACCTGAACGTCAAGGAAAACATCGAGGTCGGCGCCTATCTCTCGGACGCGCCGCTGGATATCGACGAGGACAACGTTGCGACCGTCATCACCGAGTGCGACATCACGAAGATGGCCGATCAGCTCAACCACTCGATGGGCTCCTACAGCGGCTGGTTCGCCTTCCACATGGAGCCGGCCGGATATGTCAAGATGTTCGTGTTCGTGCTCCTCGGCTACGCCATCGTGACGATCTTCGATTTCCGCCGCATCCGGAAGATCCCCATGGACGAAGCGCTCAAGAGCGCGGAATAAGCGGCGGACACCGTCCGCAGTCCTCCTTCGGGAAATATGCAGTGCCCGGACAAACACAGCCGCGTTTGTCCGGGCGTTTTTCTGCTGCATCGCAGCGGAAGCGGCCGCTAAGAAATTGTATATTTTTGCTCTTGCATCCGCGCTGCCTTTGGCATATCATAGGGCCTTGGAACTTTACCCATTTGTAAGAAAAGGTGAGAAGATCTATGCAGACAGCGACCAAGCCGCAGCATCTGGACATGCTCAACGGCCCGATCTGGAATAAACTCCCGCGCTATGCCCTGCCCGTCGCCGCGACCGGCATCCTCGGGCAGCTGTTCAACGCGGCCGACATCGCCGTCGTCGGCAACTTCACGGGTGATATGCGCACGGCCGCCGTGGCCGCCGTCGGCGCGAACAGCCCGGTCATCGGCCTGCTTTTGAATCTGTTCATCGGCATCGCGCTCGGCGCGAACGTCGTCATCGCCAACGCCATCGGCCGCGGCGACCGCGAGACCGTGCACCGCGCCGTGCACACCTCTATCGTCACGGCGCTCATCGGCGGCGTGATCGTAGCGATCTTCGGCCAGTTCATCGCGGCCGGGCTCATGGGCCTGCTCAACGTGCCGGACGATGTGTACCCGCTCGCGCTCGCGTACCTGCGCATCTACCTGCTGGGCATGCCGGTCATTCTGCTGTATAACTTCGAGGCCGCCATCTTCCGCAGCGTCGGCGACACGAAGGTGCCGCTCATCGCGCTGACGGTCTCCGGCGTCCTGAACGTGATCCTCAACCTGTTTTTCGTCATCGTGCTCAAGATGAACGTCAACGGCGTCGCCATCGCAACGGTGCTCTCCAACGCGGTCAGCTCTGCACTGCTGCTGCGCCGTCTGCTGCACGGTGATCTGGTGCGCGTGGAGCTGAAGCAGCTGCGCATCGACCCCGCCATCTTCCGCAAGATCATGCGCATCGGTCTGCCGGCCGGTATTCAGAGCGCGATCTTCTCGGTGTCAAACATCATCATCCAGTCGGCCATCAACAGTCTCGGCACCGTCGTCATGGCCGCCTCGAGCGCCGCGTTCAACATCGAGATCATCGCCTATGACGTGCTCAACTCCTTCAGTCAGGCCTGCACGACCTTTGTCGGCCAGAACTACGGCGCCGGCAAGATCGACCGCTGCAAAAAAACCATGCTTCTGTCCCTCGGCGAGGACATCATCGCCTCGGCCATCGCCATCGTGATCGTGCTGCTGACGGGCAAGTATCTGCTGGCCATTTTCAACAACGACCCGCAGGTCATCGAGATCGGCTACAGCCGCCTGCTCATTCTCTTCGGATCGTATATCTTCAGCTTGACGTATGAGATCCTGTCCGGCTACCTGCGCGGCTTCGGCATCTCGCTCGTTCCGGCGATCCTGACGCTCTTCGGCGTGTGCGGCGTGCGCATCGTGTGGATCAACACCGTGTTTCCGCTGCACCACACGTTCCGGTCGATCATGCTCGTGTACCCGATCAGCCTTGCGACCACGGCCGTGCTGATCTTCATCGCGCTGCTCGTCTACCGGCCGGCGCGCCGGTTCGCGGCGGCGGACAGCAAAAAAAATCCGCAGGCATGATCCATGCAGCCGGCGCGCCCCGCACGGGGCGCGCCGGCTGCATTTGCAATGGCGATGTAAAGAAATTTACATCGCCGGCATGAAGTGATATAATAAAATTCAATATTTTGCATTTTTCCCCCCATCCGGGGCTCATCCTGCATGACCGGAGGATCACTGCCATGCACAACAGATTGTATCGTCTGAGCCACGGTATCATGACGGCGCTGGCCTGCCTGTTCACGGTACTGGTCTTTTTGCTCAACGTGCTGTACCAATCCGAAGTAAGCTATACCGAATATGAGGTAACGACCATTTCCGGCAGTCTGAAATTCAGCCTGCTTGTGCTCGTCGTCTGGGCCGTCCTGATCGTCGCGGCCGCTTTTGTGCGCGGCCGGTTTCCGGCGCGCAGCATCGAGGAAAAAAAGCTGTTTTTCCTGCTGACGGCGCTCTATGCGCTCGCCGCCCTCTACCTGATCCTGAACGTAGATACCACGCTGCGCGCAGACGCCAAATCAGTCTTCAATGCCGCAAAGGCGTTCCGGCTCGGCGACTGCTCCATGTTGCAAAAAGGCGGATATATATACCGCTATCCGCATCAGCTCGGTCTGATGCTGTATGACTGCATCCTGATGCTCTTTCGTGCGGATCCGGCGTTCAATTTCGTCATGAACTTTGTGTTTGTCATCGGCATCAACCATCTGAGCTGCAAAATTTCGGATGCGCTCTTTCACGACAAAGCCGTCAACCTCCTCACGATCGTCTGCACCTTTGCATTTTTGCCGCAGTTGTTTTTTATTCTGTTCGCCTATGGCCTGACGCCGGGCTTTTTCTTTCTCATGCTCGCGTTTTACAAAGCGCTTCTATTTACAGAGCGCCTGCGCGTGCGCGATTTGGTGGTGCTGGCGCTCAGCGCCGCCGCAGCCGTCCTCCTGAAGCGAAACTTCATGATCGGCGTGATGGCGCTGGCCATCTTCTTCCTGCTGAAACTGCTGGAACGGAAAAACTGGCGGTATCTTCTGGCGGCCTGCGTGCTGGCTGCGTGCATGGTGGTACCGTCGCAGCTGCTGATCTCCGGCTTTGAGGCCGTTTCCGGCACGCAGCTCAATGAGGGTGCCCCCTCCGTGCTGTGGCTTGCCATGGGGACGGATCTGGACAACACAAAGCGCGCGCCGGGCTGGTATGATGCGTCCAATTACGACATTTACACCGACTGCGGCAGCAGCCGGGCCGCTTCCGCTGCGATCGGGAAGGAAAAGTTTGCGAAAAACTTTGCGGACATGCGGCAGGATCCCGCGCGCGCCTATCGCTTTTTCCGCGACAAGACCATTTCTCAGTGGTGCGAGCCCATGTATCAGTCCGTCTGGACCGGCCCGCTGGAAACCTGCGGGCAGTATACGCACACAAGGATCCTGGCGTCGCTGTACAACGGCGGTACGGTCGAAAACATGGCCGAATCCTTCAGCAAGTTCCTGACCCTAACGCTGTGGGGATGCGCGGCCGCATTTCTGTTCTTCTGCAGGAAAAAGCATTCCGGCTGGGAGATCTTCTTTCTCTTTTTCATGGGCGGTCTGCTGTTTCACACGGCGTGGGAGGGCAAAAGCCAGTACATTTATCCGTATGTGTTCTGCCTGATCCCGTGCGCCATGTATGCCCTGCACCGCGGCGTCGGCAAGATCGTCAGGCGGATCCGCCCCGGCGTATTCGTGCAGCCGGGGCATGAAACACCCGAACCGTAACGCGCCCGGCGCATCTGCCGCAGAGCAGGGCGATCTCGCCGCCGCTGACCTTCAGGCGGATGGAACGTGTGAGCAGCATCCGGTTTTCTTTCCGTTCGGCCTTATGTTGAAAGGGCGGAAGATGCTTGCGCGCAGCCGCCCATGTTTGTGAAAAGCGGAAAAGTGCGTTTGCCCGCTTGAGAAACCGCCTGTCCGGGGCGTACGCTTGCGCCAAGTTCAAAGCAGCAAACCACAGATGCAGAGGAGTAAGCGAGGGTTTGCGGAGGGCGGACGAGACGCCAGGAGGCGGTAAAGTCCGATGGGCTTTTCCCCCGTTACCAGGGAAAGACGTGTGATGGCACGTCGCCGAGCGGGCGCATTTGCGCCAATTTGGGTGGCACCGCAGAAGTTTTCCGGCTTTTGTCCCAAGGATCAAATTCACTTTTGGCCTTTCCGTGGACAGGGGCCGTTTTTTCTTGCCCGGAAAGGCCCCGGCCGAAAGGAGCTAACACCATAGCAAGCGAAACCACTCGCCTAGCGAGTGGTTTTCGTTATACAAAAAACGGCCGCATTCCCAAATTGGGAATGCGGCCGTTTGAAGCGGGGCTGCGATTGGTGCGCGCAAAGCGCCGGGTCACTGTTCCTCGCGGATGGCAGCCTGCGCGGCGGCAAGGCGGGCAATGGGCACGCGGAACGGCGAACAGGACACGTAGTCCAGGCCGACCTTGTGGCAGAACGCGATGGACGACGGGTCACCGCCGTGCTCGCCGCAGATGCCGAGCTCGAGCCCCGGATTCGTCTGGCGGCCGAGCTTGCAGGCCATCTCGACGAGCTTGCCGACGCCGTTGACGTCCAGGTGCTGGAACGGGTCGTTCTCGTAAATCTTCGTGTCGTAATACGCGCCGAGGAACTTCGCGGCGTCGTCACGGCTGAAGCCGAAGGTCATCTGCGTCAGGTCGTTCGTGCCGAAGCTGAAGAAGTCCGCCTCCTTGGCGATCTCGTCGGCCGTGAGCGCGGCGCGCGGGATCTCGATCATCGTGCCGACGTGGTACTTCATGTCCACGCCAGCATCTTTAATCAGCGCGTCCGCCGTGCGGACAACGATGTCCTTGATGAACTTGAGCTCCTTGCGCTCGCCGACCAGCGGGATCATGATGTACGGCGTGATCATCGTGCCGGTCTCGGCGCTGACCTTGAGCGCCGCTTTGATGACGGCGTTGGTCTGCATCTCGGCGATCTCCGGATAGGTGACGCACAGGCGGCAGCCGCGGTGGCCCATCATGGGGTTGAACTCGTGCAGGGACACGACGACGTCCTGCAGCTCGTCAAACGTCATACCCATCTCCTGCGCCAGCTCCTCAATGTCCGCCTTCTGGGTGGGCAGGAACTCGTGCAGCGGGGGATCGAGATAGCGGATGGTCATCGGGCGCGTGCCCATGATGCGGTACATGGCCTCAAAGTCACCCTGCTGGAACGGCTCGACCTTCGCCAGCGCGACCTTGCGTGCCTCGACGGTGCGGGCACAGATCATCTCGCGGACGGCCTTGATGCGGTCCTCGGCGAAGAACATATGCTCGGTGCGGCACAGACCGATGCCCTCGGCGCCGAGATCGACCGCCTGCTGCGCATCGCGCGGGTTGTCGGCGTTGGCCTCAACGTTCAGGCGGCGGGCCGCGTCGGCCCAGCCCATGAGGCGGTTGAAGTTCTTGTTGCCGGTGGCGGCGACGGTCGGGATCTGGCCGGCGTAGATGTTGCCGGTGCTGCCGTCGAGGGAGATCCAGTCGCCCTCCGTGAAGCGGTGGCCGTTGATCTCAAAGACTTTATCCGCATAGCTGATGTGGACGGTGTTGTCGTTGCCGCAGCCGGAGACGCAGCACGTGCCCATGCCGCGGGCGACGACGGCCGCGTGGCTGGTCATGCCGCCGCGCACGGTCAGGATGCCCTGCGAGACCTGCATGCCCACGATGTCCTCGGGGCTGGTCTCGAGGCGGACGAGTACGACCTTCGGCATGGTCTTGTTCCTGACGGCTTCCTCGGCCTCCTCGGCGGAGAACACGATCTGGCCGCAGGCAGAGCCGGGGGACGCGGCAAGGCCCTTGCCGATGGCGTCGGCTTTTTTGAGCGCCTCGGCGTCAAACTGCGGGTGCAGGAGCGTATCGAGCTGCTTGGGCTCGACGCGCAGCACGGCCTCGCGCTCGGTGATCATGCCCTCGTCGACGAGGTCGCACGCGATCTGCAGCGCCGCCTGCGCGGTGCGCTTGCCGTTGCGGGTCTGGAGCATGTAGAGCTTGCCGTCCTCGATGGTGAACTCCATGTCCTGCATATCCTGAAAGTAGTGCTCGAGCCGGTTGGCGATGGCGACGAACTCGTCGTACACCTCCGGCATCTGATCCTGCAGGTGGCTGATCGGACTCGGCGTGCGCACGCCGGCGACGACGTCCTCGCCCTGCGCGTTGATGAGGTACTCGCCCATGAGCCGCTTCGCGCCCGTGGCCGGGTCGCGCGTGAAGGCCACGCCCGTGCCGGAACGGTCGCCGGAGTTGCCGAACGCCATCTGCTGGACGTTGACGGCGGTGCCCCACTCATAGGGGATCTCGTTCATCTTGCGGTAGACGTTCGCGCGCGGGTTATCCCAGCTGCGGAACACGGCCTTGACCGCCTCGATGAGCTGCTCGTTCGGGTCCTGCGGGAAGGGCTTGTGCTCATTGTCCTCATAGATCTTCTTGAAGATGACGACGAGCTGCTTGAGATCGTCCGCGTTGAGATCCACGTCGTTCGTGACGCCCTTGGCGGCCTTCATCTTGTCGATCTCTTCCTCAAACAGGCTCTTGGACACGCCCATGACGACGTCCGCAAACATCTGCACAAAGCGGCGGTAGCTGTCGTAAGCGAAGCGGGGGTTGCCGGTCTTTTTGGCCAGACCCTCGACGGACGCGTCGTTCAGGCCGAGGTTGAGGATGGTGTCCATCATGCCGGGCATGGACTGGCGCGCGCCGGAGCGCACGGACACCAGCAGCGGGTTTTCCACGTCGCCGAGCTTTTTGCCGGTCAGATCCTCCAGACCCTTAACGTGCGCGAAAATGTCCGCCTGGATCTCCGCATTGATCTGGCGGCCGTCCGCGTAGTACTGCGTGCAGGCCTCGGTCGTGATCGTGAAGCCCTGCGGCACCGGCATACCGGCCGCGGTCATCTCCGCAAGGCCGGAGCCCTTGCCGCCGAGAATGTTGCGCATCGCGGTCTTGTCGCCGCCGAACGCCTGGCTGCCTTCGCTGAAATAATACAGATACTTTTTGCTCATTCCATTACCTCCATCTGTTCTGGTTTTTGGCAATTTCTTTTCGTTATTATTATAGCAAAACCGGGGCACTCCCGCCAGAATGAATGTGCGCAAAGTCGTCCAAATCTTCACAATGTCAGGAGCCGGTTTTTATGCAGTTTGCAAGAT
>OJRH01000695.1_pt1 | contig 14760 bp, 10 predicted proteins | sample 1599131 | NCBI WGS metagenome assembly OJRH01 (sample SAMN03922527, study PRJEB24848) | human gut metagenome | isolation source: stool sample | host: Homo sapiens | place: Germany | collected 2010-05
TGAACCGCAAGGATTGCCAAGCAGAGCAAGTAAAACACGAGTATCCGATGATTATTGTGATGAACGGAACGACACCAAAAGGTGCAAGTTAGAATCTTTCATCTTTTAATAAGATTCCTACACCTTTATAATATAATAGCGTACAGGGGGAACGATTTTTATCGTTGTACCCTGTACGCTATTTTTGTTTCGCTATTATGAAGCAGTACCCTCCCCTTGTGAAACAGTGCCGTCGATTATCGGCTTGCGGTAATTACCAGTGAGAAGTGCTTGTATCTCGGATTCCGGATAGAGGGTCTTGCCACATAATATAATGTATGGCAAGATGCCTTGCTTGCGATATTCCTGCAAGGTACGGCGACTAAGCTTCAGGAGCTCGGAGAGTTCCTTGTCGGTGAGGTATCGCTCCCCGTCCAAAGGTGGGCTGTAGGACTCGATGAATGAGGATAGCCAGTTGTTGGCTTTCTTCAAGGATTGCATGGCGGTGTCTATCGACTTGCTCTCATGCGTAAGAAGTTGGTTCATGTTCATTGTTTACAATTTGGATTAAGTGGTGAATATAAAATGTGTTGGCTCGCCCAGGGTGAAGTTTTCGGCTTTGCCTTGGGCGAGTTTGGTCTTATGCTATACCGATTTGATTCTGGCGATAAGCGGAACGATGGCTTTGACCTCTTCGGGGCAGTAATAGAATTGGCGACCTATCTGGGTATGCCCCAAGAAACGGCGGTCACGAAGTTTTTGTAAGGTGCGCTGGCTGATGCGAAGTTGCTGGCAGACCTCATGACCTGTAAGCCATTTGTTCAGACGCTTGCCGTTAGCCTTATGCTTCAGCAACTCAACTTTCTTTACCAAGGCATCGTATCTTGCCATCATCAAGTCGAATGCCTTCTTTTCCATTGTTACTACTTCCATATTCTCTGTTTTATTGGTTCAACAAATTCGGGTGCAAAGTTAATGTGTGTATGTTGAAAAACAATGAAAATGAATAACTGTGGCAGTGCTTTTCTGGGGTTTGCCGACCGCTTGGCAAGAAAAATCAAGAAAATTATACGTGGGTCATTAATGAGTTGTTAAACGGGTATTTCGCAAATGATTAATTTTGCCACCGAGAAATCAAAACAGCAAAGTTTGTAACATTTTAAACGGAATCAAAATGGAAGTAATAACAATGGAAAGTTCAGCCTTTAAGATGCTGACAGAACAGATTGCCGACGTGGCAAAGTTGGTAGCTCTCATATATTCCAATGCGAGAGAAAATACCAAAAGAAGAAGTATGGAACTTGTGCTGACAAGCAGTGATGCAGCAAGAATACTTGGGATAAGCAAGCGAACCCTGCAGCGCTTGCGCTCTACCAACAGCATCGAGTACTTCATGGTGCGCGGACAATGCAGATACAGCATCAACGCTGTACAGAAATTGATTGAGGAACGAACCATTGCCAAGGAGACATGAGTATGGAAGATGGAACATTGAGACGATTGGAATTATATCTGCATGATCTGCACAAGAAAATTGACGGCATCTATGACATGCTGATGTTGAGACACGAACGAGAGACGGAGCAAAAAGGAAGTTCTGCCATCAATGAAAAATTGCTTGACAACCAAGACCTCTGCCTCTTATTTCAAATATCCCCTCGTTCCCTTCAACGCTATCGCAGTCTGGGAGTGCTTCCCTACAAGCGTTTGGGGCAGAAAACCTACTACACGGAAGAGGATGTGATGCAGTTTGTAGAGAATAATGTCAAAGAATTCAAGAAAGAGAATGTGGAGCATTACTTGACTCGCATTCATCAGAAATTCAAATAACAACAGTATTCACCATTAAACATTTACAACTATGGTACAAAAGAAAAAGAGTGATGAACAGGACGTGCTGGTAGTCCGTGACGAGAAGACGGGCGAGATCAGCGTCGTCGCCGGACTCAGCAGAGACGGCACACCGAAGCGAGCACCCGCCAAGGTGGAGAACACGCCCGACTTCCTGCGTTTTGACCGCAACAGTGACCTGATGGACAGTTTCTTTAGAAACTTCTTCCGCCAGTGCAAGGAGCCAAGCCGATTCGGATTCTACCGCATAGCGGCAGACCAGGTGGAAAACCTGCTTGGCGTGATGAAGGAGTTGCTGAAAGATCCGGAGGCTAACAAGGAGATTCTTTCCGCCCACAAGGTTGACACCTCCAATTATGAGAAAGAGGCAAAGCAATCGGAAGGTCAGGCGAAAGAAACCGCATCATCGGACGATGCGTCCAAGACGCAAGCTAACACAGAAAAAGAGAATGTATCATCTGAACAAACCGACGAAAAAGAGAACGACATGGAACAGAAACCAGAACAGACCGCAACCGAACAGCAGGCACAGACCGCTCCGGGTGTAAAGCAGAACCTCATCAGTGGTAACGATGTGAACCTGCAGGAACTTGGTGCCAAATATGGCATAGACTTCAACAGTATGAATGAGAAGGATATGAAAGCCCTGCTCAACTACGGCAAGACGGGGCTTGTGATTGTGAAGCCGACCTTCGGCGGTGAACAGATAGAGATACAGGCCCGTCTGTCATTCCGCAAGGACGATAACGACCAGTTGCAACTCGTGCCGCATTTCGTGCGCAACGAGCCTAAACTCGATGTAGCTTACAAAGGCTATACCTTCACTCCAGAGGACAAGAAGAACCTGTTGCAGAACGGCAACCTCGGAAAGGTTGTGGATTTCCCCGACAAGAATACAGGTGAGCTGCGTCCTCATTTCATCAGTATCGACCGTCTCACCAATGAGATTGTTGACATCCCTACCAACAAGGTGCGCATACCCGATACCATCGGCAAGACACCTATTACCAAGGACGACAAGAGAGTGCTCTACTCAGGTATTCCGCTTCGCAAGGAGATTGAGCTTGCCAACGGGCGCAAGTTCACACCGCTGCTGCAGGTGAATGTGGAACAGCGTGGCGTGGAGTTCGTGCCTGGCAGCACAAGACAGGCGCAAGGTCAGAAACAGAATGGAGACAAGAAGCAGACCGCTGACAAGCAGGAGCAGAAGGCAGAAGGTGATGCGGGCGGTCAGAAGAAGCAGCAAGATCCCAACCACTGGCTCAATGAGGACGGGACCATCCGCCGACTCAACACCTATTTCAAGAAGGAACTGACCGAGCAGCAGAAGGACGACTATGTGGCAGGCAAGACCATCGAGATCAAGGAAGTGCCCAACAAGAACGGCAGCGGTACCTATACCGCTTATGTGAAGTTCGACTTCAACAAGATGCAGCCACGTTCCTACCGCAACAACCCCGACCTAAAGCAGGCAAAGGAACAGATTCCGACCAATGAGAACAAGGTACAAGTCGCCGTCAACGAGCAGGGCAAGACCCATGAGGCGACCAAGCACACCAAGGAGCCGCTGAGTCCGGGACAGTCTGCGCCAAAGAACGAAAAGCAGCAGAAGGAACAGAACGCCGAGGAACAGAAGCCAAAGAGAAAGGCAAGAAGCGTGAAGATGTAGTTGCCGCCACTTGATCCACAGAGTTAATCATCCATCATAACAACCGACATCTGCGACCGTCTATCCCATGGTTGCGGATGTCACAAAAACAACAGACAATGAAGACAATCATCGCAGAGAAACCAAGTGTAGCCAAGGAAATCGCCCACATTGTAGGAGCTGACAAGCGTGAGGAAGGCTATATGCAGGGCAATGGCTATTATGTGACATGGGCATTCGGACATTTAGTGCAGCCTGCCATGCCGGAAACCTACGGCATGAAGGGATTCCATGCAGAGAATCTGCCTGTGATTCCCGACCCGTTCGTTCTTGTTCCCCGACAAGTCAAGACTGAGAACGGCTACAAACCAGATGCAGGTGTGCTTGCCCAGATCAAGATAATCGGCAAGCTGTTTGACAGCAGTGAGCGCATCATCGTAGCAACCGATGCAGGACGTGAGGGAGAATTGATTTTCCGATACCTCTATGTGTATCTCGGTTGCCAGAAACCTTTCGACCGTCTCTGGATAAGTTCGCTTACGGACACCGCCATCCGTGAGGGACTTCTGAACCTCAGGGATGGCAAGGAGTATGACAATCTCTATCATGCAGCCAAGGCACGAAGTGAGGCAGACTGGCTCGTCGGCATCAACGGCACACAAGCCCTTACTATAGCCGCAGGACGTGGCACCTATTCCGTAGGTCGTGTGCAGACTCCGACCCTTGGCATGGTGTGCGAACGCTATTGGGAGAACAAGCGTTTCGAGTCGAAACCGTTCTGGCAGGTACACTTCGGTGTGGTTGATGCAGACAGTGGCAATATACTGAAGTTCACATCTGCCAACCGATGGACAGACAAAGCCACCGCAACCGACATATATAATAAGGTGAAAGATACCGGTTCTGCCATCATCACAAAGGTCGCAACCAAACGAAAGGTGGAGAAGGCACCGCTCCTTTACGACCTTACCACCTTGCAGAAAGAAGTCAACTCCCAGCATGGCTTCACGGCAGAGCATACACTATCCATCGCCCAGAAACTCTACGAGGCAAAGTTCATCACCTATCCAAGAACATCAAGCCGCTATATCTCGGATGATGTATTTGCCACCCTTCCCAAACTCTTCAAGAACTTGGAGAATCATTCGGAATATGGAGAAAAAGTGAAACTCTTGCCTGGCAGTGAGGACTACAGCAAGGACAGCGTGAATGCCGCCAAGGTGACCGACCACCATGCCCTGCTCATCACAGAAAATGCAGCCATTGGTCTTTTCAAGGACGAGAAGATTGTTTATGACATGATATTGTGCCGGATGATTGAAGCGTTCTCGGCAGACTGCATCAAGGACATCACATCAGTATCGGCGCAAGTGGATCATGAAGTTGAGTTTGGCATCAGTGGCTCCATCATCCGACAGACTGGCTGGCGAGCGTTGTCGCTCAAGGAAAAGAACAACAGGCAGGACAAGGATGCAGACGCAACAGACAATGAGGTCAAGGAGCAAGTCATTCCCAACTGGCAAGAAGGACAGTATGTCACTCTTTCTGGCTGCACCATCACGGAGGGCAAGACCAAACCAAAGCCTTTGCATACGGAATCCACATTGCTTGCAGCAATGGAGACCGCAGGCAAAGAGATAGAAGATGATACGATGCGCCAGGCAATGAAGGACAGCGGTATTGGCACACCTGCCACACGTGCCGCCATCATCGAAACCCTGCTCAAACGAGAGTATATGGTACGCCAGCAGAAGAAACTTGTGCCGACGGAAAAAGGACTCGCCTTGCATTCCGTGGTGAAGAACATGGCGATTGCCAATGTGGAGATGACGGGCAAATGGGAGGCGGAACTTGCCAAGATTGAACGAGGTGAAGCAAGTGCAGACGGGTTCACCCATAGTATCGAAGGTTATACCCGTGAAATCACTGCAGAGCTGTTAGGTTGCGACAGACTTTTCAGCCACAAGGATTCCGGCTGCCAGTGTCCTAAATGCAAGCAAGGTACCATGCAGTTCTTCGGAAAGGTAGTAAGATGCAGCAACAAGGAGTGCGGTATGCCAGTGTTCAAGCAGGTAGCAGGAAAGTTGCTCACTGATGCCGACATCACCGACTTGCTTACCAAGGGCAAGACCAGAACGCTCAATGGTTTCACCAGCAAGCAAGGCAAACCTTTCTCCGCAGCCATAGCCTTTGACGAGAATTTCAACACGAAATTCGTCTTTGCAGAGCGCAAAACAGCAGAAAAGCGAGGAAATGTGAAGAGATACAAGAAATAGTTTGTACCTTTGCCACCGAAACATGGTTCATAAATGGTGTCTTTATTCAGGATGCTTTTATTTACTGTGGATTAAGTGGCGGCACTCGGAGGGATACCGAGTGCCTTTTTCTTGCTTTCAACTAACATCAACCGCCATCCACGGTTTATTATTCACCACTTAATCCATTCAACTGACAAATGAACAGAAAGAAACAGGCACAGACAGAGCTGTCCTATTACGGACTGTACCTCTTGAACCACCTCAGGGAAAACCGTTTTCCACAAGCCAACGATGCGGACTTTATCCGCGAACGTGCAGACCATGCCGCAGAAGTATATGAGCAGGCACGGCGTGATGCCCTCTTTGCCGATGCGGCACAAGAACTTGCCATGGCAGCATTGCTGAAAGGTCTCCGCTTTTCCAAGTACAGCATCCTGTACGATGTTGTTGACAGTGAGTTTCCCCTGGAGGTAGCAGTAGAAGACCAGGAAGCGTTTGTCAAGAACCTCCTGCCTTTGGTTGATAACGTGTATTCCATTTACGACCTCACCGATGATGATTTTGCCCAGTCACCGGACTACGAGCAGCTCTACACAGAGCTGACGGGAGCCGTAGCCCTTTTCATAGAGTCAAATGGCGTACAATAGAAAACAACGGCTGAACGACAACATCAAGGCGATAGAGACAGCATTCATCCTTGACAGGGAACAGCGCACGCCGACCGCCCGTGAGCGTCTCCTTCTGGAGCGTTACTGCGGATTCGGTGGATTGAAGTGCATCCTGAACCCTGCCAGGGAACTGGCGGATGCCGTCCATTGGGCAAAGTCAGACCTTGAATTGTTTGCTCCAACAGTGGAGCTGCATAGACTTATCCGTGAAAACAGCAAGAATGAAAGCGAGTACAAACAGTTGATGGACAGTCTGAAACAGTCCGTCCTTACGGCATTCTACACGCCGTCAGCCGTTACAGAGGCTCTGACGGATGTGTTGAAAGAGCATCAGATTATCCCCGAAAAGGTACTTGAACCCTCGGCAGGCATTGGTGCCTTTGTCGATTCCGTCTTGGATAACAATCCCAAGGCAGACATTATGGCGTTTGAAAAAGACCTGCTTACAGGAAAGATACTCCTCCATCTGCACCCGGAGCAGAAAGTGCGCATAGAGGGATTCGAGAAGATAGAAAAGCCTTTCAATGACTACTTCGACCTCGCCATCTCAAATATTCCCTTTGGCGATGTTGCCGTATTTGATCCGTCCTATACAGCCATGAAAGGCATGAGGGCACTTGTTACCAGACGCATACACAACTACTTCTTTGTCAAGGCTCTTGATACGGTAAGGGACGGCGGGTTGGTTGCCTTCATCACCTCACAAGGCGTATTGAATGCCAAAAACAACAGTGCCGCGCGTTTTATGATGCTCTATCATGCAGATCTCGTGTCAGCGATTCGTCTTCCCAACAACCTGTTCACGGAAAATGCCAATACGGAAGTGGGCAGTGACCTCATTATTCTGCAGAAAAATACCCAAAAGGAGTCGCTGCGAGGAGACGACAACCTGCTTGATACCGTCTATAATGACGAGAACCGCATTCCGACAAACAACTACTTTCTGGAGCATCCGGAACGCATTATCCATTCAACAGCAAAGTTGGATACTGACCCGTTCGGCAAACCTGCAATGATATACACGCATGAGGATGGTGTGGAAGGCATTGCAGAGGATTTGCGAAAGATGCTCCATGAAGACTTTAAGAAGAACCTCAATTTGAACCGATACTTGGGGATAGAGGAAACAAAGGCTGAGGAAGTTAAGGAGGTTAAAAAAACAGAGAAGATAAAGCCTTCCATTGAGGTAAAGCAGAACGATAAGGTAGTATCCTTGCAAAAGCAGGAAAAGCCTACTGATGATGCAGAGCTATCCCAAAAGTCCAGTCATCAGCAGCCACCAGTCCAAATGACTCTGTTTGACCTTTGGGGAATGGAAGAAGAAAACCGTCAGGCTGTCCATTCTACGAAGAAGAAAGCAGAGGTAACAGTGGGTGCTGCCGCCAAGAAAGTGTCAAGGAAGAAAGCAAGTCCGTTGGTAAAAAGCGTCAATCCGACTTTTGAAGTTGTGACAAAGCCTGTGGAAAAAGAAGAAAAGCCTTCGTTGACAGATGCAAAAGAGCAGGAAACAGCACAGGAGACAAAACCAATCCTGCCTGGTGATGAGCCATACGCAAGCATCTCTTGGGAAGAGAATCCGCCAATCAACGGCTTTTACGAGATGATGATGACCATGGCTCCCGAAGACAGGGTGCTGCTGCGCCAAAAGGCGGAACTGCACCGCCAGGAACAACTCAAGGCTTTGGGCGTTGAAGATACGCTTGATCCGAAGTTCAAGCCTCCGATGGAACCGATAGAAGTTCTCAAAGTTCAAATCGGGCATGGACAGTCGAAAGGGAATGAGGCAAAAGAAGATTCCAAGACTCAGAGCACATTGAAAGAAACAAATCATGAGCGGGAACAACAAAAAGAGCAAGAAAGAAAGCGGGAAGAGCAGGCAAGGAAGAAAGAGGATGCTATGAAGCCCCGTCCATTTGATGAGAAACTGGAAAGTTTTCATCGTGAGGGTTCTATGGTGCTCGACTCTGCCGGAAACATCGGTGTATTGAAAGACCTTACCAAGTATGGTGCTACCTTCATGCCGTTGGATCTGAATATGGAGCAGAAAGAAAAGGCAGTCTTGTATATCGCCCTCCGTGATGCCTATCAGAAACTTTACACCTATGAAGCGGAAGAACAGACGGAAAACAAGCAGATGCGTGAGAGTCTGAATGTCTATTATGACGCTTTTTTCATTCGCTTCGGCAACCTCAATGCCAAGCAGAACGTGAAGTTCATCCTTATGGATGCCTCAGGGCGCGACATGCTGTCGTTGGAACGTGTAGAAAACGGACAGTTCACAAAGTCAGACATCTTCGACCACCCGGTCTCTTTTTCGCTTAACGATGTCAGTCATGTGGATTCTCCGGAGGAAGCGCTCACCGCCTCACTCAACAAGTTCGGCCGTATCGACTTGCCGTATATGACTGAATTATCGGATATGCCGGAACAGGAACTGACGGAAGCGCTTAAAGGGCGCATCTATTACAATCCGCTCATAGACGGCTACGAGATTGCCGACCGCTTCATTGCTGGCAATGTCATAGAGAAAGCGGAGCGTATAGAAGAATGGCTGAAGGAAAATCCCGACCATGCAATCGTGAGGGAGTCGTTGGAAGCCTTGAAGGCAAGCATTCCCGAACCGATAGCCTTTGAGGACCTGGACTTCAACTTCGGTGAGCGTTGGATACCTACAGGTGTGTATTCCGCTTACATGAGCCACCTTTTCAATACACAGGTCAGCATCGTCTATTCCGACAGCATGGACGAATATTCGGCAAAATGCAGTATGAAGACCATGGCTATCACGGATGAGTATATGGTGAAGGGATATTACCGCCACTATGACGGCATGAGTCTTCTGAAACATGCCCTGCACAACACCTGTCCCGACATGATGAAGAGCATCGGTGAGGATGAACACGGCAACGACATAAAGGTGCGTGACAGTGAGGGCATACAGCTCGCTAATGCCAAGATTGACGAAATCCGCAACGGGTTCACTGAATGGCTGGAAGAGCAGTCAGACTCCTTTAAGGAACGCTTGACCACGATGTACAACCGGAAGTTCAACTGCTTCGTGCGTCCGAAGTATGACGGTTCTCACCAGACCTTCCCCGGCTTGGATCTGAAAGCCCTTGGCGGAAAGTATGGTGTCAAGAGTGTGTACCCAAGTCAGAAGGACTGTGTATGGATGCTTTTGCAGAACGGAGGCGGGATATGTGACCACGCCGTAGGTACAGGCAAGACCCTCATCATGTGCATGGCTGCGCATGAGATGAAACGTCTCGGTATAGCTCACAAGCCGATGATTATCGGGCTGAAAGCCAATGTCGCGGAGATAGCTGCCACCTATCAGACAGCTTATCCCCATGCGAGGATACTCTATGCCTCGGAGAAGGACTTTTCCACCAAGAACCGTGTCAGTTTCTTCAACAACATCAAGAACAACGACTATGACTGTGTAATCATGTCGCATGACCAGTTCGGGAAGATACCGCAATCGCCAGAACTCCAGCGGCAGATATTGCAGGCGGAGCTTGATACCGTGGAGGAAAACTTGGAAGTGATACGCACGCAGGGCAAGGACGTGTCGAGGGGAATGCTCAAAGGCTTGGAAAAGCGAAAGCAGAATCTGGAGGTGAAGTTGCAGAAGATAGCCTACAGCATCGAGCAGCGCACCGATGATGTGGTGGACTTCCGCATGATGGGCATTGACCACTTGTTTGTGGACGAGAGCCACCAGTTCAAGAACCTCATGTTCAACACCCGTCACGACCGTGTGGCAGGACTCGGCAACAGCGAGGGAAGCCAGAAGGCACTCAATATGCTCTTTGCCATCCGAACCATACAGGAGCGGACAGGCAGAGACTTGGGAGCGACTTTCCTGTCGGGAACAACTATCAGCAACTCACTAACTGAGTTGTATCTGCTCTTCAAGTACCTGCGCCCCAAGGAACTGGAGCGTCAGGACATCCACTGTTTCGATGCGTGGGCGGCAATCTTCGCCAAGAAAACTACCGACTTCGAGTTTAACGTCACCAACAACATCGTGCAGAAGGAACGTTTCCGATACTTCATTAAAGTGCCGGAGCTTGCTGCTTTCTACAACGAGATAACCGACTATCGTACGGCGGAGGCGGTTGGTGTGGACAGACCACAGAAGAACGAGATTCTTCATAACATACCACCGACACCCGAGCAGGAGGACTTCATCCAAAAGCTGATGGAGTTTGCCAAGACAGGCGATGCTACCATCCTCGGCAGACTGCCATTGTCGGAAACAGAGGAGAAGGCAAAGATGCTCATTGCCACGGACTATGCCCGAAAGATGGCACTCGACATGCGCATGATAGACCCGACTTGTGAGGATCATCCCGACAACAAGGCGAGCCATTGCACCAAGATGATAGCCGACTACTATCACCGTTACGACGGTCATAAGGGTACGCAGTTCGTATTCTCCGACTTGGGAACATATCGACCGGGCGAATGGAACGTGTATTCTGAAATCAAGCGCAAGCTGATAGAGGATTACGGAATACCGTCGTCTGAAATCCGCTTCATTCAGGAGTGCAAGAACGAGAGGGCAAGAAAGGCGGTGATAGCTGCCATGAACGAGGGTTCGGTACGAGTATTGTTCGGCTCCACATCCATGTTGGGTACAGGCGTAAATGCACAAAAAAGGTGTGTTGCTATTCATCATTTGGACACACCGTGGGTGCGACATGAAGTCGCATAGATAATTGTTGGAATGATACTTTAAGTATCAGCTTTAACCCGCTGTTCCGTCAGCGGTAGCCTACCGACCGATGCACCTTAATGTTGTATTAAGCGGTCGGGACAAAGTACACTTTCGCAAGACAAGACAGAACCGTGAGGGGAAGTCAAGTATGGTTAGTATCATACCGTAGAGTGGCGAGGCTGGATAGTATGGTTAGCGTAAGCGAACTGTTAGTAAACTTCGTAATGTCGTAAAAGAGTGCAAGATACTGATACACTCTACCCAAAATGGGATGCGGTCAGATAATCCTCTCCATGGTAGGATTACACGGATGTAAAGACCGTCGGAGGATGAGACAGAACCTAACCTATCCGTTAGTTATCTATGTGGAACATGGTAAGCCTGTACATCTCCTGTCAGACAAAAGACAGGTAAGCTGAAAGTAATGGATGCTGAATGATGTGCAGGTATAAGATAACAGAGAAAGCGAATGCCGTTCTGTAATGGGACGGATAGGGTTTGAGCCACTTATCACGAGTTGACAAGGGACAACATCAACCTACCACGAAAGTGGGCAGACTTCTGTGGTAATGTTTGGGAGGCAAATACCCAACATTAGCCAAATGGTAATTCTTTACAATAAACTTTTAGAACTTTTTAAAGTAGGAATGCAAATGAACGATAAAATCAAAGAAAATCTCCTCGACCAATCGTGTGCGCCGACTGACAACCTGCAATCAAATTGGGACAGAATAGACTGGACTAAGGCGGAGCAAGCTGTTAAGAAGCTTCAAGCTCGTATTGTAAAGGCTCAGAAGGAAGGCAGACATAACAAGGTGAAAGCCTTGCAATGGACGCTTACCCACTCTTTTTACGCAAAAGCCTTAGCCGTAAAGAGGGTTACTTCTAACGGGGGTGGTTGTACTCCTGGGGTTGACAAAGAAATATGGGATACCCCTAAAGCTAAAACGCAAGCAATAACCCAACTCAAACGCAGAGGCTACCAGCCAATGCCGCTGAGAAGAGTTCATATCAAGAAGAGCAACGGCAAACTGCGACCGTTGGGAATACCGACAATGAAAGACAGAGCTATGCAAGCACTCTATCTTATGGCATTGGAGCCTGTATCAGAAACTACAGCTGATACTCGTTCATACGGTTTCCGCAAGGAACGCTGCTGTATGGATGCAATACAGCAATGTCATAACATTCTCCGAAAGGGATATTCTCCCGAATGGATTTTGGAGGGTGACATAAAAGGGTGTTTTGACCATATCAGCCATGAGTGGTTACTTGCCAATATCCCAATGGATAAGGCAATACTCCGAAAATGGTTGAAATGTGGCTATGTTTTCAACAAGCAAATGTTCCCGACCGAGGAAGGAACACCGCAAGGTGGTATAATTTCTCCGACACTTGCCAATATGACTTTGGACGGATTGCAGAAAGCTCTTGCAGATAGATATAAGCGCCATCATGTTAATGGTAAGTTGTATTCACCAATGGTGAACCTTGTACGTTATGCGGATGATTTTATCATCACTTGCGAGAACAAGGAAACTCTTGAAAATGAAATCAAGCCATTGGTTGCTGAATTTATGTCTGAAAGAGGTCTGACCTTATCAGAGGAAAAGACGGTGATAACCAACGTGCATGACGGTTTTGATTTTCTTGGCTTTAATATCCGCAAATACGGCAAGGACATATTGACCAAGCCGACAAAGAAATCCGAGAAACGCTTTATGGAGAATATCCGTAAGGTAATTAAGGAGAACAAGGGTTGCAGACAGGAGTCGTTAATCAGAATATTGAACTCTAAAATCCGAGGATGGGGAGGTTATTATCAGCATGGAGCGACACGTGATTCATTTCACAGAATCGACCATCAGATATTCCTCTCACTGTGGCAATGGGCAAAACGCCGTCATTCCAAGAAAGGGAAACGGTGGATAAAAGACCGATATTGGCATGACATTCGAGGGAACAAATGGACTTTCGCTTCAAAATTCAAGAAACCAAACGGAAAGGAAGACCAATTGACATTATTGTCTCTGACTTCATCGTTTCCATTCCTGCAATACACGCAGATTAAAGGAGACATGAACCCGTTTGATGCAGACTGTTGTCTGTACTTCTATAAAAGAAAGAAGTCGAAAATGCTTGTTACGCTAAAAGGACGCAAGTCACTGCTGTACCTATGGGAAAAGCAAGGACGCAAATGTCCTATATGCGGTGAGCCTATTGATACGCACAAGGCATGGAATGTCATGCCAACCGTTCAAAACGGAAAGAAATGCAATCTGTTGGTTCATGATGAATGTTTTAAATTATCCCGCAAATCAAATGGAAACAAGAAGTAGTTTGAGCCGGTCTCTGCATACAAACAGAGGCTTAGAAAAGCTTGAGCCGTATGAGGGGAAACTCTCATGTACGGTTCTTAGGGGGGAAGAGGGCAGCAATGCCCTTGACCTACCCGATCGACCGTCAGACTTGGCACAGCGTGACGGTCGAGGTGTGCGTGCCGGTAACGAGATTGCCAAAATCTATGCCGACAACAAGGTGGATGTCATCATCTATGCGGTGGAAAAGTCGCTTGACTCGTACAAGTTTAACCTCCTGCACTGCAAGCAGACTTTTATCTCGCAGTTGAAAAGCGGAGCCTTGGGGGCGAGAACCATTGACGAGGGAGCGATGGACGAGAAATCGGGCATGAATTTTTCAGAGTATATGGCTATTCTCTCCGGAAATACCGACTTGCTTGACAAGGCGAAGCTGGAGAAGAAGATTGCTTCTCTGGAGGGTGAGCGCAAATCGTTTAACAAGGGCAAGCGTGACTCAGAAACAAAATTGCAGTCAAAGACGGCAGAGCTGGGCAACAACAAAGCCTCTCTCAAGGGAATGACCGAGGACTACGGCAAGTTTATTGGCAAAGCCAGGAAAGACAAGGACGGCAACATCCTCAACCTCATCACTCTTGATGGTGTGGAGTCCACGAACTTAGAGGTTATAGGAAAGCATCTGCAAATGTTGGCGGAGAAAGAGACAACTGGCGGACAATACAAGCGGATTGGAGAAATCTACGGATTCCCTGTCAAGATTGTCAGCGAGACAAGTTTCGAGAATGGTCTTCCATTTGTTGACAACCGCTTTTTTGTCGAGGGCAATTACAAGTACCAGTACAACTACGGTCACATTGCCAAGTCGGACCCGATAGCAGCGGCAAACAACTTTCTGAATGCCTTACAGAAGATACCAAGCTACGTTGAGCAGTATGATTCAAGATGCAAGGCTTTGGAAAAGGAAATACCGCAACTGGAAGAGATAGCTGGCAAGACTTGGAAGAAAGAGGAAGAACTGAAAGGTCTTAAAGCGGAACTGGCGGCGTTGGATAGAAAAATACAGTTAGAATTGGCACCACCACAGGAGCAAGATACTGCTGAAAAACACGAAACAAAGAATATAGAAACAGAACAAAGCATAGTTGGAAAACAAGCACGCTCCGTCTGTCGGTTATGACACCTTATTATATATAGGGGTATCTTGATGTTTTTATCATAATAAGATACCCCTGTTTTTTACATGAAATCTCAAATTTGTAAACATAACCCCATCATAAAAAATGAATAGCAAGTATTCCTGCTGAGTTTATCAAAT
>OJRH01000709.1_pt1 | contig 14623 bp, 20 predicted proteins | sample 1599131 | NCBI WGS metagenome assembly OJRH01 (sample SAMN03922527, study PRJEB24848) | human gut metagenome | isolation source: stool sample | host: Homo sapiens | place: Germany | collected 2010-05
CAAGGAAGCCGTGGAGACCAACAAGGACATCGAGCAGTTGTTGCTTTCCATCCAAAAGGCTTTCGATGTGCTTGTGGAAAAGAGAACGGACTTACCTGTTCCTACCATTCAGGACGACACTCGTTCGCCAGCCTCATTACGCTGGAGGCAGGTGTGCTGATAAGCTTGAAGAATATACGGCAGGTTTGGGAAGCTGAGCCAGCTTGGATTCCACAGCTGGAACTTATAACGGTGTGCTACCACCTAATGTAGAAACAACACTCACATTAAATGCTGATGGTACCTATTTGTTGATACAGTCATACAATGAAAAGTAGAACAAACAGCAAAGGTTAAGAGGAACTTTCCAAGTGCTTGACTACAACATCCTGATGCTTGTGCATCCTTCGAGTGGTGACAACATATTCTATAAGGTGAGGGATGGTAACTGTATTATTCTGATAGACTCGTTCGGTAACGAACCCCAAAAAGAGGTTAGGAAAAACTATATTCTGAAGAAGAAAGGATAAATTGGGAGTGGAAATAAGAGTGTTTGTTGCTTCTTTTGCTTAGGCTGAAATTGCGAAGGCTGAACATTCTTTCCACCTTCGCAATTTTTATTGAACGATCTTGATTATCACAACTTATCTATACTTAGATGTCAGATATTAGGATTATTTCAGATATCCGCCATAAATTTTTGAGGGTTCAACAGTATGACCATTATACAAGACTAAATAGCATGGTTCAAAAATACGAATATCGTTTAATGTTGTATCGTTGAAATTTACTGTTGGAAAATCAGCATCTAATGCCAAATCTCCATTATAATCATTGTATATACATATTCTCATCGAGTTTTTGGAAACAGATATTTTCTTTAGCCAATAATATTCCTTTAAATCACCTTTTCTAACTGCCCCTTTGGGATTAATAGCTTCTTCTATATCAATTACAGATATAACTATTATAAAAATATATAAAAGAATAAAGGTGATCACAATTGTAAATAGTCGCTTAATTCTTTTTTGCATCAGATTCCTTGTTTTTTGTTGACACATGGATTATCTACATAAACGCTTGATAAAATCGGAGAACGAGTTTTAAAAAATTACTTTATTCTCACAAAGAAAACCTTGTCTATTAGTGTCGGTTTCTTGTAAGTTTTTTGCGGAGTTGGGGAATTTATATATATAATCGTATCCCCATCGTCAAATTCCCCCAATTGATCTATAATGCCATTATGATAGACAATTTCATTCCATTCATCCATTCCTCCAACCTTCCATGTTCCTACAGTATCAGCCATAAATGGTACGGAAAATGATAAGGAAAATGTCATATCAGAATTAAATATTAATCTTAAATTATTATATTTTTCAATAGAATCCTTATAAATTTCAGAATCATTATGATTAAAATCTAATTTATAAATTCCTACGATACTATTTATTTTATTATATCTATAATTATAATCAGATATGCACCAATATAGCGCATATCCAACTATTAAAGATATAAATATAATTACAAACCTCTTCATTTTGGATTCTTTATTATCTGTCATATTTATATTCATTTTCAAAATCACAAATTGTGACCTTAAACGTATTGTTGTTATATTGCATTCAAAGGTAGTGCTTTTAGCCTTTAAGCCACTATTACACAACCCTTTTTTTGAAAAGAACGTAAAATCAGTAGTTTTATTGCTATGATTGTAGTTTTATTAACTTTAATCATAATCTTAAATTTTTAATAATTAATAATGTGTAGGAACTCTTTGCTCTCCTCGGACTCTTTGCCTCTGCAGCGACTTTTTATCTCTGGATTGCACTGCAAAGGTAGGCATAATATGGACAAGATTTTTGATATGGAAAGTATGGACTGTGGTATTGAAAAAATAAGGAAGCCTTGTCGGGGCTTCCTTATATGGAGAGTGCTGTATGTGTCTGTATGACTGGTTGTTGACGAATTATTCTTTGTTGTCCAACAGCTCGCTGATTCCTTTGTAGAAAGATGATTTTTGGAAACAGCGTTTTCACTCATTAAAAGTTTCTCTATATATGGTAGTTCTACAATTATTTAATTACATTTGACATAATAGATTACACCATCATGCCTAATCATAATAAATATAGTCATATTCCTGGGAAATACTATTATATTATCGGCGGAAGGAAACCATATATCACTAAAATAATTATATAAATCTATTGTACGGAATACATCTATTGTTTTAAACTCATCCCAATTAATACAGATAACATCACAACATAAATTCAAATCAGCAAATAACTCTAATAATGAAAAGTGGTCATCAAGTGCATTATACTTTTCTATAAAAGAACCATTTGATTGAAAATTATCAAAAACAGACTCATGTAAATCATATACTTTAATATTCTTTCGAAAATGTTGGTAGCATATATTACAGTCTGTTTGATTCAATTTTTGAAACGAGGGAAATAACTCCCCCGTTTCTTTTTCAAATAAATCAATTTTAAATTTTTCCATATTTTATTTCTTTATAGGCTCAGCACCACTAATACCACCTGCATTTCGTTTGCCTTTTGTGAAATCCCAAGTCTCACTACCTGCATACTGAATGCGGCGTGGGTCAGAACCGTAAGAGACGAAGTCACCCATTACATCCGTGACATTGGCAAGCTGGAATTTCTTACCAGTGTCTGTGCCGTATGTATTGGCATGCGCCATCTGTCCGCCAGCCTTGCCACGCTGTGGGTCGTAGGAGTAGAAGGTCTCAGCACCGTTGCAGTACTTCAAAGAAGCAAAATGTGAATATTTTTTGCCTCTTCCTGTTGATTTTACAGGAGGTTTATATCCTTGTCTTGATGATACATACATATGTTCTTATTTTGGTGTTATAATAAAAGAACGAAGATTGATAAAGATTATTGCTTAGGATTACATCATTTTACAAATGAAAACACTATATGCTTGTGTCGGAAAGGTATATATTCATTAAACTCACCCTGGAAGGGATATGCATAGTGTTGTTGTATGCATTCCCTTCTAGGGTGATTTTTATAGAAAAAATCTTTGTAATTAAGGTTCTTGTAATTTCCTACCAGACTTTTCATCACACTTATAATGTAAATTTCCAGAAGAATCTGTATAAAAATACTTTATTATATTTACTTTAGCTCCCATCCCGTTATGTCTTATTACATATTGAGTGTTTGGTAATAGCCTTATATAGGAAGGATTATACCGAAATTCTTGCTTATAAGAAGACGATTCTATCGCTTTAAATTTCTTTGATATTCTTTTTTTTAAACAAATAGTATCCACCTCTCTACATGTTCCCTTTGTCCGCAAAAAGAAGTCATATGTATAAGATTTGCTAAAGCTATCTAATGGCTCAATAGAAAAATGCAACAGATTGTAAATATAAAAAGTCTGTTCCTTTTCATTGAATTCTACATCATGATTGTCACATGAACAAATCAAAAATAAACACATGAAAATTTCTATTATATATTTCATTCTCAAAAATCTATTGTGAATAGCCAAATCTTGACCATTCTTGTTAAACTTGTGATGCCGCTTGCAGGATGGTTCACCTCAGTACGGCGGTCGCCCATGTCGTAAGTAGAGGTCGTTACATTGCCCTCTGTGTCGGTGACACGAACAAGGCGCTGTATGCCGTCCCATGAAAACGTAAATTCGTTTCCACGGAATTTACATTTTACTAATATCATCATCAAGTTGTTTCCTCCAGATTAAAGTTCCGATACCTGAAAAGATGAACGTGAAAATTAAAGCTGCTTTGGCATAACCTACAGGTAAGTAATCTCTTTCAAAAAAAAGATAATCAGTTTTTGAAGAATAGTATAATTTAGGAAAATACCCTGACTTTATCTTATCCAAAATTCGATCTCCCGTATGTAATGCATATTGTTTTGATTTATAGGTTATAAGAATTGTATTTGAACTCTTATAGTTACTTTTTTCCTTAAATCCATTATATGTATAACCAGTAATAGGCTCCTGTGTTTTTTCTATATAGTTGCCGTATAAATGGCATAGATACAAAACAAGAGTTAAAACTAATCCTGCGCAAAAAATAGTCTTAAATAATGTTTTAATCTTCATATTCTTACGATTTTATAATAGTGTTATAATTGATTGTGTAATTACGGACTTTGCATCATCAAAGGACATATCTCGTTGATCTACTAAAGTAAGTATTATCCTCTATTGATTCGTTCTACCAATTCGTCTGGTGTAAGTATCTCCATCTTAGAGAAAACAAACTCTTCATCATAAATAAATTGTTTGCATTAGCTTCGATAGCCCAATTCCCATGATTCCACATTGCCGATAGTTGATACCGCCAGTTCGTCTCATTCATTTCGAGATTGGATCTGTTTTGCCCATAATACTAAGAAAGTACTCTCCCCCTAAATAGCCATCAATTTCTTGGACAATTACATTGTCAACAATAATTGATTTGAGTTCCAGTTGGATCCTTCCTGGAGAGATAGGACGCTTGTCTGCATCAAAAACAAATTGCGAAGGACATTTAAAGTTGAAAAGCACAAGATGCTGCTTTCCGCCATAGTTCAGTGTCACAGGTACTTTGCTATCGCTATATATGATTTTCCCCATTTTGCTCGCTTCTCCTGTTTCTTCGTCTGAACTTGCAAAAGAATAAGGTATCGAAATATCATAATCGGGCAACAGCTTGACTGCTTCTGCCAATTTAGTATCTTTTATAACAAAACTTATCCAGCTGATTGGGACTTGCTGTAAGGTGACAGTCCGGTTTTCGTACCCTCCAAAAGTGTAGTGGATGATAGGTTGACCATTTTCTGTGACCTCACCCTTCCATAAACTTTTATAATCCAACTGTTCTTGCGATGCATTATAGATTACAGGAATGAATATACTGCTGTATTGTCCTTTAAGCTCATTACTCAGCTCCTCAATTACACTTTGACGCTGGAAGTAAGATTCTACATAAGTAGGATCCTCATGGCATCCGCTTAAACTAATCATGGCTGAAATAGCCACAATGACCATTGATATCTTTTTCATTGCTTACTTTATATTTATGTATTAAGTTCTTTTTCTTGAAATTTGTATGTATTATCCTCTATTGATTCTTTCCACCAATTCGTCTGGTGTATACGTATGCTTACACGAATTACGGTTTTCACTTCTGAGAACGGTAGAGAGCATTGCCACTCCCTGCTCCGTGAAAGCATATGAGCGAACAGCTGAGTGCTTCAAACTATTGAACCGGTCGCAATTTGCGACCAGTTCTCCTTTATCTTGATGTTCTATATTCTCTGCCATATTTCTATCTTTATTTTTGAGATCACAAATTGTGACCTTAAACGTGTTGTTACTTATTATTGTATGCAAAGGTAGTGCTTTTAGCCTTTAAGCCACTATTGCACAACCCCTTTTTGAAAAGAACGTAAAATTAATAGTATTATTGCGGTGATTGCACTTTTATTAATCGCTTAACTCGTTGCACCGTACTTACTCCTTTACCACTCAACTTCGCCACATACCTAATGGCTATGTCGTTAATCCTACCCATACCCCCTGTTTTAGGGTGCATGGGTAGTTTTTTTTATAAAATCAATGTGCATAGGATTGCTTGTCAAACAACTCTTATCGTTTGCAAAACTACTAATAAAATTTGGATTATTCTATAAATCCATATATTTTGTTTTTTTTTGCTATCCCCTAAATATAACGATTTTTTGGGGCTCTTTTTCAGTTTCTTCTAACTATTTCATGTGCCTTTCGGAATAGGGAGTGAATTGTAATGCAAAGCGTTTATGTGCTGCTTTAAGATATGAGTCGTAGGCATGGTCAGAATGGTTATATTTATAAGGTACAATTTTCCCTTTTCTTAAGCGGGCAATACGCCCTTGTTCGTCTATTCGATAGAAGAAAGTATGATAGTAGTTGTCCAAACATGGATTTTGGTCTTTGTCAAGCCAAGAATTTTCTTCAAACACCTCTAATTTAAGAAGATTACTTTGCTCATAATATACCCATTTGCTTCTTTGAATATCTTCCATAGGAATATGCCGTTTGCTATTAAAACTGAACTTTACAAATGTAGGTTTAATATCGTTCATACCTAAATACAACACATCTGCAATTTTTCCTTCATGTCCATAAGTAACGAGAAATGTTTCATTTGTTTTCCATTCAAAACCAATGCTCTTTATGTTAAAGGCACAGACAAGAACTTGAGCGTATGGTTGACTAACACCTACGAGCCTAACCTCTCGATTTTGTGCTTCCTTATGATGATAGAAAATGTCTCCGAGAAGTTCTTTTGCTAGAGTGTCTTTTAGTAGGACACCACTGTCTGGCGAAGCTTGTTGTAAAGTGTAGGAATAAGAATTTATGCTATGTATTTTTTCTACAAGATTCGAAAAACTTACATACCTTGGTTGACACAGACAAGAGGATAGCCCCATTGTTATGACCAAGACTATAACGATTGTCAATAAGGAATGTCTCATAATAACTTTTTACTTTGATATTTAGAACTTAGATTTTTTATCTGTAAGAATATTAATCATTTCCATATCTTTAATTTGCTTTGCAAAATCTAAAGGAGAGCGTATAGCTTTATTTTTACTTTGTACTACAACTCGCTGAATATCTGCAACATACAAGTCCTCTATAAAATTGTCCGCAAGCTGCGGACAATTTGCCTGTAATGGTGCATAGAGCTTATAAAAGTAGCCATTGGTTGCACATGACGCTTTGAGGCGATGGCTGTAGAATCGTTCCTTGAGTTCCACAAGCCAGTCCTTGTAGTCGCAATCATCATGAAGGACTACTGCTAAGTCTATATTTTTCTTTGCCATAATTCTAAAACCATTTAACGCTACAAATATAAAATTTTATCGTGATAATCGGTTAAAAATAAATGTATTTTATTCATCCTTTATATCGTTAGTTTTACAGAGCATACACACTCCCTTCCTCTCAGCTGATAGTTATACGTGAACGTGTTTACGGAATTGTAAATCGTGTATCCATATTGGTGTTGGTTCAGAATGTTTCGGATGTCGAGAGAAACCTTGACCGCTTTCTTCTGATAAGACATTCCCATATCCAATAGGCTCATCGTCTTGGTGACATCTTTTGTCAATTCGTTCTTTACAATATCTACAGATGACTCAAATGTGAAGCCTTCAAAAGGCATGATTTTTAAAGCCACCTTGTGTTGTTGGCTCAAATAATTGTTCTTTTGGTAATCCGTGCAAAGATAAGTCTTGGCAAACATGCCTTTGTAATCCAACTCTATGTATTTGCAAGGTTGTGATGTCAGATATGGAGAGAAAGTCCAACTCTTCCATGTGTATTTCTGTTGATTGTCATTCTGCAAAGTCATTTGTCGCCTCCATTGATAGCCACCATTCAAGGAAACCTTGGTCTTGATGGACTCTATGAATTTGGTTATGCCAACCTGTCCCATGAAATTTTTTGCTGTATTTGGGGCGTATATCTTCGACATACTGACGAGCATATGTGTTGCCTCTTGCTTTTGCAGCAAGTTACTTCTTTCCTGACTGTATAGAATATCGGCATTAAAGAACCACATCTTGAGCGGTATCTTATAGTCGTAATGCAGTGTCGCATTCAAACTCTTGGTATCAGCCAAAATACCAGACCCCATCTTGATGGAAATATCGTTGATTCGGACAGGAGATTTCAGAAAATCCAAAATGTCACCAAAGGTGCGTGCATAGAATACGTTGGTACGAAGTACAGAGCGAGAGCTTACTTTGTAGTTGCAATACATGCTTGGGCAGATGGAATAATACCAAGAGCCAGATGACACTGCTGCCATGTGGTCTTTATGAGCGACATAATCTATACGTATAGGTACTTCCATACGAAACACATATTTATATTGAGGATGAGCGTATTCATATTGTGGAGCAAACACCATTCTGAAGTTTTGCATACTCTCATCATTGCTTTCATCGGTAGGATGCAAGGTTGTTTGTATCTTATCCATGTAATAGTTCAACAAGAACGGCAAATAGAAGCGAGAATTGTGATACTTCTTAGAAACAGAGAGGTTGTTTTCTATACGCGAACTTTGTCCGTTGGCACTTTGAACAACAGCATCTTCTCCCTCCTTGTCAAGCGTTATCTTTCCCATAGGAGAACCTTGGTACGAGATAAGTGATGTGAGCGACCAACGTAAGTCCTTGTGATGCCACAATGTAGAAAATTTGTTGCTCAGATAAAACTCTCGCATCGTTTGCTTCTGATTGAAGAGCATGCCATTTTCCGTTGTCGGTAATTCTGAAGTCAAGAATGAACCAACTCCCGACAAGGTATTGACGAGATAAGTCTTTTCTGAATTATCCTTATATTCCAACTGGATGCTTGGACGATGCACTGTGGATAGCGGTGAATACTCTTGGGTGATGACGATGTTGTTTTCTGCATCAGCATAACTTCTCGTCAAGCTATAGTCATATTGACTTTTGGCATAGCTATATCCGATATTGCCCTTTAAGGTAACGTCTTTTCTGATTTTCCTCAATATGTTGAACGACAACAAACGGTCCGTGGGCGATGCATACCTATCTACTTCGACGGGAGGAGTAGAAGCAGAAATGTTCTCCAATAAATTCGACAAAGTGGAGGTTGTCTCTTTGTTGTCAAAATGATTGATTCCTTCATCCAATGCGAACTGTTTGATATTGCCTGCTTTCAGCGAAGCCAACATTTGGAAGTTTGACTTGAAAAGCATACCTGCTCCATTTACCTCATACAAGGCATGCTCGCCTGCTCCCAATGAAACACCATAAGAGCCTACAGGCTTAAACTTTGCCTTGTTGCTCATGTTCACATTGATAGCCACGTTGTCTGAGAATACATCTTTGTTGGCTTTTACGGCTTGGTGGTTACTCAACACTTGGACTGAGTTGACAAAAGAAGCGGGTATATTGGTAGTGGCAATGTTGTATCGTCCACCCAACAAATCCATGCCATTGATATAGAAGTTAGAAATCTCCTTGCCCAGATATTTGATAGAACCTTTGTCACCTACTTCAATGCCAGGGAGTTTCTTCATGGCATCTTTCAGCGTATAGTCATTCTTTCCGATATACGAGGCTAAGTTGTATGACAAAGTATCCCCTCGTTGGTAGATGGCTGGAGCTTTTACAACAACCTCTTTTAGGTCTGTGGTCTTTTCCTTTAGATTGAAGTTGCACTCTTGTGAGACATTCTTGATTTCTCTTTTGTTTTTCTCGTATCCGATGGCTTCGGCAGTGACGATTAGCTGCTTGGCATCTGACTTTAGTGTTATCTTATAAGTTCCATTTTCTGATGTTCTCGCAAAGCCAAGAGTAGCCTTATCGGCATTTACTCTTACGATGACACCTTCCAAAGCCGTGCCAATGGTGTCACGCACTATTCCTGTAACTACACTTTGGGCAAAAGTGCAGTTACAGAGACAAGCTAACATCATCAAAATTAGAAACCTTCTCATATTTATCAATCTCTTTGTTTACTTCAATTCGAGAGGAACATATCCATTAGGGCGCACTCTCAGTACCACACCATTGACCAAGGCACTATGCCCACCATCCTCATATTTCTGAATAGTCATCTCGCTGATGGATTCTGCAGGAATGTTGCCCATAGGATTTTGCTCAAACTTATTCTTCGCCTTGACAAACTGTTCCCTCGAAGTCTTGATGATATTGGTGTAAGGCTTGAAGTTCATAGGGGTGCTTGATTTACGGAAAGTTATAGCTTTGAACTTATGTATGCCTTCTGAATCCTTTGCTGCCAATACCAAGCCTGGCAAACCACAAAGTTTCCATGGTCCAAAGGATGCTGGTATGTCCGTGGAATACCAAACAGTCCAAGTTCTTCCACCATATTCTCCAACAGCTTTCTGACAGGTGTAACCACAGATAGTGTCAATGCCCTCGCTCAGATTCCAATTTATGGGATTGGCACTTTCCGTATAGCTGTAGTAGTTTGGCGTGATTACGCTATAAACGGTCAGTTTGCCCTTAGGCACATTTTGAGAGACTGATTGGTCGAAAAGCAAATCATTTCTCTTTTCCCGTGTCTTGAACTTTTGAATCTCTGATTCTGGCGCTTTGCAAGCAATGGCTGAGTCTGCTTGAAACGCAGTGTAATCAGAGAACATAGCTGAGTTTCTGCCAATTTGAAGAATGGTAGAAGTGACATCAGAAGAGCCTTTGTCATTCTTCATTTGGTACTCGTAGATGCATTCGTATTCATCTACGGAAGAGGAACTCGTTTTCTGCCCGTATGTCTCTGATGTTAGGCAGATGGCGGTTATCAATAAAACAATCTTTTTCATATCCTTTGTCTTTATTGTTGATACTAATGTTATTTCTCTTGGCTTATTGGGCAATTCATAAATGCGGAAGAGTCAACTTTGGGATTAGAATTATACTTCACGAATAAAAGTGACTCGCAGTTTCCAAATGCTCTATATCCGATTTTCTGCAAAGATGCAGGGAGATTGATGCCTTTAAGGTTAATGCATCGGGCAAAGGCAAAATCGGAGATCTCTCTCAAATTGTTCGGAAAGACTATGCGTTCCAAGTTCTTGCAACCAGAAAATGCACGGTCGTTAATTACTTCTAGTTGATTCTTGAATACAAGGGCCTTTATGCCTTCGCAACAAGTGAAAGCCTGTCTTCCTATTTTGCTCACATGCTCAGGTATCACGGATATGCAGACCTTATTACAATCCCAAAATGTCCATTCACCGATTTCTTGCAAACTGTCCGGCAAGACGCTAAGCTCTAATTGATGGTCCATATTGAATGCACTATTGCCGATATACCTCACTGTGTTTGGCATCTTTACGGTTTGAAGATTCGCACAAGTATTGAAAGCTCGTTTTTCTATAATCAGCAAATTGTCGGGAAGGATGACTTGCTTGATGTACTTATTCATTTCAAAAGCCATTTCTCCTATTACTTTTACATCCTTAAGCTCTTGGATGTTATTGAAATCCACAACAGAGTCTTTTCCTTCCCATTTCACAAGGCGAGTTCCATATTGTGAATCTTCTACCGTAAAATGGCTCTTTCCTTTTGCCAATGCAAGTGTTGGTAACCAACAAAGGCATAGCAGAAATAGTACAGCAACTGAAATCTTACTTTTTATCATAATCTTCTATTTTTAGTGTTCTTTATATTCAAAGACGAAAGAATGATAAAAGGGTAAACTACTTTTTCCAATATTTTTCAGCCATAGGCTGCAACCTTTCCTTTATTACTTCCATAACAGTCTTGAAATCAAGAGTTTCTTTCCATTGAATCTTTTTCAGAAATGCTTTCCAGCGAACTATACGTGCTGCGTCTGTCGCAAAACTTTCTGTAAACAACTGCAATTCGGGATTGTATGTAAGCCCTCTATTATCGAAAGTCGCCTTAATCGCATCATATAATGTGTCATCAGACAAGTCTCTCTTTGTCAGGAGTTGGTAACAGTCGAAGAAATCTTTCATGCGACTGTTGAGCACATCTCGGTCTATCATCGTATGGAATTTCTCGGCAACAACAGTCTCCAAGGAATATGCCTGTATGTTCACAGATGGAATGTCAGGCAAAAGCAATGGGAAGTCAATAGTTGTTGGATATGGAGTTACAACATCACCAAAGCCAATGTCAACTGACATGTTGTAAGCGATAGTATCCATGTGGGCCGTAAAGTAAAATCTTGTGCCAGGATACTTCTTTTCAACAGTTATAGGCTCCAACTTAATGCTGTTAACATCAAACGAGACTCCATCCTCATCGCATACAATGCCCAAAATTTCCTGGAACACGTGCGCAAGGAAATCCCTATCACGGCTAATTCTATCTGCCATGAAATCAACATCTACTGTAGGACGTGCCTCAAGTCCGTTCATAGCATAAAGCAAAGAGCCACCTTTCAGCAAAAAATTGTCCTTATATTGGCTTACAGATACTCTGTAAAGCAACCTCTCGTTGAAATATCTTGCCAAGAGATACATATATTTATAGCCTGTCTCATTCATCAGATTGAGCAAGCGGGTCTTAACAGACTTACCGTAGTTTTTCTTTCCCATCTTATTCTATTGCTATTTCAAGATAATTTTTCAATGTATTAAACACTCTGAGGCGTTGGGCGTAATCCTGCAAACGAGTGAGATTGCGGTTTGGCTTTTTCAGATAGGTGCGTATCACTTCAGCACAAATATCTAACCCCAATTTATTCCTGTATTTTACAGCATCGCAAACACTTCGCTCCATATCGGTAATACGAACATGATACCCTGAAATTTCTGCATCCATAATGCCGAACTCCAAGTTCTCCTTCTTCCAATAATACAGCTCTATCGGAAGCGTATCTGGTATCACCACCTTCCGCTTGTTGGCGATGGCTATACAAAAAGCAGGTGGAACAGTTGTCGAAAGCTGATGGTAAGCCCACGCATTGTACAGGCATACAATACCATTAGGTACAATCCGTTCCACATCAATCATTGTATTAAGCAAAGCATCGGGAACGGCATATATGCCATGACGCAACTTTATCAAGTCGCCACGCTCCTTAGCTCTCAACAGTCGTTTATACTCTGACAGATGAGATATATCAGTAGTGGAGATAGTGCCACCAAGTGCTGCTACTTTGCAAACTATATTGTTCATTTCACCTCTTATTAAATGTTATTACAGCTGCAAAAATACAATAAATTTCGAGAATACGGTAAGATTCTACGGATAATTTCATAAAATACCGCACATTTTTGCATATTTTCAGAGTCCTAATTATATTTGAGATGATAATAAACTCTAAAAAACATGCAACAATGCAGTATTCTAAATTTAAAATTGTATTTTTGCCACCAAGATGACAAAGAGTTGTTTGACAATCAAACGTATGCAAATTGTAGAAATTAGAACCGTTGCTAAATCATTACCTCCATTGAGGTGAAAAACTCATAAATCGCTCATTCTAAGCTATTCGGCAGATTTTAGCGTAATTTTTTGTAAGAAGGAGAAGAGTATGGCTGATACTGCAAGAGAAACGGTATGGCTATGTTAAACTTGGGGTAACTTTACAGTTTTTTTTAGGAGCTTGGCTTTTTTTACAAAAAAAATCGTAAATTTGCAGCGAGAAATAAAAACTTGAAGAATAAACAACATAAAAAATGAACTTATGAAGAAAATCTCGTTGATAGTGATGAGCTGCATGATAGCTTGCGGACTGCTCGCCAACAACGGCATCGTGAAGGGCGGAGAAATGTCACCTAAGGTAGAGGACACGGTATCGATTGCCAAGAAAATCACTGATAGTCAATGGCTATCGAACAACTCCGACACGTTGGAAGTGGACACAGCTGGCGAAGACTCGGTGGTGAATGTGGTGGCCTACTTCTGCAAGGGCGACACCTGCGAATACTGGATATATGAGAATGAGTGGAAGGTGGACGGCAAGGACACGGTGAAGACGCTCGGCGTATCCACCCAGGTGCGCCTCGTGGTAAACGATTCCACCAGCAAGGGCTATAAGATGAGCTACACCTTCCTGGACGTAAAGGCCGATTCGGTGGGCGACAACTTCCGGGACAAGATGATGGCCATGGTAGCGGAGCGCACCGCCAAGAGCGTGATAGGCACCACCATCAACTTTGAGACCGATGAATATGGTAGCATCACCAAGATTACCAATCTCTCGCAGATCAAGAAGCAGGCAAAGGCTCTTTTCAAGGCGAGCATGAAGGACATCGCCTCCATGCCCATCATACAGGAAATGAAGAAGGCGATAGGGCTTGACTTCATGAAGATAGGCAACCAGACTAGCACCGACGAGGTGGTGGAGGGCTACCTGGAGGAGCTGAAACTGCTCTTCGCCTGCCACGGAAGCCAATATGCCGTGGGCGAGCATCACGAGCACGAGGATGCCACCAAGGATAGCTACGCCAACGACACTTATATCAATGCCAGCCTAGAGGAGAATGGCAACTACACAATCTCCTGCGAGGTGGTCAGCGTGATACCAAAGGAGACTGTGAAGGAGGTGATGGGCGGACTGATGGGTGCCATCACGGAAGGACTGAAGGGCAAGAAGACCGAGGACGGCAAGGATCATGATGGCGACATCAAGGACTTGAACGACGAGTTTAAGAAGGAGATAGACAAGGCAGTTGACCAAGATGTCCAGACCTCGGAGTATCTCAGTGTGACCTGCTTCGAGGATGGCTGGCCTAGCAGCGTGTTGAAGCAAAATAAATCTGTGATAGCTGGCCGTGGCAAGCTGAAGCAGAAACTCATCGAGGCTTGCCGATTCGCACAGCGCGAGAAATGATGAACTATTTCCGACCTGTACAGATTGAAAGTATTCTGACTGTACGGTTGAAACGGGCTGAAGGCCCAAAAACTCCTAGCCCAAGGCGTGTGGGGCTTACATGCGAAACTTGGATTACTTATCATTAACAGGTTTGGTATACATTGCACCTCACGGGAAACGACAAGGGTCTATATGCCACGATGAAAAGGTGGCGTATAGACATAACTGTAGCATAACCTGAATTGTTGATAGTCTATATGCCACGATGAAAAGGTGGCGTATAGACCCTTGATTATATGGTGATATT
>OJRH01000712.1_pt1 | contig 14569 bp, 10 predicted proteins | sample 1599131 | NCBI WGS metagenome assembly OJRH01 (sample SAMN03922527, study PRJEB24848) | human gut metagenome | isolation source: stool sample | host: Homo sapiens | place: Germany | collected 2010-05
AAAAAACAAAGAAAAAGAGGTTTACGATTAATCTATCATTTAACTTTTCTAAGAACTTGTTGCAAAGATACTACATTTTCTTGTAACACCAAACTTTTTCTCAGTTTTTTTTCAGTAAAAAGGGAAAATTAATCAAATACCCCCCCATTTTTATACTTTTTTGCAATATTCGGTCAAAAAACAAAGCAAAATGGCTCAATTTTATGACTATTCTGCTTTTTTCCTTGCTTGAACGTTTTGCTGTGTACGATAACGAAGAAGACTGTGCCCGACAACAACTGAAGATATGTCCTGTAATATGTATTACTTTTTTGTCAATACAGATAAAAGCAGCCATCAGTAATGATGACTGCTTTCATCTGTAATGATGCGGGCTATCCCTGCGTTCTGTTTCGGTATTCAGTAGGCACGATACCCGTTTCTTTCTTGAATACCTTCGAGAAATACTTAGGGTCGGTGAAACCTACTGCAAAGGCGATGCTGCTCAGTGTATCGTCTGTCTTGCGCAACATCTCGCATGCCTTCTTGATACGTATATGGCGAACGAAGTCTACCGGTGTCATTCCGGTCGTTGCTTTCACCTTATTATATAGTACGCTTCGGCTCATACCGATTTCGTTCGAGATATCATCTATCTTGAGTTCCGGGTTGCCTGCATTTTCAACAATAAACCTGAAGGCACGCATCATGGTTCTGTCCTGCATCTGTGCCGCCATAAATGCCAGCTCGCTGTTTGGGTCAACCGCTTCGTTTTCAGCATTTGTTTCTTCCTGGTTAAGAGCAGGCTGAGGAACAACTGTAGGCAGTATTCGCAAGGCTGCTATGGCATCTTTATCGCCAGCTTCCTTCAGCTTTCTGATGATATCCACCTGAATGTTGCGGCGCTGAGTGAGGATAGCCTCTATTCTGCCGAGCAGATAAGGGGTAGAGAATGGCTTGGTGATATAGGCGTCAACTCCTTCATCAAAACCTCGCTGCTGATCTTCTACGCTTGCCTTGGCTGAGAGAATCATCACAGGGATGTTGTTGAGGGTGGTATCCTGCTTGATCTCGTGAATCATCGACAAACCATCCATCACAGGCATGGTAACGTCCGTGAGGATAAAGTCTGGTATCTCCTTGCGGGCCATCACCAAACCTGCCTTTCCATTCTCTGAGAGCAGCACGTTATAGGTAGGCGAGAGAATGCTGTAGAGGAACTTGCGCAGGTCGGCATTGTCTTCAACTACCAGTACAGTCTGGTCTTTGAGTTTCGTTTCTTCCTGTGCTTCTTTCTGTTCCTTGCCCATTCCTTCCAGTCGTTCAGCCTCTTCATCCTTATCTTCTTTCTGTTTATTTACTTCTTCCAGATAGTCGGATGCATTGCGGTCGTCAATCTGTCCGTTCTCTTTCTCCCTTTCTGTCAGGTCGTAATCTTCCTCGGTCAGACCGCTGTTCGTATAGAAGTCTGCCTTGTTGCCGTATCTCTGAGCCTTGTCCAGCATTACCAGCATTTCGTTGGCATTGTCTATTACCATTCTCAGCAGTTCCTTGCCCTTTCGGGTGATACCCGGTTCGGTATCCAAAACGGTTTTTACCGGGGCTCCGATGAGCGTTAGAGGGGTTCTCAGACGGTTGGCTGCATCGTTGTAGAACTCGTTCTTCATCACGCTCATCTCGTGGGTTACGTTCTCGCGCTGGCGCTGGTTGTAGGTATAGAAGATTGCGCCTACGATACCGAAGAGCAGGAGCAGCATCAGAAATTTGCCCCAGATGCTTTCCCAGAAGGTAGGGCGCACTTCGATAGGCAATTCTGCCACATACTTGCTCCATACACCGTGAGAGTTGGTGGCTCTTACCTTGAGTACGTAATCGCCATGACTGATACGGTTGAAGCCGATGCTATTGCTGCTTCCGTTTGATATCCACACGCCGGGAGCTGTAAAACCATCTATGCGATAGAGATATTTGGTCTGATACTTGCGCTGATAATCGAGCGATGCGAAGGTGATGGTCAGATTTCGCTTGTTGGCAGGAATCACCACTTTATCCTTGTGCAGGATAGGTTCCGACTCCTTCTCTCCGCTATAGTGGAGGGAACAGAAGATGACTTTAGGCTGGTAGTTGCTCTTCTTCAGCGTAGCCGGATTGAAGGTAATCAGTCCCATCGGGGTACCTACCGAGATGTTGTTGCTTGCCGGATCGTGGTAAGGACGGCTTTGCGAGAACGACATGTTGAAGTCGAAATCGTTAGGTCCGAACACGTTGCACTGGCCCGTTTTCGGGTTTACGCAGTCGATACTCGATTCTCTAATTACCCAGATTCTTCCCTGGTTGTCTTCTACCATGCCCTGTACGATGCCTTCGTTAATATCGATGGCATGGAAGTATTTCGTCTTCAGGTTGTCTTGCAGGAGCGATTTGCTCACAATCTCTTCCATCACACCGCCCTGTTGCGAGATATACATCTTGCCGCTGGTGTGCTCCATGATATTGTTCATATCGTTTGCAGCCAGACTAGTTGTATCGTTCGGTATGTAGTAGGTCTTGTGGTAATTGATCTTTCTTGCGTTTGTAAAGGCATCACTGAAGGTGATGAGACCATCTGTGGTTCCTACGAGAATGGTTCCCGTAGTAGTGCAGCAGATGCGGCGTATGCGGTCGTAGTGCTGTTTCTCCCAAGGCAGTCCGTTTCGTTTACTGATGAAGCTGATACTGCCGTCTGCCGCCTCGTTAACAAGTGCCAGACCACCTCCGTAGGTACCTATCCAGATGCGTCCGGTACGGTCGGCTACAATGTCTTGTATCTTGTCGAACGGCAGCGATGACGGGTTGTTGGCATCATAAACAAAGTGTCTTACCTGCATTTTATCTATCAGATAGACACCATTTCCGTTGGTTCCTATCCATGCTCTTCCCTTGATATCGAAGTGGATAGACATGATGCCCTTCTCGTCGAAGTTTACTTGCTGTGGCACAATCTGTCCGCTTGGCGACAGGTATCCGATGCTTTGGTAGGATGCGTTGAGCACCTGGATTACTCCGTTGTGATAACCAGCCCAGATATGTCCGTCTGGCGATGCATTCACCGAGAACACTTCGTCTTCGCCCACATCCAGCTTGTTGATAATGTAAGGGTGATATTTGAAGACTACCTGTGTCAGGTCGTGAGAGCCTGTCAGCCAGAGGATTCCCTGGTCTGAGAGTACATATTTCGTAATCTTCGGTATGCGGTAGTTGCCCGATGAATTGCTTCTCAGCAGATAAGGCACCAGTTTTCCTGCCTTGCGGTCAAAATAACTGAAGGTTCCTCCTCTTGGCACTACCCAGAGGGTCTTGTGTTCATCTTGTGTGATGAAATTGCTTTCGCAGGTTGTGCGGTCCATCGGGTCGTCCTGGTCGGCAAAGAGCCACTGTGTCTGTCCGGTCTTCGGATTGACAAGGGTTACTCCTATACCGTCTGTAAATGCCCATACCATACTGAAATCATCGATATAAATCTTCTTTACCTCTGCCAGAGGCTGACTCGGGCTCTGTACGTTGATGATATCAAACTTGAAGGTGCGCGGGTTGTAGATGACCACACCCAGATTGGTTGCCAGCAGGAGCTGGTAACCTGTATTTTGCAGTTCGTTGATACGGGTTACGCCTTCTGGCATTGGTATCATGGTGAGTCGGTTCTGCAGGTCATATTTTGCCAGTTTACCGTCTTCAGTTGCCAGGAACTCATCTTCTCCCACCCCTCTGAGCCATTTGAAAGGCAGTTTGCTTGGAAATTTCGAGTTGTATATGCATGCGCCTTTGTCGGTAAGCACCCATTCTCTTCCGTGTATATCATGATGGATGTACCATACATTTCCGCTTCTGAGTCCCTTTTTTCCTACTTTGATGAGTTCTATGTTCCGCTCATCAAAGGTTTTTCCTACCGATCGGATGATGTATTTTCCATTTTCTGAAGTAAACCATGTAACTCCGTTTTTCAATGGGTATACCTGGCTCACGCGCAGGTCGATGTTGAACAGTTCGTTGAATTTCTGTCCTACAGCAAAGAACCGGCAGAAGTGGGTATCGTATACGTAGAGCTTGTGATCGTATGTGATACACCACACGTTGTTGTTATAGGATGGTTCTATTTTCAGTATACGGTTGGTTGACAGAACGTCAATATCATCCGGGTTGTCTCTGAAAGTATGAAACTTGTAGCCGTCATAGAACGACAGTCCGTTCCATGTACTGAACCACATGAGGTTGTCTTTACCTTGTTTGAGGTCTGAGATGGTATTGGCAGCGAGTCCGTCTGTGATAGAGAATTTTCTCACATCGCAGTAGGGTACAGCTGCCATCATGATGGTAGAGAGTAGTCCTAATAGGGTGATATATAATTTTCTTTTCATCATTTTTTATTCGTATACGTTTATTAATCGCAACAAAGGTAGTGAAAATAAATGAGATATCGTGGTTTTAGGTGTATTTTTTTATGTTATTGCATTAAATTATTCCACTTTTCATGTTATAGGGGTAATATTTGGTTGATTTGCTTGTGGTTCCTTCTTATGTTATGCCTAACAAAAAACTCCCCCGATAAATGAATATCGGAGGAGTAGTAGGGATATGTTGTTTTGAATTTGATTACTTCTGAATCATCTTCTTTCCGTTCTTGATAACTACACCCTTGTAAGCCTTGGTTACCTTCTGGCCTGCGAGGTTGTAAACAGGAGCGTTCTTTGCAGCTTCATCTGTTGTAATGTTAGTGATGCCGGTAGGTTCAAACTTTTCTACAGCCTTGATAGGGAGAACTTCAGGGATGTTTTTGAATATTACACCGAAAATACCGGTTAAGGTATATTTCTCTCCTTCTGTTAATTTTGAAACACCACCAATACCGCTAAACTTATCGTAAATCATAATCTTGTTTTCACCATCATTAGCATAGTAGTTGAATTTACCTGTAGTATACTCTTCTTTGCTGAATGTGAACTCCTTAATCTTGATAAGGTCGTTGGTGTATTTGCCATCAAGGATGTCCTTTACAGTTGCAATAACAGGTTCTGCAGCTTCGTTGCTCTCTGTAATTTTGAGATTTTCGCCGTTTGTTTCCTTGCTTGCTGACAGATAAGGAATTCCTGCGTCATAAGCCAAATTTACCTTAACAGTACCGCTAATGATGCTGTTTACAGGCATATCGATTCCTAAAGTTCTCATTTCGATAGCAGTGTCACCTTCACGTACGTAAGTATTTACGGTTCCCTTGTAGCTGTTTACGTATAATACCTTTGCGTTTGTGAGTTTGAGGTTGATGTAATCCTTAGCTTCTTTATTGTTAGCCAAGAGTTCCTTTACACTTGCTGCATCGGTGTACTCAATCTTGGTACCAGCGAGCATAACTTTGATAGACTTGATTTGGGTGTTGCCAGCAATTGTATATACAACTTTGTTTGCATCACCAGTCCAAGAACCTTTATTATTAGTACCTACGTCAGAATTGTTATTATCATTCCATTTTTTATTTATAATGTCGATAGAAGCAATCTTCTTGTCAGCAGGTGCTTGAATCGTAAGCGTTCCACTGTACATTCTGAGACGTGGTGAACTACTCCAGATTCGGTTTTCATTCGGACCAGAAGTTTTTGCAGAAACTGCTACAGAAATACCATTAGTTGTACATGTCATGGTTTTGGTGATATCTCCATCTTTAGAAGTTGAAGAAGATGTACCTGTCAGTTCTGGGAAGAGTGTTTTGTAATCATTGTCAAAGTCAAAAGTTACTTCCTGTGCAAACGTAACGCTAGCTACGAATGCCAGAACCAATGATAATGAATAGCGTAAAAATTTGTTCATAACTTAATAATTTTAAAGGTTAAACGATTAATTAACAGTTGAAACTCATTTGTTGAGTTGATTCTTAGAAATTACTTTGTCCTAAAAGTATGATCTTAGAATTATTACTGATGCAAAGATACACAAAATATCGAAACAATGTGTTAAGATTGTGTTAAATATTTGATACAGAGAAAGATACACCATTAAAATAGAAATTAATACCATTAAAAAATAGCTTTTTTCTAAAGAATAGGGATTTCCCCCTCAGTTTGTATCCTTTTCCCCTTTGTGGTAGCCGCAAAAACTACTACCTTTGCATCGAGTTCAAGAAAGAATGCTGTTCTTCAAGAGCTCAAAAGTATAGAAGATATAAGAATATAAATAACTTAACTGATAAATTGATATGAAAAAGTTTAAGCAGATATGGATGTGGATGGCGATAGCTGCAACATCTTTCTCATTTACCTCATGTGATGATGATGATTATTGGCATGATGATTATTACTGGTATGATGACTATAATCATGGTGGCTGGGGATGGAACCAGGACTACTGGAATAATGGTTCTAACAGCTCTCAGAACAATTACCTGCTGTCGGAGGCTCAGACCCTTATTGGCGACTGGAGAGGCTCTGTGCTGCTCTCTGAACTTGCTGAGGACGGCCAGTCTCGCAATAACTACAGTTTCATTGCCGAGATGACGTTCTATCAGGCGGGTGATAAGGTAAACTCGCTCAGTGGTAATGGTGTAGAAGTGGATTATGCCGATGATGGAAGCTATGAATCCCAAACTCTGAAGTTTACCTGGTACATCGATAAGAATGGTGATATTTATATCCATTATAATTCTGGTGCTACCTATGTGATGGATTTGGGCTCTTCTCAGAGTGGTTTCTATCTAGGTGAAGAAAAGGGCCGTGATGTGTTCTATGGTTATATGATAGGAGCAGGAGCAGCTAAGGGTGATGTGATGCAAATCGATCTGGAGCGTTACGATCCGAGTGGAGCCCGTAAGAAGACCCGTTCTGCTGCAACCGATTCCGTAGCTCCTAGCTTCGGTAAGGCTACCGGTAGGGCATTAATGCCACATGCAATCAAGAAGTTGCCGAGAAGATGATGATATAAACCAAGAAATCCGCTCTCTCATTGATTTGAGAGAGCGGATTCTTTGTTTGTTATTTACCAGCCCCAGTGATTCTTGATGGCTTCTATGTCTTTGTTTTCAACTTCCTGCTCGATATTATCAGGGAGATTACAGAAGAAGTCGATACCGGTTTTGTCTTCCAGCGTCTTGATATTTACGATATAGTTTACGAGTTTATCTTTCGAATCAAATGCCTTGTTCTCGTGAAGGAACCAATAGCCGAAGGCATTGTATTTAAAGCTGTCAGTTTCTTTATTATATTTCTTTTCAAGGAATGCTACAAAGAAATACTTTGGCACAGGGATATATCCATCATGAGGTTGCTTTACGTACTCCGATGGTTTAATATGGCTTCTGTTTTTAACATATTCTATTACGTTTCCGTTTTCGATAGTGCCACCCTTCACTACGAAAAGAGTATCTCTTCCTGAGATATTTTTCTTTAAGTTCTGCTGTTCCATAGCAAACCAAATACCTTTAGATTGGTTAAAGGTAGAATATTGTGGCTGCATATTGGTGAAATAGAAAGTCTGTTTGTTTGATGCAACAGAAACTTGGCGCTCGTTAGATGCTATCAGGTGTCCACGGTCATAACCAGAATTTTGGTATGGAGTTGATGCAAACTCTGTAATACCAGGGTAATACTTAGCCATGTCTGGGTCATTGATGAATTCTCCTGTACGTCCCACGTTACCTCCTTTGTTGCTTTCACAATAGAAGTAGCAAGTCCAGCGCTGTGCTTGAAGATTGTCATCCCATTCAGAACTGAAGTTAACTGCATTATCTGCCATGTGAGTAACCACGTAGCTTGATCCTCCTTTAATCTTAGGAAATTCCAAACCATTGATGGCATTCTTTACTACCTCAGGCATAATGGCTGTAGGCATGTTCATATTTTGGTTAGCCTTGTTGGTAGATACTCCTGGAGTATTATCTCCAAGGATGCTGCCTCCAGTGCTTCCACCTGTATTACCTCCAGTATTTCCGCCGCCAGTATTTCCGCCACTGTTATTACCACCATTTACCTGATCAGGTTTTGTGATTTCCAGCGAATCGTCAGTGCCACAGGCAGAGAACGTCATCGCAGCAACGAGCGCGAAGATAAAAAACTTAGTATGCTTCATAATTCTCGATAATGTTTATTAAGTTAAAGATTTTGTGCTTTCTATATATAGAGATATGTAGAAAATCGATTGTATGAGGAATTGTAGTGAGAGAAAAAAAGTGCATTCCTACGTATATGCAACTACGCTGGAATGCACTCAGTATCTTTGCGATAATAAATATATCCTTATAAAAAAGGTATATTATTACTTCTTCAATTTGCCGTAACGGTTCATGAAGCGGTCTACGCGACCCGCTGTATCAACGAGCTTGCTCTTACCTGTGTAGAATGGGTGAGATGTGCTAGAGATTTCAATCTTAACAACTGGATAAGTCTCGCCTTCGAACTCAACAGTGTCGTTAGTCTTGCATGTAGACTGAGAGAGGAACATATCGCCGTTAGACATATCCTTGAATACTACAGGACGATAATTCTCTGGATGAATACCTTTTTTCATTTTTCTTTTTTATTTTTATTGGGTTATTAAAATTAGACGTCATGGGGATGCTCGTTGCATCATTTCGTGTCCCTTATCGGGGCATGCCCATTATAGCCTGTTATCAATTTCAGGCTGCAAAGTTACGTTTTTTTCCTGAAACCACCAAATATTTCTTATTCTTTTTAAGAAATATTTTGGAAAAGAGCATATTACGTAGGTTCTCAAGTTATGACAGGCGATGTGTTCTGTTAGGCGTTTCTCCTGCCAACTATGTTTTCGATGGATAAGAAAAAAATCCCCATCGCCTCTGTTTGTGTAGAGGACGATGGGGATCAGTATTTTTTCTAATACATAATATCTACTAGGGGAATTACTTTGCGTATACGATTTCCATCTTGGCAATACGGAGCTGGACGCCACCGCCTGTACCATCGAAGGTATTTGTATAGGTTGCTGTATTTCCAGAGAATACTACTGTAGCAGTTTTGTTACCTACAGCATTCCACTTCTTGTTTGTATCGTATGTGCAAGTAAAGATGATCTTTGCGATAGGCTTGCTGGCTGTGAAAGTCATCTTGTTGTTTGCATAGATACGCAACTCTTTAAACTTTGCGTTGTAAGCAGGAGGGGTTGTACCGCTGTTCTTGTCAAATGCGATAACTGTGCCGTCAGACAATTTAATCTCTGTAAGAGTATCATCAGGTTTCAATGTGCTGATGTCATCAATCTTAAGGCTTTCACCAGCTGTTACACCGCTGTTTGCCAAAGTTACGGTCAGGTTGTCGATGGTAATGCCGTCTTTTGTAGCAGGAGTGTCAGGCTTTGATGGAGTGTCTGGAGTTCCTCCTGTAGCCTCTTTCACTGAGAGATTCTTTACTTCCCATGTTCCAGATGAAGCTGCGCAGGCATAGTGGAGAGCGATAACTACGTTCTTCTTACCTTTGAAGTCTGACAGGTCGTGCTTGTATGTTTCCCAGGTTACCCAATCTGTGCCTTCCTTCATTGTGCCAGTAATGTCAGTCCACTTGGTTGTTGCTGGGTCACCGGTGTAATTGTCTGTGATGAGAACCTGATTCTTTACTCCCTCAACGGCTGCACCATTTTTTGTAACATAGCGGAGAATGTAAGAGAACTCCAATGTCGCGCTTTTAGATGCAGAGAGGTCGATAGCCTTAGAAACAATGTAGCTTTCTGAAGGAGTTGTTGTCTTAGAGGTATTATCGTAACCTGTAGCCTTGGCATAGCCGTAAGAGTCGATACCCCATGCTGTACCCTTAATGGTCTTGGCTGTGAATGAACCGAAGCTCTTGCTGAATGTCTCATTGATGTAACCATCGGTTGGAGTATCAGGGGTTGTAGACCCACTTGTTGGTTTACCATTGAGAGATACAAGATAGTTGCCCGTGTCATACTCTTTGGTGCCATTGAAGTTTTTCGCCTTTCCGCAAATCACCACCTCATCGCCAGGCTTGAGTGCATCTTCGCCTGAGAACTTGGTACGGTTAGGACCAGCATAACCATTGTAAACATAGAACTGGTTATTAGTAGTACCATCGTCAGAGATATAATACTTCAAGCTACCATAAGTAGCATCAAAACTGCCTGCCTTAACTGATACCACCTTACCCTTGGTGTAAACTTCCTGATCTGCGCTACCGCCATCTTCGATATACTTAATGATACCGGCAATGTTGAATGGGTCTGCAGCAGTACCTGTACCCTTAGCCTCTGCTGTGGTTGGAGCACCAGGCTGAGTAGGCAGTGTATAAGGTTCTGGCACATCCTCGCAGCTGCTGAATGTGAAGGCAGCCATCGCCGCCATCAAAACTGAAAATATATACTTTTTCATATTATTGTCTTTTTAAATATTGTTACTATTTATATCTATAGAAGTGAATCCGGTTATTTTACTGCGAAATTCTTAACCTCCCAGGTTGGAGCACTCGTTGGAGTACTGCTGTAGAGGAAACCGATGTAGATGGTCTTGCCACAATACTTCGTCAAATCTGCAGTAGATGAAACAAAGGTCCAGCTGTTTTCTGTAGGATAACCCTGTACGTCCAAGTCGGTCCATGTCTTTCCGTCTGTAGAAATCTGAACCTTGCATTCCTGCTTCATGTCAGAAGCAAAATTGATAGCCTGGTCGAACATGAGTTTAGCGCTCTTGGCTGATTTCAGGTCGATGGCAGGCGATTTGAGACGTGACTGGAGTTCTTGTTTTGAACCGTTTACATAGCCTGAAGCCTTCATTCCGTAAGCTGCAGATGCCCATTTCCAGACAAATTCTACACCATCAGCTAACTTGATGTTGTCGATGGTGAAATTGCCCTGGCTGGCATCAAACAGCTCGCTGATATAGGCTAGAACTACCGATTTCAGGTCATCCGTGCTGCGAAGCACAATCTGCCAGGTGTTATTGTAACGGGTGAAGATACCGGTGATATCGAATACACCCTTTGGAACCACCTCGTTGGCAAACTTAGAATAACCCGAGTTGCGCACTACCAGATTGCTGCTGCTGATCTTCTTGCCTGTTTCGGCATCGATCAGTTCCAGGCTCGTATTGGAATCATCTGGCGCCCATACGTTTGTGCCGTTAGCTGAAGCAAACTTCACCTTCTTCAGGGTCATCAGCTTGCCCACGTTAGCATCCATATAGGCTGCATCAGTAAGCTTTGTCTGGTCAAACTCCTCTGGCACTACCGTGCTTGCATCAGCCTCGCCAGGGTTCAGAATCTTGAAGTGCTCGTTCCATACGGCACGTTCTATCTTACCCATACTAAGCGTTCCGTCAGAGAGTTTGGTGTTTACACCGCCAATCTGAGGCAATTTTCTGTAATTTCCGATATAGAGTCCCTTCAGATTGATGAGAATCTCTTGGCCTACAGGAAGATAACCCGATAGTCCGCTTCCGTTGATGCCTACAATGATAGCACCAGACGCATCCTGTACGCTCACCTGGTTGTAGATATTGCCACTGACATCGTTGCCCGTCACTACCGCCTTGATCATCATGTCCTTCTCGATCAGCTTGTAGGCATCCGTGGAGCTGTTGACAACTGAGGCAAACTGGGTCTTCAAATCTGCTATGCTGATCACATTCTTCTCCCTCAGGCTGTTGTTGCCATATGGAGCTGCAGGCACCTTCTCGGTCAGGTCTGGGTCAGCATAACCGTCGCCCATACACGAACCCAGGGTCAGTGCCAGGAATGCCAATGCTATGAATTTTATCTTTTTCATTGTTCTTTCTTTTTATTGTTATAGAGAAACGGGATTGCTCCCTGTTCTTTATGTTAAAGAGAAACTGCTCTTTAGAATCTGTAAGATACCTGGAACATGCCGTTGGTACCCCAGGTGTAATACTTCTTAGGATTCTTAGAGAACTGGTAGAGGCGTGGATTCTTCACCTCACCGTTGCTGTCCAGTGTATAGCTTGAACGTGAGTTCTGCTCATATCCGCCAGTCACGATGGTCTGGTTGTTCAGCAGGTTGGTAATCATGAGGTTGAAGTTGAGTGAACCCTTCTTCAGTCTCACACTCTTTCCTATGCTCAGGTCAACCATCCATCCTCCGTGACCCTTTTCCTGGGCTACAGCGTCCTCTCTCCAGCTAGTCTCGTCCTCCGTCATCACTTCTGGGAAGATTTCAGGGAAAGCTCTGTGTGCCTTGTGACGGTTCTTCAGCGTCTTCTCATATCTGTAGCTTGGAGAATAAGAGAGGTAGATGCGGTCGTAGTAGTTGGCATTGAGGTTGACGAACCATCCGTTTATGTGGGCATCGAGACCGATGCTTCCCACTGTGAGCGGTGTGCCACTCTCGCGCATATTCATCACGTAAGCCTTGTCCTGGTAAACCTCAGCACTCTTTGAGAGCATGTATACGGCGTTTACATTGTTGATGTTCTTCGCCTCGCTCATAGCGCCCAGAGTCTTCAGGTCGAGCCATGAAGTGAGCTTAATCTTAGCGCCCACCTCTACACCATAGTATTCCTTCTTCAGTCCGGTCATGCTCACGTAGGTGAATGAATTCTCATCATCGTTGTAGAAGTTCTGCCATTCCGTAACGTTCTCCAGTCGGCTGTAGTAACCGCTCACGTTGGCACTCAGCCATGCGTTGCGATACAGGTAGCTGAATTCAGAGCTGAAGATGCGCTCGTTCTTGAGGTTAGTCACGAAGTCGTTGCTGATTTCCGGTGCGATGAAGGCTGTGCTTGCCATCGGCGCACGCAGCTCGTATCCGGCTCCTATGCTGAAGGCATGACCTCTGCCCATATCCACGTTCAGGCTTCCCTTTACGCCACCGTCCAGGAAGTTGGCTGTGCCGCTCTTGCCCTGACTGTTGTTCGGTGCCATACCATTGCGCATGTAGCCTCGGCGGTTCATTCCGGTATATCCGATACGTCCGCTCAGCATCGCCTTCATGTTGTAGAATTCGGCTGTATAGGTGCTCCATGCGTTTGCCTTGTTCACGTCGATGCGATAGTCGTAACCGAACTTGTCGCCCTCGTAAACCAGTTTGCCTGTGTTGTTAGGACCGGCTGTGTTCAGGTCGTACTGCACACGTGGGTCGGTCTTAGGATAATCGCCCAGGGCATAGGTGTTGATGTTGTGGAAGATGGCACCGCCCAGCATGTCTTCCAGTGTCTGATAGTGCTGGTTGGTACTCTTTCCGAGCATGATGCCTGTTGCCAGGTTCGATTTCTTTGTCAGCTTGGTGTTCAGAACGGATGACAGGCTCAGGGTCAGGTTGTCGTTGTGCTTAGCCTGAACATAGTAGAGCAGATCCTGTCCGTTCTTGGCTGCCTGCTGGTTGGCATAGTACAGTCGGTCCCAGTTAATCTGTCGGTTCTGCTTGCTTGCCTGCCAGTAGTTTACGGCGTTGTTCCAGTTTTCCCAGGTATACATGTTGTTGCCGTTCTTGTAGTCGCCCCATACATAGTAGTTGGCAGATGGCATGTTCTTCCAGTAGTCTGGCTGCGGATTCTCTGCGTTGTTGTAGTTGAGCTTGGTGCTCTTGTACATAGAGTATTTTCCGAACACCGATGTGGTGAGCTTCATCTGGTCGTTGATTTCCCAGTCCCATGTAGCGATAGCCGAAGGAGCAAAGTCGTTCACTACGCGTGAGTTTCTCTTGTGTCCGTTCTGGTATCCCCAGTATGGGTTATACTGGTAGTCGTTTGCCAGCCAGTAAGCCTCGTCGGTAGATGCGCCCTGGGTGCTTCTTTCTGTCGGGTTACCCCATGTAGAGAAGCTCAGCGAGTGGCCGTTCATCCACTTCTTCTGTACACCGAAGAAATAGGAGAGGGCGTTGTAGATGGTTCCCTCTACGTATCCCTGGTTAGCCCAGCGGTAGGTGAGACCGGCTGTGATGGCCCATCCCTTCTCGTTGAAACCGCTGGAGTAGGAGTAGAGTCCGCGCAGGGTATAGTTGCGGTTGGCAACACCTACGCTTGCATACTGTCCTTCCTGCATGCTTCCGGCACGGAAATCATAGTTGTTGGAGCCTGCCATGCCCGTCATCGAATAGCCGTTGGCTTCGAAAGGCAGGGCGAAGTCTACGTTTCTGGAGAATCGGTTCAAACCGCCGATGTTGGAGAAACGGAACTGTCCGGTCTCCATATCGTTCATGGAAGCACCGTTGATATAGACATCGTTGTACTTCTGGTTGAAGGCACGGTAGCGGAAACGTGCTGGCGAGAACAGGTAACCTGCCTGGCTCGCGTATACGTTGCTGGTAGAATTGAGAATGGTGACATTGGATGACATGTCATCGTCCTCGCCCAACTGTGCCTCGGAGAAGGTGAAAGCATTCTCGTCAAGTCCCTGTGCTACGTTCTGGTCAGTCTTTTCGTTCTGAGCCATAGCCAATGAACACGAGAAGAGCGCTAACATTGCTAAGTTTACTTTCTTCTGCATAGTTTATATGTATTAAGTATTAATAAACCGGCAACAGCAGTCTCTTTGAGCAGTGATGATATATGTCCCGCTAGGTCTTGTTTAGGCGATAAGGGGACTTACCGTGGTCCCTGGTCTTGTGTCTTCTGTTCCGATTCAATGTGTTTAATGCTGCAAAGTAACAAAAA
>OJRH01000738.1_pt1 | contig 13976 bp, 10 predicted proteins | sample 1599131 | NCBI WGS metagenome assembly OJRH01 (sample SAMN03922527, study PRJEB24848) | human gut metagenome | isolation source: stool sample | host: Homo sapiens | place: Germany | collected 2010-05
TATCTCATCACGGGCTGTCTGTGCTTCAAGCGGAGACTGAAAAAGTAAAAAAGACAGGACTAAAAGCAATAATTTATCCATAAAACAACTGTTTTTTTTATTTCTTTACCGCAAAGATACTTAAAAAATGACGTTATTATTCATTATTCCAAAGAAAAATGATAATTTTGCAGCCCGAAATTATCTGAATGGAATGAAAATAGGCGTTGGCCTATAACAAACAACCTCCTGCATATTGACTATTATTTTAACGACACAGAAACTATTTTAGGATATTCTGTGCAAGGATTGTCTGTGCAATAAGATTTAGCATAATGAAATCGCTATCATGACATATCCTGAATTACGGCCGGAATGCCGGCAAGTTTTATAAGACGACATAGCATGTAATAAAAAATAATAATTAATAAAAGAAATGGGAAGAAACAAAAGACAAGACTATGACCACACAGACGAATCGGAGGTATTTAAGAAAAAGAGTCTGATGGCCGCCAAGAACCGCAAGAGAATGTCTAAGATCGTGTTTGCGGTAATGTGCCTGCTTGCAGCGTTCGTCGTTGCAGCATGTATGCTCAGCTATTTTTTCAACTTTGTCTGACCTGCAAGAGCCTTGAGGCAACGCTTCTGCTGCCGCCGGGGCCGTGTCTTGAAAAAAAAAGCGCGGAAAGCCTTAACAGATGCTTTCCGCGCTTTTTATATCCGACTGTGAATTAATCGTCTTCTTCTACTGAGAATTCGTCCTTACCAACTCCGCAGAGAGGGCAAACCCAATCTTCTGGAAGGTCCTCAAATGCTGTTCCGGGCTGTATGCCGTTATCAGGATCGCCTACTTCGGGGTCATATACATAACCGCAAGTGTCACAAATGTACTTTTTCATAATGCTTACTTTTTAATTAATAAATTAGATATTAACTGATAGTTTATTTTCTGCCGCACATCACGAACTCAGCCCTTGCAGCTATCTGTTCGGGCGAAATGTTCTTGAGGCACGAGTAGTCGCCTCTGATGCAGGGCTTGTTTCCGAATATGCTGCATGGCCGGCAGGGCAGATCTATCTGCACCGCGTTCTCCATGCTCTGTCCCCAGCCCATAAATCCGGCAAAGGGATGCGTTGCGCCCCATACGCTGACCACCGGCGTGGCTGTAAGCGATGCCATGTGCATGTTGGCGCTGTCCATTGAAATCATGAGGTCGAGATGGCTCATCAGGACAAGTTCGAGACTTATGCCGTCGAGCTTTTCGGCCACGCTTTCACACTGTTTGTATTTTGAGCACCACTCACCGAAGTATTCTGTCTCGCGCTGTCCCTTGCCGAAGAGGAATATGCGGCAGTCGGGATGGCGCTCTGTCAGGAGCCTTATGACCTGCTCCATGAGCCGCGGAGGATACACTTTGCCCTCGTGGGCGGCAAACGGGGCTATGCCAATCCACTTCTCCGTGAACTCGCCGCTGCGCCTGATGCTCTCCGGCAGCAGGCTGATGTCGCCTCCGCCTTCGGGGAATATCGACTTGAAGTCGAGCTTTATGGGGTAGCCCAGGCGTGCAAGCACATCGGCATAGTTGCTGAACGGCGACGGCTGCTGCACGAGTTTCTTGTCCGACATGGCCACGAGCTGCCTGCGGCCGCTGCGGTGCTTGTCGATGTGAGCCACCTTATAGCGGTCTATGTTGAAGCGCATGCGCAGATAGTCGGAGCGCAGCACGCTGTGGAAGTCGGCTATGGCGGTGAAGTTCTTTGCCGTGAGTCGGCGGTAGAGAGCGTTGAGCCCTTTCACTCCGTCATACTCATCCTTGATGTCAGCCTCCATGAAGCTCACGTTGGACGGCATGCGCTCGAAGAACGGGCGCGCAAAGGGCTTGCTCAGCATGGTGATCCTCACGTCAGGATACTGCCTTGCGAGCGAATAGACCACGGGCACGGTCATGGCCACGTCTCCCATGGCCGAGAATCTCATTATGAGTATGTGCTCTGTCCTCATTTATTATTTTTGGCGTATAACACCGGGTTTGTGGCCGGGTCGTTATACATTTTCATCTGCTTGTAAACCTTCATGTACTTTCTGCCGGCCTCGATGTCGTCGAGCAGCTGGTCGATGGCTGTCCCGAGGTCAACCTGCTGCTGCATCAGCACATCCAGCTTGGCTCTGCACCTTTCGCGGTGTTCAGGGTCGGCGTCGGCGCGCTCTGTCTGCTCCTTCATGTGGTATATCTTCAGCGCGAGTATCGACAGGCGGTCGATGGCCCATGCGGGGCTCTCGGTGTTTATGCGTGCGTCGGGCATTACCTTCACGTCCTTATACTTGTCCCTGAGCCAGCTGTCAATCTGCTCCACGAGGTCTGTGCGGTCCTGGTTGCTGCGGTCTATGCGGCGCTTCAGCAGCAGAGCCTCTGCCGGGTCAATCTGCGGGTCGCGTATGATATCCTCAAGGTGCCACTGCACGGTGTCTATCCAGCACTTCATATACAGGCTGTTCTCTATCGTGCCCTCTCCGTAAGGGTTGTTCACCTTGGTGTCAACGTCGTCAGCCTGGTGATAGTCGTTTATCGCCCGGCTGAAAATCTCGTTACAAAGTTCGGTAAATGCCATTTCTTTTGTTTTAGTTAATACTTTCTGCTGACGTGCCGCAGGCATAGCCGGCATGTCCGGCCGGAGCGCTGACGGCGCTATTATATTAAATGCAAAGCTAATAAATTATTTTTAATCAGCCAACAAAACAGAATATTTTTCGTAACTTTGGACTTGTATTTGAACGCCGGCGGCTGCACAACGCTATGGCTGCGTGCACCGCGGAGCATAAATCATTGTTATTATGAAAATTGTGATTGACGACAAGATTCCCTACATACGCGACGCCATAAGCCGCATAACAGGCGACGCCGTGTATCTGAAGGGGAGCGAGATAGGATCCGGCGACGTGCGCGACGCCGACGCCCTGATTGTCAGGACGCGCACCCGATGCGACGAGCAGCTGCTCAGCGGCAGCCGCGTAAGGTTCGTGGCAACGGCCACCATAGGCTTCGACCATATCGACGCAGCCTACTTGGAGCGCGCCGGGATAGAATGGATGAGCTGTCCGGGATGCAACTCTGCCTCAGTGGCCCAGTATCTGCGCTCGGTGCTGATACTGCTCAAAAGAGATAAGGGCATGCGCCCCGAAAACTCAACGATAGGCATCGTGGGCTGCGGACACGTAGGGTCGAAGGTGGCGCAAGTGGCAGCCGGCATGGGCATGCGCGTGATCGTGTGCGACCCGCCGCGGCAAGAACGGGGCGACGCAGGCACGTTTGTTGCGATGAAAGACATCGAGGAGCAGTGTGACGTGATAACGTTCCACGTGCCGCTCGTAAAGGACGGCCCCCACCCCACGCTGCACATGGCCGACGCCGACTTCTTCGGCCGGCTGCAGCGCAGGCCTGTCATAATAAACACGAGCCGCGGAGCCGTGGTAGACAACGACGCGCTGCTCGACGCCCTTATATATAATAAGGTGAAAGATGCCGTGATAGACACCTGGGAACACGAGCCGCAGATAAACCTCAGGCTCATGGACAGGGCATGGATAGCAACGCCTCACATAGCAGGCTACAGCGCCGACGGCAAGGCTAACGCCGACAACATGGTGATAAGCGGCCTATGCCGCCACTTCGGCATCAGCGTGCCGTGCATCATCAGTCCGCCCGAACTGCCGCATGACTTCGTTGCAGCCGACGACCCCGACGACCTGAGCCTGCAGCTCTACAACCCGCTCGACGACAGTTCGCGGCTGAAGGCATCGCCCGAAAGCTTCGAGGAGCTGCGCGGCAACTATCCGCTGCGGCGCGAGTCGGCCCCCGCAGGCAGGGCGTAATCATGCCTGCGGCACGTGCAAGCAGCACAGCATAAACGGAAAACGGCCAGCAGGTATCATCCGGCTTTATCCGTAGTGTGCATCCACGCCCCGGCCGTCTTCACATGTCCTATCGGCATATTTCCACCCGTTTCTTCTTGGCAAAGGCCTCTATGCCTGCGAAAAAGCAAGCGGAAACAAGCCCGACATAAAGCCAAAAACAGGCTGCATCACAACGCCCGATATGCGGATAAGCGGCGACTGCATGCCGGCATGAAGACCGACCACTGCCCGCCTTGGCATACGCCCGGCAGGGCCGTCTTGCAAAACATGGCCTTTTACCTTCCAAAAGGCCACATTTCGTCCTCCAAAAGGGCATCTTTTAGCGTCTAAAAGGTGCCCTTTTGCAACCCTCTGTAATACAGGCATTTATGCCGTATGCCGCCGACTGGGCCGTAAGCAGTCTATATACAACATGCCCGCTGTGTGCGCACAAAATTCAACAAAACCGACAAAATCAACACAAAAACGGTGTAAAAAGACAACAAAACTTGCACACTATAACGGCATGTGTGCAACTTTGGGCTCTTTTTTTGCAAAAATATTTGCACACTTAAATAAAAATTCGTTCCTTTGCACCGATTTTTGGAATTGGAATTTATTTATAAACATTTTTAAAACATTACAATCATGTCAGAAATTGAATCAAAAGTAAAAGCTATTATCGTTGACAAACTTGGTGTTGATGAAACAGAAGTAAAGCCTGAAGCAAGCTTCACAAACGACCTTGGTGCAGATTCTCTTGACACTGTAGAGCTCATCATGGAATTCGAGAAAGAATTCAACATCTCTATTCCTGACGACAAAGCAGAAACAATTGCCACTGTAGGTGACGCTATCAGCTACATCGAGGCTAACACCAAATAATAATTTCCGATAATTATTTAAATGGAATTAAAAAGAGTAGTAGTAACAGGACTGGGCGCTGTAACCCCGGTAGGTCTTTCAGCCGAGGAAACTTGGAACAACCTGCTGGCCGGAGTCAGTGGCGCAGCTCCTATTACGCTGTTTGACAGCTCCATGTACAAGACCCAGTTTGCATGCGAGGTGAAAGGCCTCAACATCAACGACTGGATCGACCGCAAGGAAGCGCGCAAGCTCGACCGCTACACACAGCTGGCCATGGTCAGCGCAATGCAGGCCGTTAAAGACAGCGCCATGGACCTGGAGACAGTAAACAAAAACCGCATCGGAGTAATCTTCGGCGTAGGCATCGGCGGTATCAAGACCTTCGAGGACGAAGTGTCTTACAACGCCCTGCACAAGGAGAACGGACCTAAGTTCAACCCGTTCTTCATCCCCAAGATGATCAGCGACATCGCTGCCGGCCAGATATCAATCCACTACGGATTCCACGGCCCCAACTATGCCACTACATCTGCCTGCGCATCTTCAACCAACGCCATCGCCGACGCCTTCAACCTTATCCGTCTGGGCAAGGCTGACGTCATCGTGAGCGGAGGTGCCGAAGCAGCTATCTGCGGATGCGGAGTTGGCGGTTTCAACGCCATGCACGCCCTTTCTACACGCAACGACGACCCGCAGAGGGCATCACGTCCGTTCAGCGCAAGCCGCGACGGATTCGTAATGGCCGAAGGCGCAGGATGCCTCATCCTTGAGGAGCTTGAGCACGCAAAGGCTCGCGGAGCTAAGATTTATGCAGAAATGGTGGGCGAAGGCGAAAGCGCAGACGCATACCACATAACAGCATCTCACCCCGAAGGACTCGGAGCAAAGCTCGTTATGCAGGCAGCGCTCGACGACGCCGGCATGAAACCGGAGGACATAGACTATATCAACGTTCACGGAACATCTACACACGTGGGCGACATTTCAGAGGCTAAGGCCATTAAGGAGGTATTCGGCGATGCAGCTTACAAGCTCAACATCAGCTCTACCAAGTCAATGACCGGACACCTGCTCGGAGCAGCAGGAGCCGTTGAGGCAATGGTAAGCGTTCTGTCTGTTCAGAACGACATCATACCGCCTACAATCAACCACGAAGAAGACGACAAGGACGAAGAAATAGACTATAATCTCAATTTCACATTCAACAAGGCACAGAAGCGCACCGTGCGCGCCGCTATGAGCAACACTTTCGGCTTTGGCGGACACAATGCCTGTGTTATCTTCAAGAAATATGATGATTAACAACTTTATTGATAAAATGAAGCTCCCTTTCCGCAAGGAAAAGGAGCTTTATTCTTCTTTATTCAACGTCATCGGCTTTTATCCCCACGACATCAGTCTCTACAAGCAGGCACTGCTCCACAAGAGCATAGCCAAGCGCAACGAGAAGGGACGGCCCGTAAACAACGAGCGGCTTGAGTTCCTGGGCGACGCCATTCTCGACGCCATTGTAGGCGACATCGTGTTCAGACACTTCGAAGGCAAGCGCGAAGGATTCCTTACCAACACCCGAAGCAAGATTGTGCAGCGAGAAACTCTCAACAAACTGGCACAGGAGATTGGCATCAGCCAGCTCATAATGTCAAACGGACATTCCTCGTCACACAACAGCTACATGGACGGAAACGCCTTCGAGGCACTCGTGGGAGCCATCTATCTCGACCGCGGATACGAAGCATGCATGCGCTTCATGAAGAAACGCATACTCTCACAGCTTATCAATCTCGACAAGGTGGCCTACAAGGAGGTCAACTTCAAGAGCAAGCTCATTGAATGGTGCCAGAAGAACCGCGTAAAGCTCGACTTCAAGCTCATAGAGCAGAAACGCGACGAGAACAACAACCCGATATTCGTTTATCAGGCCATCGTTGAAGGACTCGAGGGCGGTTCGGGCAAGGGATACTCCAAGAAGGAGAGCCAGCAGCTGGCAAGCAAGCAGACCCTGCAGAGCCTGAGGCGCAAGCCGCAGTTCATCGACGCAGTGTTTGCAGCCAAGGCCGACCGCACAAAGATGGAGGAAGAACCCGTAGTGGTGGTTCCGGACATCGAGCAGAAGGAAGACTTCATCATCACCGCCGGCGACAGCAAGCAGCCTGAAAAGGCAAGAAGCAGCGAGCCCGTGAGCGACGTAAAACCTGAACCTGAAGAGAAAAAGCAGGCCGGAAGCAGCGCTGACAGCGAGTTTGACCTGTCTCGGACATCACTGCCACTCCACGCCAGATGTCTAAAGAAGATATAATAGCGGCAGCCGAAGCAGCCGCGTTTTCAGAACAAAGATAAAAGCACCGGCACAGCTCCCGCGCAGGGACACGTGCCGATGCTTTTATCTTGTTTTATTGTTTACCACACCACATGCAGCCTCACCGAGGCATCATCCGTTGATTTTCAGGATGCCGCAAAGCTGCGAAAAATCATCAATCACAAACTCGGCGCCACACTCCTCGAGCCCTTCGCGGCTGCCGTTGCCGTAAGTAACGCCCACACCGCACACGCCGGCGCCATGAGCCATGCCTATGTCGAAGGCCGTATCGCCCACCACGACACACTCGTCGGGCCTCAGTCCGTGGTCTTTCATCGTGCGGACCACCATGTCGGGGGCAGGCTTGGCGTTGGGCACATCGCCCGCACCGAGCACGTAGGATATATATCCGCCAAGCTCCATGTCGGCCACAAAACCCAGCAGCGACGCCCTCGAGCGGCTGCTCGCCAGCGTTATCATCCTGCCGCTGCGGTGTATTGCGTCGAGCGTCTCGCGCACGTTAGGAAACAGGCTCACCACTCCCGGACGGTTGTTCTCCTTGAATATCTCTCTGTACACCTCGGCACAGCGGTCGCCCATGGCGTCGTCCATGTCGATAATCCTCGTGAATGTCTCCTTCAGCGGCAGCCCAATCATCGACGCACACTTTTCTTCACTCCTCTCCGGCAGCCCCAACCGCCTTATAGTCTGCTGCATTGTGCGCACTATAAGACCGCGCGAATTGCCCACGGTGCCGTCAAAATCAAGTATCACTGCCTTAATGTTATCACTCAAAAACTTTCTGTCGTTCATAAAAAACAAAATAAATATATCGTTATAAACATACTGATCTACACTCTCACACGTCCCGACGGCTCTTCGCCCCATGTCTAGCCGCACTGCAAAAGGCCGTCTTTTACACCGCAAAAGGGCACATATCGCAGCATGAAAGCATAGCTTTTACAATGCAAAAGCATACATATTGCAACGCAAAAGCATAGCTTTTACAACGTGAAAGCATACGTATCGCAACGCAAGAACATACCCTTTACAACGTTAAAGCATACATACCGCTATGCGGAAGGATGCTTACAGGACTGTAAAACGGCTGACTCTGCCATCCGACAGGATGCATGCCACAGGCCTAACGGATGCGGCGCAGGTCGGCAGTGTCCACAGGCACAACCGCGGCAACAGTCTTAAGCCTTGCGTATGCCTCCGACATGAACATCAGTCCGCCGTAAGGATTGCCTGTGCCCCACGAGTTTTTGCATATAAAATAGCGGTCTCCCTTCCTGTCGCGGGCTATCCCTATCAGCTCCATGCAGTGGTCGTCGGTGGTGCGGAAGGTCTCGAACGACCGCTGACGCTCATCCTGCGACGCCATGCTACGGTTGTCACGGAGACGTGCCACGCCGCGTTCAAACGAGAATCCCGGTTCGGTTATGTCGCCCTCCCAGCACACGCTGTGGCCGCGGCGCAGCGCACTCTCAATGCGGTCCATCATCGTGTCTATGGGCACATTGTAGAATTTGTCGCCGTAACGGTTGTCGGGCACGTCGAGCACCACGTTCTCATAAAACGGCATATGCGTAAAGCTGGTCAGCGCCTGATACTCATCGTCGCGGCACACGCTGCGCGCAAACTGCTGCGGAGTGTACTCAGCCCCGAGCATCCACACGTGCAGCGGCACGGGATTAATCACATCATCGAGCATGCTGTCGGTGCTCCTCATCAGCGCGTCGAGCCCCGTGCGCCTCCCTACGGCGTTGCGGCAGAGCGAGTCGAGCTTGCGGCAGAGCACGTTGAAGTTGCATTCAGAGCGGTAAGAGTCGTATGGCATCAGGCACTCGCTCTCTATGGTGGCCAGCATGGCATATACCCAGCAGAGCGAACTGTTCCCCTGGTCTTTCACGGGCGTGATCTTGTTCATCACCTCCACCCTGAACGCCTCCTTGTCCTCACTCTTCCTGCCGCACGAAAACAGCATGAACAGTACTGCCGACAGCAATATAATCTTGTTCATAAGCGCAAAGTTACTTAAAAATAACTATACACGCAACCCTGCAACCATATTTTTTAACCCGCATCAGTCACGACAATCCTATATCATCTACAGCCGCAAGCCATAAGACAGGCAACGGCATGCACATGATGACAACAGCAAAAACAGCGGAAAACAATCCCAAACAGCCATAATATCGGCCCAAACAAGGCTACAATATACGATTATCCACCCTTTCAGTATTATTTTGAACCACCATGAAGGGCATTATATCTACCTTTGAGCACTAAAAAAATATAATCAAATCAAAAATCTATCATGAAGCTAAAAGCATTATTATTATTTCTGTTTGTGCCGCTGATATGCAGCGCCACAGACATCAATGTAGACCCTTCTACGTTCAAGGCAACGTATGAAGGAGCAAAAGACGGTGACGTTCTGCTCATGGAAGAGGGAACATACACCGGAGACATCAATCTTCCAGACGGCAAGACTGTCACCCTGAAGGCTGCAGAAGGAGCCGAGGTGGTGTTCGGAGTAAAGTTCCGCGGAAGCGATGCGTCTGTAACCGGAGGCGGAATTATTATGGAGGGGCTCGTTATCAAACCCAACGACAGCTACTTCATGGACCTCACCTATGGTGACATAAAGACCATCACACTGCGCAACTGCGACCTGTCGGCCATCAACAGATGCTTCCTGCGCACCAACAACGAGGGACATGTGATAGACAAGATTGAGATGGACAGATGTATAATACACGACTGCGGCGACGGAGGATACAACTTTATCTACCCGAAACACGGCGTAAGAGAGGTGAGCGTAACCAACTCAACACTATATAACTATAAAGGCGGAGAGAGCTTCTTCTCGCCCAACTCAATGAATGTAGACATCGACATGCTGTTCACATTCAGCAACAACACAGTCTACAAATGGTCGAAAGCATCAAAATATGCCATCTGCAACACTGGAAACAAAGTGGGACTGTTCTCTGAATACACATTCAGAAACAACATTATATACAAAGCCGGCGTTGACGGACAGACGCCAAACATACTAAACACCACGGGCGGATATCTGCTGGCAGAGAAAAACCTGATAGCCGACTACGGAACATACAACCAGGCAAGCGCGGCCGACACAGAGATTTCGGACTATACGCTGGCCGACTTCGGACTGACGAACATACCTTTCCCTGACCCTGAAAACGGCGATTTCAGCATAACCTCAGAGTCGCCCATGGCTACGGCAGCTACAGACGGAGGCCCGATAGGCGACCCGAGATGGCTGAAGAACCTCACAAATGCCGTACACATGAACGTTACCAACAGCCCGGAAAACGCCGGAACGGTAACTCCGGCAAAGGCTGACTATGAGGCCGGAAGCGAAGTTACGATAACGGCAACTCCCAACTACGGATTCAGATTCAAGCAGTGGCAGGACAAAGACGGACAGATACTGTCGACAGAGAACCCATACACGTTCAACATTGAGAAGGACATGGACATCACAGCCGTGTATTCTTCGGTTGAGACATACACCCTCAACATAAACAAAAGCGGCGACGGAGCCAAATGGGGCAACGTGTCGCTCACGCCAGAACCCGTTGACGGTAAGTATGAAAGCGGAACAAGCGTTACGATGAAGGTAGTGCCAAACTCTGTAACGTCTTTCCTCTACTGGAACGACGGTAGCAGCGACGCGCAGAAGACTGTGGTGATGAACGGCGACAAGACGTTTACGGCTACGTTCGACGTGGTTCCGTTCATCGTAGGATGGGACTTCAGCGTAAGCGAGCCGCGCGGAAACCGCCCCGGCGACTACAGCTTCACGACAGACAACACAGGCAACCTTCAGCTGTATGAAGGCGACGGAAAGACAACCAACTGGGGCGCAAGCACACGCACCTTCGGCGGCATCGAGCGCAACTGCATACGCCGCTACACCGAAAGGGCCGACATGGACAACCCACGCTACCTTGTGGCTAAGTTTGTAGTGGACGGATATAAGAACATCAAGGTGCACTCACTGGCGGCTCTCGACAACGCCTGCGTGCACAAGATACAGAAGATGCAATACTCTACCGACGGCGTAAACTACACCGACCTCAGCTCTATCGACATGGGAAACGGCACCGAGAGCAGCCAGTGGATGGTGCTTGAGGGCACACTGCCCGAAGGTCTCAGCGGACAGGTGTATGTGCGCTGGATAGGCGACACCGAAAGCGGACTGGCCGGCGAGCCGTCGGACAGCGACACAGAGGGATTCTATCTTGCCGACATAGTTGTATATGCCGACAACGAACAGAAGGACGACCACGAGGCACCGAAGCTTGTTGCCACATCGCCCGAGGCCGGCTCTGACGTTGCCTCAGCATCAGGCAACGTGGTGCTCCACTTCAACGAGAAGGTGAAAGCAGGCTCAGGCGACGTAACGATAAACGGAAAGGCCATGACACCTGTATTCGGAAGCAAGACAGCCACTTATGCCTATGCCGACATGGGATACGGCACTGAGTGTGAGGTGGTTGTACCCAAGGGCGCACTGACCGACCTCAACGGCAACGCCTTTGAAGGCACGACATTCAAGTTTACCACAATGCAGCGCCCGCAACCCGAGAAGAAAGTGTTCGACGCCGTGGTGGCTGCCGACGGCTCGGGCGACTTCACTTCGGTTCAGGAGGCCATCGACGCCGCTCCTGACAACAGCAGCGTGCCTTACCTCATATTTGTTGAGAACGGAGAGTATGACGAACTCGTGCTGATACCTGAGAGCAAGCCTTTCATACATCTTATAGGACAGGACAAGGAGAAGACCGTGATAAAGCATACCATCAACAACGGAGGAAGCTCTGACGTAGGATACGAATGGTCTACGAACAATCCGCAGTCAGACAACTACGGCTACAGCAGCGTGGTTGAGGTGAATGCAAGCGACTTCTACACTGAGAACATAACCTTCTATAACAGCTGGGGCGTTGACAACCAGTCGGGACCGATGGGTCTGGCCATGTATTCGCGCAACGACCGCATGACGTTCTACAACTGCAAGTTCCGCTCTTATCAGGACACATGGCAGACTTCTTCAAGAAACATGGCCGACCGCCACTACGTGAAAGACTGCTGGATTGAGGGTGCGGTAGACTACTTCTACGGCGGAGGCGACGTCCTGCTCGAAGGCTGCACGCTATACAACGTCAGAAGCGGATCAGTAATCGTGGCACCATGCCATAAGGAAGGAACAAAGTTCGGATACGTATTCAGCAACTGCACCATAGACGGCAACGAGCTTGCCAACGACAACAAGACGGCGCTTGGACGCCCGTGGCACAACGCTCCAAAGACCGTATGGCTCAACACTACGATGAAGATAGGCATAAAGCCTGAGGGCTGGAACAACATGGGAGCCATTCCGGCTCTGTTTGCCGAATACAACAGCATGGATGCCGACGGCAATCCTGTTGACCTGAGCAACAGACGCACCGAATATGAATATACTGACGGCGACACCGGACAGAAGGTTACGGGCACATGCAAGGCTACACTTACCGACGAGGAGGCTGCCGCATACACATACGAGGCCATAACAAGAGGCACTGACGGATGGAACCCGCGCAAGCTGATGGAGGCCGTGAGCGCTCCTGCCAACATGAGATACGACGCGGCAAGCAGCACGCTGAGCTGGGACGAGTCGGCATATGCTATATGCTACGTGGTAACTGACGCCGACGACAAGGTGGTAAGCATATCTACAGACACAAGCTTCAAGCCAGCCGAAGGCACCTGCGGCAAATTCACCGTAAAGGCTGTCAACGAATACGGAAGCCTGAGCGAAGGCACTACATACGAGACCACTACAGGCATCAACGGAGCCGGAAGCGAGACAACCGTTAAGGAAGACATATACAACACATCGGGAATGAAGCTCGGATCGGCCGTAAAGGGCATCAACATCATACGCCGACAGATGGGCGACGGCACCGTGAAGGTGATAAAGATAATGAAATAACGCACTGAGCGCCGTAATAAAGCTGCGCCTATACTAAAACGGCCGGGGCATATCATCAATGAGATATGCTCCGGCTGTTTTTATTATCTTGACTTATGCATAACAAGGCTCTGACGTATCATAGCCTGCTATTCCGGCAATAACGGCACGCCTGCACGACGCATGATGCAGGGCCGCTCGGACACAGCGGCTAACCAGCTGATTATCAGCATGATAAGGACGGCTTTACAAAAGGTGGTCTTTTAGCCGCCAAAAGGATACCTTTTACGATGCAAAAGGGCACATATTGCACGCTGAAAGACCACCTTTTATCTCATCGGGAGAATTATGCTTTCAGCCGCAAGCATCAATATGCCTGTAAGATTAAGACAGATGCGGCACTATGCCCTATCGGATTTTATAAGACCGGGGCACGCAACACGCCTTTCAGCCAGACGCTACGGCTCTGCCGTCTCGCCCCTCTTCATATATTCGGTAGGGCTGCAGCCCATTGTCTTCTTGAAGCAGCGGCTGAAGTATTTAGGGTCGGAGAATCCGCACTTGTAGGCCACCTCCGATATGCTCACGCCCGGATCTTTCATTAAAGCAAGAGCCTTCTTAATGCGTATCTCCTGTATAAAGTTGTTGGGCGACGAACCAAAAACCTTCTTCACCCTTACATAGAGCACAGTGCGGCTCATGCCCATGGCCTTGCAGAAGTCGTCTATCGACAGGTCAGAATTAGCTATATTGTCATTGATAAATCCCATGGCCTTGTTTCTGAACAGGCTGTCTGTGGTTTCGGCGGCTGCTTCCTCACCTTCAGCCACGTCCATGTCGCGCCTTTCTGTCAGAAGCTCATGCACCTTGTTCTTAAGATATTCAATCTTCTCATTAGTAACCGTGGTTATCTCGTTCACCTCCTTGCGCAGCCGGCTGATATAT
>OJRH01000743.1_pt1 | contig 13885 bp, 9 predicted proteins | sample 1599131 | NCBI WGS metagenome assembly OJRH01 (sample SAMN03922527, study PRJEB24848) | human gut metagenome | isolation source: stool sample | host: Homo sapiens | place: Germany | collected 2010-05
GCGCAAAAATATCACAGAGGGAGCGTGAAGCGTTTTGGGGATCAACAATGTGATCTCTCTGCTTGGCGGCGTGGCTCTGTTCCTGTTCGGCATGACGCTCATGGGCGACGGGCTGAAGAAAGTGGCCGGCAACAAGCTCGAGATCATACTCTATAAACTCACGAGCACCCCGCTCAAGGGCGTCCTGCTCGGCACGGGCGTCACCGCCGTGATCCAGTCGTCCTCGGCCACGTCCGTCATGGTCGTCGGCTTCGTCAACTCCGGCATGATGCAGGTGCGCCAGGCCATCGGCATCGTGCTCGGCTCCATCCTCGGCACGAGCATCACGGGCTGGATCCTCTGCCTGTCGGACATCAGCGGCTCCGGCTGGGTGTCGCTGCTGAGCACCGCGACGCTCACGGGCGTCGTCGCCGTGGCCGGCATCGTGCTGCGCATGTTCTGCAAGGACCTGACCCGGCACCACATCGGCGACATTCTGCTCGGCTTCGCCGTGCTCATGTACGGCATGTCCTCCATGAGCGGCGCCGTGGCCCCGCTCAAGGACAGCGCCGCGTTCATCCAGCTGCTGACCCGCTTTTCCAATCCGCTGCTCGGCGTGCTCGTCGGCACGGTGTTCACCTGCATCCTGCAGAGCGCGTCGGCCGCCGTCGGCATCCTGCAGGCGCTGGCCATCACGGGCACGGTCACGTTCTCCGTGGCCTTCCCCATCACGCTCGGCATCGCCATCGGCGCGGCCGTGCCGGTGCTGCTGTCCTCCCTCGGCGCGAGCGTCAAGGGCAAGCGCACCGCCTATGTCTACCTGCTCATCGACGTCATCGGCGCGCTCGTCTGGGGCGTCGTGTTCTACGCGGTCAACGCAGCCGTGCACTTCCCGTTTCTGGACACGACCATGACCACCGTGAGCATCGCCCTGCTCAACACGATCTTCCGCTTTGCGACCGTGCTGCTGCTCACGCCGATGATCCCCCTGCTGGAAAAGCTCGTCTCGTTCCTGTTCCCGGACAAAGCGTCCACCGGCGCGCTCGCCGACATCGACCGGCTCGAGGAGCGCTTTCTCGCGCACCCGGCGCTGGCCATCGAGCAGAGCCGCCTGGCCATCGACTCCATGGCCCGTCAAGCGCAGGACAACATCCTGTCCGCGTTCTCCCTGCTCGGCAAGTTCAGTGACGAGCAGTTCGCCGCCCTGCAGGAAAACGAGGAAGCCATCGACCACTACGAGGACAAGCTCGGCACCTACCTCATCAAGATCACGAGCAAGGAGCTCACGCCGCGCCAGACGGCCGACGTGTCGAAATACCTGCACACGATCAGCGACCTCGAGCGCATCAGCGACCACTCGCTCAACATCGGCGAGACGGCGCAGGAGCTCTACACGAAGAAGATCGTCTTTTCGCCCACCGGCGCGCGCGAGCTCAAGGTCATGCTCGCGGCCGTGACGCGCATCCTCGAGATCACGATCAACGCCTTCCTCGACAACGACGTCGCCGCGGCCTACCGCGTCGAGCCGCTCGAGGAGCTCATCGACAACCTCTGCGACGAGATGAAGCTGCACCACATCGACCGCCTGCAGACCGGCGAGTGCACGCTCAACCACGGCTTCGCGTTCAACGACCTGCTCACCAACTGCGAGCGCGTGTCCGACCACTGCTCGAACATCGCCGTCGCCATGATCGAGCTCGAGTCCGACTCGTTCGACACCCACGAATATATCAACAGCGTCATGGCCATGCACTCGCACAGCTTTGACGAATACTACTCCGAATACAGCAAAGAATTCCAGATTTAATGCATATATCCGCCGCCTATCCATTTGTAAAAATGGCCGGGCGGCGGTTTTTTGCCCCCGTCGTCCGGCAAATGTCCCAATTTTGCGTGGTCAGGTATGTACATGCTGCACAAGGCATTTTTCCCTCGCTGGGTGTGTTTTTTCAAATTCCACAAATCGCGTCGGAATTTTCATGAATGTCTTGCATATTTATTCGCTTGGTAGTATATTAGCCTCATATAAATGGATTTTTATCCGCTTGTGAGGGACGAGATATGCATAACGAAAAAACGACCATTTTCATCGACGGCAGCTCCGGCACGGCCGGCCTGCGCATTTACGACCTGCTGGCCCAGCGCGAAGATATTGACCTGCTGACCCTGCCGCCCGAGCTGCACCACGACATGGAAGCCCAGCGCGAGCTCATCAACCGCGCGGACATCGCGTTTTTGTGCCTGCCGGACGCGGCGGCGATCACGGCGGCGGATCTGGTCGAGAACCCGGACACGGTCGTGCTCGACACCTCGACCGCGCACCGCACGGCCCCCGGCTGGACGTACGGCTTCCCGGAGCTGTCGCCCGAGCGCGAGGCCGCGATCCGTACCGCCAAGCGCATCGCCGTGCCCGGCTGCCACGCCAGCGGCTTCATCGTGCTGGTCTACCCGCTCGTCGAGGCGGGCATCCTGCCGCCGGACGCGCTGCTGACGTGCTACTCGCTCACGGGCTACAGCGGCGGCGGCAAGAAGATGATCGCCGAGTATGAGGCGGACACCCTCGCCCCCCTGTACGTTGCCCCCCGGCAGTACGGTCTTGCGCAGCAGCACAAGCACCTGCGCGAGATGTGCGCCATCCCGGGCCTGACGCACGCGCCGGTGTTTGCGCCGATCGTGGCGAATTTCTACAGCGGCATGGAGACGAGTGTCGCGCTCTTCGCCTCCCAGCTCTGCCCCGGCAAGACGGCCGAAGATATCAAGGCCGCCTACGCCGCGAAATATACCGGCCCTGTCGTGACCTACCGCGACCCTGCGTGTGACGACGGCTTCCTGTCCGCCGCCGCCATGTCCGGCAAGGACAGCATGGTCGTGTCCGTCTCCGGCAATGACGAGCGCATCCTGCTCACGTCCGTGTTCGACAACCTCGGCAAGGGCGCGTCCGGCGCCGCGCTCGAGTGCCTGAACCTCGTCATGGGCAGGGAAAAGGGCTTCGGCCTCGATCTGTAAGGAGGAACGAACGATGAAGCAAGTCACCGGCGGCGTGTGCGCCGCACAGGGTTTTTCCGCCGCAGGCATCCACTGCGGCATCCGCAGAAATCAGTCCAAGCGCGACCTCGCGCTCATCTACAGCGCCGTCCCGGCCAGCGCCGCGGCGGTCTATACATCGAACCTCGTCAAGGGCGCGCCCCTGACCGTGACGAAGGCGCACCTGGCTGACGGCAAGGCCCAGGCCGTGATCTGCAACAGCGGCAACGCCAACACCTGCAACGCTGACGGCGTCGCCGTCGCCGAGGAGATGAGCGCGCTCACGGCGGCGCAGCTGCACATCGCGCCGCAGGACGTCATCGTTGCGTCCACGGGCGTGATCGGCCAGCCGCTCGATCTCACGCCCATCCGCTCCGGCCTGCCGCAGCTCGCCGCCGCGCTCGGCAACCACTCCGACCAGGCGGCCGAGGGCATCATGACCACCGACACGCACCCGAAGGAGATCGCCGTGCAGTTCACCGCCGGCGGCAGGACCTGCACAATCGGCGGCATCGCCAAGGGCTCCGGCATGATCCACCCGAACCTTGCGACCATGCTCGTCTTCCTCACGACGGACTGCGCCGTCAGCCCCGCCATGCTGCAGGCCGCGCTCTCCGGCGACGTGCAGGATACGTTCAACATGGTCAGCATCGACGGCGACACGTCCACGAACGACATGGTCGCCGTGCTGGCAAACGGCCTCGCCGGCAATGCCGAGATCACCGCGCCCGGCGCGGACTTCACGGCGTTTTGCAGCGCGCTCAACAGCGTGACCGTCTGGCTCTGCCGCCAGATCGCGGGCGACGGCGAGGGCGCGACGCGCCTGCTCGAGTGCTGCGTCACCGGTGCTGCTGACCACTGCACCGCGAAAACCGTGGCCAAGAGCATCATCTGCTCGTCGCTCGTCAAGGCCGCCATGTTCGGCGCGGACGCCAACTGGGGCCGCGTGCTGTGCGCCATCGGCTACAGCGGCGCTCCTGTAAACGTGCACAAGGTGGACGTCGCCTTCCGCTCGGCGGCCGGCACGGTGCGCGTGTGCGTCGACGGCGCGGGCATCCCGTTTTCCGAGGAGGAAGCCAAAAAGGTCCTGCTCGAAAAGGAGATCGAGATCCTCGTCGACCTCAAGTCCGGCGACGATGGCGCGACCGCCTGGGGCTGCGACCTGACGTATGACTATGTGAAGATCAACGGCGACTACCGCACCTGAACCGGGAGGAACACCATCATGGACATTACGAATCCGCAGCGCGCGAAGGTACTCGTCCACGCGCTGCCCTACATACAGGAATACAGCGGCAAGATCGTCGTCATCAAATACGGCGGCAACGCCATGATCAGCGCCAAGCTCAAAGACTCCGTCATGCGCGACATCGTGCTGCTGTCGCTCATCGGGGTGAAGGTCGTGCTCGTGCACGGCGGCGGGCCCGAGATCACGGAAACGCTCGAAAAACTTGGCAAGCAGACGCAGTTTGTCGACGGCCTGCGCGTCACGGACGCGGAGACGGCCGACGTCGTGCAGATGGTCCTCGCCGGGAAGATCAACAAGACGCTCGTCAACCTCATCGGCCACAAGGGCGGCCGGGCGATCGGCCTGTCCGGCATCGACGGGCAGATGATCCAGGCGCGCGTGCGCGATGAGCGCCTCGGCTACGTGGGCGAGATCACGAAGGTCGACGTGCGCCCCATCCTCGATGTGATCGACAAGGGCTACATCCCCGTCGTGTCCACCGTCGGGTGCGACACGCAGGGCCACGTCTACAACATCAACGCCGACACGGCGGCCGCGCGCATCGCGGGCGAGCTGGGGGCCGAGAGCCTCATCGCCATGACCGACATCAGCGGCATCCTGCGCGACAAGGACGACCCATCCACGCTCATCCCCGTCATCCACACGGCGGACGCGCTGCAGCTCATCGAGTCCGGCGTCATCAACGGCGGCATGCTGCCGAAAGTGACCTGCTGCATCGACGCCATCCGCTGGGGCGTGCACCGCGTCTTTATCATCGACGGCCGCGTGCCGCACGCCATCCTGATCGAAATGCTGACAAACGAAGGCATCGGCACCATGTTCGTTGCCGGGCAAGGAGGAAAAACAGATGAACATTCCGCAACTTGACAGTACCTATATCGCCAACACTTACGCCCGCTTCCCCGTGACGATCGCGCGCGGCAAGGGCTCGCTCGTCTGGGACACGGACGACAAGGTCTATATCGACATGGCGACGGGCATCGCCGTCAACAGCTTCGGCATCGCCGACCCCGCGTGGATCCGCGCCGTGACCGAGCAGCTGTGCACCGTGCAGCACGCCTCGAACCTGTACTACACCGCGCCCGACGCGCAGCTGGCGCAGCTGCTGTGCGAGAAGACCGGCATGAAGAAGGTCTTCTTCTCCAACTCCGGCGCGGAGGCCAACGAGTGCGCCATCAAGGCCGCGCGCAAGTACGCCGCCGACCACAAAGGCCCGGAGTACCACACCATCATCACGCTCAAAAACAGCTTCCACGGCCGCACGATCACAACGCTCGCCGCGACCGGGCAGGACGTGTTCCACCACGACTTTCTGCCGCTGACGGAGGGCTTTGCCTACGCCGAGGCGAATAACCTCGACGATCTCAAGGCGCAGGTCGCCGCGCACAAGTGCGCCGCCATCATGATGGAGGTCGTGCAGGGCGAGGGCGGCGTCATCCCGCTGACGCAGGAATTTGTCAAAGGTGCTGCCCAGCTCGCCGCCGAGCAGGACCTGCTGCTCATCTGCGACGAGGTGCAGATCGGCAACGGCCGCAGCGGTAAGCTCTACGGCTACATGCACTACGGCATCACGCCGGACATCGTCTCCACGGCCAAGGGCCTCGGCGGCGGCCTGCCGCTGGGCGCGACGCTGCTCGGCGAGAAGGTGCAGGACGTGCTCACCCCCGGCAGCCACGGCTCTACCTTCGGCGGCAACCCCGTCTGCTGCGCCGGCGCGCTGAGCATTCTGCACCGGCTCGACGGCCCGCTGCTGCAGTCCGTGCAGGAAAAGTCCGACTTCATCGTCAAGGCTCTCACCGGCGCCAAGGGCGTCAGGAGCGTCACGGGCCTTGGCCTGATGCTCGGTGTGGAGACCGAGCGCCCGGTCAAGGACGTCATCAGTGAATGCATGGCGCGCGGCGTGCTCGTCATCTCGGCAAAGAACAAGGTGCGCCTGCTGCCGGCGCTCAACATCCCCATGGCGCAGCTCGAGCAGGCGGTCAGCGTGCTCAAAGACGTCTGCGCCGGAGAATAAGGAGGAACACCGTCATGAATCTCAAAGGCAACGATTTTCTCAAGCTGCTCGACTACACCCCCGAGCAGATCGACTATCTGCTCCGGCTCGCCGCCCAGCTCAAGGCAGAGAAAAAGGCCGGCATCCCGCACCGCCTGTGCGAGGGCAAAAACGTCGCGCTCATCTTTGAAAAGACGAGCACGCGCACGCGCAGCAGCTTCGAGGTCGCGGCGCACGATCTGGGCATGGGCAGCACGTATCTCGACTCCACCGGCTCGCAGATCGGCAAGAAGGAGAGCATCGCCGACACGGCGCGCGTGCTCTCGGGCATGTTCGACGGCATCGAGTACCGCGGCTTCGGCCAGTGCATCGTCGAGGAGCTGGCGCAGTACGCCTCCGTCCCGGTCTGGAACGGTCTGACGGATGAGTTCCACCCGACGCAGATCCTCGCGGACTTCCTGACCATCCGGGAGCACTTCGGCTCGCTGGAGAACATCCACCTCGTCTACATGGGCGATGCGCGCTTCAACATGGGCAACTCCCTCATGGTCGGCTGCGCGAAGATGGGCATGCACTTCACGGCCTGCGCGCCCGAGGGCTACTTCCCCGATGCGCAGCTCGTCGCCGCGTGTCAGGCCATCGCGGCGCAGACGGGCGCGACGCTCGACTTCATCTCCGACCCCGCCGCGGCCGTGCAGGGCGCGAACGTGATCTATACCGACATCTGGGTCTCCATGGGCGAACCCGAGGCCGTCTGGGCCGAGCGCATTGCCGCGCTCGCACCGTATCAGGTCAACGCGGCGCTCATGGCCAAGGCCGACCCCAACGCCATCTTCATGCACTGCCTGCCGGCGTATCACGACAAAAAGACCGCCATCGGCAACGAGATGTGCACGCGCTTCGGCCGCGAGGCGATGGAGGTCACGGACGATGTGTTTGAAAGCGCGCAGTCGGTCGTGTTCCAAGAGGCCGAAAACCGCATGCACACCATCAAGGCCGTCATGGCGGCGACGCTTGCGGAGATCGAGCTATGAAGCGCTATCTCGTACTCGAAAACGGCGAGGTCTTTGCGGGCCTCGCTTTCGGCGCACCGTGCGACACGGTGGGCGAGCTGGTGTTCACCACCGGCATGAACGGCTACATCGAGACGCTCACCGACCCGAGCTACTGCGGCCAGATCGTGCTGCAGACGTTCCCGCTCATCGGCAACTACGGCATCATCCCGGCCGATTTTGAGGGCAAGTGCTGCGTGCGCGGCTATGTCGTGCGCGAGCAGTGCCAAACGCCGTCGAACTTCCGGTGCGAGGAAACGCTCGACGCATTTTTGAAAGCCAACAACATCCCCGGCATCGCCGGCATCGACACCCGCGCCGTCACGCGCATCCTGCGCGAGGCCGGCACAATGAACGCCGCCATCTGCGACACGGTGCCGGACGATCTCGCGCCCCTGCGCGCCTACCGCATCACGGACCCCGTGCCGCAGGTGACGACGCCGGAGCCCTACACCCTCCAGCCGGAGGGGAGCGTGCTGCACCGCGTGGCGCTCATCGACTACGGCGCAAAGCGCAACATCGCGCGCGAGCTCTGCCGCCGCGGCTGCGCCGTGACGGTGCTGCCCTGCTCTGCCAGAGCGAAGGACATCCTCGCCGCCGGGTATGACGGCGTCATGCTCTCCAACGGCCCCGGCGACCCGACGGACAACGTCGACCAGATCGCGGAGATCGCCAAACTCTTCGGCCGCATCCCGATGTTCGGCATCTGCCTCGGCCACCAGCTCATGGCGCTGGCGCAGGGCGGCAGCACCGTGAAGCTCAAATACGGCCACCGCGGCGTGAACCAGCCGGCGCGCGACGTGTGCGGCACGCGCACGTTCCTCACCAGCCAGAACCACGGCTACGCCGTCGTGCCCGAGAGCGTGAAGACCGGCGTCATCCGCTACATCAACGCCAACGACGGCACGTGCGAGGGCGTGGACTACCCCGACCTGCGGGCCTTTTCCGTGCAGTTTCACCCCGAGGCGTGCTCGGGCCCGCACGACACGGCCTTTCTCTTCGACCGATTCTGTGACCTGATGGGAGGTGCGCACCATGCCGATTGATTCCAGCATCCGCAAAGTCATGGTCATCGGCTCCGGCCCGATCGTGATCGGTCAGGCGGCGGAGTTTGACTATGCCGGCGCGCAGGCGTGCCGCGTGCTGCACGACGCGGGCGTGAACGTCGTGCTCGTCAACTCCAACCCCGCGACGATCATGACCGACAAGGCCCTCGCGGATGAGATTTATCTCGAGCCGCTCACGCTGACCTCCGTCAAGCGCATCATTGAAAAGGAGCAGCCCGACAGTCTCCTCGCCGGTCTCGGCGGCCAGACGGGCCTGACGCTGGCGATGGAACTCGACAAGGAGGGCTTTTTGCAGCAGCATAACGTCCGCCTCATCGGCACGAACGCCAAAGCCATCGACAAGGCCGAGGACCGCGAGCTCTTCAAGGAGACCATGGCCGCCATCGGCGAGCCGACCATCCCCTCCGGCATCGCCAACACCGTGGCGGAGGCGCTCGCCGTAGCAGACCGCATCGGCTACCCCGTCATCATCCGCCCGGCGTTCACGCTCGGCGGCGCGGGCGGCGGCGTGGCCTACAGCCCGGAGGAACTCACCGTCGCTGCGCAGACCGGCCTAGATGCGTCCCCGATCACGCAGATTCTCGTCGAGCGCTACATCTACGGCTGGAAAGAGATCGAGTTTGAGACCATGCGCGACGGCGTGGGCAACGTCATCGCCGTGTGCAGCATGGAAAACTTCGACCCCGTCGGCGTGCACACCGGCGACAGCATCGTCGTCGCCCCGGCGCTGACGCTCTCGGACAAGGAGTTTCAGATGCTGCGCAGCGCGGCGCTGAACATCATCTCCGCGCTCGATATCGTCGGCGGCTGCAACTGCCAGTTCGCGCTCAACCCCGACAGCTTTGAGTACGCCGTCATCGAGGTCAACCCCCGCGTGTCGCGCTCGTCGGCGCTCGCGTCGAAGGCGACCGGCTACCCGATCGCCAAGATCACGACGAAGATCGCCCTCGGCTACACGCTCGATGAAATTCAAAACGACATCACCGGCAAGACCTGCGCCTGCTTCGAGCCCGCGCTGGACTACGTCGTCGTGAAGTTCCCCAAGTGGCCGTTTGACAAGTTCGTCGGCGCGTCCCGCCGCCTCGGCACGCAGATGAAGGCCACCGGCGAGGTCATGGCCATCGGCACGAACTTTGAGAGTGCGCTGCTCAAGGCCGTGCGCGGCGCCGAGATCCATCTCGACACACTGCACGCCAAACCGCTGTCTGACCGCCCGGTGCGCGACCGGCTCGCCGACTGCGACGATCACCGCCTGTTCACCGTCTTTGAGGCGCTGTGCAGCGGCGTGTCCATCGACGAGATCCACGACATCACCCGCATCGACCGCTGGTTTTTGTCCCGGCTGCAAAACCTCGTGGACTACGAGGCGAGCATTCAAAACGGCCTGACGCCGGAGCTTTATCAGCGTGGCAAGTACCTCGGCTATCCGGACGCGGCGCTGCGCCGCCTGTCCGGCAGCGAGACGCTGCCCCCCTTCCGCGCGGGCTACAAGATGGTCGACACCTGCGCCGCCGAATTTGACGCGCAGACGCCGTATTTCTACGCCAGCGCGGACGCGCGCTGCGAGGCGCGCACCTTCCCGCGCAGCGGCAAGCCCGTCGTCATGGTGCTCGGCTCCGGGCCGATCCGTATCGGCCAGGGCATCGAGTTTGACTATTCGTCCGTCCACTGCGTGTGGACGCTCAAGGCCATGGGCTATGACGTCGTCATCGTCAACAACAACCCCGAAACCGTCTCCACGGACTACGACACCGCCGACCGGCTGTATTTCGAGCCGCTCACGGCCGAGGACGTGCTGCAGATCATCGACGTGGAGCAGCCCGTCGGCGTCGTGGTCGCCTTCGGCGGCCAGACCGCCATCGCGCTCACGCAGACGCTCGACCGCCACGGCATCCGCATCCTCGGCACGTCGGCCGAGGGCATCGACATCGCCGAGGACCGCGAGCGGTTTGACGAGCTGCTCGAACGCTTCCACATCTCCCGCCCGAAGGGCATGGGCGTGCAGACGCTGCCCGAGGCCCTGCACGCCGCGCAGACGCTCGGCTACCCCGTGCTGCTGCGCCCGTCGTACGTCATCGGCGGCCAGAACATGAAGATCGTCCACGACGACGCCGAGGTCACGACGTACATGCAGCGCATCCTCGCGCAGGGCATCGACAACCCCGTGCTCGTGGACAAGTACATGATGGGCACGGAGCTGGAGGTGGACGTCATCTCCGACGGCACGGACGTGCTCATTCCCGGCATCATGGAGCACATCGAGCGCGCCGGCGTGCACAGCGGCGACTCCATCGCCGTCTACCCGCCGTACAACCTCAACGACATGATGACGGACAAGATCGTCGACAGCTCGCGCAAGCTCGCCCTCGCGCTCGGCACGAAGGGGCTTGTGAACATCCAGTACCTCATCTGGGAAAACGAGCTCTACGTCATCGAGGTCAACCCCCGCGCCTCGCGCACCGTGCCGTACATCAGCAAGGTCACGGGCGTGCCGATGGTGGACGTGGCATCGCGCGTCATGCTCGGCGCGCCGCTGGCTGGCCTCGGCTACGGCACCGGCCTGCACCCCATCCCGCCGTATTACGCGGTCAAGGTGCCGGTGTTCTCGTTTGAAAAGCTCGGCGACGTCAACGCCTACCTCGGCCCGGAAATGAAGTCCACGGGCGAGGTGCTCGGCCTCGGCAAGACGATGCAGGAGGCGCTGTTCAAGGGCCTGACCTCGGCCGGCATGGTCGTCGGCCAGCACCCGGACGGCCGCCACGGCGTGCTCGTGAGCGTGGACACGCACGACCTCGGCGAGATCGTGTCGCTGGCCAAGAAGCTCGACGACCTGCACTTCGCCCTCTACGCGACCGAGGAGACCGCCGCCGCCATCGCGCGCCTCGGCATCGACGTCGTGACCGTCGACGGCATCCGCGAGAGCGACCACGCCTTCGCCCTGCTCGAGAGCGGCTGCATCGACTACATCGTCTACACCGGCGCGCTCAAGGACGCGACCATGGACGATTACATCGCCCTGCACCGCCGCGCGCTGCAGCTCGGCATCCCGTGCTTCACCTCGCTCGACACGGCCAACGCCCTGGCGGACATCATCGCCAGCCGCTACAATGAGCGCAACACCGAACTCGTGGACATCAACCACATGCGCACCGAGCGCCAGAGCCTGAAGTTTGCGAAAATGCAGGCCACCGGCGACGACTATATCTACGTCGAGAACTTTGACGGGCACATCACCTGCCCCGAGTCACTGTGCATCCCGCTCTGCTCGCGCCACCGCGGCATCGGCGGCTACGGCATCGTGCTCATCGAGCACAGCGACGTGGCCGACGCGAAAATGCGCGTCTTCAACCGCGACGGCAGCGCCGGCGGCATGGGCGGCAACGCCATCCGCTGCGTGGCCAAGTACCTGTACGACAACGGCATCGTGCCGCGCGACGATCTCACGATTGAGGCCGGCGGCACCGTGCACCGGCTGCATCTGTACACGCGCTTCGGCACGGTCGGCCTCGTGACGGTCGACATGGGCAAGCCCGCGTTTGAGCCCGCCAATGTGCCCGTGACGCTCGAGGGCGAGCGCGTGATCGACCGGCCGGTGACGATCGCCGGCGGGGAGTACCGCATCACGTGCCTCTCGATGGGCAACCCCCACTGCGTCGTCTTTGCCGACCGCGTGGATGAGGTGGACGTCGCGCACCTCGGCCCGCAGTTTGAGCACGCGGACATCTTCCCCGCGCGCACGAACACGGAGTTCATCCGCGTCGTCAACCGCACGACGATCAAGATGCGCGTCTGGGAGCGCGGCAACGGCGAGACCCGCGCCTGCGGCACCGGCGCGTGCGCGGCCGTGGTGGCCGCCACGGAAAACGGCCTGTGCCCGAAGGGCGAACCCATCACCGTCAAGGTTAGCGGCGGCGACCTGATCGTCACCTACGACGACGACGGCGTGCGCCTGACCGGCAACGCCGAGCTCGCCTTCACCGGCGTGACCACGTACTGAGACTCCAAAAAGCAAAAAATCACCCGCATCCAGACCGGATGCGGGTGATTTTTTCTGCCGTGCCGCTCAGCCGCGCATGGCGGCGGCGAAGGCGTCGATGCGCGCGATGTCGAGTTTCGGCTCGGCATACTGCGCGCGGTACTGCGGCGATGTCATCAGCGCGCCGAAGAGCTGCTTGTAGGCATAGCTCATCTTCTCGTACTGCATCTTGCCGCCAAGGATGTCCTTCGCGGCCGCGTGCGCAAGCAGCTCCGGCGAGAAGAAGTGCTCCAGATACCCCTCCGTGCCGGGCGTGGTGTAGCAGCACAGGTACACCCCGAGGCGCTTGCCCATGAGCGTCTTTTCGTTCCGGCGCAGGAAGTGCCGGATGTGCTTATCGAGCTTGAACATGTACACGCAGCTGCCGATGATGACCGTGTCGTACCCGTCGAGCGTGATGCCGCGCTCGCGGATGTTGCGCACCGTCACGTCGCCGCCGACGGCGCTTTTGAGCATATAGGCGATCTCCTCCGTCGCGCCGTAGCGCGAGGCGAACAGGATCAGCGTTTTCATGCAGTGACCTCCTTTGTCCGCCCTGCCGGGCGGCCCCTTCTTTATGTAAGAGTATAGGAAGCCGCCGCGCCGCTGTCAAGCGCTGCGCGCGATTTTTTTACCCGACCGGCACGGGCTCGCCCTGTTTCGGCGCCGGCTCTCTGCGCCGCGCCTTGGGGATGTTGATCGTCAGGATGAGCGCTTCGTCCGTCTCCTGCCGGTGCATGCCGGCGTCGATGCCGCCCTGCTTCATGAGGTCGAGGCTGTGCGAGATCGTGTTGAGAAACACGCGCACGTCCTTGAGGATGAAGGTCTTCTGCTGCTCGCTCTCGGGCGCGGTCTTGGCCTCGAGCAGGCGCTCGATGTAGGCGTCCGTCGCGGCGACGTTCAGGTCGCGGCTGAGGATATAGGCCAGCGCCTCGCGCTGCTCGTCCGGCGTCTCAAGGCGCAGCAGCGCGCGGCCGTGCCGCTCGGTGAGTCCGGCGTTGCGCATGGCGTTGAGCACATCCTCCGGCAGGCGCAGCAGGCGGAGCTTGTTCGCCACGGCCGACTGCGACTTGCCCAGCCGCCGCGCGCACTCCTCCTGGCTCAGGCCGAAGAGCCGGATGAGCTGCGCGATGCCGCGCGCCTCCTCGAGAAAGTCCAGGTCGTTGCGCTGGAGATTTTCCACCAGCGCGATGAAGCTCGCCTCCTCGAGATCCAGCTCCATGATGATGCACGGCACCTCATGGAGCCCCGCCATGCGCGCGGCGCGCAGGCGGCGCTCCCCGGCCACGAGCTCATACCCGCCCTGCCGCGGCCGCACGGTCAGCGGGCTGAGCACGCCGTACTCGGCGATGCTGCGCGAGAGCTCCTCGAGCTGCGCCGGGGAAAAATTCTGCCGCGGCTGGACCGCGCTCGGCGCGATCGCGTCCACCGCCAGATACACGATGCTGCCGCGGGCCGCGCGGCTGCGATGGTTGGAAAACTGCATAGCACAACCTCCATATCTTG
>OJRH01000755.1_pt1 | contig 13644 bp, 9 predicted proteins | sample 1599131 | NCBI WGS metagenome assembly OJRH01 (sample SAMN03922527, study PRJEB24848) | human gut metagenome | isolation source: stool sample | host: Homo sapiens | place: Germany | collected 2010-05
ATCTAGTACGGTCTCGTGGGCTCGGAGATGTGTATAAGAGACAGACAATATCGCAAGCACTACCACTGCGATAAGAAACCATGTTGTTATTGGAATCATAGTGTGTTTTGGGTTTGGTTAATATTCTTTTTATTCTTATCCGCCCGCAGCCCGTGTGTGCGGGGCTTATGCCGTAAGACCGGGCATCATGCTCTTCTCACCCTGATGATGATGCTCTCGCGTCCGGTCACCATCACTTTCTCGCCCGTGGCGATGTCCTCCTCACCGTCGGTCTCAGCCTTCCAGTCGTCACCGTCTATCTTCACGCGACCGTAGCCGCCAGCCTTTATTGTCTCGCTCACCTCGCCTATGCGCCCCATCAGAGCGTCGGCATTGCTCACACGACTGTCTGCCCCACGCCTCAGCAGCTTCATGAGCCGGGGGCGGAGAAGCCTCAGCGACAACACTGAAAAGACGGCGAACGCCAGCACCTGCACCCAGAACGGGGCATCCGCGAGCGACACACCCATGCCGCACAGCGCGCCGACAGCAAAGCATGTTATGAAGAAATCGCCAGAACTTATTTCCAGCACAAGGCATACCACTGCCACGATGGTCCAGAACAACCACAGGTTTTCAGCTATGTATGACATATGTTCAATACTCTTTGGTTTGTATATAATTGTTTTTCAAATATAGTATTTTATTTTTATGTACGGAAATATTTAACATACATAAACACACCTTAGCCGCGCACCCCCTGCCGCAGTGTGCCGCCCTTGCCACGGTTCTGCAACGGCAGCCTCCCCACACACCGCGCGCTCATGCGGGGAAACGTCTTCCCGGAATGCATATTCATGCAATTCTGACGGTAAAAAATTTTGACAATGCGAATCTGCGAAACAGAAAACGCAATCTGCCGGAAACCGTATCACCCACTCCCGAAAAGCCTTTTCCGCAGCAAAGGAAAGTGCCCCGAGCTACGTCCGTCACAGTATCACGACACCGGAAAGGCTCTTTCGTCTCTCCATACAGCCTCATCCGTGCCGCTGAAAAGCACGTTCCGCGTTCCCGAAAAGGCTTTCCTGCAAGCCCGGACGGGCTCTTCCGCGACGGCATAAAGGCTTGTCTGCGGTGCGGAAAAGCTCATACGTCTGACTGTCAGCCACTTACGCAAAGTGCCCAAAAATCCGCGTATTTGCGCCCTACCGCACTCTTTGGAGCAAATAAGAAGCTCTCGTCGGGTTACGGTGAATAAATATGCGCTGTGCCGTAGAGCAAAACGCATATTTATGCAGAATGTTTTTCAGCGTGAGCATCGTGCCTGACATGCCGGTGCCAAGGCGCAAACGGCGGCACGGAGACATGCGCTGCGGAACTTTACGGCGGCACGGCAGGACTCACAACGCCGCCGTATGCCGACCGGAAAGAATAAAAACATGACCGTCATTTCGGTTAAGTTCGTTTTTTATATTATATTTGCAAGTCATTTGACTGGAATAAAAATAATACCGCAATACAATGAGAGGAAAAATAGACTGTTTCCTGCCATGCCTTGATCTGGAGGAAATGAGCGGTACGCTCGAGACCCTCCGGCAAAACAAGACTATAAGCAACATCTGTCTGATAGTAAACAGAGACTTCATACACAACGAGGAACTGCCTGCCGACTGCAATGTGATTGTGACAGACAATCCGGCTTCCGGACAGACCATAGCCGACATCGAACGGTGCACGGATGCCGAGTATGTGCTGCTGAGCACAAAGGGCACTCCGTTCATACTGGGACAAAACGCGCCTGAAAGATTCCTGCGCGTGGCGTCGGACACGGATGCCGCACTGGTATACAGCGACCGGTACACCATCACCGAAGGACACACCGTGCCACATCCGGCTACAGACTATCAGGAGGGAAGCGTGAGAGACGACTTCGACTTCGGACAGCTCATGCTCATAAAGTCGGCACTGCTACACGAGTATGCGGCTTCGGCACACACCAACTACACCTGGGCTGGACTCTACGACCTGCGGCTCTTCATCAGCCGCAAGGCTGGAATATTCCACATAAACGAGTTTCTCTACACTGAAAAAGAGACAGACAACAGGAAGAGCGGGGTGAGACAGTTCGACTATGTGGACCCGCGCAACCGCGAGGCGCAGAAGGAAATGGAGCACGCCGTGACCCATCACCTCGAGTGTATAGGCGCGCTCGTGGACACATCCTTATACAACAGTCCCGACTTCAACGAACAGGAGTTCGCCGTGGAGGCTTCTGTCATCATTCCGGTGTTCAACCGCGAGAAGACCATAGCCGACGCCGTAGACTCCGCCCTGAGGCAGGACACGGCGTTCGAGTATAACGTCATAGTGGTGGACAACCACTCCACCGACGGCACCACACGCATTCTGGAAGAGCTTGCACGGAAGGACGGCAGGCTCATACACATCATCCCGCAACGCCGCGACCTCGGTATAGGGGGATGCTGGAACACGGCTGTGGCTGACGACAGGTGCGGAAGGTTCGCCGTGCAGCTCGACAGCGACGACCTGTATTCGTCACCTCACACGCTGCAACGCATAGTAGACGCCTTCTACTCTCAGAAAGCGGCGATGATAATAGGCAGCTACCGCATGTGCGACTTTGACCTCAACACACTGCCGCCGGGAATAATTGACCATAAGGAATGGACCGACACAAACGGTCCGAACAACGCCCTGCGCATAAACGGACTGGGTGCGCCGAGGGCGTTCTTCACTCCGCTGGTGCGCCAGACCACATTCCCAAACACAAGCTACGGCGAGGACTATGCCATGGGACTCATCTTCAGCCGCAAGTACCGGATAGGGCGCATATATGACGAACTGTATCTCTGCCGCCGCTGGGGAGGCAACAGCGACGCCTCGCTGAGCATAGAGAGGCTCAACGCCAACAACCTCTACAAGGACAGACTGCGCACGATGGAGATTTCGGCAAGGAAACTGCTCGGACAGGGACGCGCCGACATAGCCGCGGACAACTCGCTCATGAGATTCTTCAACCGCCAGCTTGAGAAGTGGGACGACGCCAGAGCGCGCTATCACGGACTGCAACAGGTGAGGACAAGGGAGCTGGCGTGCGGAGACAACACCATATTGGTGCAGCACAATCCGGCGCGCATCGTGTCGACAGGAGCCGACATCTCCAAGAAGGCGATAGCCGGACGGCAGTGCTTCCTCTGCAGGGAGAACATGCCGGAGGAGCAGTTCGCAAAGTCGATGGACGACAATTTCCGGATTCTTGTCAATCCGTTCCCCATACTGCCGGTACACTTCACCATACCAAAGAAGCGTCACGAGCCGCAGGACATACGCGGCAACTACGGCGAGATATACAGCATCCTCACCGCCTACCCCACAGTGACGGTGTTCTACAACGGACCGCGCTGCGGGGCGTCCGCGCCCGACCACATGCACTTTCAGGCTGGCTCGGGAGGGCGTCTGCCGCTGACAAACGACTGGCAGAGGCTGAGCCGCGCACTACGCCCGCTGCTCACTTACGACGACAACAACATGCTGGCTCTAATGACTGGCTTCATATGTCCGGCATTCGTCATAAAAACAGACGACGCGGCGAAGGGCACGGCACTTTTTGAGACACTCTATGACGCCATGCCCGACGACAAGGACGGCACCGAACCGATGATGAACATTCTGGCATGGAGCGAAAACGGAGGTTTCATATCGGTTATAATTCCACGCTCCAAACACCGCCCCGACTGCTACTATGCCGCTGAAGGCGACACACGCATGCTCATAAGCCCGGGCGCGCTCGACATGGCAGGACTGCTCATCACACCGCGCCAAGAGGACTTCGAGAGCATAACTCCAGGGCAGGCGGCTGACATAATACGCGAATGCGGGGCTACGGAGGAGATGATAGGGCGCACAGTGGACGCGCTCGAGAAGCTTGACATAAAAGAGAACGGCAGCAACCGTCACTTCGACGGAAGGCAACCAATGGTGTCGGTAGGAATAGTAAGCGGGGCGAAAATACGTTTCTCGCTCAACAAGCCCTACTCCGCCAAGGGCAGACTCATTGAGGGCGAGCAGACAGTGGAGTTCTTCGAGGGCGGCATATTGTGGAACGGCAACCAGTACCGCGAGCTCACATTCCACCCGCAGTCGCCCGACGCGTCGTTCTCACTGCACGATGTCACAATAGGCGTGAACTTCCATTGGGAACGAAAGGAGACACAGACGTTCCTCGGAACACTTCGTCTCGTTGTGGAGGCAGACAGCATGTACGCCATAAACGAGCTGCCGGTGGAGAGCTATCTCGAAAGCGTCATATCGAGCGAGATGTGCGCCACCTCAGGCATAGAGCTGCTAAAGGCGCACGCAGTGATATCGCGCAGCTGGCTGCTCGCGCAGATAGAGCGCAGGAACAGGCAGCAGGGACGCAGCGACAACTTCTTCTCGTTCATAAAGAAAGACGATGAACTCATACGCTGGTACGACAGAGGAGACCACGCTATATTCGATGTCTGCGCCGACGACCATTGCCAACGCTACCAGGGCATAACCAAAGCGTCTGACAGACACGTGGCGCAGGCGGTGAGAGAGACGCGGGGCGAGATACTCATGTCGGGCGACGAGATATGCGACGCGCGCTTCAGCAAATGCTGCGGAGGCGTGAGCGAGCAGTACGAATACTGCTGGGAAGACAAGAGCATGGACTATCTCACATCAGTGCGCGACGCTGACGGAAGCGCGGCTGAGACTCTGCCCGACCTCACCTGCGAGGAGAACGCGCGGCAGTGGATAACGTCCTCGCCGGAGGCATTCTGCAATACGGCTGACAACAGGATTCTCTCGCAGGTGCTCAACGACTACGACCGCGAGACGACCGACTTCTACCGGTGGCACGTCACATACACGCAGCAGGAGCTGGCTGCACTGATACGCGAGAAACTGAAGACCGACTTCGGCGACATAATAGACCTCATTCCGCTTGAGCGCGGCAAAAGCGGACGCATATGCAGGCTGAGGATAGTGGGCTCGAAGCACACCTTCACCATCGGAAAGGAGCTTGAGATAAGACGCGCGCTCAGCAGTACGCATCTTTACAGCAGCGCTTTCGTGGTGGACAGGAAGGACATCAGGGACGGCGTGCCGCAGACATTCGAGCTCACCGGAGCCGGATGGGGACACGGTGTGGGACTGTGCCAGATAGGCGCGGCGGTGATGGGAGAAAAAGGATACAGCTATGACGAGATACTGCTGCACTACTATCACAACGCCGAGATAAAAAGAATTTACGAATAACATTATCATACGATGAAGCAGAAAAGCCCTTGGGCATGGGTGCCCACACTATATTTCGCGGAAGGATTGCCTTATGTCACGGTGATGACCATATCGCTCGTGCTCTACAAACAGCTGGGACTGAGCAACGCCGAAATCACCTTCTACACATCATGGCTCTACCTGCCGTGGGTGATAAAGCCTCTGTGGAGTCCTTTCGTGGACCTTATAAAGACGAAAAGATGGTGGATCATCGCCATGCAGCAGCTCATAGGAGCGGCTCTCGGAGGCGTGGCTTTCACCATACCCACCGAGTTCTGGTTGCAGGGAACACTCTTCTTCTTCTGGGTGATGGCTTTCGCGAGCGCGACACACGACATCTCCGCCGACGGATTCTACATGCTCGGACTCGACGAGCACCATCAGGCGCTGTTCGTGGGCATACGCTCCACCTTCTACAGACTGGCTACGATATTCGGTCAGGGAGTGCTCGTCATGATAGCGGGCAACCTTCAGGTGATATTCAGAAACAGCATATCGTTCTCATGGAGCCTCACGTTCTACGGCATGACCGGACTGTTCATCGCCCTGTGTCTGTGGCACGGATACATTCTTCCGCGCCCTAAGGACGACAGCAGACGCCATGGCATAGACGCAGGAAGCATATGGATAAGCCTCATCCACACCATCAGGACGTTCTTCCAGAAGCCGTATGTCATCACCGGACTGCTTTTCATGATTTTCTACCGCATGCCCGAGGGACTGCTGGCAAAGGTCTCTGCCCTGTTCCTCATCGACGCTCCGAGCAACGGCGGCATAGGTCTGTCGCCGCAGGAATACGGTCTTGTGCAAGGCACGGTGGGAATAATAGGTCTTACTCTTGGCGGCATTCTCGGAGGAATAGTCGTTGGCAGGGACGGGCTGAAACGCTGGCTGTGGCCCATGGTGTGCGCCATCACCCTGCCCGACATCGTATATGTGTATATGAGCTACGCCCTGCCGTCAAGTCTTATAATAATAAACACATGCGTGTTCGTTGAACAGTTCGGCTACGGATTCGGTTTCACAGCCTACATGCTCTACCTTATTTATTACAGCCAGGGTGAATACAAGACAAGCCACTACGCCATATGCACGGCTTTCATGGCATGCTCGATGATGATTCCCGGACTTTTCGCAGGCGCGCTTCAGGAAGCCGTGGGCTACCGCATGTTCTTCAACATTGTGGTGGCAAGCTGCGCCATAACGTTCGTAGTGGCATGGTTCCTGAAGATTGACTCCGATTTCGGTAAGAAACATGAAGAATGAAGGACCGCCGGAATATCACTATCCAACAATAAAACCCGCCATGACGCTTCTGGCATTCCATTGTCCTGCGTCATGGCGGGTTTCATTTTACTGTACGGCATATTCCGTTTCTGCCGTGTGAAAAGCCGAGGCGGTCAGTCGACAAACCTTTTCAGAATGTCGCCGTACTCCTCTATGCGGCGGTCGCGGAGGAAAGGCCACCAGCGGCGCACCTGTTCGCAGCGCGACATGTCGATGTCTATCACCACGCTCTCTTCTTCATCGCGTCCTGCACGCCACAGCATCTCACCCTGCGGACCCACAGCCATCGAACTGCCCCAGAAGCTTATTCCCTTTGTCTGACCGCTCGGGTCGGGCTCGAATCCCACCCTGTTGGCTGTCACGACAGGCAGTCCGTTGGCAACGGCATGCCCTCGCTGGACTGTCGTCCAAGCCTCTCTCTGCCGCTCCTGTTCGTCGGGTGTGTCGCTGTCGGCATAGCCTATGGCGGTGGGATAAACCAATATCTCAGCCCCCTGGAGAGCCATCAGTCTCGCAGCCTCGGGATACCACTGGTCCCAACACACGAGAACGCCGAGCCTGCCCACGCTTGTGTCTATCGGATGAAAGCCTATGTCGCCGGGAGTGAAATAGAATTTCTCATAATAAGCGGGGTCGTCCGGAATGTGCATCTTGCGGTACTTGCCGGCTATGCTTCCGTCTCGCTCCATCACAACAGCCGTGTTGTGATACAGTCCGGCGGCGCGTTTCTCGAACAGCGACGTCACTATCACCACACCGAAGCGGCGTGCCAGTCCACCGTAAAACTCAGTGGATGGACCCGGGACAGGCTCCGCCAGATTGAAATTGTCAACATCTTCGGTCTGACAGAAATAAAGGGAATTGTGCAGTTCCTGCAAAACGACGAGCTGCGCGCCATCGTCTGCCAGCCGCTCTATGCCTTCGGCTATATGCCGCATATTGGCTTTCGCGTCTTCAGTGACACGGTGCTGGAGTATTCCTACTTTCATAATATGACTTGTTTCGTTATTGTTTACATTTCCAAATAATCACTTCTGACCGCTCTCAACGCATGCATCCCTTGGGAAACTGCATGGTGAGACAGTGCAGAGAACCGTGCTGGCGCACCACGGCAAGCGCGTTCACGCCTATCGTCTCACGTCCCGGGAAAGCCTCGGCGATTACCCTCCGCGCCTCAGCATCTTTCTCCGGCTGACCGTATTCGGGCACTATCACCGCACCGTTTATCACAAGGAAGTTGGCGTAAGTGGCAGGGAGACGTTCTCCGTCGTAATAAACGGCGTCGGGCATGGGCAGTCTCAGGAGTCTGTAAGGCTGTCCGTCGGCTGTCCGCAAGCCCCGCAGCTGTTCCTCAAGCTTTCTGAAATCCTCATACTGTCCGTCCCCGCTGTCGTCACATCCGGTGTATACAAGTGTGTCGTCAGGTGCCGTACGCACCGTGGTGTCGATGTGTCCGTCGGTGTCATCGCCCGTGAGACTGCCGTGGTCGAGCCACACCACGCGGTCGGCACACAGCTCGCTCATCAGCCGCTGTTCAATTTCCTCACGTGTCATCGGCTGGTTCCGGTTCGGTGCAAGCAGGCACATGCTTGTCGTGAATATAGTTCCTCTGCCGTCACTTTCCACAGATCCGCCCTCAAGCACGAAGTCGTCATTGTCCACCCTCACGCCGTTGAATGCTCCGGCATCATAGAGCGACGCATTGATACGGTTGTCCTTGTCGGCTGGAAACTTCCGTCCCCATCCGTTGAAGCGGAAATCCAGCAGTCTGAAACTGCCTTCTCCGCCATCCCGCTCGGACACAAGCGTTATGAAAGAATGGTCGCGCGCCCATGTGTCATTGTTCTCACACTGATACACTCTTATGTTTCCGCGCACGTCTTCATCCGTCGACGACTCGATAAGACGCCTTACCTTGTCGGCGTCACGCGCCGCAACGAGCACTTTCTCATGACGTGCCACTATTCTGACAAGGTTCAGGCAGACCTCCGTTATTTCGTAAAGATAGGGACGCCAATCCGTGTCTTCGTGCGGCCATGTGAGCTGCACGCCGCTCTGTTCGTACCATTCGGCGGGGAGAAAATATCTCTGTCTGTATGTGTCGGTCATAAAACTAAGTCTTTGATTCGGTATGCAAATATAGAAAGAAAATTCCGAATACACGTCCGCTCTCCCTTTCATATTGACCTGTACATTATTTAATATCATGCCACACACATTATTATATATACCAACACATATTATTATATACACCAACACATATTATTATATAAGCCGACAGACATTATTACATCAATCAGCACTTCCTATCGCATAAGTCCGCACACATTATAATATAAGTCAACACACATTATAATATAAGTCAACACACATTATTACATAAACCAAAACAACTGTCCTGATTTGCGCGCATGACTTTTCATATCGGTCCGGACAATATTTTCCGCCGGTCCGTAAACGCTTTCCCGGCTGGAAAGTAAGAATGTTTTTTTTATAAAACAGGCTGCGCTCGGCAATTTGAAAGCAAGCTTTCATTGCGCTCACTGGCACTGTTTTTGTACGAAATCACAGTTTTGTTTTGCACAAAATCATTATTTTGACTACCTTTGCCGATGATATCATACACGTGCCACACTGATATATTTCATCAAGCAAAACAATTTATTCACATAGAATGAGAATATGAAGAAGTATGTTCTTGACCTTCAGGTTTCTGCCGTAGAGCATCCTAACAGCAAATACACGCTCATCAAGCTCACCGACAAGGAACCGTTGCCGCAGATGTTGCCCGGTCAGTTCGTCGAAGTGAGGGTGGACGGTTCACCCACAACATTCCTCAGGCGTCCCATCTCCATCAATTATGTGGACAGGGAACGCAATGAGATGTGGCTTCTCGTAGCCGCCATAGGAGACGGGACGCGCGCTCTCGCAAGACTGAAAACAGGCGACACGCTCAACTGCGTGCTTCCTTTGGGCAACAGTTTCACCATGCCCGCATCTCAGACGGACAAAGTGCTGCTTGTGGGAGGAGGCGTAGGAGTGGCTCCGCTGCTCTTTTTCGGACAGCGGCTCAAGGATTCAGGCATAACGCCTACATTCCTTCTCGGTGTGCGTTCGGCAGCCGACCTACTCGAATACGACATGTTCAGCCAGACAGGACGTGTGCTTGTGACAACCGAAGACGGCTCTTTCGGTGAGAAAGGATTTGTGACCAACCACTCCGCTCTTGCCTCTGAGACGTTCGACAGAATAGCCATGTGCGGTCCCAAGCCCATGATGGTGGCAATGGCACGCTATGCCTACAAGAACGGAATAGAGTGTGAGGCGTCTCTCGAGAACAAGATGGCGTGCGGTCTGGGAGCATGTCTTTGCTGCGTGGAAAAGACGAGTGAGGGCAATGTGTGTGTATGTAAGGAAGGTCCGGTTATCAACATCAAGAAATTGTTATGGCAGATTTAAGTGTAAGAATAAACAGGCTCAGGCTGAAGAATCCTGTGATGACAGCCTCCGGCACGTTCGGTTACGGACTGGAATATGCCGACTTCGTGAGCCTCGACCAGATAGGCGGCATCATCGTCAAAGGCACGACTCTGCAGCCGCGCGAGGGCAATGACTATCCCAGAATGGCTGAGACACCGTCGGGAATGCTCAACTGTGTGGGACTGCAGAACAAGGGAGTGGACTACTTCTGCGACCATATCTATCCGCAGATAAAGGATATCGACACCAACATGATAGTAAACGTGAGCGGCTCCTCACCCGATACCTACGCCGAATGTGCGGCACGCATCGACAGGCTTGACAGGATTCCGGCTATCGAACTCAACATTTCCTGCCCCAACGTGAAGCAGGGCGGCATGGCATTCGGAACGACATGCGCAGGCGCGGCAAGCGTGGTAAGGGCTGTGAGACAGCGTTACAACAAGACTCTCATTGTGAAACTGTCGCCCAACGTCACCGACATCGCCGAGATAGCAAAGGCGTGTGAGGCTGAAGGAGCAGACAGTGTGTCGCTCATCAACACCCTCATGGGAATGGCGATAGACATAGAGAAGCGTCAGCCAATGCTCAGCATAGCCACCGGCGGACTAAGCGGACCGGCGGTGAAACCCATAGCCGTGAGAATGGTATGGCAGGTGGCAAAAGCCGTAAAAATACCGGTGATAGGTCTGGGCGGCATATGCAACGCCGCCGACGCGATAGAATTCCTTATGGCAGGAGCCACCGCCATACAGATAGGAACAGCCAACTTCATCGACCCTACAGTGACGTTGAAGGTGAGAGACGGCATAAACGAATGGCTCGACCGTCACGGCTGCACATCGGTAAGCGAGATAATAGGCGCGCTCAACGTGTGAGCCGCCTTACGCTACAGTCTCACCGTCCTGTTCAGCAGGCAGCAGTCGAGTATCACCATAGCCGCCATTGCCTCAACCACAGGCACCGCACGCGGCACGACACAGGCGTCGTGGCGTCCGCGGGCAGTCACTTCCACACGTCTGCCATTGACGTCCACCGTGCGCTGCGGCTGCAAGATGGTCGCCACAGGCTTGAAGGCAACACGGAAGAAGATGTCGTTGCCGTTGCTGATGCCTCCCTGTATGCCTCCGCTATGGTTGGTCAGGGTCACCACCCTACCGTCCTCACCGATGTCGAACACGTCGTTCTGCTCACTGCCATGACCCGTAACACAGTCGAACCCGTCGCCATACTCAAACCCCTTCACGGCGTTTATGCCGAGCATGGCGCCTCCAAGCATGGCGTGCAGCTTGCCGAACTCCGGTTCGCCGAGCCCCGGCGGACAGCCTTTTATCACACAAGTGATGATGCCACCCACGGTGTCGCCCGCGCCCTTCATGCGTCTTATAAGCTCTATCATACGCTCAGCCGCCCCGGCATCCGGACATCTCACAGCGTTGTTCTCGGCTCCGGCAAGGTCGTACTTGCGGTAGTCGCGGTCGATGGCAATATTGCCCACCTGCGAGGTATATGCCGTAACGCTGATGCCCATCTGCCGGAGCACGGTCTTGGCAAGTGCTCCTCCCACGCAGCGCGCTATGGTTATGCGCGCCGACGAGCGTCCTCCGCCCCTGTGGTCGCGCACTCCGTATTTCTCATAATAAGTATAGTCAGCATGCGACGGACGGAACACGTCGCGCAGATTGTCGTAATCGTTGGAGTGCTGGTTGGTGTTGCGCACGATGAAACCGATGGGTGCGCCGGTAGAGCGACCCTCAAACACGCCGCTTAACAGTTCCACCTCGTCAGGCTCTTTGCGCGCTGTGGTTATGAGGCTCTGTCCCGGACGCCTGCGCCGCAGCTCGCTGCGGATGAACTCCACGTCTATTTCCACTCCGGCAGGCATGCCGTCCACCACTCCACCAACCGCCTCACCGTGGCTTTCCCCGAAAGAGGTGAGTCTGAATATGTTGCCGAATGTATTTCCCATTTCTTTGTATTGTATATGCCGGCGGGCGCGAACTCCGCTTCAAATGCTCAATGTTTGTGATGGCAGCAGCCTCCCTCACCGTCGTGGCCGTGACCGTGTCCGCCGTGGCAACCGCCATGTCCGTGGTCATGCTCACCGTGACAGCCGCCGTCTCCATGTCCGCAGCACTCATGGCTGCCGTCCTTCTCATGGTCGTGACCGCAGCCTCCGCCACAGCCACCACCGCATCCGCAGCTGCATCCTTCGCCGCTCAGACGGCTCACCATGCCCTCTATCTCACGGTTGGTAGCCTCCCTGCTCTCCACAATCTTGCCCTTGAAGTTGAGCTCCATGCCTGCGAGCGGGTGGTTGAGATCCATTGTCACCTTGTCGTCGGTAACCTCGAGGACATGTCCGAAGAACCGGTTGCCGTCCTCGTTCTGTAATGGTACGATGGCGTCTTTGTATATATTGTCGTGGTCGAAGTGCCCGTTTATGCTGAACATGCTTTTGTCCAGATTCAGCACACGTTCCTGCTCAAAGTCGCCGTAAGCCTGTTCCTTCGTCAGAATGAAGTCGAACGCCTCGCCCTGCTCAAGCCCGTAGACTTGTTTCTCAAACTCGTCGAGCGTTATTCCGAAGCCAGTTATGAACTGGAAAGGCTTTTCCTCGGTAGCTTCCTCCACAAGTTCTGTCTTTCCGTCGGCTGTAGCATAGAGCTTATAAGCGACTGCCACATATTTGTTTATTGTCTTGTCCATTTGTCTGTATTGAATTTTGATTATAGGCGCAAAGATAATAATTTTAATTCATTCCGCATGTCCGGACGTCATACAATTTATCTTTCAGCAAGTTGTATATTATAGGATGACGTACGGCAATGCGAAAGATGAAAAACAGAGTTTTCAATATTACACACCGCACTCGCCTTTCACTATATTTGAAATAATATAGGAGGCGGCTCGGCAATGCGTGAGATGAAAAACAAGGTTTTCCATCTTTCGCACTGCACTCGCCTTTCGCTATATTTGTATATATAGAATATTTTCTGTTATTTTGTACTTATAAAAACATCATATCATGCTTAAGACAATCTTCATAATGGCGTTGGCTGTGCTGACATCGTTACCGTCGGAAGCCATGGCAGACAATCTTTCGAAAATGTCTCCGCTTGTGAGGCGTCTTGCCTTAGCACACGTGAAAGGCAAGGCGGCACGGGGCGCGTCAGCCGCACACACCGGAGAGGGAGCCAGCGTATGCGCATTCGTGCGTGCGGCAGGCAACGCTGACAGTCTGCTTACCGCCAACGGATGCCGCCTGCTGGCACAGGAGGGCGACATATGCATAGCCGACATACCGCTCGACAGGCTCAACATGCTTGCCGAAGCAAAAGAGGTGAGACGCATAGAGGCAAACCGGGGCAACACGGTGAGCATGGACTCGATGGCGATACAGCTCAACGCCACGCCTGTGTATGAGGGACGCAACCTGCCGCAGGCTTACACCGGACGAGGCGTGGTGACGGGCATACAGGACGTGGGGTTCGACCTGACACACCCCAACTTCTACGACACCGGCGCGGCAGAATACAGAATAAAACGCTTCTGGGACCAGCTTGCCACAGG
>OJRH01000785.1_pt1 | contig 13306 bp, 7 predicted proteins | sample 1599131 | NCBI WGS metagenome assembly OJRH01 (sample SAMN03922527, study PRJEB24848) | human gut metagenome | isolation source: stool sample | host: Homo sapiens | place: Germany | collected 2010-05
GAGCTGCTCCGTGTGCTGCCTGCCGAACGCAAGCCTTACACCAAGGCCGAAGGCAAGGACATAAAATACGTGAGATGTATCGTAAGAGGGTTCGACGACAAATATATCTATGTGTCTGCCGAGGAGGTGCTCGGCGGAGCCATGCTTGCTGCCGACTATACGGCAGACGACCTAACTTATCTCTCCGAACTGCTGCGCGAGGGCATGCAGCTCAACCTGCTCGACTGCAAGCTCGAAGGCTCATGTACATACAGCGGCAGCGAGGGCGACGTGAAATGCGACATCATCGTGCCTTCGCTCGTTATCGTTGAGCCTGATTATCTTATTGACATCAGCTCAATAGCCGCATGCTTTAAGGAGTACGGCCACCATCCGCTGATATACACCCTCGACCGAATGAAGCCGCGCGCCAACAGTCAGGCAATACTTCTCGGTAATCTTGCCGGCAGCGTGCTCGACGATATTATCAACAGTCGCGGCACCTACAATATGGCGTCTACTCTGAAGTCGAGTTTCAGCGAGAAGGCTCTCGAATATTCAACCTGCACCGACTTCAATCCTGCCGTGTTTAAGGCAAATGCCGCCGTGCAGGCATCAAACATCAACGCCGCCGTTACGGGCATGTTCGGCGAATACGACCGCAGTCGCGTTGTGCTCGAGCCGTCGTTCGTCTGCGAGCGTCTTGGCCTTCAGGGCCGTGTCGACCTCATGACAACCGACTTCCGCCTGCTTGTCGAGCAGAAGTCGGGACGCAACCTCAACATAGAGCGCGCCGCACAGTCGGGCGGCAAGGGCCTGCAGCTTGAGCCTCATTATGTTCAGCTGTTGCTTTATTACGGCGTACTGAGATACAACTTCAATCTTGGTTTCAACAAGACAGACATCCGTCTGCTCTATTCTAAATATCCCCCGGCACAGGGCTTCCTTGCCGTGGCCTTCTATCGCAAGCTCTTTGCTGAGGCCATCAGTCTGCGCAACAAGATTGTCGCTGCCGACTTCGACATAGCCCTCGACGGCTTCGACAGCGTGCTGCCCGAACTTACGCCCGCCACGCTCAACACCACAAAGACCACGTCGTCGTTCTTTCAGCGCTACCTTCTGCCGCAGATAGAGGCCGTAACGGGGCCGTTGGCAGCCATGCCGCCGCTTGAGCGCGAGTATTTCTGCCGCATGATGACGTTCGTATATCGTGAGCAGCTCTTAGGCAAGGTAGGCTCGCAGGAAGGTGTAACGAGCTGTTCGGCAGACCTTTGGAACATGCCGCTGGCAGAAAAGCTGGAGACAGGCAACATATACACCGGCTTGACAATAAAGGCAAAGGAGTGTGCCGAAGGCTGTTCCGTGCCCGATCGCATAACGCTCTCCGTGCCCGGACAGGGCGAGGGCTTCTTGCCGAACTTCCGCCGCGGCGACATGATTTATCTCTATCAGTATCGTGCCGACAGCGTTCCCGATGTGCGCAATGCCATACTTTACAAGGGAAACATCGACGAACTGCACACCGACGAGATAACAGTGGTGCTGACAGACGGACAGCAGAACCCCGACGTTCTGCAGGTTCAGCATCCCGAGGATATGCCAGACGACATGCATAAGGCAATGGTATATGCCGTAGAGCATGCCGGAACAGACGCTTCGGGCAGCAGCGGAGCGCGCGCGTTGCTTGAGTTCGTAACCGCTCCCGACTACCGCCGCAGTCTGCTTCTCGGTCAGCGTGCCCCTCGCAGAAACGATAGCGTAAGGCTCACAAAGAGCTATAACCCAAGCTATGACGACATACTGCTGGGCGCAATGCAGGCATCCGACTATTATCTGCTCGTCGGTCCGCCCGGCACGGGCAAGACATCAATGGCTCTGAGGTTTATGGTTGAGGAGGAACTTACGCGCCCCGGTGCGTCGGTTTTGCTCATGGCATACACCAACAGGGCCGTAGACGAGATATGCGCAATGCTCGAAGATGCCTCGCTCGACTATCTGAGGCTGGGCAGCGAATACAGCTGCGACCGCCGTTTCAAGCACCGTCTGATTGGCGAGGCTGTGCGCAACTGTCCCCGTCTGTCCGACATCCGCGAGCGCATAGCCTCGGTGCGCATCATCACCGCCACCACGTCAATGCTCATGTCGCGGCCTTTCGTGTTCAGCCTGAAGCACTTCTCGTTGGCCATTGTCGACGAGGCGTCGCAGATACTCGAGCCGGGACTTATCGGTCTGCTTGCCGCCCACGACCACGAAGGCGGCGTGCGCACGCATTGCAGCATCGACCGCTTTATCCTTGTAGGCGACCATAAGCAGCTTCCGGCTGTGGTGCTGCAGAGCGAAACCGAGTCGGCTGTGAGCAGCGAGGCGCTGCGTTCCATCGGACTCGACAACTGTCGCAACTCGCTCTTTGAGCGTCTGCTGCGCACGGAGCGCGCCGCCGGCCGCACTGAGTTTACAGGTGTGCTGCGCCGTCATGGCCGTATGCACCCCGACGTGGCAGAGTTCCCCTGCCGTGAGTTCTACGCCAGCGAGCATCTCGAGCCCGTTCCGCTGAAGCATCAGAAGGAAACGTCGCTCAATTATGCCGACACAGGTCATACTGACAAGCTCGACACGCTGCTGCGCACTCACCGCATGATCTTCATTCCGTCGCAGCCGTGCCGCCGTCCCGATGTGTCCGACAAGGTGAACACAAGCGAAGCAACCATAGTGGCCGACCTTCTGAGCCGTCTTTACTCCATGCTCGGCAGCAGTTTCAGCGCAGCCAAGAGCGTGGGCGTAATAGTGCCTTACCGCAACCAGATAGCCGTGATACGCAAGGAGATAGAGAAAACCGGGATAAAGGAGCTTGAAGACATATCCATAGACACCGTAGAGCGCTATCAGGGTAGCCAGCGCGACGTGATAATCTATTCGTTCACGGTGCAGAACAGGTGGCAGCTTGAGTTTCTTGCAGCCAACTGCTTCATGGACGACGCACGCATCATAGACCGCAAACTGAACGTGGCCATGACCCGTGCGCGCCGTCAGATGATAATGACAGGCAATGTTGAGACGCTCAGCCATAACGCAGTCTTCCGCGAGATGATAAGCTATGTTGAGTCGAAAGGCGGCCTGTTCAGATATTACGAATAGCCTTTCATTACGGCGTTTGCGGTTGTTCAGCCGTTAATATATTGAAAAATGCCTCTTGGCATCCGCCGTCGTGAGTAGCGAACAAATACAAAAAAGTTTTTCTCAGAAACTCATCACTCGTCACATTGCAGCATAACTTCCTGTCAGTCAGATTGTTGCAGTGTGATGAGTTGCCGTCCGCACTCATCACGCCGGCAGCGTAAAGCCCTTGATGTGATGAGTTGACAAGTCAGAACATCACACCTTAAGGCGTTGAATATTAGAGCGTTAAAGGCAGATGTGACGAGTGATGAGTTTCTGAGAAAAACTTTTTAGTTTAATAAACATCGGCCTTTTGCAGCGCAAAAGCTATCCTTTTATGCTGCAAAAGGCCGTGTTTTATGGTGCAAAAGCATACCTTTTACAATGCCGTTTGGGGTGTTTTATAATACAGAAGCATAACTTCCGCGTGATGCTCACTGACGTTCGGCATTGCGGATATGCAGTAACGGTGTTGCCGTTAAATGACTATCGGCATAATCTTCGTTACGTTTTAATATCTTAGAAGAACGTTTCGGGCTCGCGTCTTGCTGAGAATGCCGCTGTAAATTTAGCCGCAGCTTCGGCATAAGCGGGCAGATATATGGCGCGTGAGCCGTGAGGACAAACCACCACGCAGCGTCCGCATGCAATACATTTGGATGTGTCTGTGCTGCAAGGGTCGCTCTCGCTTATCGCGCCGGCAGGGCAGAGTCTTGCGCAGGTCATGCATTTGGTACATGTATTCTTGTCGCCCGTGGGGCACATCGGCACCTTGTGAGCCTCCCTGTACGGGCGGTTGCCCTTCACTTCAGGGTCGCCCAAGGCGTCTGTTCCGGCAGCATCGGCGAGCAGTTGGGCACATCTCTTGCCGAACGCGGCAGCCTTTTCAAGGTCGGAAGCATCGGGACGGCCCTCAGCAACCTTCGGGAATATGCAGTGGCGGCCTATGAACGCGCCGGCAGCAAACGTGCGGAAGCCGTTGCCGTTGAGCGTGTCTTTTATCTCGAGCAGCGCGTCGTCGTAGTCGCGGTTGCCGTAGACACACACCGCAACGGCAGGAGTGTTGTTGCCGTGAACCATCTTCAGCGCCTCGGCGGCAGCCTCTGGTATGCGTCCCACGTAGACAGGAGCGCCAACGATGAGCATACTGTTGTCGCCGCTGAGCCTTATTTCGCTCTCGGGCAGGGCGTTGGTCACGTCGTGTTCAATGATGTTTCCGCCGATGGCCTTGGCTATTTCCCTTACTATTGTGCGTGTGGTGTAGGTAGCACTGAAGTACACCACGTGAATGTCCGTTATGTTCATAATCTGTTTTTTGTATAAAATGAAGCCGATAAAATGTTTCTCTATGCAAATGTAAGAATAAAAAATGCACGGCGCAAGCATACGCCCCGTGATTTTTATGTGTTGAGGCTGCGTGCCGCGCGGTGTGCCTGTAGCCGTGAGGCATGAGCAGACGTCGCTGCGGCGTGTGCCGGAATATAAAAAAGTAAAAGATATAACATTATCCATGATATGGGTATGCAGGTTAATGCCGATAATAGTTATCTTTGCAGCGTGCAGTAAAATGGCCGCTCTGCGGTGCCGGAGCGGTCATGGTGAAGGCACAAATGAAACGACAGTTAACGAAAAAAGGACAATATATCATTATGACATTGAATGACTTTTTGGCTTATGTGGCCACAGGCAAACCGCTGAACACACCCGAGATATGCAGTTTTATGGACGAGATGAGCAACGAGGCGCGCCGCGTTACGTTCAGGCTCAACGCCGAGTTTCACACTCAGGAGGAAGTAAGGGCATTGCTTTCAGAGATTATGGGATATAGCGTTCCCGACACGCTGAGAGTGTTTCCGCCGTTTTATACCGACTTCGGCAAGAACATACACATAGGCGAAAACGTGTTTATCAACGCCTGCTGCCACTTTCAGGATCATGGAGGCGTAACCCTTGGCGACGGCTGTCAGATAGGCCACAACGTGGTGTTTGCCACGCTCAACCACGGACTTGAGCCCGAAAACCGCCGCTTCACTTATCCGGCTCCGATAGTCTTGGGGCGCAATGTGTGGGTAGGTTCTAATGCGACGATACTTCAGGGCGTTACGATAGGCGACAATTCGGTGGTTGCTGCCGGAGCTGTGGTAACCAGGGATGTGCCTGCCGACACAATAGTTGGCGGCGTTCCGGCGCGCGTGATAAAGCATATCTGACGCTGTCTGGCTATAAACGGCTCTCAGCGAGGCTTGGGGCCTTGTAATGAAATATGTGTAAAAAGGGTAAAATAATCAGTAAATGTGGTATCGTGGCGACGGCGGATATGTGCTAACTTTGCACCGTAACCAAAATATGATAGCATGAAACTGATTAATGTAACAATGATTGCGGCGGCTATGTTGATGGCCGTATGCAGTCAGATAAAAGCTGAAGAGAATATGAAAAACGTACTAAACGAAAAGCAGCAGTGCATGGCTGCCATTGCATGCCTTGAGGCAAAGGGCGACATCGACGGTCTGACTGCCGCCATCAACGCCGGATTTGACGCCGGACTTACCGTGAGCGAGATTAAGGAAGCCCTGTCGCAGTTGTATGCCTACACGGGATTTCCGCGCAGCCTTAACGCCTTAGGCGCACTGCAGAGCGTTGTCAATACTCGCCGTCAGCAGGGCAAGGCGTGCGAGGAGGGCAAGGATGCCGACCCGATGGCAGAAGGATACGACGCACTGAAACAGGGAACGGAGGTGCAGACCAAGTTGAGCGGCAAGCCGTTTACTTATGATTTCGCTCCCGCCACCGACTATTATCTTAAGGCTCACCTGTTTGGTGACATCTTTGCGCGCAACAATCTCACCCACGCCGAGCGCGAGTTGGTTACTGTCAGCGCGCTGTCAGGCTTGCAGGGCGTTGAGCCGCAGCTGCAGTCGCACGTCAGCGGAGCGCGCAACATGGGGCTGAAGGACGACGAGATACGCTCAATACCTGCCACGCTTGCTGCCCGTGTGGGCGAGGTTGAGGCATGGCGCGCTGCCAAGGCCATTGCGGCAGTGTTCGGGGAGCCGTTTGATGAGGGCAAGCCCGTGGAGCAGATGATGTTCCCAAAAGGCGACTTCAATTCGGCTTATGCCAAATATTTCATAGGCAACAGCTATCTTGCACCGCTCAGTCAGGGCAAGGTGCCCGTGTCTAACGTAACCTTTGAGCCTCGCTGCCGCAACAACTGGCACATTCATCACAAAGGAATACAGGTGCTGATATGCGTCGGCGGCACAGGCTGGTATCAGGAGTGGGGCAAGGATGCCCGAATGTTGAAACCCGGAGATGTGGTTGAAATACCCGAAGGCGTTAAGCACTGGCACGGCGCAACCAAAAACAGCTGGTTCCAGCACGTAACGTTCACCGTTGCCGAAGAAGGCGCGTCGAACGAATGGCTCGAGCCGGTTACGGATGAAGAATATGACAAACTTTAATATATAGCGTGACTTTCTAAACAATACTCCCCGCAGACTGTTGCCTGCGGGGAGTATTATTTTGTTGCTTATGGCATTATGTAAGTCGCCGTTCACTTATGTCCTGTGATGTTGCCGGCTTTTATTTTGCCATACATAAATCATCATTTAAGATGCTTCAGCATCCATTCCATCTGTCCGTATTCAGTGTCGTCAGATGTCCAATGCTCGTTGATGGGCGTCAGCAGCGCCTCTTTCGGACAGCTTAGAGTGTTCCATACGGCATAGCTTGTTGTTGGCGGACAAGTGTTGTCGTTATATCCCCAAGTCATATAAGTGTCGGCTTTCACGTGGCGCGCAAAGTTTACGACGTCATAATAAGCCATGGTCTTCATGTTGTTCTCGGTGAGCATGCCCTCAATGCGGTTGAAGTGAGGATATCCGCCGGTAAGTCCGGCGCTGTATGCCGCCATGTCGCTCAGTGCGGGATGATTGACAATGCACTGCGTCACGCGGCTGTCGAGTCCGGCAGCCACCAGTGCAAGCGCTCCGCCCTGACTGCCTCCCTGCACGATTACGTTGCGTCCGTCCCATTCAGGCAGCTGTGTCAGCAGGTCGATGCAGCGCACAAGAGCCAGATAAACGCGCTTCATGTAGTAGCGGTCGCGGTTGTCTATTCCGTTGGCAAGATAGCCGTTCTCCTTGCCGTTGAATGCTTTAGATATGTCGTCGAACATCTCTTGGCTCATTCTCGGGTCGAGTCCGTGAATCTCCATCTCCATTCTTATACATACGTTCTCGGCATAATACTTGTGGCGCAGCGGCTCCTTTATGGTCTTTATGCCTGCTCCCGGAGGGCACAGCACTACAGGACAGCTGCCCTTTGCGGCGTTTTTGGGATAAAAGAGATATGCGTATACGGCCTGTTTCTGCTTGTTGAGCGTCAGTTTTATGAGGTAACAGTCAATCTTGTCGGTGCAATATTCGTCGGCTCTTTCCTTTGTATATTTCAGCGGAACGGCCCTCATGTCCTCAATGTTCCTGTTCCAGAAGTCCATAAAGTCGGCAGGCTCCTTTGTATAAGGCCTTATTTTATCTACTGAGAATCCCACTTTTATGTGATGTTCGTAGGTCTTGCCGTCAACCGTGGCCTTCAGTCGGAGGTCGCGGAAGCCCGGAGTCTTTCTTGTTCCCATGTCAATCGTGGCCCTTCCGCCGTTGAGTTTCACAGAGCCTTTCTTGTCAGCCTCCAGCATGTCGTCGGCTATCTCGTAGCTCACCTTGCAGTCTCTCGGTATGCCGTATTTATACAGCTGCACTTCAACTTTAGCCTTTTCGCCCGTCTGATAGAGCCAGTCGGCATGGTCGGGCACGGTTACCCACAGATAGTCAGAGCGGTAAGGATAGTTTTCGGCTGCGGCGTTGAGCCATGCAGCAACGACAAAGACAAGTGTAATAATAAGTTTTTTCATTGGTTGTAGTAAATTAGTTGTTGTGCAAAGATAATGCAAACAGCCTTAACGGCAAAATAAATCAAGGCTAATAAGCATTTTTGTTGAGGGTTTGGTGGAGGGGGATGATGGGAGGGATGGGACTTATGGGACCATGTAAATGGGTAGGCTTTGGGTTATGGGGATGTTGGGTATTGGGGCATTTGGGCGCATCGCGGCACCCAAATTTTTATCGTCCGCTGTCAGCCGTTGCGGTATTCATGAGGCGTGCAGCCTGTAATCTTCTTGAACACCGTATTGAAGCAGCTCTCGGCACAGAAGCCAAGCATCGACGAAATGTCGCTTATGGGCATGCCTGTCGACAGCAGCAGTTCCTTTGCCATGAGTATCCGTTTTAGCTGTATGTATTCGCTGACGCTCTTTCCCGTCTCACGTTTCATCATGTCGTTAAGATATTCGGCCGACATGTTCAGCTCAGGCGCAATCTTTCCTGCCGTAAGCATGCTGTGAGCGGCTGCCTTGCCAGAGCGCAGAAAGCGGTCAATTATGCTGTCAACAGCCTTCATTGCTGTTGCGTTGGCCTCATGACGGGTGATAAACTGGCGAGCGTAGAACCGCTGACAATAGTTGAGCAGCAGTTCGATGCAGTTGCTTATTATTGCCTTGCTGTATTCGTCTACGCCCCATTTCAGCTCGCAGTCGATGCCGTCGAGACATCTGCCTATCACCTTCAGTTCGCAGCACGACAGATGGAGCGCCTCGTCCGTGTGGTATTTAAAGAACGAGAAGTCCTTTATCCTCATGCCCAGCGGCGTGCATCTTATTATGTCGGGATGAAATATCAGCATCCTTCCGCCGCACTGTCTGAGGTCTATCTCGCTTGCAGGCATGGCAAACGTCATGGTGGCTTCGGAGAAGTCGTAGTAGTGCTGTCCGCATTTACCGGCGGTGCATCCGTCGCTCACCACCTTCACCGCATAGCAGTCGGTGGCCATGTTGCGGCAGCTGCTCTTGCCCGACATGTCTATCAGGCTCACCTGCGGATGCCTCGTCTCCTTGTCGAAGGCGCGGTTGCACTCGCATACATAGTTTGTCGTGTCGCAGATATGGCGCATTGTGTCTCTCGTCATCTTGTCTTTTCAGCGTTAGCCGTCATCGTCCTACACCGAAGCCTTGCGGTATTCGCTCGGCGTCATGCCCGTGTTGCGCTTAAAATAGCGGTTAAAGTGCTGCGAATACTGGAAGCCCAGACCGTAGCTTATCTCGTTGATAGTCTTTCGTGTGCCCAGCAGTTCACCTTTTGCCAGGTTCATAATCTTGTTCTGTATATACTCCTGCGGCGTGCGTCCCGTCTCGCGCTTGATGAGGTCGCCGAAGTAGTTGGGCGACAGGAAGCACTTTTCGGCAAAATATTTCACCGTAGGCAGACCGTTCACTGCGGCCGTATCGCCCTCGAAATAGGCGTCAAGCTCGTTCTCAAACTTAGTCAGAATGTCGCGGTTAACCACCTTACGGGTGATAAACTGGCGTTCGTAGAATCTCATGCAGTAGTCGAGCAGCAGTTCGATGTTGCGGCATATCAGCTTCTTGCTGTGGTTGTCTATCGGGCGTTCGGTTTCAATCTTGATTTTCTCGAGACAGTCCTTGTATATCATCTTCTCCTGTTCCGACAGATGGAGCGCCTCGGTTGACGAATAAGAGAAGAACGAATACTGCTTTATCTCCTGTCCAAGCGACGTGCCGCGTATAAGGTCGGGGTGAAAGAGCAGCCCCAGTGCGTTGGGCTTGACGTCGTGCCGGGGCTTGAATGTCACCACCTGTCCCGGGGCAAAGCTCGTAACCGTGCCCTCCTGATAGTCGTAAGGCATGCGCCCGTAGGTTATGTCGCCGCAGTAGGTTTGCTTGAGAAACAGCGCGTAGACACCGTAGTTGTAAGTCAGTTCGGCCGGCGTGAAGTTTCTCGTGGCGCGGCTCATGTCGATCACGGTCACGAGCGGGTGGCGCGTCTCGAAGCCGAAATATTTGTTGTACTCGTCAATGGAGTCGATTTTGAAAATGTTGTCCATGTTATGTTCTCCCCTTTGTTTTCTGTCGGCAAAGATAATGTTTATTTGTCACAACGTGTGTAGACATATTACGGTTTTTCCTAACTTTATTACTTTTGCGCCGTTTTTGCCGTCACGGATAACCGTTGGCCGTATCTTGCTGACAGTCAGAGCCTTTGCGAAAGGTAAGCTTTTGCAAGGCAAAAGACGGTCTTTTACAGGGCAAGAGCTTACCTTTTGCAGACCAAAAGGCAAGCTCTTGCAAGGCTGTTTAAACATGCCTGACTGTCAGATAGTTACGGTGACAGCGCTGAAAGGCTGCGGGCGGGCTGCTCAGAGCCTTATCTTTATGCCGGCGTTGAAGACAAAGCCTTCGAGCGGGGCATAGATGTCGCGAAACTCGGGGTGGGTTATCGTGCCGTTGTAAATCGTGTCGAAGCGCGTCTGCCGGCGGTCGGTGAAATTCTCGAAGTTGGCGAACACGGATACCTTCTCCCATATTTTTTCAACCATCAGTCCGAACATGGTGTATGGCTTGCCCTCGCTGCCGTCGCCAAGCCGCTGTTTGCCGTAGTAGTATGACTCGAGGCCCACGCGCCACTCGTCTTCCACCTCATACATGAGTATGGCGTTGAGGCGGTGTTTCGGCGTGAGGGTGCTGGCGCAGGTGCGGCCGTTGTCGGTGGTGCGGGCGTCGGTATAGGTGTAGCCGAGGAAGAGGTGAAAGTCTTTGTAGCCGAGTTTGACGTTTGTCTCGCTGCCTTTCGTGTCAATGTGTCCGTCGATGTTCTCCATGCGGTAAAGGTCTCCGCCGGCGGGCTTCATCAGCAGCGGCGACTTTATGTAGGTGTAGAAGAACAGCTGGTTGACGGCCAGCGACACGTCGCCGCCGAACAGCGAGGTGACGTAGTTCACGTCCCAGTTGGCGCCGTAGCTGCGCTCCAGCCTGTTTGTTTCGGGGCTTACGGGCAGTACGCCGTTGTAGTGTATCCTCTCGGTGTCTTCGGTGAAGATGGTGGGAGTCTTGTAACCGAAGCCTCCGCTGAGTCGTGACGACAGGCTGCTGCTGAGCTTGAACAGTGCCGACAGGCGCGGCAGTACGGCCCAGCCGTAGTCGGTGACGTGGTCGGCACGCAGGCCCGACTCCACGTCGAGCCATTCGGTGGCGGCCCATGTGTTCTGTACGAATGCTCCGGCCACTGTTTGCACATAGTCGCGTTTGCCGGCTGTGCCGGCGTGTTTCTCGTTGAAATCGTCGGTCCAGAGGTTGAGGCCGGTCACCCATTCGCTGCGTTCTTTGGTATGGGTGAAAGCCGCCTCGGAGAATGTCGACACCTGACGGCCGTCAAACTCATAGCCCGGCACTTCCAGGCTGCGGTCGTAATATGTGCCCGAGACTTTCACCGTGAGGCGGCTGCGGCCGCTGAATCTGTGCTGCAGGGCGGCCTGCAGCGAGTGGCGCTGCGTGATGTTGCGCTCGAAGTAAGCGTGAACGTCGCTGCCGCGGCCTCTTACATATTCGATGTCGCCGCCGAGACGGTCTTCGTACATCGTGTTGAGGGCGATGTTCATGTCGGTGTTTTCGGAGAAGTAGAGGAAGAGTTTGGGGTTGAACGTGAAGCGGTCGAACTCGGGTATGGCCGTGAATCCCGTGTCAGACGGGTCGTAGGCCCAGTTGCGGTTGTACGAGAAGAGCATCGTCGTGCCCACCTTGCCGAACTTGCGGCTGTAGAAGGCGCTTGCGTCGAGTCCGCGTCCCGACGTGCCGTTGAGCAGGAAGTTGAGTTCGCGTTTTTCTCCGGGAGTCTTGGATATAAGGTTTACGAGTCCGGCTATGGCGCCTCCGCCGTACAGCGTCGATGACGAGCCTTTGATTATTTCCACCTGCCTGAGGTCGAGCGGGGGCGTCTGCAGCAGCCCGAGACCGCTCGCCGCACCTGCAAACGTGGGGAATCCGTCTTTCAGTATCTGTGTGTACCGTCCGTCCAGCCCCTGTATGCGTATGGCCGCGTTGCCCGATATGGCCGATGTCTGCTGCGTGGTTATGCCCGTGCTTTCATTGAGCAGCATGCGTATGTCGCCCGGTTTCATGCTCGACTTCTCGTCGAGTTCCTCGCCCGATATAAATTCGACGCGCGTCGGTATGTTCTTTATGCTGCGCGTGCCGCGTGTGGTCTGCACGGTGATTTCTTCGAGTTCTTCCTCGTCTTCGCCCATGGTTATGGTGACGGTGCCGTCATCAGTTAGCGGGAACGACATCCTTTCCGTCTTTTCCTCGTAGCCCACGTAGCTGAACGTAATGCTCCGCTCGCCGTCGGGGATGTTGCTTATGGTGATGTTTCCGTCACTGTCGGATACGGCTGTGATGTCCGTACCGTCCACTCTGGCCGTCACGCCGATGAGCGTTTCGCCGTTTTCTTTGTCCTTTACTGTTGCCTTCAGTGTGTTTTGGGCACTGGCGCCGTGTGCCCATGCGGTGAGAGCCGTGAGCGCCAATATGGTCTTTTTCATCGTTTTCTTGTTTTTTATGTTAATGTGATTTGTGTTTCTTACCGCACTGCTGCTGTTGCGGAGGGCGCATGCGTGCGGTGCGGGCGGCACGTTGGGTGCCGTCGGCTGTGGCGGGGCATGTACGTGCGCGGGTGCGCGGCAGTCCCGGTGTGTTGAAAAACGATGTCAGGCTTTTGGCGGTTGCCAGATGGAATGGCTGAAAGAACTGATTGTTCCTTCTGCGTGTGCAAACTGAATGTTCCTGAATGTGCGGACGACGGGCGTGTCGATCATCACCGTTTCGGGCTGTGTGCAGCCCGGACATGTGCTGCAGTGCATGAAAGGCGAGCAACAGTCGGCAGGACAGCCGTCGTCATCGCCTGTCTCGCAGCCGCACGACGTCACGTCCTCACTGAAGAGGCATTTGTCCATGAGGAAGCATGGCATTGTGGACAACGCCATCACCATGCAGGCAAACAATACGGACAAATACTTCATCGTGTGTCTTGATTTTATTCCGGTGCAAAGATACCGCTTATTTATAAATGTTCAAAAAATAAAGTCTTTACTTTATGTCCCTCATGCCGTGATATTTGACATTTTATCATGCGGCATGCGCATCGGTTCGGGACGGCTTGCGCGGACTTACACTCTTGTGACGCAAGATGTAAGCTTGCGCAAGCTGAAGAAGGTGTGTCAAAAAGCACACCTTCTTTTTTGTATGACAAAGCCCCGACTTTCA
>OJRH01000793.1_pt1 | contig 13026 bp, 10 predicted proteins | sample 1599131 | NCBI WGS metagenome assembly OJRH01 (sample SAMN03922527, study PRJEB24848) | human gut metagenome | isolation source: stool sample | host: Homo sapiens | place: Germany | collected 2010-05
GGATTTTACCGTCCACTGCATCGGCTGACAATCGTCTCCGAGAGTTATGCCAAAGGAAATTTTGAACCGCGCACACAGATCCACCGGAACGATGAACTGGGATATCTTGCCAACACCATGGATTATATGGCGAATGAACTGGACACACTCGAAGAAGACCAGAGAAAGTTTATCTCGAATGTTTCTCACGATTTCCGTTCTCCGCTGACATCAATCAAAGGATATATCGAAGCCATGTTAGACGGAACCATTCCACCGGAGCTACAGAATAAATATCTGAATATCATCCTGTTTGAAACCGAACGTCTGACCAAACTGACACAGGGAATTCTGGATCTGAACCGTTTTGGACAGCACCGGGGTATGATGCTTGACCTTACAGATTTCGATATCAACCGCATGATAAAGACGACCATCCTCACCTTTGAAGGAACCTGTTCTGCCAAAGGGCTTTCCTTTGATCTTGTCTTAACAGGACAAAAGTTATATGTTCACGGTGATATGAGCAAAATCCAGCAGGTTCTCTATAACCTGATCGACAATGCCACAAAGTTTTCCCACAATGATGCATCAATCAAGATTGAAACAAGCATCAAAAATGAAAAAGTTCTTATTTCCGTGAAAGATTCCGGAATCGGAATTCCTGCAGAAAGTATCAAAAAAAATCTGGGATGCTTTTATAAAACGGACCTTTCCCGGGGAAAAGATAAACGGGGAACCGGCCTGGGACTTGCTATTGTAAAAGAAATTATTCAGGCACACAATGAACATATCAACGTCATCAGCACCGAAGGAGTGGGAACAGAGTTCATCTTTACCCTGCCACTCGCAAAAAAAGAAGTACAGTCATAACTGACCGTACTTCTTTTTTCAGTCAATGGTAAGTTCCTGATCCTTCCGGTCATACACACTGCGATACATCTTTGTATCTATGCTTTCCTTATCCAGAGACCATTTATTTTCTTCTTCCATGGCATCTTCCCGCAGCAGATCCGTTTCAAACCGATACCCTTCCGTTGTCACAGCCCGCAGATAGATACGCAGTTGTTTCCGCGAAGGGGTTTGTCCTTCCTGTGCCTGCGTCTGTTCTACGTCTTCTTTCTGCTGCTGTGGCTTCTCATATACCATCCTGCAGGTAACGGTACCGGAACCTGAATCAACGGTAGATCCTTCCGAATCCTCCTCCACTGCCTGTTCCGTCGTCACCAGATCCTTATCGTCCTTTGATGACTCCTGTTTTTCCTCTAGCAGATTCTGCATCAGATCCTGCGTCCAGATTTCCTCTCCATCCAGGGATGCTGCTATTTCAAAACTTTTAAAATGATACATCGCAACATTATCAAGCGTATAGGTACACTTTCCTTTCAGAGAAAGTTTTCCGTCCTTTAATGCCGGCGTTCCATCTAACGTTCCCGATAAAACCTGATCAAATTTTCCGCTGACACCATCAAAGTCTTCCACCACTTCCGTTGTCTTCTTTTTTCCGTTTGCAAGAAGGAACGTGACATTTCCGTTGAATGTTTTGTTAAGCGGAAGCGTGATATTTCCTTTGAACATGTAACCGTCTGCTTTCAGCGGACATTCCGTTGTTCCGAAATAGATGCTCATCGTTGTATTATCGGTATACTCTTTCGGAATCACGGAAACTTCCACCTTATACTCGTGACGGGCAAAATCCATATCCTTTACTTCTATGGAATAATCCTCGACCATACTGGCCTCTTCTTCGAGTGTTTTTTCAATGCTTGACTGCATTCCTCCCACATCCGAAAGAATGATGTTGGTCGTATCCTGCAGATAGGCAAGCTGGTTGGTCAGCTCACTGACTTTGCCATACATCAGAATTCCAAACACCAAAAGCAAGATAAGGATCAGTACAATGAGTATTTTTTTCCAGTTTGCCTTCCATTTTTTCATAGAAATTATTCTTCGCTATCCTCACTCTTTACGATCGCAATACCAAGTTCTTCTAACTGTTTCTCATCCACAGAACCCGGTGCCTCAGACATCAGATCGGAAGCATCCTTTACCTTCGGGAATGCAATCACGTCACGGATGGAATCTGCATGTACCATGTGCATAATCATACGGTCTACACCGTAAGCCAGTCCTGCGTGTGGCGGCACACCATAGGAGAATGCATCCAGAAGGAATCCAAACTGCTCATGTGCGCGCTCCTTGGTAAATCCAAGCACCTCAAACATCTTTTCCTGAATGTCATCCTGATGGATACGGACAGAACCACCGCCAAGTTCGGTACCGTTTAATACGATATCGTATGCCTTTGCGCGGACAGCACCCGGATCGCTGTCGATCTTATCCCAGTCCTCTTCCATCGGCATGGTAAATGGATGATGCATTGCCATAAAACGGTTCTCTTCATCGGACCACTCAAGAAGTGGAAATTCTGTTACCCACAGGAAATTGTACTTGTTCTCATCGATCAGCCCAAGTTCTTCTCCAAGCTGTAAACGAAGTGCGCCCAGTACGTTCCATACGATCTTATTTTTATCTGCTGCAAACAAAAGCAGATCGCCCGGCTTGCCATTCATCTTTGCAACAAGTGCGTTTAACTCGTCTTCTGTCATAAACTTTGCGAAAGAAGACTTGTAAGTGCCATCTTCGTTAATGCACAGATAAGCAAGTCCCTTGGCACCGCAGCCCTTTGCATGCTCCACCAGCTTGTCAATCTTCTTACGCGGCATATGTCCCTGTCCCTCGACATTGATACCACGGACAGAACCACCGTTTTCCAGTGCCCCGGTAAATACACCGAATCCACAGCCCTTTACGGTCTCGGATACATCGACCAGTTCCATACCAAAACGGGTATCCGGCTTGTCGGAACCGAAACGGTCCATGGCTTCCTGCCACGGCATACGCTGCAGCGGAATCTGCACGTCCACACCGATGGCTTCCTTAAATACAAATTTTAACAGACGCTCGTTGACATCAATGACATCGTCGATATCAACAAAGGAAAGCTCCATATCTGCCTGTGTAAACTCCGGCTGACGGTCTGCACGCAGATCCTCGTCACGGAAGCAGCGGGCAATCTGGAAATACCGGTCATAGCCGGATGCCATCAGAAGCTGCTTGAACAGCTGCGGAGACTGCGGCAGTGCATAGAAATTTCCCGGATGTACACGGCTTGGCACAAGATAATCCCTGGCACCTTCCGGTGTGGACTTGCACAGGATCGGAGTCTCGATCTCTAAAAATCCCTCATTTGCCATAAACTGACGCATCAGTCCGAGCACGCGGCTTTTCAGCATTAAGTTCTTTTGAATGTCCGGTCTGCGCAGATCCAGATAACGGTATTTCAGACGAATATCTTCCTTGGTCTGGCTGTTCTCCTCAATTGCAAACGGAGGTGTCTGTGACTCGGATAAAATGCGAAGGCTGGTTGCGATCACTTCGATATCTCCGGTCTTTAAGTTTTCATTGACTGCTGCAGAACGCTTCTGTACCGTTCCTTCAACAGCCACTACATATTCACTTCTTAAAGTTCCTGCCTTTGCAAATCCCTCTGCTCCGACACTCTCCTCATCAAACACGATCTGTAACAGACCACTTCTGTCACGCAGGTCGATAAAAATCAGACTTCCTAAATTTCTTCTCTTCTGTACCCAGCCCATAACGGTTACTTTTTCACCGATGTTGGCACTGCTTACCTCGGTACATCTGTGGCTTCTGTGTAAGCCTTTCATTGATTCTGCCATGATTGTCTCCTTTATACTCTCCTTATTCTATTTGTTAAAAAACTCCTCAAATTCTTCGTATCCTTCTTTGGAAAGCTGCTCTTTCTGGAATTTCTTGTTCTTGTTCATGCGCACAACCAATACCTGCTGTCCGTTCTCGCGGGCTTCTTTTGCCTGTTTCATCACATCCACAAGTTTCTCTGCCGGATACTTCTTTTCTACTAAGTAAGCAACTCTCTTCGGACGCTCCGGAATTTTGAACCCGCTCTCCATCAGAAGCAGGATAATACGCTCAAATCCGATGGAAAAACCACATGCCGGCACATCGTTGCCTGTGAATTTTCCAATCATCTTGTCGTATCTTCCACCGCCGCCGCAGGCTGCACCAAGCTCCGGCATTGCGATCTCAAAAATGGTTCCGGTATAATAGCTCATGCCGCGCACGAGTGTCGGATCAAAGACCAGTGTAAACTCTGCATTCTTTGTCGCATTGACTGCCGTTGCGATCTCTGTCAGACTGTCTGCCACTTCCTGATCCAGGAAATCTCCCAGCTTGTCCTTTAAGAATGCCACACCTTCCGCAACATCCTTGCGGTCTTTTAATAACTCAAACAGCTCTAAGTATTTGTCAATCGACTCTTTTGCATAGCCCTCTTCCTCGAGTTCTGCTGCCACACCTTCGAGACCGATCTTGTCCATCTTATCGAGGGTGATGAAAATGCTGTCGTAATCCTTCTCTTCAAATCCGCTGTATGCTGCCATTGCCTTTAAAATCCGGCGCTCATTGATGCGGATCTCAAAATTCTTAAATCCGAGTCTGCCGATGGTGGTGGTTGTCGCAGTGATCAGCTCAATCTCCGCAAGATTACTCGGCTCACCTAAAATATCAATATCGCACTGGGTAAACTGACGGTAACGTCCACGCTGCGGACGGTCGGCTCTCCACACGCTTCCAATCTGCAATGCCTTAAACGGTGTCGGCAGATCATTGGCATGGTTTGCATAGAAACGGGAAAGCGGAACGGTCAGATCGTAACGCATACCGAAATCAACCACATCTGCCTCTTCCTTTGCGGTCTCCAGATTTAACTTCTCGCCACGCTTTAATACTTTAAAGATCAGTTTCTCGTTCTCGCCGCCCTGCTTGTTGGAAAGGTTTGCAATATTTTCCATGCATGGGGTTTCAATCGGCGTAAATCCAAAGCTGCGATAGGTATCTTTGATCACGCTCGTCACATAATCACGGATTTCCATCTCTGCAGGTAATATATCTTTCATGCCGTTGACCGGCTTTTTGCTCAGTGCCATTTGATTTCCTCCATTTTTTTCTCTTTTTATCCAGCATTTATTATACGTTTCGGGGCCTCATACGTCAAGGATTGTTGCAAAATGCTTTTTCAATCAGACAACTGTGTGTTACAAGTTTACCTCTGAACAGTAACAGATCGTCCAAGAAAATGTCCGCACCCTCCCGTCACGAAATTGATCTGTTTCATCAGTTACTTTCTGATTATATTTTAAGGCAGATGTGAATGTTTCCATTTCACATCTGCCTTAATGCTGTTAATACCCATTTATTTTAATTCATCTTCCAGCAATACTGCTGCGTCCTTTACACAGTCAATGCATTCTCTCCTGACAACCCCATCTGCAATACCTTTGAGTTCTTTACAGATAACGGTACCATTTTGTTCTTTGAATCTGCTGATGATTCGTCTTGCACTCTGCATTGTTTTCTGCGGATTTTTATTGATCATACCCAATACATTTACTGCTCCGATGATTGCTCCGCATGTTGCTTCCATACTGCCACCCATGCCTACTGCAAATCCCTGTGTAAGATTTTTGACTGTTTCTTCATCCAGCCCTGCCTGTTCGCAATACGTGCATGCCACAGCCTGCGCGCAGTTGTATCCACACATTTTTCTTTGAACTGCCTCTTTTACTTTTGATTCCATCTTTTTCTTTCCTTTTCTGTTTGTAATTTAAGAAGGGAATTTCATCCAACTATTTTTCAGCGAACAACTGCTGCTTACGCGCAATCATCTCATCAATCCTCTTCATATACAACCCGACATCTTTGACATTCTCACACCGCTCGATCCGGTGTGTGCCATCCGCATTCGGCTGCGGCCATACCCGTTTGGTAGATGCCCCTGCGCCACAGGCAACGATTGTCTGGCGTTCCTCCATGATTAACACGTTATACACCCCTGCCTTGCCCGGCTTGGCATATCCAACGTTTTCCATATTTCCCGCCATTCCTTTCTGACGGTACAGATAATACGGAGAGAGTCCCATTTTGTGACAGTATCCGGCACACAGATCCATGTGCTCCTGCGTATTGACCATCATCATGCTCTCATAGCGGTCCTTGAAAATGTTTAACCGTGCCGCACGCTTGATGGCAAGTGAATGGATCGTGATATTATCCGGATCAAGTTCTTTTAAAATCTCCATCGTATTTCGCACATCCGCAAGATCCTCTTCCGGAAGCCCCATAATCAGATCCATGTTGATATTGTCAAATCCCAGTTTTCTTGCCATGCGAAAACTTTCTATCGTCTGTTCGACCGTATGATGACGTCCGATCAGATCGAGCGTTTTCTGCTTCATTGTCTGCGGATTGATGGATATACGGCTGATGCCATTCTTTCGCAGCACCAGAAGTTTTTCTTCCGTGATGGAATCCGGCCGTCCTGCTTCCACCGTAAATTCCAGACAATCTCCCAGATCAAAACTGCATCTGATCTTGCGGATCAGACGATCCAGCTGGTATGGCTCAAGTGTGGTCGGTGTCCCTCCCCCGATATAGATTGAGTTCAGTTTGCGATGATAATTCTTTGCGGCAACATAATCCAGTTCCTTTTCCAGTGCGTCCAGATACGCATCAACCTGTGTTTTCCAGGACGTCAGCGGATAGGAAGTAAACGAACAGTACAGACAGGTGCTCGGGCAAAACGGTATGCCGATATACAGACTGTATCCATTCTTATAATCCAGCCGGGAAAGCAATGCCCGCTCACGCTCTGCAATGGCAATCGACAGATTGATTTTCTCATCGGATGCCAGATAGGTCTGTTTCATATAGGAAGCAATCTCTTCTTTTGTTTTTCCCTCATCAAGCATCTGCATCGGAATCTTCGTCGGACGGATACCGGTCAGTGTACCCCATGGCAGCGGCTGTCCCGTCTCTTCCTCCAGCAGGCGGTACAGATGTTCCTTCAATGCATTCTTTGTCTCTGTACGATTGGAAAAATCCACCGCAAAGGTACGCAGTGCCGGACCATCCGGCGCGTCATCCCAGGCGATGGAAATTCTGTCATCCGCATAATCAATCGAAAAATGGGAACTCCCCGCTTCTTCCTGCTCCGCAGAATGATTGGTACACGCCACATTTTTTTCGTCCGCATGCGCTTCCTTCGTATAGTAAAGCTCCACATCTTCCTTCGGGAAAAACGCTTTAATCAGCGAATGAATATCATATTCAAATTCTGTTCTGTTTAATGTTACAGTAATCATAAGTATGGATTGTACATCCTCTCGTTTTCAATAGTCGTTACATCGTTGTGTCCCGGATAAACGGTCGTGCGGTCCGGCAGTGTCATCAGCTTTTCCTTGATGGAACGAATGATATCAGACATGCTTCCGCCCGGAAAATCGGTACGTCCTACCGATGTGCAAAACAGTGTATCTCCGGAAAATACCACATTCTCGTATGGAAAATAGTAACAGCATCCCCCCGGTGTATGTCCCGGTGTGTGCAGTACCCGGATATGAAATCCTGCCAGATCCAGTTCCTGCTCATCCTTTAAATATATGTCCGCATGGAACACGTGGTGTTCCCCTGTCATGTGGCATAAATTCATCTCTTCATTTTCCAGCGTTTCTTTTTCCGTCTCATAGGCATAGACCGGAATCGAAAATTCTTTTGCCAGATCTGCTGCTCCGGTTGCATGATCAAAATGTCCATGTGTCAGCAGAATTGCCACCGGTGTACATCCTTCCTGACGCACACGCTCCGCCAGCTGCTTGGGACTGTAGCCCGGATCAATAATGATCAGTTCTTTTGTCTCATCATTGATTGCAAAATAGCAGTTGGTCTGTACCGGCCCTACCACATAGTGATTTATTTTTAATTTTGCCATTCTCTTCCTCCTGTCGGCGCAACCTTAGCCGGTCGTCCGCTCCACATCCATCACGCTCTCAATCTGTCGGATCTTTTCCACAATTTTTGTGATCTGTCCCCTGCCTTTTGTCTGGAAGGCCACATCAATTGTTGCGATCCCCTGCTTGCTGGTCTTCGAGTGAATCCCGGAAATATTGATCTCCGCCTCTGTAAATACTTTGGTAATATCCACAAGAAGTCCGGAACGGTCGTGACAGAAAATCTTGATTTCCGCATGATACTCGCCAAACTGTTCTTTGTCTGCACCCTCCTGCCACTCAGCTTCAATCAGGCGCACACGCTCCATATCGGACAAATGCAGAATATTGACACAGTCGGTACGGTGGATCGACACACCACGTCCGCGGGTGACAAATCCCACAATCTCATCTCCCGGAACCGGGCTGCAGCACTTACTGAAATGCACAGCCACATCATAAAGTCCCTTGACCACAATTCCGCTCTTGGAATGCTTTGGCATATCCTCCTGCTTATTCTCCCCAACAGCCGCAAGCACTTCCTGATCTGTCAACGTAATCGGATGATCCTTGCGGTATTCATCGTACATACGGTTTACAATCTGGCTTTCTTTCAATCCTCCGTGTCCTACGGTTGCCAGACAGGAATTCCAGTCATGGAACCCGTATTTGCGGATAATCTTTCCCTGATATTCCGGCTTATTGATTTCTCCGAAATTGATTCCCTTTGCCTTGGCATAATTGTTAATCAGTTCCTTGCCGTGCAGAATATTTTCTTCTTTTAATTCGCTGCGGAACCACTGATTGATCTTGTTCTTGGCCTGTGTGCTCTTGACAATGGAAAGCCAGTCACGGCTCGGTCCCTTGGAGTTCTGGGAAGTGATGACCTCAATCCGGTCTCCGTTCTGGATCACATAGTCAATCGGCACCAGCTTGCCATTGACTTTGGCACCTACCATCTTATTTCCCACAGCAGAGTGAATGCTGTACGCAAAATCAATCGGTGTGGAACCGTTTGGCAGGTTCTTTACATCTCCGGACGGGGTAAAACAGAATACCGTATCGGAAAACAGATCCAGATCACTCTTTAAAAGTGTCATAAACTCTTTATTATCCGACATGTCACGCTGCCACTCAAGGATCTGACGCAGCCAGCTTAATTTTTCTTCTTCGGTTACGGTCGTGGAAGTGGTTACCCCATTGTTCACTTCCTTGTATTTCCAGTGCGCCGCAATACCGTATTCTGCGGTACGGTGCATCTCAAACGTACGGATCTGGATCTCAAACGGCTGTCCGCTCGGTCCGATCAGTGTCGTATGCAAAGACTGATACATATTCGGTTTTGGCATGGCAATATAGTCTTTGAAACGGCCCGGAATCGGTTTATATTTTTCGTGCATGATACCCAGAGCCGCATAACAGTCTTTTACGGTATCCACAATGATACGGATGGCAAACAGATCATAAATCTGATCAATGGTCTTGTTCTGGTTCACCATCTTTTTATAAATGGAGAAAAAATGCTTGGCACGTCCGGAAATCTCCGCTTTGATGCCAGCCTCTTCAATTTCCCTGCGCACATCGACAACCAGTCCCTGTACATAGGCATCCCGCACATTTTTGCGCAGTGCAACCTTTTCCACCAGATCATAGTAAGCCTCCGGCTCCAGATATTTAAGAGAAAGATCTTCCAGTTCAATCTTGATCTTGCTGATACCAAGACGCTGCGCGATCGGGCAGTAAATCTCCTGTGTCTCACGGGCGATCCGCTGCTGTGCCTCCTTGGACTGGTATTTTAAGGTACGCATATTGTGCAGACGATCCGCCAGTTTGATCATAATGACACGGATATCTTTCGCCATCGCAAGAAACATCTTACGCAGATTCTCCGCCTGCATCTCCAACCGGTCTGCATTCTTGTCCTTCGGATTTTTAATATTATCCGTCAGATGCAGATGCTGCAGCTTGGTTACACCATCCACGAGAAGAAGGACTTCATCCCCGAATTCCTCCCGCATCTGTTCTTCGGTCATCACGGTATCTTCCAGCACATCATGCAACAGACCCGCAGCAATGGTTTCCTTGTCCAGTTCCAGCTCTGCCAGAATGATTGCCACACAGAGCGGATGGATAATATATGCCTCTCCGGATTTACGCACCTGTCCTTTGTGCGCCTCAAAAGCGACATGATATGCTTTTTCAATTAATGTGATATCCGTGGAGGGATGGTATTTCCGGATACTTGCAATCAGTTCGTCATACAAGTCCTCCGGCTTGGAAAATTCCTGAATTGGTTTAATGTTGTCGGAACCCGAATGATACTCGCGTTCAATCCGTTCCAGTTCTTCTGTAGAAATATCTGCCATGCGTTCACCCACTTTTTCCATATGCCATAATATAATAGATTATTATAATTTATAATTTTTCATATTGCAATGGTTTCCCTAAGAAAACTCATAGATATAACGTTGTGTCCGACTCCCGGAAACATCTGTATCCTCCAGATAGCAAAATCCCAGTTTCTGAAGAAGTGCCACGGAAGCCACATTCTTTTGATCCGTCAGGGCATTGACTCTGGGAAAATCCAGTTCTTTCCGTGCAAATGCAAGAATTGCCTGACACACTTCCGTGGCCAGTCCCTGTCCCTGTCTGTCCGGATCAATCAGATATCCCAGTTCCAGTTCCACGGCATCCGGAAATTCCCGGTGCTCGAGTCCTGCCCTGCCAATCAGTTCCCCGGAAGCCTTATCAAAAACCAGCCACATCCCATATCCATAGTATCCGTACATATTGGTAATATATGCCTGCTGATATTTTTTTTCTTTTTCCTTTGCAAACAACGGTTCAATAAATCCCGGAATCCTCTCTCCGTCTGCATCCAGGCGCCATGTTACCCCTTCTTTCTGATACAGTTTTTCCAGGGCGGGAAGATCTTCCAGCGACAATTCCCGGATCACGCACCGTTTCGTGCGCGCAATCTCCCACGGCTGGCCATGGCATCTTTGAAAAATCCGCTCCAGAAATTCATCATCCACTTCCTCAAAACCTTCAATCACCATCCAGGCGCCCGCATAACTCTGTTCCGGAAATGCCGGATCTGCATAGGCAGCCACCGCCATATGCGCACGGACTGCCGCCTGAATCCCGGCATCTGTCGGCGTAATCAGGAGGACTTCCTCTGCATGAAGTTTCCACACCGCAAGCGCTTCTTCCGTTATGTTTTCCACCGGAAATACCGGAAAGCCTGTGGACAATTGCAGAGGATTCCATTCTTTCTGTTGATAGACCAGTGCCTTTAATTTCATTCTGTCAAAAAAGGCAGACTCTTTCGAATCTGCCTCTCCTTTCTAAATATTACACGGTTTCCGGCTCCGGATATTCTTCGCCGAAAGTATCCACAACAACTGTTTTCATCACCTGATCTTCCAGCGGACGGTCACTGTAATCGGTAGCGGTCTCTGCAATGGCATCTACCACATCCTGTCCCTCGATAATCTTGCCGAATGCTGCATATGCGCCATCCAGATGCGGAGCGTCTTTGTGCATGATAAAGAACTGGCTGCCTGCGGAATCCGGCATCATGGAACGTGCCATGGAGAGTACGCCTGCGGTGTGGCGCAGATCATTTTTGACACCATTCTGTGCAAATTCTCCCTTGATTCCATATCCAGGGCCGCCCATACCGGTTCCTTCCGGATCTCCTCCCTGAATCATGAATCCTTTGATGACACGGTGGAAAATCAGTCCGTCATAAAATCCCTTTTTTACCAGACTGATAAAGTTATTTACAGTATTTGGTGCAACTTCCGGATACAGCTCTGCCTTCATCACTTTGCCGTCCGGCATTGTAAATGTAACTACTGGATTTGCCATAATATTTGTTCCTCTTCTTTCTTATATAAATTTATTTATTCTTTGGTCAGTGCCTCAACAACTTTTGGAAATTCCATAAAATGAGAAGCCTTAACCAGTACGGTATCTCCTTCTTTTACATATGCCAGAAGTTCTTCCGTCATCTCTTCACGGGTTTTCTTATAATGTACCTCACACTCTGGATTTGCTTTTGCCTCGCTGGCATATTCCTCCGCAAGTGTACCCGCACAGAACAATGCATCAATCCCGGAAGCTGCAACTGCCTTTCCGATACTTCTGTGAAGTTCCTTTTCCTCTGCTCCAAGTTCGCCCATATCGCCAAGCACCGCAATCCGTCTGCCCGACGTATGTGCCAGCACATCGATAGATGCTTTCATGGATACCGGATTTGCATTGTAACAGTCATCGATCACGGTCATTCCCTTTACATGCAGCAGATTGGTGCGCCCGGCAATGGTCTGCACAGATGCAATGCCCTGTGCAATCTCCCGGATGGAAAGTCCCAGCTGCAGTCCGACCGCAGTTCCTGCCAGCGCATTGTATACATTATGTTCACCCGGAATCGGAATCTTCGCATCGAAATCGCCCTGTGGCGTATGGATCTTTGCACACATTCCTTCGAGTCCATGATTTTCAATGTCTGTCGCATAAATATCTTTTTTGATATCAAATGCGGAATCCGCCCCCACTCCATAAAAAATTACCGGTTTTCCGTTTACCTCTTTTTTCGTAGAAAGCTTATCATCATCTCCATTTAAAATTACGGTTCCATCGACCTGCAGATGGTCAAACATTTCTGTCTTTGCCTGCAGAATTCCGTCTCTTGTACCAAGATTTTCCAGATGGCACAAACCAATATTTGTGATCACTCCGATATCCGGCCGTGCCATCGCTGCCAGACGGTGCATCTCTCCAAAATCGGAAATTCCCATTTCCAGTACCGCGACTTCGTGTTTTGCGCGAATCTTAAAAATAGTGAGCGGAAGTCCGATCTCATTGTTAAAGTTTCCCTCTGTCTTAAGCACTTTATACCGCTGTTCCAAAACGGAAGCTATCATTTCCTTGGTGCTTGTTTTTCCGACACTTCCCGTAATTCCAACCACTTTACAGGATAACTGTGTCCGGTAAAAAGCTGCAATTTTTTTCATCGCTTCTGTTGTGGAACTTACCAGAATATAGGGTCCCGTCTCTTCCGGCAGTGCATGATCCGAAAGCACTACCAGTGCTCCCTTTTCAAATACCTGCGGGATAAAATCATGACCATCCACACGTGCCCCTTTGATCGGAATAAACAGATAATCTTTTT
>OJRH01000822.1_pt1 | contig 12740 bp, 10 predicted proteins | sample 1599131 | NCBI WGS metagenome assembly OJRH01 (sample SAMN03922527, study PRJEB24848) | human gut metagenome | isolation source: stool sample | host: Homo sapiens | place: Germany | collected 2010-05
AGACAGGCATTTTGCTGCCTTTTATATGGATTTTATGTGATGATTTGTTGCACAGATTGCCGGGATTTGAACTAACACGCTGATTTAATATGCTTTACGTCTGCACACTATTTCTGCGCTATTTTCGGATAAATGATTTTAATTTTCAAATATCCTCGTTGTGGAACGTCGACAAAAATCATAATGAAAGCATATGGCGGCAGATGCTTTCATTATGATTTGGGTTAAAAGTAATGTAGTTGAAAAAATATTATGTCATGATGCCTGTATATAAAATATTTCGCTATCTTTGCCGTCGGCGGTAGTGTCCGTTTCTCTTTCTGTTATGTCATACGCCGATTGTTGGCACGTGTATATGGGCAGACAGAGATGTGGTGCAAGCTAAAAAACTTTCGGTGTTTCGGCTCATTGCGAGTAAACATTGTTTGTTTTATTTGATATTAACCTCTAAAATTTTAAGGTAATGAGAAAAAATGTTATTCTTACGGTCATTGCGCTCATGATGTCTTTATCTTCGGTCATGGCTCAAGACAAGGTTTATCAGTTGTCGAGTCATATACTTGACATTAACACCGGTCGCCCTGCGCAGGGCGTAAAGATTGTGTTGTCTAAGCTGTCAGGTGAAAATAACTGGAGCGTCATGGAGGAAAGGACTACCGACGGGAACGGACGCGTTAAGGATTTTCTTGAGAAAAGGACAGGTGCAGACAACCGTGGCGTGTATAAACTTACATATTACGTTGCCCCGTATTTCGAGTCGCAGGCACAAGACACTTTCTATCCATTTATCGACGTGGTGTTCGAGATAAAGGACGATAGTCATTACCACGTGCCGATAACGCTTTCGCCTTACGGATATTCTACTTATCGGGGCAGCTGAACCCGGCGCAATCTGCGCCTTCATGCAGGTCTGTCTGCTGCTTGTCTTATGGCATTATGTGCAGATCTGATTGCCGCATATTGCTGATTAATGTTTTCTGCCGGTGTGTATACGTCGTCCGTGTCAAGATATTCCGGCGATTAAGGGAGTAACACATCCGGCAGAAAACATTTTGGTAAATAATAATTCTTCAGTATTCAAGCACACATCCGGTCGGTGCTTATCTCACATTTACGCTCCCTGATCCGGTTACGCTCTCATCATGTTTATTCACCTTGCCTTGAATGTCGATAGAGCCCGAACCTGTTATTTTGCTTTTTGCATAGCCGATGTTGGCATTGTTAAGCTCTATTGAGCCCGATCCGGTTATGCTGCCGGTAACGTTTTTAATTGTTGCGTTGCTGATGCTTATCGAGCCTGAACCCGGAATGCCCATGTCGCTTTGTGCCGTAGTGAGACTGTTTATTTCAATGCTTCCGCTGCCCACGACGCCTATTGACGATTCGTTGCATATTATGCTGTTGATAGAAATGTCTCCGCTTCCGGTTATCTTCAGCTTCAGTCTGTCGGTGTCGATGCCCTCTTTGGCGCTGAAGTTGCCCGAGCCGAGAACAGACACGCCTCTTATGTTGGGCGAGGTTACATATACGTTGACATCCTTGCGCGGATTTCTTAGCAGTGACATCAGTGATATGCTTTTCGACTCTTCCTTGATGTGCAGCGTGTTGTCCTTGCTGTATATCTTCATCCGTTTTATGTCTTCCTCATTTCCTGATACTTTTACGGAAGTTTTGTTCCCCTGTATGAAGTAGACATTGTTGCTTCCTTCAATGCTGATGTCGGTAAATTCGTTCACGTTTATGTTTCTCTCTACATAATTTTCACTGTTCTTTACGGCATTCTCCGTCTTGCATGCCTGTAGCGCAATGGCCATCAACGGCAATAAAAGTAGTCTGATATTCATATTCTTCATATTTTTATTTTGTTCTTTATATCATAAAGACGTAACAGGAGCAGAAAAAGTTGCACGCTATCAGACTTTTTTTCAAGATTAATAAATATTCAGGCAAGTCAGACTATGAGTCCCGTAGGACGTCGGTCTGTATGTTGTTCATCTCACTCTGCATATTGATGCTGTTGTCAGTCTTTTAATTTCCTTGGTTGTCTTGCGGTCTGCTTTTATCTGCATAGGCAGTAGCGCCGGTAAAGAAAGCAGGTGCTTGCCTGCTTGATGCAGCGTAAAGATACGGCAGGATGACAACGGCTGGTCAGGATAAAAAACGAAAAAAGGTTGGCTCAGGCCTTACGGCCGTTGCCAACCCCAGTTTAAACAGTTTTGATTATCTGAGAATATTATTATTGTCTTTCCTCAAGAAACTTTCTTGCGGCGCGCAGCTGATGGCGCATGATGCTGACAAATTCCTGGCTCTCCTGCAGAATGTTAAGATAGAGCAGCGACACTTTCAGGTTTGTGCTGTTGTCCTGATACATGTGGTCTATCACATTTTTGCGCATTGCTGACAGCTCTTCCTTAAGTTCCTCTGCTATGGCGAGAGTCTCCTGATACAGGTCATATCTGTTGGTCGAAATCATCTGCTCTGTGTGGTTCATCAGTTCGCTTATCTTGCGGCGCACGCTTTCAAGCTCGTTGAGATAAACCTTAGGCAGCGGGTTGAAGTTGTTGTCAACGTGCTCCTTTATAGGGTCGAGCATACGTTTCAGACAGTAGATAAACTGCTGGTTGCTGTTGGCTCCCAGATGGAACCATGTGTTGCGCTCGATAGCTATGTCTCCCGGTATACGTCTCATTGCAAGAAGTTCCTTGCGGCGGAATTTCTTCAGCTGCGACTGCTCCTCTTTCAGTGCGCTTCCGCAGTGGCGCAGTTCGCGCAGGCTCTCGTTGCTGATGCCTTCAACTATGCGGTTGTACTGCTCGAGGGCAAATCTTGTTACGAAGCTCTGTGTGCGGGCAACATGCTTTGACAGCAGATCCCATACAATCTCTTTGTCCTTTGTGCGCATCATCAGCTGGAACACGTCGTCTTTCTTCTCCTCCTTCACCTTCTTTGCATAGTTGCGGTTGCTTCTCCAGAGCAGGTAGATGTCGAGGCACATGAAGGCAATCATTACGATGAATCCGCCGAAGTGCATCAGGGCACATACTATTGCGCAGACTGCAAAAGCAACGCCGGCTGTTACGAACCATCCGCCGATTACTGATATTACACCTGTTACACGGAACACGGCGCTCTCGCGGCTCCATGCGCGGTCGGCAAGTGAGCTACCCATGGCAACCATGAATGTAACGTATGTTGTTGAAAGAGGCAATTTATAGTTTGTACCAACTACGATGAGCAATGCCGCAAGCACCAGGTTGACAGCTGCACGCACCTCGTCGAATGCTGCGCCCTGAGCAAGTATCACTTCTTCTTTGTTGAATCTGCTGTCAATCCATTTGATGGCTTTGGCAGGTATTATTTTTGATACGGTTTCGCCGATGTCCTGTGTGGCTCTTACCATACTGCGTGCCACGCGTGATGATCCGAACATTTCGTCGCCCTCATCCTGACGGCTCAGGTCAACGCTGGTCTTAACCACGTTCTGTGCCTTCTTTGATGTGGCCATTGCTATGATCATTATGATTCCGGCAATAAGCAGATAGAGCAGGGGACTCTTGGCTGATGTCATGAGTGAGTCCATCATGAATGAGTCGTAGTTGCCGTGACCGTTGGCAAGGAAGTCGTTAAGAGAGTCGAGACCGGCAAGAGGCACACCGATGAAGTTTACAAGGTCGTTGCCTGCGAAAGCCATGGCAAGGGCGAATGTGCCGAGAAGCACAATCAGCTTGAACACGTTGATGCGCAGAAGATGGATTATCTCCATGAGTATTGTTGAGGCTATCAGTGTGATAATCATCAGCATTGATGTGTTCTCCTCAATCCATGTACGCGCTGTCTCAGCGATATACGGCGACTTGCCGATACCCTTGATAAGGATGAAGTATGTAAGTGTTGTGAACGCTATACCGCCGAATATGGCTATTGTGTAGCGCAGGTGTTTCTTGTAGTTGAATGTAAAGATCAGTCGTGAAATCCATTGCACGATAATTCCGAAGAAGAAGGCGATGGCCACCGACACGAATATGGCAATGATTACGCTCAGCGCCTTGTCGCTGTTAAGCAGGTCGTAGATGGTGAGTGACGGATCGGCATGCATCTTCAGCATAGCCAGGATGAATGTACCTCCGAGAAGCTCGAACACAAGCGATACTGTGGTTGACGTAGGCATACCGAGAGTGTTGAACACGTCGAGTATGATGACGTCAGTAACCATTACGGCCAGGAATATCGTCATTACTTCCTGAAAGGTGTAGTTCTCCGGCCTCATTATGCCATGGCGTGCCACGTCCATCATTCCGGCGCTCATCACGGCTCCGATAAGTACACCGACGGAGGCAACTATCAGCACCGTACGGTATTTGGCTACCTTGGCGCCAATGGCCGAGTTTAAAAAGTTAACCGCGTCGTTGCTGACGCCAACAAACAGGTCGAAGACTGCAAGCAAAAGCAGAAATGCGACAATTAAAAAATAAATTTCTGTCATAAACTGTAATTTGTTATGAGTGATTCCGTTTTATTTCACGCTGCAAAAGTAGAAAATACGTGTTACAGCGGTTTTAAACAGATGTTTCATTTGTGTTACAATTATGACATTGCGCACTTTTTTTGTCGTATTATATAATAAGGTATACCTTTGTGTTTTGTGGCGGCAGCGTTGTGTTATATTGATTTTTTGCAGGTTAAGGTGGTAAAAGTTCCGAATAGCACTGTGCCGGTGATAACGGCATAAGGGCCGGCATGGGTGAGTCTTTTTGCGTTATGAGTCAGACCGCTTGACCATGCCGGCCCTTATGCGCCGATGTTGCGGACGTTGCATTACACCCTCTGCTCGGTGTTGTTCAGTTTCAGCATGTTTTCGGGCACGCTGCTTTTTATTGTATCTATGAGCATGTTGAGCACGGCATGCCTTACGAAGCTCTTTGTCGTCATCATGATAATCTCTCTTGTCGGTATGGGGATGGCGAAGGGGCGTATCAGTTCTCGCTGCCTGTCGGAAAGCTGCGTCAGGGCAAGTTCGGGTATGAAGGTTATGCCCTTGCCGTTCTCAACCATGCGCATGAATGTCTCTATGCTCCCCAGACTATATGTTGTCTTGCTTGTGCGTGCCTCCTTAAGGTCGCAGAATTTTACCAGCTGGTCGCGAAAACAGTGTCCCTCGTCGAGCAGCCATATAAATTCGTTGTTAAGGTCGGCCGTGCGTATGCTCTTTTTCTCAAACAGCCTGTCCTCGCGCGACACGTATGCAATGAACTGCTCGTAGAAAAGTGTGGTAGATGCAAAATGCTCCATGTTGTCCAGCCTTACCAATATGGCCGCATCTATTTCGGCCCTTGCGAGGGCTCTCTTTATTTCTTCGGTCTTCATCTCTATGACCTTTAGCTCCATCTCTGGATGCTGCGATGTAAGCTGAGGAAAGAAGCGCGGCAGCAGATAAGGCGCTATGGTGGGCAGTATGCCTATCCTGAATGTTCCGCCAAGAGCCTGCTTTGCCTCTGCAACAATGTCTTTTATCTTTCTTGCGCGTATCAGCACCTTCCACGACTGCTCTATCACTCTCTGTCCTATGTCGGTAGGAGTAACGGGCTGTGCCGTGCGGTCGAATATCTTTATGCCCAGCTCGTCTTCAAGCTTTTGTATCATGGAGCTAAGTGTGGGTTGCGTTACTTTGCAGTATTCGGCTGCCTTGGCAAAGTGGCGCAGTCTGTAGACGGCCACGATATATTCCATTTGTTGTAGTGTCATGTTGCTGTTGCTTTTTGTCTTCAGGCCGCAAACATACACATAAATTCTGAAAAGATAAATTTTTGAGCCGAATATTTTTGTGCTGTCATCATTTGTGGGTATGCCGTTTTGTCTGTTCCGCTGCCGCATGCGGCTTAGTCCCTGCCGCAGCGTGTTTTGCCCTGTTTCAGGCAGGTGTAGCCCCATGTCTGTATATGCTTTACGGGGCCGTTATAGGTTTTGTCTATCATGCAATAGAAAAAATCTGTTTGCTTTGTTTTGTGTCGCAAACTATCTTTGCATTGTCAAAACGACATAGAGCTGAAATTTAATAATAACAATTTAAAAAACTTATAGAAATATGGAACCAATTATCAATGCACAGATGCCTGAGTTCAAGGTACAGGCTTTTCAGAATGGAAGTTTCAAGACAGTTAGCAACGAGGATTTGAAAGGCAAGTGGGCTTTGTTCTTCTTCTATCCTGCCGACTTCACTTTTGTTTGTCCTACCGAGCTCGTTGACCTCGCAGGCAAGTATGAACAGCTGAAGCAGATGGGCGTGGAGGTGTTCTCTGTCAGCACTGATACACATTTTGTCCACAAGGCATGGCACGATGCTTCAGACAGCATAAAGAAGATTGAATATGCAATGCTTGCCGACCCCACAGGCGTGCTCTGCCGCGGATTCGGTGTGATGAAGGAGGACGAAGGCGTGGCTTATCGCGGAACATTCCTCGTGAACCCGGAAGGACTTATAAAGATTGCAGAGATACAAGATAACAGCATAGGCCGTAATGCCGACGAGCTCTTGCGCAAGGTTGAGGCTGCACAGTTTGTGGCAACACACGACGGCGAGGTTTGTCCGGCTAAATGGAAGGCTGGCAGCGAAACACTGAAACCCAGCATAGACTTGGTTGGTAAGATTTAGTCTTTATTGTTCGGCCGGATTTTCTGATATGACATGTCAACGAATCCGGCCTTTCTTGACTTTTACGGACAGCATTTTTTAATTTATAGAAAAAAACAGAACGGGTATGTTGGATAAAGGTATATTAGATCAGGTTAAATCGCTTTTGGGCGGACTGAAGTCTGAAATAGGAATTAAGGCCGTTTGTGGCGCTGCGCATACAAAGGCAGAGGAGTTTGGCGACTTCTTGAAGGATTTCTGCTCATGTTCAGACAAGCTGAAGCTTGAACTGACCGTTGAGGATAGTCTCAGACTTGAGTTTACATTATATAAAGACGGCGCCGACACAGGCATCGTGTTCCGTGGCATCCCCGGCGGCCATGAGTTCTCATCGCTGCTGCTTGCAGTTCTCAATGCCGACGGACAGGGAAAGAACATGCCCGACGATATCGTTGCGCGCCGCATCAGAGCCATCGGTGGTGATATAAAGCTGCGCACTTATGTCTCGCTTACATGTACCAACTGTCCTGACGTGGTTCAGGCGCTGAATGTTGTGGCACTGCTCAATCCGTCGGTGAGTCATGAAGTTATCGACGGGGCATTGTGGCAGGACGAGGTTGAGCGTCTCGGCATACAGGGCGTACCGTCTGTTTATGCCGGCGACGAGCTTATCCATGTAGGCCGCGGCGACTTGTCGGCATTGCTGTCTAAACTTGAAGAAAAATTCGGCACTGCTCAGACTGTCGACAGCTTCGAGCCTGTTGAGCGAAGCTATGACGTTGTAGTTGTTGGCGGAGGACCAGCCGGTGCGTCTGCCGCAATCTATTCGGCTCGCAAGGGACTCCGTGTAGCCGTTGTAGGTGAGCGTGTCGGCGGTCAGGTTAAAGACACTGTCGGGATAGAGAACCTTATCTCGGTGCCTCACACCACGGGCGACAAGCTGGCATCCGACCTGATGAGCCATCTCGGACATTATGCCATTGACGTGTTTGAAAACAGAACGGTAGTGAAAGCCGAACTGGGCGGTAAGCAGAAGTATATCCATGCGGCAGGAGGCGAGAGCTTTGTTTCGCCGGCAGTGATAATAGCAACAGGAGCAAGCTGGCGCCGGCTGGGCGTAGAAGGTGAGGCCGACTATATTGGCCGTGGAGTGGCTTTCTGTCCTCATTGCGACGGTCCGTTCTATAAAGGCAGGCATGTGGCAGTCATCGGCGGAGGCAATTCGGGCATAGAGGCAGCCATAGACCTTGCCGGAATATGTTCAAAGGTAACCGTACTTGAGTTTGCAGATGAGTTGCGTGCCGACACTGTGCTTCAGGATAAGGCCAGAAGCCTTGACAATGTAGAGATATTCACGTCGATGCAGACAATGAGAGTGATTGGCGACGGCAAGAAGGTGACGGCCATTGAGGTGAAAGACCGCAAGACTGAAGAGGTGAAGACCGTGGAGCTCGACGGCATATTTGTGCAGATAGGACTGGCAGCAAACAGCAAGTCGTTTGAAGGTCAGCTGGAGCTTACGCCGCGGAAGGAGATAAAGACAGATGCTTATTGCAGAACCTCGATAGCAGGCGTGTATGCTGCCGGCGACGTTACCGACGTGCCTTACAAGCAGATTATAATTGCGATGGGCGAGGGTGCCAAGGCTGCCCTTTCTGCTTTCGACGACAGGGTGAGAGGACTGATATGATGCCTGAGTGCGGTTTAGTTCAATAGGTAATAATCACATATTTTCATTTTATAAGGTTTATAGATTTTTATAACATTATTTTTATTCTTCATGTTAGCATTAGCATGCCTTTTGATTTGCGAAAGGCATGCTTTTGCGTTGTAATATGTGTCCTTTTATATCGTGATATGTGCCCTTTTGCGTTATGATATGCCTTCTTTTGTGATTTATATGCAGGCATATCCTTTGTCGGGTATAATGAGGTTCAGACAACTGATTATACTTATGTCTGTAGGTGAGTCAACCTTTACCGTAAATGCAGCATGCTTGTGTCATCTAAAATCAGTAAAATGGCTGTTTGAAGTCAGCCAAAATCAGGAAGGACAGTGATAAGAATACACGAAAATATTTTTTTGCAGAAACTCGTCACTCGTCACATTCCTTTCCATCTGCCTGATAATGAGGTGGTTAGAGTGTGATGAGTTGAAATCCCGACTCGTCACGGATAATTATGTGTGACGTTTTAAAATCATAACTCGTCACACTTTAAATCATTGATTGTCAGTTTGTTATGCATGTATGTGACGAGTGACGAGTTTCTGCAAAAAAACTTTTTCCGGTTTGTCCGCAGCGGTTTGTGTTATGGGCAGCAATATGCCTTTATGCATTTTCTGCGTAGCTATATAAAAAGAAAGACACCGTTATTCTCAGATAACGGTGTCCATCTTTATGTCGTTTTCCTCATGAGGAATTTCTTTTTCTTTCTGAAAGTCGAAGCATACGCCTATCTTGTAGGCCTGTGGAATATTCTTCAGAAATCTGTCGTAATACCCCTTTCCGCGTCCCAGCCGGTTGTTGTCTGCATCGAAGCTCGTGCCGGGCACGACAGCCGTAGTAATCTTGGCGTAGTCGGTGAAGAGTTTTCCGTTGGGCTCCATTATGCCGTAGCTGCCCTCGGCCAGGTCTTCTTTGCTTTCATACACCCTTATTTCCATGTTCTCGCCGTCAATTACCTTTGGCAGCAGCACTGTCTTGCCTTGCCGGGCCAGCAGTTCCACTGTGTCGTGAGTGAATACTTCGTCAGGCAGCGAGTAATACATTAATATAGTGTCGGCATTAGCCACCTCGCTCATGCCGAGCAGCCTGTTCATGATCGGAAGCGACAATTCTTCCAGTTGCTTCCCGGTGAATTGCCGTTTCCTCTCACGTATGAGTTTTCGCAGTTCCTTTTTTTCCATGGTTATGCTTTTAGATTCATCTTCATGTCAACGTATGGCACTGTTGTTCCCGTCATGGCCGTCTTGCCGTCCTTTTTCTTGTCTTTTGACTCCGGCTTTTTGGGGAATGCCGCATTGTTCTTAAACACATTCAGCGCAGCCTTTATCACGTTGTCGTCAAGATTGAGATATTCAATCCAGTCTTCCTCGTCCATGATGTTGTATATAATCCGGCTGTTGATGTATCTTTCGAGCAGGTTGTGCGATTTCTTTATCATCAGGTTGCGGCGCTGCAGTCCGTGCTTGTCGGCATAGGTGGCAAACTTGTCTACGGTGTTCTGCTTTACAAGATAGTCGGCAAGCTCCATCATTTCGGTGAAGTTGTTGAGCTTAAGGCGGTTGTCGTCGGTATAGACGAATGCAAACTGCAGTATTAGTCCGCTCATGCTTGCCTCCTTGAAGTATGAAGTTATGCCTAAGGTGTCTTCCGGAACGAAGATGTCAGGCGTTATGCCTCCTCCGCCGTACACTGTGCGGCCAATGCTTGTGTGATAAGCCGGTCCGGTGTGCTTGATGCTGTCCTGTGAGAAGAACTCACCATGCTGATATCTTACCAGCAGGTCTTCCTCATAGTCTTTGTCGTCTCCCATCACGTATGGCTTCTGTATGCATCGTCCTGACGGTGTGTAATAGCGTGCCACGGTCAAGCGTATCATTGAGCCGTCGGGGAAACCGATCTGCTGCTGTACGAGACCCTTGCCGAACGAGCGGCGGCCTATGATTGTTGCCCTGTCGTTGTCCTGCATGGCTCCGGCAAAAATCTCTGAAGCCGATGCCGATGTCTCGTTTATCAGCACTACCAGCGGAATGTTCTGATAGCTTCCGCGCCCGTCGCTCTTGTAGTCTTGTCTTGGCGACTTGCGGCCCTCTGTATATACGATGAGGCGGTTCTTGGGCAGGAACTCGTTGGCCATCTGAACGGCCGACTTCAGGTATCCGCCTGTGTTGTCGCGCAGGTCGATTATCAGGTTGCTGAAGCCTTCCTGAGAGAGCTGCGCCAGGGCGATGAGAAGTTCGGGATAAGTGTTCTCGCCGAAGTTCTTTATCTTGATGTAGCCCGTGTTGTCGTCGAGCATGTATGTTGCGCTGACGCTCTTCTGCGGAATGTCGCCTCGGGTTATAGTGTAATATTTTATGCTCTTTTGTCCGTAGCGCTGCACGCCTATTTTCACCTTGGTGTCTTTAGGTCCTTTGAGGCGTCGCATGGCTTCTTCGTTTGTTACGACCTTGCCAACGAAAGGTTTTCCGTCTACGCTCACAATCTTGTCGCCGGCAAGGATGCCTGCCTGTTCAGCCGGGCCGTTCTTTATTACGCCCTGCACGTGTATGGTGTCGTTTCTTATGACAAACTCAATGCCCACGCCCGAGAACGAGCCTTTCAGGTCGTCGGTGGCCTGCTGTACGTCTTTAGCACTGATGTAGACAGAGTGGGGGTCGAGGTCAGACAGAATCTGAGGTATGGCCTTGTCGACGAGCGAGTCGATGTTAACCGCGTCAACATACTGGTCGTCTATGATGTGCAGCAGATTGTTCAGGCGGTTGCTGCCCGAGTTTATTATGTTCAGGCGGTTGCCTGAAAAGTGGTTAGCGTAGAACGTACCTATTATGATGCCGATAATCACACAAAGAGCCATCAGCAACGGCATCATGCGGTTTGATTTATTCGGATTCATGTTCGTCAGGATTTAGATATATAACTTCAATGTCAGCTCTTTTAAGAAGATTTATGCCGTCTTCAAGTCTGTATCTTTCGCCATATACTACACGCTTAATGCCGGCCTGAATTATCAGTTTTGAGCATTCTATGCATGGAGCAGCTGTTACGTATAGCGTTGATCCGTCGCTGTTGTTGGAGCTTCGCGCCAGTTTTGTTATGGCGTTTGCTTCGGCGTGCAGCACGTAGGGCTTTGTAACGTTGTTGTCGTCTTCGCAGACATTCTCAAAGCCGCTCGGCGTGCCGTTATAGCCGTCGCTGATAATCATTTTGTCCTTAACCACCAGGGCTCCTACCTTGCGGCGCTGGCAGTAGCTGTTTTCTGCCCAGATGCGTGCCATGCGCAGGTATCTCAGGTCAAGCAGACGCTGTTTTTCTTCTTTGTTCATTGTGTTTATATGTGAAGAATAGGTTATTTCTCTTACTTTTTCTTGTTCGAAGGCTTTTTTATGCCGTTGCGTTTCAGCAGGGCGTCTATTGTGGGTTCGCTGCCCTTAAAGCGCTTGTAGAGAGTCATCGGGTGTTCGGTGCCGCCCTTTGAAAGAATGTTGTCGCGGAAGCTTTGCGCTGTCTCCTGATTGAATATTCCGTGCTTCTTGAACACGCTGAAGGCGTCTGCGTCGAGCACTTCGGCCCATTTGTAGCTGTAGTAGCCGGCAGCGTATCCGCCAGCCATGATGTGGCTGAACTGCACCGTCATGCAGGTGTCGGGCAGCTGTTCGGTAACCATGGCTTTCTTCCATGCTTTCTTTTCAAACGGTATGATGTCTTCGTCGAACGTCTCTTTCTTTGTATAGTAGGCCATGTCGAGAAGTCCGAAACTTACTTGGCGCAGACATGCGTATGCAGCCATGAAGTTGCGGCTCTTCACAATGCGGTCGATCAGCTCGTCGGGCAGAGGCTCGCCTGTCTGATAGTGGAAGGCGAACGTGCGCAGAAATTCTTTCTCAACAGAGAAGTTTTCCATAAACTGTGACGGCAACTCTACGAAGTCCCACCATACATTGGTGCCTGAAAGACTCTCGAATCTTGTGTTTGCGAACATGCCGTGAAGCGAGTGCCCGAACTCATGCAGGAAGGTCTCAACTTCGCCCAGTGTCAGCAGTGCCGGCTTTTCGTCGGTAGGCTTCGTCAGGTTCATCACTACGCTTACATGAGGCCTTACGTTTTCGCCCTTGCGGTCGATCCATTGTCCCTGATATTCTGTCATCCATGCACCGCCCTGTTTGCCCTTGCGCGGATGGAAGTCAGCGTAGAACACGGCAAGATAAGAGCCGTCCTTGTCGAACACCTCGTAGGCTTTCACGTCGGGATGGTAAACCTGTATGTCCTTGTTCTCCTTGAATGTTATGCCGTAGAGCCTGTTGGCAAGGCCGAACACGCCTTGAATGACCTTTGACAGTTCGAAATACGGGCGAAGCATCTCTGCTGTCTCTTATACACATCTGACGC
>OJRH01000831.1_pt1 | contig 12670 bp, 7 predicted proteins | sample 1599131 | NCBI WGS metagenome assembly OJRH01 (sample SAMN03922527, study PRJEB24848) | human gut metagenome | isolation source: stool sample | host: Homo sapiens | place: Germany | collected 2010-05
CCTTTGAGCGGGTCAGCAAGGTGTTCGGCCTTGCCGCGCTCAGCCGCGCCGTGGTCTGCGACAAGGACTTTGACACCATCTGCCAGACCGCCGAGGACTATCTGGGCGACAGTCTCCATGGCATCAAGACCTTCAAGGTGGAGGCCCGCCGCTCGGACAAGACTTTCCCCATGACCAGCCCTGAGCTGATGCGGGAGCTGGGCGCTTACCTGCTGGGCAAGCACAACTACCTGCGGGTGGACGTCAAGAACCCGCAGTTCAAGGTCATCGTGGAGATCCGCGATTACGGCGCGTATATCCACGGCCCGAAAATACAGGGCGAGGGCGGGCTGCCGGTGGGCACCTCCGGCCGCGCCCTCAATATGCTCTCCGGCGGCATCGACAGCCCGGTGGCGGCGTACCGGATGGCAAAGCGCGGTCTCGGCCTCGACCACATCCATTTTGCGTCCCCTCCGTATACTTCGGAGCGCGCAAAACTGAAAGTCAAGGCGCTGGCCCAGCTGATCACCCCCTATACCGGCAGCACCAACCTCTTTGTGGTGCCCTACACCAAGCCGCAGGAGTACATCCGCGACAACGCTCCGGATGTCCTCTTCACCGTCCTGATGCGCCGCAGCATGATGCGCATTGCCAACATCATCGCCAAGAAGCAGGGCTGTGAGGCCCTCGTCACCGGCGAGAGCCTTGCGCAGGTGGCCAGCCAGACCGTCAAGGCCCTGCAGTGCACCGATGCCGCGCAGGACCTGCCTATCCTCCGCCCCCTGATCGGCATGGACAAGACCGAGATCGTCGAGACGGCCCGCCACATCAATACTTTTGAGACGAGCATCCTGCCCTACGAGGACTGCTGCACCATCTTCACCCCGCCGCACCCGAAGATCCGCCCCGAGCTGGAAGAGATCCTTGAGGCCGAGGCCGGGATGCCCGGTCTGGCCCAGCTGGAAGCCGAAGCTGCCGAGGCCACCGAGCGCATCCGTCTGCGCATCACCGACGACGTGGAATTCGAGGGCTGAGCCATGACAGCAGAGATCATCAGTGTGGGCACCGAGCTTCTTCTCGGCAATATCCTCAACACCAACGCGCAGTACCTCAGCCGGGAGCTGGCCGATTTGGGAATCACCGTCCAGCGGGAGAGCACCATCGGCGACAACCATGGCCGTCTGGCCGACTTCGTCAACGAGGCCAAGAGCCGCTGCGACCTGCTGGTCTTCACCGGCGGCCTCGGCCCCACGGCGGACGACCTGACCAAGGAGACCGTCGCCGCCTGCTTCGGCGACGAGCTGGTCTTCGATGCGTCCGAGTGGGAGAAGATCACCGGCTACTTTGCCCGCACCGGCCGCGAGACGACCCCCAACAACCGCAAGCAGGCGATGGTGCCTGCCAAGGGCCACAAGATCATCAACAACCATGGGACTGCGCCCGGTGCATGGTTCGAGCAGGATGGCCGCTGTGCTGTCCTCATGCCCGGCGTGCCCCACGAGATGAAAGCCATGTGGACTGAGAGCGTCCGCCCCCTGCTGATGGAGCGCCAGAACTGCACTCTCCACTCCGTCACCCTCCGGGTGCTGGGCGGCGAGAGCGACATCGAGTATAGAGTCCGTGACCTGCTGGAAAACCCGAATCCCACCGCCGCCATCTACTGCAAGACCGGCGAGTGCGAGATCCGGATCACGGCCCGCGCCCGTTCCGACGAGGACGGCGAAAAAATGTGCCGCGCATATGCCAAAAAGTTCTATGATACGCTGGGCGATGCGGTGTATGATGAGGATGTGGCCGGGCTGGAAGAGACGGTGGTGGATACCCTGAAGAAAAAGGGGCTGACCATCTCCACCGCTGAGAGCTGCACCGGCGGACTCATCGCCCAGAGGCTGACCTCCGTGTCCGGCTCCAGCGAGGTGTTCGGCTATGGCTTCGTGACCTACTGGGAGCAGGCCAAGACCAAGCTTGTGGGCGTGGACCCGGCGGTCATCGGGAAATACAACGTCGTGTCCGCTCCCGTGGCGGCACAGATGGCGCTGGGCGCGGCAGCGGCCTCGGGGGCCGACATCGCCCTGAGCGTCACCGGCGTGGCCGGCCCGACCGGCGGCGACGAGGTCCGCCCTGTGGGCACCGTCTATCTCGGCGCTGCCCGGGATGGCGTGGCCTATGTCAAAAAGCTCTTCGTCTCCCGGCCCGACCGTGCGCTGGTGCGTGCCCGGGCCGCACAGGCGGCACTGGAGCTGGGTCTGCGACTGGCGCAGGGCAAGATCCCCAAAGGGACGCAGGCCCTCACCGCCGCCCGGCAGTCGGACGACGCAGCGCTGGCCGCGCTGGACAGGGCTTTCGTCCGGGAAACATCATAATAAGGGGTTGATGGGATTTGGCAGAGGAGACCCGCTGCGTGCTGCGCCTGTACGGTGCGCCGCAGGGACGGCTGGCAGCTGCGGTGGCGCGGTTTGCGCCCCAATGGAGGGCAGAGGCCCAGTGGAAGTGCCGGGGCGCAGAGACGCTGCTGGCTGTCCATGCAGATACGCCCTCTGGGCTGAAAAAAGCGGCCCAGAGCCTGCGCAGCAGCTTCGGTGCAGATGTGTATGGGGCAGGGGATACCAGTCTGGCGGCTGCCGCCGTGCAGGCGCTGGAAGCTCATGACCGCCTGCTGGCCTGCGGCGATGCCGCCGCTGGTGCTCTGCTGGAAGCCCGGCTCGAGAAGGTGCCCGGCGCGGAGAAGGTCTACGACTTCGGCACCATGAGCTACGCCGACGCCAAGACCGGCCCCCAGATCGAAAAGCGTGCCCGGGCCAAGCTCGGCGGGGAGGGGGACAAGCCCGAACCTGTCCGTCTGGCCCTTGCCCGGGCGCAGGCGGCCCGCCGCATCGTGGGAACAGAGCTGGCTGTGGCCTGTGCGGAGCGGGAGAGCGACCATGTCCTGGTGCTCAGTGCGAAAAAGGGCTGCTGGCTCCGCACGGTCCCCGCAGCGGACAACGCCGCACTCTGGCTGCTGGACATGATACGCCGCGCCGCCGCCGGCCTGCCGCAGGCAGAGGGGACGGGCTTCCTCCCCGCCGGACAGGCCGCCCAGAACCACGCCGAAACCTCGCCACAAAAGAAGAAGCACCCCCTCCGTGTCCTGCTGGCGGTGCTCTTGCTGCTGGCGCTGGCGGCTCTGGGCGGTGGGTGGTATCTCACCGGCGGCGACCTTGCCGCCCTTCCGGAGCGGCTGAAGGCCCTGCGCCTGCCCGAGTGGATCACCCTCTGGCAGGCCCATGAGCCGAAGCCCGGCGCAAGACTGATATAAAACACAAGGAGGCCGCCTCCCGGCGCAGAGTCGGGAGGCGGCCTCGTTTTTCTACAGCACAAAACCCCGCCGCAAAAGGGAGATTCCCAATGCGGCGGGGCGTTTGTGTTAAAATACAGTCAAGTGACCGTGCTTAGAGCTGGCTCTGGTATTCCTTGCGGTAGCCTTCCAGCTCCTTCTGGTTGCCATAGACGAAGTGGCCGTTTGCGATCTCTTCCCAGACCGGCTTGTCCACGCTGTAATCGTGGCAGGAGGGGTCGTAGACCAGAAGCTTCTTCTTCTTTTCCAGACCCGGGTCGGGGATGGGGACGGCACTCAGCAGAGCCTTGGTGTAGGGGTGCAGGGGATGGAGGAACAGCTCTTCAGCCTCTGCAAGCTCCACGATGCGGCCCTTGCTGATGACGGCGATGCGGTCGGAGATGAACCGGACGACCGACAGGTCGTGGGCGATGAACAGGTAGGTCAGACCGCGGGACTTCTTCATGCTGTTCAGCAGGTTCAGCACCTGTGCACGGATGGAGACATCCAGTGCAGAGATGGGCTCATCGGCCACGATGAACTCCGGCTCCATGACCAGTGCACGGGCAATGCCGATGCGCTGGCGCTGGCCGCCCGAGAACTCATGGGGGAAGCGGGAGGCAAACTCCGGCAGCAGACCGACCTCGTGCAGAGCGTTCATGACCTTTTCGTGCAGGTCATCCTGATCTTTGTACAGGTGGTGGTTCAGCAGACCTTCCGCCACGATGTACTCGACCTTGGCGCGCTCGTTCAGAGAGGCCATGGGGTCCTGAAAGATCATCTGCACCTTGCGGATGACCTCGCGGTCCAGCTCCTTGGGGATCTTGCCGTTGATCTTCTGGCCCTTGAAGAAGATGTCGCCGCCCGAGGTCGGGTTGATGCGGCAGATGGCACGGCCAATGGTGGTCTTGCCGGAGCCGGACTCGCCGACCAGCGAGAAGGTCTCGCCCTTGTAGATGTCAAAATTGACGTGGTCCACGGCCACGAACTTCTTTTTGCCGGAGCCAAAGGTGATCTGAAGGTCTTTCAGCTCAATCAGCTTTTCGCGTTCAGCCATTTAAGTTGGAACCTCCCATCTTTCCCATTTTTTCACGCAGGTTCTGGATGGAGTGCGGACGCTCGATCTTGGGAGCGCGCGGGTCCAGATACCAAGTCTTTGCCGCGTGGGTCTCGGACACCTGAAAGAACGGAGGTTCTGCCACGAAGTCGATGGCCAGCGCGTGCTTGTTGCGGGGCGCAAATGCGTCACCCTTGATCTCATTGAACAGGTTCGGCGGCGTGCCGTCGATGGTGGGCAGAGCCTCGCCCTTGGTGCCCAGCTGAGGCAGAGCCTGCAGCAGCGCCCAAGTGTAGGGATGCCATGCATCGTAGAAGATCTCCTCCACGGTGCCGTACTCGACGATCTGGCCGGCGTACATGACGGCCACGCGGTCGGCCACGTTGGCCACAACACCCAAGTCATGGGTGATGTAGATGACCGACATGCCCAGCTCTTTCTGCAGGTCGCGGATGAGCTGCAGGATCTGTGCCTGAATGGTCACGTCCAGAGCGGTGGTCGGCTCGTCGCAGATGAGCACCTGCGGACGGCAGGCAGCAGCGATGGCGATGACCACGCGCTGACGCATACCGCCGGAGAACTCATGAGGATACTGCTCGTAGCGGCGCTCCGGGTCGGGGATGCCGACCTTGGCCAGCATCTCGATGGCGGCCTTCTTGGCAGCCTCGCCCTTCAGGCCCTGATGGTGCTCGATGCTCTCCTGAATCTGCTTGCCGATTTTCTTCAGCGGGTTCAGACTGGTCATCGGGTCCTGCATGACCATGGCGATCTTCTTGCCGCGCACGCCCAGCCAGTCCTTCTCGGTGAACTTGGTCATGTCGCGGCCCTCGTACAGGATGGAGCCGCCGGTGATCTTACCGTTGACATCCAGCATACCCACGAAGGTCTTGGTGAATACGGACTTGCCCGAGCCGGACTCGCCCACGATGGCCAGTGTCTCGCCGTCGTACAGGTCCAGCGAGCACTTGCGGATCGCGTTCAGCTTTTTGCCGCGCAGGCTAAAGGTGATCTCCACGTCTTTGGCAGAGATGATCGGTTGTCTATCCATTTTTGTGATTTTCTCTCCCATCTGTTAAACGTGGTTGCGCGGGTCAGCAGCATCCGAGAAAGCGTTGCCCATGATATAGAAGGAAATGGAGATGATGGACACGATGGATGCGGGGAAGACCAGCAGGTAGGGGTAGTCGAGGAAGAAGCCGCGCACCTTGCTCAGGATGAGGCCCAGCGACGGAGTCTCGATGCCCAGACCGATGCCCAGATAGGACAGGGTGGACTCGAGGTTGATGGTGGCGGGGATGCTCAGCGCCATGCGCAAGATGATGACGGAGACCAGATACGGCAGGATGTTCTTGGTCAGGACGCGCCACAGCGGGGTGCCAAGGCAGCGGGACGCGAGGTTGTACTCGCGGTCGCGGAACATGAACACCATGTTGCGGACGCGGCGGGCCATGACCAGCCAGCCGATGGCGATCATCGAGACGGCCATGATGGTGAAGCTCTGGCCGACGACCAGTGCGATCAGGGTCATGTAGATGATGTAGGGCACATTGTCGATGAGGTTGTACAGCTCCGTGAAGAAGCGGTCCAGCTCACGGACATAGCCCCAGATCAGGCCGATGATGACGCCGAGGATGCTCTCGCCCACGGCGACGATGAGGGCCAGACGGATGGACACCTGCGTGGCGTACCACACCTGACACCAGTAGTCGCGGCCGAGGTTGTCGGTGCCGAACCAGTATTCACCGTTGGGCTTCTGGAACGCCAGAGAGGAATCCGTCACCAGCGTCTGATAATCGTACTTGCCGATGGCCAGTGCGATGAAGGAGAAGACCACGAGGAACAGGAACAGGAACAGGCAGACGACAGCAGCCTTGTGCTTGAGGAAGTTCTGGACGACAGAACCCCAGTAGCTGTAGTTGGAGTAGCCGACACGCTCGGCTTCCTCCGGAGAGTACTCGACGAAGTAGAACAGTTCGTCCTGCTTCTTGCCCTCAAAATCCGATGCTTTTGCCATCAGCGTGCGGCCTCCTTTCCGGTCAGAGTAATGCGCGGGTCAACGAGCATCATCAGCACGTCGCCCATAAAAACACCCACGATGCCCAGCACAGCGTAGAGGATGACCAGCGTCTGCACGACGTTCAGGTCATAGCGCTGGATGGCGTCGGTCAGCAGGGGGCCCATGCCGGGGACGGAGAAGAACCGCTCCATCAGCAGAGAGCCGCCCACCGTCAGCAGGATGGACTGGGGGATATACTGCACCATGGGGACCATGGCGTTGCGCAGGACGTGCTTGAACATGATCTCGCTGGAGCTGAGGCCCTTGACGCGGGCCAGCTTGATATAGTCGCGGGTCAGCTCATCCACCATGTAGCGGCGGGTCCACAGGGCATAGCCTGCGATGGAAGCCAGCGACAGGCAGACGATGGGCAGCACGCTGGACGGGCCGACGTTGCGGGTCGAGTACAGCGTGGGGAAGCCCAGATATTTGGAGCCGAACACCAGCACCAGCGAATAGGAGACCAGAGAGGGCACCGCGTTGACGAAAACGGTGTAGGCAGTGCCGATCCAGTCAAAGACCTTGTCCTTGAAGGCGGTCTGCAGGATGCCCAGCAGGACGCCCACCACCAGCGAGATGGCGGCGGAGATCAGGCCGAGGCGCATGGAGACGCCGAACTTCTTGCCGATGACCTTCACGACGGAGGCACCGTTCTGGATGCGGCGGGACGTGCCGAAGTCCAGATGGAGCAGGTCGTTGTAGAAGTGCAGCAGCTGGGTGCCGATGGGGTCGGTCAGACCGGCGGCTTCCAGTGCGGCGTATTTCTGCTCTTCGGTAAACTTCATGAGCTGTTCTTCCGTGAAGTAGTAGTCCGTAGGCAGGCAGCGCATCAGCAGAAAGACGATGGTTGCGATCAATAAGATCGTGACGAGCGACTGAGCCAGCCGCTTGACGGTGTATTTTAACATGATAACCAAACCTTTATAAAATAATCATCAGGCTTTGGTTGCTGCATTGAAAGCAGCGGAGAAAGCCTCGTACTCCTCGGTGGTGTAGCCGTCGCCCTGACGGGTCTCCCAGTTGACGGCCTTGTAGTTGCAGGGACCGTACATGGCGTTGATCTTGGTGTACTCGTTGACGTGGGTCAGGCACCAGAGCACCTCGTACAGGCAGGGGATGCACAGTGCGTTGTTCAGCATGGAAGCCTCAGCCTTTGCGAATGCGGCATAGCGTGCATCGGTATCGGTGACGATGGCCTTTGCCTCAGTGACCAGATCGGTGAACTCCTGATAATCAGCCAGCAGCTCCTTCTGGTAATCCTTCGGGTCGGCCTCGACGGCTGCGATCCAGGAGGTGGTCTGAGCGTAGTAAGCGTTGTCGTCGCTCAGCACTTCCTGACCGAGGAAGTTGACGGGATCGCCGAAGTCAGCGCCCCAGCCGTTCTGCAGGATGGAGTGCAGCTGGACGTTACGAACTTCCTTATAGATGGAAGAGACGTAGGTGCCGATGTCCAGCACGACGAAGTCATCGCCGAGGCTATCGGAGAAGCACTGCTTCAGGACGGTGGCGGTATCCAGAGCATTGGTGTCACCGCTCTTGATGTAGTGGTAGCAGTGGACGGGGAAGGTGACGCCGATGGCGCTCAGCTCTTCCATGGCCTGCTTCTTCAGGTCGGCGATGTCGCCGCCGTTGTCGCGGTGGCGGATCATGGTCTTGCCGTCGTAAGCCTGACCGTCGAAGCCCATCTCCTTGGCGACCAGAGTGGTGTACTCCTCACCCTTGGTGTTGTAGCAGACGCCGGGCATGGTGTAGTAGTCGTTCTCGCACTTCAGGGGGTTGATCTTGTTGGTGCGGGCGTAGTAGTTGGTGAGGTTGAGGCCCTTGTAGAAGCACTGACGGAACGCGCGGTTGGAAACAGCCTTGTTCCAGTTCTCGTCCAGATTGCCGTTCTCATCCTTGCGCTGGAAGTTCAGGTGCATCTGGAAGCTGAACTTGGTGGGGCGCTTCTCGCACAGGAACTTGTTGTGGGCGTTGTTGGGGTCGGAGGTGATGGTGGTCAGGTTGGACTCGGTCAGGTCGATGTTATCGACTTCGCCGTTCTCGTACAGCTGCAGGCCCATGGACAGGTCGGGGATCATGGTGATGGTGTGATGCTCGAAACGGGTGCAGTCGTTTGCAGCGTAGTAGTTGGGGTTGGGGATAAAGCTCTTGGTGTTCTGCTGGATGTACTCCTCGATGAGGTACGGACCATTGTACCACATGGTGGAGTAATCGCAGGAACGGAAGCCGTCGATGCCCAGCTCTTTGATGAGGTCCTCAGAGGCGGGGTAGAAGCTGTTGTAGGCAGCGACAGTGTCGAAGTAGGGGCAGGGGGTTTTGCAGGTGAAGACCAGAGTGTAGTCGTCCGGTGCCTCAACGCCGACACCGGCAGCCAGCATATCCTCGTAGGTCATGTCAGCAGCAGCGTCGCCCTTGTCCTTGGTCAGGTCGTAGTACTCAGCAGCGCCCACGACGGTCTCAGAGGGCATGGAGGTGTTGAAGGCCTCGTTCTTGAGAGCGTTCAGGACCCACTCAAGACCCACGAGGAAGTCCTTGGAGGTCAGGTGAGACTTGACCTCGCCGTTGACGTCGCACCAATCGACATCGTCGCGCAGGTGGAAGGTCCAGACGGTGGAGTCGTCGTTGTGCTCCCAGCTGGATGCGATGGCAGGTGCTGCCTTGCCGTAGCAGTCGAAGCTCAGCAGGCCGTCCCAGCAGTTGGTGGTGACGTTCAGGTCGGAAGCGGACTGGCTGTACAGGAAGTTCCAGGTCTCCAGATCACGGTTAGAGGTCTCGAAGGAGACGTAATCGGTGATGGCGTCGGCTGCGGGTGCGGCTGCGCCGGAGGCAGCACCGGAGGTGCTGGCAGCAGTGCTGCTGGAAGAACCACCGCAAGCGGCCAGGATGCTTGCAGCGCCCACGACGCCGGAAGCCTTGAGGAAGCTGCGGCGGCTGATGGAATGAGACTCAAAATTTGCGTTCATTGTGTTTTCCTCCCAATTATTCTTTCGTGTCTCGGCTCTATGGCGCAGGGTACAGTGCCCTGCCGATTTCCCACTCTTTTACGAGATCATCTGCCCTCCCTGTATTGCCAGAGAATACAAAAGAGCGCAGAAACAGACCCCTCTGTCTGTGCCTGTGCTCCTCCCGTAAAATCCTTAACACGACATATATTGTACCATCGAAATAAATGGTTGTCAATGGAATGGAAATCGCTTTTTCTTCTAAAAGAAAGGAATACGCCGTACACGCATGAAATAAATTTACTTTACCGCAATGAAGGGTGACGAAAATAAGACAAAGCGGCCAAAAAACAAAACAGCGAGAGCTGTTCTCGAGATGAGAACAGCTCCCGCTGTGTGGGATATAGGCCGGGGACAGGAGATCCCGGCGGGGAAAAAGTTCAGAAAAAGTTAAGCTTTTGCCGCATCGAATGCCTTGGCGAACTCCTCGTACTGGGCCGTGGTGTAGGCGTCCTCGCTGGTCTCCCAGTTGATGTACTTGTAGTTGCAGGGGCCGAACATGGCGTTGATCTTGGTGTACTCGTTGACATGGGTGAGGCACCAGTGGACGTCGTAGTAGCAGGGGACAGCCAGCGAGTTGTTGATCATGTAGGCCTCGGCCTTTGCGAAGGCCTCGTAGCGGGCATCGGTGTCGTCCACGATGGCGTTGGCGGCGTTGACGAGGTCGGTGAACTGCTCGAACTCCTCTACCAGCTCCTTCTGGTAGTCGGCGGGGTTCTCCGCCACGAGGGGGATGTTGGAGTAGTTGACGGCATAGTAGGCGTTGGAGTCATGCAGGATCTCCTGACCGAGGAAGTTGATGGGGTCGCCGAAGTCTGCGCCCCAGCCGTTGATGACGAAGCCGTGCAGCTTGGGGATGCGGACCTCCTTGGCGAGGCTGGAGACGTAGGTGCCAAGCTCCAGCTGGATGAAGTCGTCGCCGAAGCTGTCGGTGAAGCACTGCTTGAGGACGGTGGCGTTGTCCTGCTGGACGGTGTTGCCGGCCACGAAGAAGAAGGGGACTTTCACCGGGAAGGTGACGCCGACGGCGGAAAGCTCGTCCATGGCCTGTTTCTTGAGGGCGGCGATGGAGTCGGCGGTGGACTTGCGCAGGTGGATCATGGTCTCGCCGTCGTACTTCTCGCCGTCGATGCCCAGCTCCTTGGCAACCAGATCAACGTAGTCGGTGCCTTTGGAGTTATAGCAGATGCCCTTCATGGTGTAGAAGCTGTTTTCGCACTTGAGGGGGTTGATCTTGTTGAAGCGTGCGTAGTAGGGGATGAGGTTCAAGCCCTCTTGGAAGCAGCGGCGGAACGCCCGGTTGGCCACGGCCTTGTTCCAGTTCTCGTTGGGGGTGCCGTCGGAGTTGAGGCAGTTGAAGTTGAAGTGGAAGTCGTAGGCGTACTTGGTGGGGCGCTTCTCGCAGAGCTGGTCATTGTAGGCGTTGGAGCTGTCGGAGGTGATGGTGGTCAGGGTGCTCTCGCTCAGCTCCAGCTCGTCCAGCTCACGGTTCTGATACAGCTGGTAGCCGACGGTCAGGTCGGTGATCATGCTCAGGGACACGCGCTCGAAGCGGCTGCACTCGTCAGCTGCATAATAGTGGGGGTTCGGGATGAAGCGCTTGGAGTTGTCGGCCACAAATTCCTCGATGAGGTAGGGGCCGCAGCACCACTGCTGGGTGTAGTCCACGCCGCGGAAGCCCTCGACGCCCAGCTTCTCCACCAGAGCAGGAGGGGCCGGGTAGCAACAGACGTAGGAAGCCACGGTGTCGAAGTAGGGGCAGGGGTTCAGGCAGGTAAAGACGACGGTGTAGTCGTCCGGTGCGTCGATGCCGACGCCTGCGGCCATCATATCGTCGTAGGTCAGGGCCGCGGCGGCTGCGTCGTCCATCGCATAGGTCTTGTCATAGTAGTCGGCTGCGCCCACGACGGTGGTGGAGGGCATGGAGGTGTTGGAGGCCTGATTCTTCTTAGCGTTCAGCACCCACTCGAAGCCGGTGAGGAAGTCCTTGCTGGTCAGATGCTCCTGCACCTCGCCGTTGATGTCCACCCAGTCCACGTCATCCCGCAGGTGGAAGGTCCAGACGGTGGAGTCTTCGTTGTGCTCCCAGCTCTTGGCGATGGCGGGGACGGGCTTGCCGTAGTTGTCGAAGCCGATGAGGCCGTCGATGAGGTTGGTGGTGACGTTGAAGTCGATGGCCTGCTGGCTGTAGAGCATATTCCAGCTCTCGATCTCGCGGCCGGAGGTCTCGTAGGTGAACAGCTCGCTCAGGCCCTTGCCGGAGGCCGCTGCACCGGAGGATGCAGAGGAGGCGCTGGCAGCAGTGCTGGAAGAGGAACTGCCGCCGCAGGCGGCCAGCAGACCGGCTGCGCCCACAGCGCCTGCGCCCTTGAGGAAGCTGCGGCGGGTGATGGCGTGAGACTCAAAATCGTGGTACATATTCTTTCCCTCCTGTAATTGCTGGTACGGCTCTGCGCACTCCGTTTCTCTATCCCAATAGTGATCCCAATAGTGCCAGTTTACTCTCCCACAGAGTAAAAATGGGTACAAAAAGGGCGCAGAGACAGATTTTTAATGACCTGTTTCTGCGCCTTTGCAGAATCCGTATCGGTTGTAAGTATTCTATCATCCCATCGCCGGGAAGTCAAGAAAAACCACTCTGGTACGGATTGAATCTTATTGACTCAGCAGACATATGAAAATGAAAATGTTTCATGTGAAAGCTGAAATTGTATGACTTTTCGCGCCGAATCAGCCCTGAGAAGCCTGATCGAATGCCTTGGCGAACTGCTCGTACTGGACGGTGGTGTAGGCCTCTTCGCTGGTCTCCCAGTTGACGGCCTTGTAGTTGCAGCCGCCGTACATGGCGTTGATCTTGCTGTACTCGTTGGCGTGGGTCAGGGACCATGCGATGTCGTAGTAGGTGGGGCTGACCAGCACGTTCTCCAGCATATAGGCCTCAGCCTTGGCGAAGGCCTCGTAGCGGGCGTCGGTGTCGTTGACGATGGCGTTGGCGGCATTGACCAGATCGGTGTACTGCTCGAAAGCGTCCATCAGGTCTTTCTGGTAGTCGGCAGGAGCCTCAGCCACCCGGGCGATGTTGGAGTAGTAGTGAGAGTAGAAAGCGTTGTCGTCGTGGAGGGTCTCCTGACCGAGGAAGTTGATGGGGTCGCCGAAGTCGGCGCTCCAGCCGTTGATGACAAAGCTCTGGAGCTGAGGAGTGCGCACCTCCTGCGTCAGGCTGGAAACGTAGGTCTGGATGTCCAGCTTGATGAAGTCATCGC
>OJRH01000855.1_pt1 | contig 12376 bp, 9 predicted proteins | sample 1599131 | NCBI WGS metagenome assembly OJRH01 (sample SAMN03922527, study PRJEB24848) | human gut metagenome | isolation source: stool sample | host: Homo sapiens | place: Germany | collected 2010-05
TTTTTCCTTCTGCAAGTGCCGTCTTAACGCCACAATCCGGCTCTCCGATGTGACTGCATCCGATAAATCTGCATCCAGGCTCAAAACGCACGAACTCCGGATAACATGTCCACAGATCCTCTTTGGAAAATCCGGGCAGATCCATGGAACTAAACCCCGGAGTATCCATAATATAGGTGTTTTCCGCAATTGGTATAATCTGCGAATGGCGTGTCGTATGTTTTCCCCGCTCAATCTTGTCACTGATTCCTCCGGTCTGCATCTGCACCGCATCCTGCAGATCATTGATCAGCGAAGATTTTCCTACTCCGGACGGTCCTGCCACTGCCGTCATCTTTCCCTGCAACACAGATTTGAGTTTTTCCACATTTTCCTGTGTCTTTGCACTTGTAAAGAGCAGCTCATACCCCGCCAGTTTATAAATTTTTCGTAATACTTCTCTTTGTCCTTCCGTCACCAGATCGCATTTGTTAAAGCAGATCGTAACCGGAACTTTCTGATATTCCATCATACACAAAAAGCGATCCAGCAGATTAAAATTCGGGTCCGGTTTTGCAGCCGCGAAAATTACGAGTGCCATATCGATATTTGCCACTGCGGGGCGGATCAGTTCCCTGGTACGTGGAAGAATTTTTTCTACATTTCCAATCTTTTTTTCTTCATCCAGTACAACGATTTCCACATCATCACCCACGAGAGGTTTGATCTTCTGATTACGGAAAATTCCTTTTGCCTTACATTCATAAATTCCGGTTTCTGCCACGTGAACGTAGTAGAACCCGGAAATTCCTTTTACAATCTTTCCCTTCATATATTACCTACTGTTTTGAAAAGCTGACAGAATGTGTTTCTGTCTTTGTAGACGTATCGGAAAGACCTTCATCATCTATTTCTTCAATGCTCCAGGTAATCGTCACTTTACCGGACTCACATGCCATATCGGATGCCCCGATCGTAAGAGAACCATCGACATCACTGGTTCCGCTTGCATAGGTCGTGCCATCACTTCCCGTCAGTGTATAAGTTGCACTGACTGCTCCTTCCGGTGCTGCATATGACTTTGAGAATTTATAGCTGTAATTTATCTCTTCCGGTCCCTTGCTTACCGTAATCGTTACCGTTGTATCTGCCGGTACAATCTTGCCGGATGCTACACTCTGTGAAATTACCTGACCTGCTTTGACAGAATCACTGTATTCTTCTTTCACTGCAACTTTTAAGCCAGCCTTCTGCAAAGCCGCCTGTGCATCTTTCTTGGAGTGACCCTGAACAGATGGCACCGTACTAGACTTCTTTCCCTGACTGATCACAATCGTAACCGTACTTCCCTCCTGTGCATTTCCGCCTCTCGGGCTCTGGGAAACAACCTTTCCTGCATCTACGGAATCATCATATTTGTATGTTTTGGACACTTTAAATCCGGCAGCCGAAAGGGTAGAAGAAGCATCTTTTTCCAGTTTTCCAACTACATTTGGAACCGGAACATCGTTCTGCTCACTCTGACTCTCCGAATCTGTGAAATCCACATTTTCTGTTCCGGCAACAATTACATTGATTGTCGTTCCGGCAGATACTTCAGAACCACCAACCGGGTCCTGATTCAGAACGGTTCCTTCCGGCTGATCCGACTTCTGCTCCTGAATAACAAACATATACAGCCCCTGTGCTTCCAGTTCAGACTGTGCCTCCTCCTGTAACTTTCCGCATACATTCTGTACCATGACAGGCTGTTCACTTTCTGTCTGTGTCTGTGTCTGCGTCTGTGTCTGCGTCTGCGTTTCTGTATTCTTTGATGAATTACTGCCAAAACGGAATAAGCCAAAGAAACTTCCCACAAGGTAAATAATCACTGCAAGGATTACAACAAACACCACAATTCCCATGATGGTCATTGCCTTATCCATCTTCGGACTGAGTCCTTCGTTTTCGTCCTCATCCTCATCGTCCTCATCCTCATCCGGATCATAGGAAGATTCCAGCTTGGAAGCGTGCCTGTCTTCTTTTGGCTCCCCCCCGTGTTCTTTGATCTGCTTTAATTCTTCCCCACTGATGACCTTGGTCTTTCCATTGTCCACAAGCGGAGCAATCACAACAAAATCCTCATCCGGATGTACCAGCGATCTGCGCAGGTCCGCCAGCAGATCTCCAATGGTCTGGTAACGGCGGTCCGCATTCTTCTGTGTACATTTTAAGATAATCTTCTCCATGCTGATCGGCAGATTCTTTGCATACACACTTGGAGGTGTCATCTCTTCCTGCAGATGCTGAATAGCGACTGCAACCGTTGTATCTCCGTCAAAAGGTACACGTCCGGTTACCATTTCATACATAACAATACCCAGAGAATAGATATCGCTTCTTCCGTCTACAAACCCGTTTCTCGCCTGCTCCGGAGAAGAATAATGAACCGATCCCATCACATCCGAGCTGACGGTATTGGAAGATGCGGCTCTGGCAATACCAAAGTCCATGACCTTGACTTTTCCCTCTGTGGAGATCATGATATTCTGCGGTTTGATATCCCGATGGATGATCTGTTTGTTGTGGGCAGCTTCAATACCTCTTGCTACCTGAATGGCAATACTGACGGCTTCCTTAAAGGATAACTGTCCTTTCTTTTCAATGTATGTCTTAAGTGTGATTCCCTCAACATATTCCATGACGATATAATGAAGCCCCTCTTCGCTTCCTACATCATAGATATTTACAATATTTGGATGCTCCAGCCCTGCTGCTGACTGTGCCTCCGTGCGAAATTTTGCTACAAATCCACGATCTTCCGAAAATTCCGGTTTTAATACTTTTATTGCCACAAAACGGCCAAGCACATGATCCTTTGCTTTATAAACATCGGACATTCCGCCTGCACCAATCTTACTTACGATTTCATAGCGATCTGCTAAATACGTCCCAACTGTTAACATTCTTTCACCTCATCAAGAAAATGGTTCTATAATCATTACTGTAATATTGTCTTTTCCACCGTTGTCATTTGCAGTTTTTACAAGAAGTCCGGCGCGTTCCTCAATGGAAGCATCCCGCAGAATAATACTGCAGATTTCTTCGTCTTCCACCATATTCGTGAGTCCGTCCGTACAGATTAAGATGTGGTCATCTTTCTTTAATTCCACTTCAAAAAAATCTGCCTCTACTTCTTCCCCTGCACCGACTGCGCGGGTGATAATATTTTTGTCCGGGTGCTCACGTGCTTCCTTTGCACCTACTTCACCGATCCTGACCATCTCTGCCACAAGAGAATGATCCCTCGTGATCTGCCGGATGCCATCCGTACCGATGATATACAGTCTGCTGTCTCCGACATTTGCAACATAAAGCCGTCCGTCAATAATGGTGGCTGCAACAAGTGTCGTCCCCATACCTTTTTTCGCTTCATCTTCTGCAGCTTCTGTGATCAGAAGTCTGTTTGCAGTTGTTATTGCCTCTTTTAAAATTGTAACTGGTTCTTCTCCCGAACTCCGGGACACGGATGCAACGATGCGCTGCGTTGTGTAACGCGATGCGTAATCTCCTGCCTTGTGTCCCCCCATGCCATCTGCAACAATGTACAGATTCGGGAGATTCCCAACGGGTTCATCCGACGCGAAAAAATAATCCTGATTCATTTCACGAAGAATGCCTGTATCCGTTATGGAATACGTCTTCATCCGCTTTATCCTTTCTCAATTACATGTAATATACATACTCTTCCATCATCTGTCTATCTTAGCACATGACTTTTCGTTATGCAAGTCTCTGATTCTCTTTGTACTTGCGCCTTAATTGTCCGCAGGCACCATCAATATCACGCCCCATCTCACGGCGTACTGTCACCGTTAAACCACTCCGTTCCAGTTTCTCCTTAAAAGCTTCGATGACATGTGCATTTGACTGCACATAATCCCGCTCCCTGATCGGATTCACCGGAATCAGATTTACATGACAGTTCATCCCGTGGATCAGTTCCGTCAGTTCTTTTGCATCTTCTTTTGTATCATTGACACCACCTACCAGACTGTACTCAAACGTCACACGTCTGCCGGTCTGTTCAAAATAATACCTGCAGGCATCAATTACTTCATGAATGTCATATTTGTTCGCCACCGGCATCAGCTCCAGACGTTTTTTCTGGTTGGAAGCATGTAAAGATAATGCCAGCGTAATCGCAAGTTTTTTATCCGCCAGTTCCCGCATCCGCGGAACAATTCCGCAGGTGGAAACAGTCAGGTTTCTCTGGCTGATGTGAAGTCCGTTCTCATCCGTCAGCAAAGTGATAAATTTTACCAGATTATCAAAATTATCCATCGGTTCCCCGGTGCCCATGACAACAACATTCGAAATCCGCTCTCCGATATCCTTACCAATCTGATAGATCTGATCCAGCATTTCCGCCGGTGCAAGTCCTCTCACCAGTCCGTCCAGTGTTGATGCACAGAACCGGCATCCCATCCGACAGCCGACCTGTGAAGAAATACATACGGAATTTCCGTGCTTATATTTCATCAGCACACTCTCAATGACATTTCCGTCTTCCAGTAAAAACAGATATTTGCGGGTTCCATCCAGTTTTGAAATCTGTACCTGTTCTTTTCTGAGTGTGATGATCCTGCAGGTCTCATCCAGTCTCTCCCGCAAGGTTTTGGAAAGATTCGTCATCTCCTCAAAGCTTTCCACCTGCCGCACATGCAACCACTCATATACCTGCTTTGCACGAAACGCTTTCTCCCCCATATCGGAAAAAAAGGTTTTTAATTCTTCCAGATTCATGGACTTAATATCTGTCTTTTCACTCATCCTCTTATTTACTCCTTACCAGCTTTGCAAGAAAAAATCCGTCACTTCCGGCTTCTCCCGGGAAAATCTGTCTCTGGAATTCCAGGGAAAATTCCGGATGTTCTTTTAAAAACCATGCGGTGTTATCCTCATTTTCTGACCGGTGGATCGTACAGGTACTGTACACAAGTGTCCCGCCCGGTCTGACATAATCCCATACAACAGAAAGAATCTGTCTTTGCAGTTTTGCAAGCTCTGCCGCCTTTTCTTTGGTCATCTTATAACGGATATCCGTCTTCTTTCCCATAACGCCAAGTCCGGAACACGGCAGATCACAGACTAAGACGTCCGCTTTCTGATGGGAATCCGGATCATCCACCGTTGCATCCATCTGTACCGCTTTCATATTTGACAATCCATGTCTGGCTATGTTCTCCCGGATCAGATCCACCTTATATTCTGTCAGATCCCTTGCCTCTACCATACCACTTCCCTGAAGCAGTTCTGCCATATGGGTACTCTTTCCTCCCGGTGCCGCACACACATCAATCACATAATCATTCTTTTTCGGTGCCGCAGTTTCCGCAACCAGCATGGAGCTGACATCCTGTACATAAAACAGCCCTTCTTTAAAACTTTTCAGTCCCGCCAGATAATCCAGCCCGGATATTTCAAAAGCATACGGCAGTTCCGGAACCGCATGTACTGTCACCCCTTCTGATTTAAGTTTGTTTACGAGTTCTTCCGGTGTCACAGCGGAAAGATTGGTACGGATCGTCAGCCGGTTTTCTGCGGTAAGTCCCTCCAGAATCTGACGGGTCTTTTCCTCTCCATAATTTTCGGTCCATATGTCCACGATCCATTCCGGCATCGAATATGTAACGCTCAGATTCGGGAAGCGAACTTCTCTCCATCCTCTTGCCACACTACGCAGCACACCGTTGACAAATCCGCTCAGACCGGAAAACCCACGCTTTCTCGCAAGCTTTACCGCCTCGTTGCACACTGCGGAATCCGGCACACTGTCCATATACATAATCTGATAAACGCTCATGCGCATAAGATTGCGGATGAGCGGTTTCATTTTCTTTACTCTGGTTTTGGAAAACTGATCGATCACATAGTCCAGTGTCAGCTGTCTTTCCAGCGTTCCTTCCATCAGGCGCGTCAGAAAAGCGCGTTCCTGTTTTCCCAGATACTGATATTTATCGAGCACATCGCGGAGGACCAGATGACTGTACTGTCCCTCCTCATTGACCGCCAGAAGCATTTCCAGCACCAGTGCTCTCTCATTGACCTTAGTCGTCACGACTTCTTCCTCCAAACAGTAAAACGATTCGAAGCAGCTGCAGAATCGCAGCTGCTGCACTTGCCACATACGTGAGTGCTGCTGCTGTAAGAACTTTTCTTGTGTAATGGAGTTCCTGATCTCCCAGGATTCCCTGTTCCCTCAGCTGAACCATCGCACGACGCGAAGCATCAAACTCAACCGGAAGCGTAATCAGCTGGAATAACACAGCAAACGAAAACAGCAGAATTCCGATATTGATAAGCATCATGGAGGAACGGCTGTTTATGATCACACCAAGAATGATCACCGGCCATGCAAGCATGGAACCAAAGTTTGCAATCGGCACAAATGCGGTACGCAGCCGAAGCGGCACATATCCTCTGGCATGCTGGATCGCATGTCCGCATTCATGTGCTGCCACACCCACAGCTGCAACCGAAGTCTGATTGCAGACACTGTCGGAAAGATTGAGTGTCTTATTGGCAGGATTGTAATGATCGGTCAGATTTCCCGATACATGCTGCACCCGCACATCATAGATTCCTGCTGCGTGCAAAATCCGCTCTGCCGCCTGTGCTCCCGTCATTCCTGACATACTGCGGTATGCGGAATATTTGTTGAACGTTGTCTTTACCCGTGCAGATGCAATCATACAGATCACTGCACCGATAACAACCAGTATATAGGTACTGTCCCAATAAATGTATGGCATAAATCTACCTCCGTCTTACTGCTGTAAAAAAGATCCCTCTGCAACCGGATAGCCACGCAGAAATGATCCTGCATCCATCCGTTTCTTACCGGCAAGCTGTACTTCCAAAAGTTCCAGTCCACCCTCTCCGGTCTGTACCACCATCGTATTTTTTCCAACTTTACAGATACAACCCGGTGCATAAGCGCCATCTGTCTCCACCACCCGGGCTTTCCAGATCTTAAACGCTTTATTATCCAGATGGGTATAGGCACTCGGCCATGGATTTAATCCACGGATCAGGCGCTCAATCTCCACCGCCGGCTTTTTCCAGTCAATATCTCCCAGCTCCTTGGAAATCATCTTTGTGTGGGTACTCGCCTCATTGTCCTGCGGTGTAAAGGTCGCCGTTTTGTTTTCCAGCATCTGCATGGTTTCCACACACAGCTCGGCGCCGACTGCCGCCAGCTTGTCAAACAGACTTCCACCTGTCTCATCTTCTGCAATGCGCACCTGTTTTTTGGCAATGATATCTCCGGTATCCAGTCCGACATCCATGCGCATAATCGTAACTCCCGTGATCTCATCTCCATTGATGACCGCCCACTGGATCGGTGCGGCACCACGATATTTTGGAAGCAGGGATGCATGTACATTAATGCATCCGTATTTCGGAAGATCAAGAATACTCTTTGGAAGAATCTGCCCGAAAGCCGCCACTATGATGATATCCGGCGCAAACTTTTTCAAATATTCCACACTTGCATCTTCCCGGATTTTTACCGGCTGGAATACTTCCAGTCCATGGGAAACCGCACATTCCTTTACCGGTGGAAACTGCATGGTATTCCCGCGTCCCTTTGGTTTGTCCGGCTGTGTAACCACAAGCATAACCTCGTGTCCGGCTTCTATGATCTTTTCCAATGTATTCACCGCAAAATCCGGTGTTCCCATAAAAATTACTTTCATATTATTCCTCTTCCGGCTCCTCATAATTCACATCATGAAGTCCGCCTTCTACTTTTTCTGTATACATATGTCCATCCAGATGATCCAGTTCATGGCAAATGCAGCGTGCCATCAGACCTTCGCCTTCTACTTCCCACTCATTCATGTCCAGATCATAAAATTTTGCTTTTACATGGTTCGGACGTGTAACCTGACCTGCTTTTCCCGGAAGACTTAAGCATCCTTCATCTCCGGTCTGCTCTCCGTCAGACTCGATAATTTCCGGGTTGATCATAATAAACGGTCCCTGTCCGTCCCCGATATCAATGACTACCATACGCTTTAAAATTCCAACCTGCGGTGCCGCAAGACCTACACCGTTTGCCTCATACATGGTCTCCAGCATATCTTCCGCCAGAGTACGGATGCGATCCGTCACCTCCGGAATCGGTCTGCATACTTTTGTCAATACGGGATCTCCCTGAATTCGAATTGTTCTAAGTGCCATAATTACCTCCTAAAAACCACTTGTTGGGTTAAAATCAAACTGTACAGACACATTGGAAAATGTGCTGTTATTTTTTATTTTTCGTTCCACCAGATCCTTACATGCCACCAGCGTCGCATATTCCGGTGCCTTCATGTAAATGACCTTTCGGTAAACATCACTGATTTTTGCAATGGATGCATCTGCCGGTCCTACCAGCATAATATTTTTGCCTTTCTGTGATATCACGCGATGCAGAAATTCTGCCAGATCCCTGGCTGCAGCTGTCGTCACCTGCGGATCGGTTCCCGTACAATGAATCAGAAGCAGCTGCCACACCGGCGGATAGGCAAGCATTCTCCGATAGGCAATCTCCTGCTTATAAAATGCATCGTAATCCTGTTCCTTTGCGGTCTGAATTGCAAAATGATCCGGATCATACGTCTGGATTACCGCCTGTCCCGGTTCCTTTCCCCGCCCGGCACGTCCCACCGCCTGGGTCAGCAGCTGAAACGTCCGCTCCGATGCATGAAAATCCGGAACATGCAGAGACATATCTGCGGCAAGTACTCCTACCAGCGTCACATTCGGAAAATCATGCCCTTTGACAATCATCTGTGTGCCGATCAGGATATCTGCCTCCTGATTGGCAAATGCATGCAGAATCTTCTCATAAGCATCCTTGGTCCGTGTGGTATCAAAATCCATACGCATCACACGTGCCTGTGGAAATCTCTGCTGCACCAGCATCTCAATCTTCTGCGTGCCCGCCTTGAATCCGCCTAAATATTTACTGCCGCAGGATGGACAGATCTTTGGCAATGGCTGCTCATATCCGCAATAATGACAGACCATCCGGCCTCCCGCATGCTGGCTCAGCGAAACATCACAATGAGGACATTGTATCACATATCCGCAGGCTCTGCATGAAATAAATCCGGAAATTCCTCTCCGATTTAAAAACAGCATGATCTGCTGACGTTTTTTTAACCGGTCTTCCATCAGTTCCTGCAATCTCTCCGAAAGGATGGAACGGTTTCCTGCCCGCAATTCACTGCGCAGATCTACGACCTCGCAATCCGGCAGCGGTTTCTTCTCCACGCGCTCAGACAACGTCAGAAGCTGATATTTTCCCTGCATTGCCTGATAATAACTGTCCACCGAAGGAGTGGCAGAACCAAGAAGTACCGATGCATCATTCATGCGCGCCCTCTCGATTGCAACATCCCTGGCATGATACCGCGGTGCCGTCTCACTTTTATAAGACGTTTCATGTTCCTCATCTATAATAATAAGCCCTAAATGCGGAAATGGTGTGAACAACGCAGACCTGGGTCCGATCATAATATCAATATCCCCCGCCTTGGCACGTTCAAACTGATCAAAGCGCTCTCCCTGGGAAAGTTTGGAATTCATAATGGATACCCGGTCCCCAAACCGGTTATAAAACCGCATCACGGTCTGATAGGTGAGTGCAATCTCCGGAATCAGGACAATTGCCTGCCGTCCCTGTGCCACCGTATGCGCAATCAGTTCCATATAAACTTCTGTTTTTCCGCTTCCGGTTACCCCCCGGAGCAGATACGTTTTATGAATTCCAGCATCCAGATCCGAACATACTGTGTCCACAACACGCTGCTGATTTTCATTCAGTGTCAGATGATATCCCTTCTGATCCAGATGTGACACAGGATTGCGAAACTGTCTGCTGCTCTCCACCTTAAGAATCTGCTGCTGTGCCATACCCCGGATCACTGCTGCTGATATATTCAGTTTTCCGGTGACAAGCGAATAATCCAGTACGGATTCCTGTATCAGTTCCCGCAGCAGCCTTGCTTTCGCCGTATAGTGTTTCTGTTCAAAGAGTGCCAGTTTCTGCTGCGCCTCTGTCTTCGGAATCAGTAATACAATCTCCCGCTTCTGTACTTCTTTCGTCTGCCTGCGGATCGGGAGTACGGTCTTTAGTGCCTGATTCATGGTGGAACCGTAATTCTTCCGCATCCATCCGGCCAGTGCAATGAGCTGGGATTCCATTGCCACGCTTCCCTCATGTACCGAAATAATGGGGCGAATCCGTCTGGGATCAAATTCGGCATCCTCCGTCAGTTCAATGACATACCCTGTCAGGAATATCCACCTGTACACCAACCTGTATTTCCTCCTGCAGATTTTCCGGGATGCTGTATTGAAAAGTTTTATCCAGTTTTTCTACCGATATATCTACAATAATATTTGCATACTTCATACTTATTCTTTTCTCAAAACACAGTTGACCAGGCCCTCATAGGTATTTACAGCAGCCTCAATCACCGGAGAAACGCCAAGTTCTCCCAGTGCTGCACTGCATTTCGGCCCGATCGAATAAATATCCGTAACGGATGCCAGTGTTTCTCTCTCCTGTGGCTTTAAACTGCCCAGCATCCGCTCCGCCGAAGACGCACAGGTAAAAAAGATCGCATCGTATACATCCTTGTCCACTGGCACCTCCATCGGACAAGGTACATTTTCGTATACATTGAGCCGTCCGCAATCACAGAAAGAAAGCAGTGTATCCACAAGGTTATCCTTTGCATTTTTTGCGGTAGGATACCAGATTACTGCCCGCTTAAACGGATCTCCGCGAAATTCCTGATCCAGATATTCCTTTAATTCCTGTGCCAGATTCGTACTGTTGGAATGTTCCGGCATAAAGTCTGCACAAATTCCATACTCCCGCAGTTTTTCTGCCGTCTTTTGTCCAATCACTGCACATCTGGTATGGAAAAGTGCCCGTGCATCCAGCCCCGATGCAAATACATTTTTCATAAAATAATCCACACCATTGGCACTTGTAAACAATAATACGTCCACATGCGCCAGTTCCTGTGCGGTATACACTGCCGGCACACCGACAATCTCACCTGTCATACACTCACTGGTATATGCCCCCTTTGCCCGGAGCATGGCGGCCAGACGTGAAGGTTTTGGACCAATTTTTGCAACCAGATAATGTTTCCCCCACAGCGGCTTCTCTTCAAAAAAATGCAGCTGGCGGCGAAGTGCAACCACATCCCCAACAATGATCAGTGCCGGAGAAGTCAGTTTCGCCTCTTCCACACGATCTGCCAGATTCTCCAGCGTACCCTCACAAATCTCCTGCGCTTCTGTCGTAGCATGGGAAATCACAGCTGCCGGTGTCTGCCGGCTTCTTCCTGCCTGCATCAGTCCATCCACAATCTGTCTTACTCTCGAAAGTCCCATGAGAAAAATCAGAGTTTCTTTTGAATCTGACATCGTTGTAAAATCAGGTTCTGACAGATCCTCTCCGTTTTTTTGGTGTCCGGTGATCACCCGAAAGCTTGTGGCAACACCACGGTGTGTGACCGGAATTCCTGCATAAGCAGGTCCTGCAATGGCAGAAGTCACCCCCGGAACAACGGTATAGGAGATTCCATGTTCCCGCAGATAAAGGCCTTCTTCTCCTCCACGCCCGAAAACAAAGACATCTCCCCCTTTTAAACGAACAACGCAATGATATTCTTTTGCCTTCTCGACCAGCAGTTCATTGATCTGTTCCTGCGGAAGCGTATGATGCCGGTCCGCTTTTCCTACATAAATACGCTCACAGTCCATTCCTGCATACCCCAATAATTCCGGAGACGAAAGTCTGTCATAAATAATACAGTCCGCTTTTTTTATCAATTCCAGTCCCTTGACTGTGACAAGTCCCGGATCTCCCGGACCTGCACCGACCAGATATACCATAGATGCCATTCTTTTTTCCTTTCCCTGTCAGCACTGCTGCTTTTTAATAAATGCTAAAAATTCATTTTCCGGCATTGGTTTTGCAAATAAAAATCTATCTTATTATACCACTTCTGCGGTATTGCCTGCAACCGAACCCCTATCGGGTACACCCGGTTTCCCGCAATGCACGCTGTGCCGCTTCCTGCGGTGTCTCTCCGAAAACCTTACATTTCTTTATACTGCTTCCGTCCGCATTTCCTACCATTCCAAGCAATTGTATCCTTCCATCGGGCAATTTGCAGGCATATGCCCCAATCGGCATATGGCAGTCCCCCCCGGTTCCCTTTAAAAACAGCCGCTCGGCACATGTAATCTCTTCCGTCACAATATCCGCAAGTGCATTCACCTGCCCGGACAATTCTTTGTGGTCTTCCCGCAATTCTAGTGCCCGCGTCCCCGGTGC
>OJRH01000856.1_pt1 | contig 12372 bp, 8 predicted proteins | sample 1599131 | NCBI WGS metagenome assembly OJRH01 (sample SAMN03922527, study PRJEB24848) | human gut metagenome | isolation source: stool sample | host: Homo sapiens | place: Germany | collected 2010-05
ATATGCTCATACTGCCGTTTGGAAAGCAGAAATTCTTCATCACAGGTCTTTGCATCACAGGCATACGCGCTGATATATTTTCCATCTTCCGTCTTTGCTGCATTCTCAGAATAATCAGTACGGTCAGCCAGACACTGCGCTACCGTCTTTCCTTTATTGATATGCAGCGCGATTAGTCTTGTAGCCGCCATTCCTTATTCCTCCATCTAAAAAGAGCCACCCAAAGGCAGCTCTTACCAATCCAATATTCTCATTTTAGCATCCGTTCTCGGTCATAAGCTCCCTGCAAATAAACGGCCTGCTTGATGATCTCTTCCATATCGAAATAGACACACATGATGCTTTCGTACAGCTTCCACACATTAGATTCGCTGCCGCCCACCATTTCCATCAGCTGGTCTTCCATCTTCGATTGCTCAGACTGTTTTTCCTGATAAGCAGTCTCTTCCACAAAATGATTCTCTCCATCTGTTTCCTCGTACCGTAAATCATAATAATCTTTCATAAACTGAATATCCATCGAATCCCTCCTGAACTCAAATTGTCAAAACATCCTCTACACACTCGCACAGCCGTTCCATCAGTTCCATGATGCCGCCCGCTCCAACCGCAGCTGCGAACAGTCCCATCTCAATCAGGGTCAGCAGGAACACATCCGTCCAGCTCGCCCGAACCACAGAATAAATGCCGCAGCCAAGAACGAAAAGCATAACCGGCGAAAGTACCCACAGGGATAGCTGCATCAGCAGATTCCAGATAAAGCACAGAAATCGCAGCAGAAACGCAACCGGCAGCAAGAGGATTTTCAGCACCAGCTTCAACAAAAAACATACGATCTTCATGGATTTCACCCCTTCGCTTTTCTTTTCATCTTCATTTTATCGTACCCGCTTGTCAAACACCACGATGTCAACAGGAAGACCTGCAAAAAATATGTAACGGCACAGACAGTTTCATCTGTGCCATGTGCTGTAAAAATCCCGCACGTTTGCGCTGTCAGCGAATACCGGAAAGCCTCTTCAGGATCAGCTTCTGCATCTCCCAGAGTTCATCCAGCCGCTTCTGCAAATCCCGGATATCCTCCGCATAGATGCTTCCAGATTCATTGGCGCGTTTTGCGTACTGGTTCAGGTTGTTGCTGCATCGGCGAAGAAGTGTGGATACCTGCGCCACATCCGACAAATCAAGATTTACGCAGTACCCGTCCATCGCCATTTTTCTCATATAGGCACCGGTATTCCGAATCCCCAATTCTTTCTGCTTTTCACGAATCCTCGCCAGCTCTTCCGGGTTTACCCGGACATTGATCCAGTGTTCCCGAACACTCATAGTGCCACCTCCTCATCATTTCGATGTGTCATCGGCGGAATGCGCCCTGCACGGTCACGCAGCTCTGCCAGGACAGACGGCTTTTCCGTTGTTCTCTCACGGTCTGGATCATCATTTTCACGGTCATCCATATTCAGCAGTGCGTCCAGTTCTGCCAGTCTTGCACTCTTTTCCGCCAGTTCTGCCTCCTGGGGGAACGGCTTTCCAAGCTCGGCCTGCGCAGCTTCCTGCTGGCTCCTAAGATTGTCCAGCTGCTGTTCCGCCTTCTCCAGCCTTGCAGGAATCCCGGCAAGAGCATTATCCAAACGCTGGATATTGCCCGCAGCACTGGTGCCGATGGGCACCCGGTGGGTCATCTCGCCTTTCAGCAGCACCTGATACTCTTTCTGGAAGCTGTCATATGACAACTCCATCTTGAAACCGCGATAGCTGCCAAGCGGCACCGGCTCCAAACTCTGATTGGCTTTACAGACCGCAAGAATTGCTTCACCGGCCTCGGCTTTTTCAGTAAATTGTGTGCCATTCACCTCCATACCGCAGAACCCCTCTTCCGGCAGCGGATGTGCCGCCACCGTCCGAATATCCGACTGAAAGCCCTTGATGAACCCTTGCGTTTTCTCAATCTCCGCAGGGAAATATTTCATCAATTTATCTTCCAATCGGTACTGCTGGCTCTGATGATCCGCCTTCAATACTTTCAGCCTTGCAACATCTACATCCAAGTCCATTTTCTCCTTGATTTGCGGGTCTCCGGCACAAAGTGCCTTGATCTCTGCATAGGAAAGAGCCTGCTCATCTACATCATCACAGGAACGTACCGGAGATTTGCTGGTCATGATCTGGCTGATAAACTTCTGCTTATTCTCCAGTGTCTGATAGAGATAAGCGTCAAAGGTTCCTTCCGTCACATACTGATAAACCTGCACCTCTTTGTTTCGGTTTCCCTGACGGATGATACGACCATTTCGCTGGGTCATGTCCGCAGGCCGCCAGCCCACATCCAGATGATGCACGGCCACCAGCCTGTCCTGCACGTTCGTGCCTGCACCCATCTTCTGTGTCGAACCTAACAATACCCGTACCTGTCCGGTACGCACTTTGGCAAACAAATCTTTCTTTTTTGCCTCAGTATCGGCATCATGAATAAATGCGATTTCTTCTTCCGGCACACCGGACTGAATTAGTTTGGCGCGGATATCCTCATAGACATTGAAGGTTCCATCGTTCTTCGGCGTGCTGAGGTCGCAGAACAGCAACTGGGTCAGCTTATCCGACTGTCCTTCCTCATAAATCCGAAGCACATTCCGCACACAGGCGTTGAGCTTGCTATTTGGGTCATCCGGCAGGAGCGGATTCATCAATCGCTGATCCAGTCCCAGCTTTCTGCCATCCGATGTGATTTTCAGCATGTTATCGACCGACGGGTCTACCACACCAGAATGCACAGCCGCCGCCCGTTCCGAAAGCTCCGCCACCATCGCCTGCTGATGCTCCGAAGGCTGCACCACCACGGTTTCAAACTTTGCCTCCGGCACCGGCAGATGCAGCTGATCGGAAGTCTTGATATCCGCCACTTCCTTAAACATGTTCATCAGCTCCGGCAGGTTGAAGAATTTCGCAAATCTTGTTCTTGCCCGGTATCCGGTTCCTTCCGGTGCCAGCTCAATGGCTGTGGTGGTCTCACCAAAGGTAGAAGCCCAGCTGTCGAAATGGGTCAGCCCTTTCTGCTGCAACGTGCCGTACTGGAGATACCGCATCATAGTGTAAAGTTCCGTCATGCTGTTACTGACCGGGGTGCCGGTCGCAAAAATGATGCCGCGCCCGCCTGTCAACTCGTCCATATATTGGCACTTCATAAACATATCCGAAGATTTCTGCGCTTCCGAAGTGGACAAGCCTGCAACATTGCGCATTTTTGTGTAGAGGAACAGGTTCTTAAACGCGTGTGCCTCGTCTACGAACAGCCGGTCCACGCCCAGCTGCTCAAAGGTAATCACATCGTCTTTTCGGTCGGTTGCCCGGAGTTTCTCCAATCTCGCCTCCAATCCTTTCCGGGTCTTTTCCATCTGTTTGATGGAGAAGCGTTCGCCATTCTGGGATTTCATCTCAGCAATGGCGTTTTCGATTTCATCAATCTGGACAGTCAAAATCCGCTCCTGCCGTTCTGCGGACACCGGAATTTTCTCAAACTGGGAATGCCCGATGATGACTGCATCGTAATCACCAGTAGCAATTCGTGCGCAGAACTTCTTTCTGCGGGCAGTTTCAAAGTCCTTTTTGCTTGCCACCAGCAATTTTGCACTCGGATACAGACGCAGAAACTCGTTTGCCCACTGAAGGGTCAAATGATTCGGAACGACAAACATGGATTTCTGGCACAGTCCCAGCCGTTTTGCCTCCATAGCAGAAGCGGCCATCTCGAAAGTCTTACCGGCACCCACTTCGTGGGCCAGCAGCGTATTGCCGCCGTACAGCACATGAGCAATGGCATTCTGCTGGTGTTCCCGCAGCCGGATTTCCGGATTCATGCCGCCAAAGCGGATATGGGAGCCATTGTACTCACGGGGACGAGTACTGTTGAACAGCTCGTTATACTTTTCCACCAGTTCCGCACGGCGATAAGGGTCTTTCCACACCCAGTTCTGGAACGCATCCTTAATGGCCTGCTGTTTCTGCTGGGCGAGGGTGGTCTCCTTTTTATTCAGAACCCGCTTCTGCTTGCCGTCTGCATCCTCCACGGTATCGTAGATACGGATATCCCGCAGATTCAGCGTATCCTCCAGAATCCGGTAGGCGTTAGCTCGGCTGGTGCCGTAGGTCATATAGGCATGAACATCATTCCGGCTCGGTGTACTCTTGCCGGTAATTTGCCATTCTGCCGTCATGGGAGAGAATTTCACTTCAATATTTCTGCGCAGATAGAACGGCGGTTCAAAGGTTTCTTCCATAAACTGCTGGATATAATCCCGATTGACCCATGTGGCACCAAGGCGCACATCAATCTCCGACGCATCCAGGTCTTTCGGCTGTGCTTTCTTCAAATATTCCGTGTTTACCGCAAAGGCAGGGTCAGAAGCCGCAGCCAGTTCTGCCACGCGGAGTTTTTCCCGGACATTGCCGGACAGATATTCATCAGCCGTCACCCAGCCGGTTTCCTCGCCGCCCTGCGTCATCGGGTCTTTGAAAATGACACCATGCAGTTCCTGCTGGATTTTTTCATATTCCCCCGGTGTGCCTAAAAGCTCCGACATATAGGGCAAATCCACTCTGCCGCGCTCTCCGATGGAGATTGCCAGAGCCTCTGCCGGAGTATCTACACTGGTAACAGCCCGTTCCGGTCGAATCGTCCGTTTGGTGAACATATCCGCCTTGGATTCCAGCCTGCCGTTTTCGTCTACATTTTCCAGAGAGCAGAGCAGATAATACGACGAATCTTCCGAAAAAGCCTGTGCATTTGCACGGGAGTTGATAAGCCAATACTGATCGGCGAATCGGTCATAGGCTACATTCAGTTCCCGCTGTTTCTGGGCAATCGCGTCCTCCGGATAATCGTTCAGCTGATAGTCGATCAGTTCCTGCACAATGGTACGAAGCTCCACCATGCCCTTGATCCTGCCGGTGGCTGTCGCAGAAAGGTCAGCCTTTCGCATGATGCTGTTCTCACGGAAGTAGACATCCCCATCCACCACCGCATAGGAGAAGTTCTTTACATTGGGGTCTGCCGGAATGGTTTCGCCCTGCAAGGACAGTTCTTCCTCCGGTGCCAGCTCCTGCGCTTCATAGTGACCGCCGATATGCTGCACAGCCTCATGCAGCTGGTCTCCCAGATCCTCATCCGGAATCGGAATGACCGTACATTCTTCCTTGCCGTACTGGGTACTTTCCGTTGTAATCTCACCCAGCACCATTTCCGGGTGGTCAACAAAATAGCTGTTGAGGGTAATACCCTCCGATGTCAGCCCCAGATGCACCCAATCCGGTTCGATATCAATTGGATGGTCTCTCTTTTGCAGAAAAATGATATCCGACACTACATCTGTACCGGCATTGGCACGGAATGCGTTGTTAGGAAGTCGAATGGCTCCCAGGAGTTCTGCCCGTTGCGCCAGATACTTTCGCGCGTCCGGATTCTTGGAATCCATCGTGTAGCGGCTGGTAACAAAGGCCACGATGCCACCGGGACGAACCTGATCCAATGCCTTGGCAAAGAAATAGTTGTGGATAGAAAATCCGAGTTTATCATAGGGCTTATCGCTGACACGGTAGTTGCCAAAGGGCACATTGCCCACGGCCAGATCATAGAAGTCGCGCCGGTCGGTGGTTTCAAAGCCTGCCACCTTGATTTCTGCCTGCGGATACAATTTCTGCGCAATGCGCCCGGTGATGGAATCCAATTCCACACCATACAGTCTGCTTCCCAGCATGGAATCCGGCAGCATACCGAAGAAGTTGCCGACACCCATCGACGGTTCCAGAATATTGCCTTTCTCAAATCCCATACCGTCCAACGCTTCATAGATTGCACGGATCACGGTAGGACTGGTGTAGTGCGCATTCAGAGTCGAAGCCCTGGCTGCGGCATATTCTTCTTCCGTAAGAGCTGCTTTCAGCTCCTTATATTCGCCTGTCCAGGCAGTTTTCTCTGCGTCAAAGGCATCTGCCAGCCCACCCCAGCCGACATAATTGGCCAGCGTTTCCTGTTCCTCCGGTGTCGCATCCCTATGCTGATTTTCTAAGGCTTTCAGCGTGTAGATGGCATCCATGTTGGCACGGAATTTCTGCTTAGGACTGCCTTCGCCGAGGTGAAAGCTGTTGATGCGGTAGTTCTCCGCATGTTTTGCTTCATGCCCTGCCCGGAACGCTTCTTTTTTTCCAGAATTCAGATCAACCACCAGATTGTGCAGGTGAACATTTTCCTCATGCCCCAAAATTCTTGCCAGATTTTCCTTGCTTTCCGAGCGGAAGATCGGATACACGGAATCCGGGTCCCGAAGTTCCACATCGAAAAGCCCGACTTTTTCAATCGTAAATGCCTTTCCGTCCAGATACAGCGTATCGCCAACGCGATAATCCGGCTGCACCAGAGCTGCCGGTTCTGGCTGCACAGTTGCAGGCTCTTTTTCAGCCTCCATATTCCTGCCGCGAATCTCCTGCAACGCCTCTGACGCACTCACATAATCGGCAAATGTCTGCACTTTTCCGTCCGAATATCCGTAATACTCTTCTTTGACATAATCCCAGATGGCAAACGCATCTTTAGAATCCGGAAAGTTCTTGCCGGTCATTGTGACCACAAACCGTTCATCCGGTGCATAGCCAGACTCTCTGGCAAGTTCTCTGGCGTGTTCCTGCATTTCCAGCACCAGAGGATCTGTCTCTGCGTGAGCCGATTCCGGTGCTTCTTCGGATTCCACATCTGGGAATGGAATGTCCTGCTGCAAATTCTGCTTGCTCTGTTCAACATAGAGCCAGTCTTTTGCTTCCCGTTCCTGAACTTTTTCAATCAACTGCTGGCGGTAGGTCTCTGCCTCCCATTCGCTGGTAAACTCTTCGCTGACGCCATCCGGCTCCACATGAATGCCGTCCTGAATATCATCCCAGACCGCATAACCATCGTCTGTCTCCATCACGGTAAACCGCTGTGGTGCCGCCAGTTCACTCCGGGCATATACATCCGCAGCCGTATTCAGCATGTTGTCCACATGCTCATTTCCGGTATCGTAGCGTTCCGGTGGCGTTGGCGGAAACACATGGGCGGCAGTCGGCATAGGAAGCGGCGCGCCGTATTCCTGCTCCAGCTTCCGATACTCTTCCATTTCCAGCGCGGTCAGGTACTGATCATTTTCCACAAGCCGGTCTAACCGCTTATCCACCGCCGACCATGTGAGTCGCACTTCCCGGTCATGGTCATAATTGCGAAGCAGAATACCTCTTCCGTTATAATCGGCAAAACCGCGACTGCCATCCATAAAGGTATAGCTGTGGCCACCGAGACCGTATTCCGCTTTCAAGAATGCAGCTCGTTCTTTCGCGTCCCCTTGCTGCTGATACAGCGCATAAATACGGATTTTTCCGCCCTCAAAATTAGAACCTGCTCGCAACATCCGGTCGATTTCATCCTCAGAAATGACAAAAGCGGAGGGCTTTTCGCTCTCCGCTTCTTTGGCTGCATTTTCTGCCGCCGCATCAATTTTCTGAATCTGCTCTGCTTCGGACTGAAACAGACTCATGAAGTTTAACTGTTGATAAGTTCCGTCAGAATGACTTCCTCTGCCTGCGCTTTCAGCATGTTCATGTGCTGCACCCAGGCCATTTGGTTCGATTTCTTGTCCGGTGCCGGATTCGCTTTCAGAAGCTCCGCCATCATCTGCTCCATCCGTGCGGTCGCGGTCTCCTGAATCTCCCACAGGTGCGGATACAGCTTCTCGGTCAGGATAAGGTGATTGTACAGCAGCGTGTTGTTCTCCTGCAGAAACGCTCTGCGCATCCTCCCGTACTTGCCCAGGGGCTTCTGTTCCTGCACCGACAACTGGATGTCCGGAATCAGGTAATCGCCGTTCTTCGTGTAATTCAGCTCCATCATAGTTTTGGCTCCTTTCTGCCTGCTTATCTCTTTCATAGGTTCGGATCGTGCGTTCAATTTCCCGGAAGATCTGGCTGGACATTTCGCTGACCGCAGTTCCCAGCACATTGGCGGCAGCCTGCGTATTAAAATCAAAGATGTCCAGAAAATCCTCGTGCTCAAAATAGTCATCTGCATTGCCCACCGTCCGGGTAAAGACGGAATATGCGATGCTGACAGCGGCAGCTCTCTTAAAGGAAGCTCCGATGTTGAGTTCATCATATCCTTCCAGATAGGAATCTGCAACGATGTCACTGATCTGCCTGCGATTTTCCTCCCAGTAATCCCTTGCAAGGCGTTCTGCCGCTTCCATGATATGATTTTCCAGAGACCCAGCACCGGCAGGAACATCAAATGCTACATCCAGTGCGCGAATGATTGGCTGCTCATGCTCCGCATTCATTTTCCAGAGCTGTACCGGTCGGGAATTCTTCCGTTCTCCGGTATCTGCCACATCAAATACATACCGCAGTTTCGGCTGCTCGCCGCGCATGTCCAAAAGAGCAATGCCCTTGGAGCCACGCTTCACATAGCGGTTCATCCGATCATTCCAGAGATCGTACTCTGCACAGGCCGTCGCTTCTGGTCTCTGCTTATAGATCATCAGCTGCTCCGCAAAAGGATACTTATAAAGCCGTGCGGATGTGGTCAGAAACGCTGTCCACTGCTCTTTGCTGCCAGTGATCTGTGCCGCAGCTTCCTGCGCCATCTGCATATAATAAGCCGTTTTCGTCATCATCTATTTTTTCCTCCTCTCCTTTATTCGTCTGGATACAAATCCAGTGCCTCATATTCTGCATCCGTCATCTCTGCCAGTTTCGCAAGCAGCGAGGCCGTCCACCTGCGCAGGTTTCTATCTCTGCCGGTCAGACTTTTCTGCATCATCTGAAGCTCTGCAATCAGCCCTGTCCGTGTGCCAGGACTGTAAAGCATCATGAGCATCCATTCGTCATCCGTAAAACGCATTTATAACTCCTTTTCTTCGCAGCACCTGCGAGGCGGCGCAGGCGGCACAGCCTCCTGCTTTTCCTTCAGCTGATCCAGAACCGATGCTTTCTCCACCGGTTCTTCCTTCTTTCCGTTATTGATTACGCCGTCAATCATGCCGTAATCGTCCTCCATCGCCATTTCTGCGGCTTTCAGGTATTTCTCCGGTTTCAAAAATCCGGGCAGTTCCTGGAAGCCGATGGAATCCACATAGTGACAGCTTACAACACCATTCTGCCGTAAAGCCACGATGTCAGACACAGAAAGACTATGCCCAGTAAAATCATCAGGGCGGGAAACATTGAATTTCGCATACAGTTCCTCCAACATCGTATTCTGATCCTTGTAGGGAAGCAGCGGAGCCGTATAAACCACTTCATAATGGTCAATATCCGGTTCCAGCCCCATCCGTTCCAGTTCGCGCATAGACGAAAAGCGTTCATATACCGTATCCTCGATGCGGCGAAGCTGCAAAATCGCATACTGGTCGGTAGCACTGTCGAGAAATGCCATCATTCTTTCGTCCGGTGCCTGATTTCCATGCACTTCATCCCATTTTTCAATTCTTGCCATCGTTCATTTCTCCCTTCTCCATAAACGGCAGGCCGTTTTCCTTTGCTTCCTTCCGCTGCTGTTCCCGCCGCTTTTCACTATAAGGCGGTCGGATACCAACGCAGCGTTTCGGAATCGTATAAGTGACCGACCCATGCTCCCGGTGCTCCAAAATAAACTGCTCCGGATACTGTTTTCGCAGTTCCCGAAGCTTCTTAATCAGGCGGCTGTCATGGGTATAAATGCTGGCGGTATCCAGTTCATTATCAAAATTGATGACGGTTTCCTGCTCCGCCTTCGTGAGCTTGTGTTTCATCGCTCCGTCTCCTTCGCCTTAGTAGCTTTCACAGGCGTATCCGTTCTGGAAGATAAATCCGAGAGTTTACCCAGCACAGATTCCCGTCTGCTGATTTCTGCATCCTCTGCACGATCACAAAGTTCATCATAGTCAATCCGCGTCATGGTACGGCCACCGAACCCATAATCCGAAAGAATCTGGTCTCTGGCTGCATTCATGCTGATTTCCGGGTTGTCGATCTGTCCACCGTCAATTTCCGTAAAGTCCTTATGATATAAGGTATAGTCGTAACCGTCCTCACAGGTCTGAATGGCAAGAAAGCCCTTGCTTCCCAAATCCCATGCGCTGTGTTCCTCCGTAATCAACAGCTCCGGGCGGCATGTGCCACCGCCGCGTTCCAGCATTTCTGCCAGCTGGCAAATGTGCAGAACATCATACCCCAGGCGCAGATGATATTCGTCCATATATTCGCAGCGGGCTGAGAATTTCCGATTCGGATACTCAATCTCTACCGCACTGCCATCCGGAATTTTGAAACGATCCTCGTAGCTGCTGGTGATAAACCGGATATTTTTAGCATTCTCCAGTTCAGGATCAGCCTTTTTCATCTGCCAAAGAACCTTTCTGCCGCCGCGCATCTGCTCCAGCATCTCCGGGGCTACCGGCGCAACGGTAAGACCGTCCAGCTGGGGAATCTCCTTGAGTGCTGCCACCCTCGCGCTTTCTTCCAGCGTAGAAAACGGCTGTTTATCCAACACATCCCAGCCAATGTGTCCCTCGGCAATCTGCACCTTGCTGTCCATATCAAAACAATGGAATTCCACGCCGTCCTGCTTTTCCTGCAAGGAAAGCAGAGCGACATTATCCACCAGATAAGCTGCATTCATCATTTTCATGCTCATTTTTTACCTCCAAACTCCAGCTTAAATGCTGCTGCACCGTCCTCGCCGGTCTCTACATGAACGGTTGTGTCATAGTAACGATTGGACTTCCTGGAATAGCAATGGGTAAGCCGTGCTTTTCCACGATTTACCAGTTGCTTTGCCAGTTCCTCTGTCATCTGCTTTCCCAGTGTCTGAAAAAACCTGTTTTCCTTCCAGAGCGCAAATTTACAGCTCTTATCCCTGCAAAACCATCCTTTTGCCGTTTCGCAGACATCACTGCCGCAGGCGGGACAGGAACCAATGACTTTGCATTCCGGCTGCATCAGCACATCGGCTCCTTTTACAGCCTCGTAGGTTTTAACAAGTCCGCTGACCATGCTGCTGATTTCGCCCATAAAGGCATCGCTGTCATACTCGCCGTGTTCTATTTTCAGCAGTTTTTCCTCCCAGTCTGCCGTCATGGATGGAGACTGAATCTGTTCCGGCACCACCGTCACCAGCGCATTTCCCTTGTCCGTAGAGCAAAGGTATTTCGTTTTCTTATCACCCCTACGCTCGATAAAGCCTTTCTGCACCAGTTTTTCGATGATGGCAGCGCGTGTAGCTGGTGTACCGATGCCTTTTCGCTCTACACCAGCCGGAAATTCATCCGAGCTGGCACTCTCCATCGCTGAAAGCAGAAGATCTTCGGTAAATCTCTTAGGCGGGCTGGTCTTGCCCTCTTTCAGATCGACACCGGCAAGTTCCAGTGTCATGCCTTCCGAAAGTATCGGAAGTTCACCTGCCTCTGCATTCTTCTCAGCATCTTCAACTGCCTTTCCTGCATATTGCCTCCAGCCCATATCCGTGACTGTTTTGCCTTTCGTGCGGAACTTCTGACCGGCGCACTCGGCTTCTACTATGGTCTCTGCATAGCGGCAGGGAGTGCCTACCGCGCAAATCAGCCGCACCGTCAGCATGGTAAGAATCGCCTGTTCTCCACTGGGAAGAGAGGAAATGTCATAACCCGCCGCTGTTTTTGTAGGGATAATAGCATGGTGATCGGTAACTTTCTTGGTATTGATGACCTGTGCTGTATTCACCGGTGCCGGTGCATCTGGCTGAATCTGAAAGCTCTGCTGAATCACGGAAACAAGTTCCGGCACAAGCGGTGCCATATCATCCGTCAGATACCGGCTGTCGGTACGGGGATAGGTCACGAGTTTCTTCTCGTACAGAGCCTGCGTGTAATCCAAGGTCTGCTGGGCAGTGAATCCCAGCTGCCGGTTTGCTTCTCTCTGAAGCGATGTCAGATCAAACAAGGCCGGGGGCTTCTCTGATTTTTCTTTCTGCTCTACCTTGGTAATGATGGCACTTCCTGCCTGGCAACACTCTGCCACCAGTTTTTCTGCTTCTGCTTTTTCTTTCATTCGCTCACCGCCCGCTTGAAAATCCCGAAATTTTAATTCTGCCGAGTAGAACGGCTCCGGCTTGAACGCCCGGATTGCTGCATCTCGCATAACCACCATCGCAAGCGTTGGTGTCATCACGCGCCCCACATTCAGGGTCTGCCCATACAGACATGAAAAAAGCCGGGTGGCGTTGATTCCGACAATCCAGTCGGCACGCTCCCGGCATAAAGCCGCCTCATATAAGGCATCATATTCTGTTCCCGGTCTGAGCTTCTGAAAGCCTTCCCGGATAGCACTGTCCTCCATTGA
>OJRH01000862.1_pt1 | contig 12248 bp, 10 predicted proteins | sample 1599131 | NCBI WGS metagenome assembly OJRH01 (sample SAMN03922527, study PRJEB24848) | human gut metagenome | isolation source: stool sample | host: Homo sapiens | place: Germany | collected 2010-05
ATAGACATCTCCCACATGCTCCGGGTTCAGATACGATACGTCCTTCACAACCTGTCTGCCATTAAACAAGCTGTTGAGGAAGCAAATGAGCAAATCCTTGTTCATTGCTGTTCCAAAAATTCGCTTGAAACCGAAGTCGGTCAGCAAGCTGATGTATCTTTCTTCTACCTGCTTCATAATCATCTGTTTTAAAAATCCATGCCGCAAAGGGCGACTCTAGTTAAAAGAATGATAAAACATTTTCTAATTTAATAATTGCTTGGCAGAAACTTCTACTACCCCGCCATTTCCGTCACTAATGACCACAGGACGATTGTATAAAGCCTTTTCTACCAACATATCATGCTGAGCTTCAACTAAGCCTGATTCAACTTTGTTGATAAAGCCCTCAATCTCACTTTCACTCATAATCCTTAATTATTTTAAATTTAACAATATCCTTAATCTTTGTTGGAATAAGATCTGGTTGCTAAAGTAGTTTTAAATTCTTTTGGATGCAAATATACTGCAAAATCTTGATAACGCCAAATATTTGAATGAAATTAACATCATTATTGGCTAATAACTGAACTTTCGCATATCAGGAGTTAAATGAGTTAAGGAAGTTAAGGAGTTAAGACAATAGAGTCTGAAAACGTTAAAAAACACAAACAAGGTGTCGCATTGCCCACGAATGAGACACCCAAAACCAAAAAATCATACCTGAAAAAACAAATATTACCCCCCACTTTCAAATAAAAACCTTATCTTTGCACCAGGATTTTTACAATCTGTATCATGAAGGATTTAAAATATTGTAAATTATAATCAAAACATAATAGATATGAATGAAGTTTTAACTAAAAAAAAGTATGTTGATCCTTAGAATAAGACAGCATATTTTTACATAATATAAAAAAAGATTAATATGAGAAATTACTTAACTGGAAAAGAAAGATTACTGGTCGCAGCACTTGCTTTTATTCTTCCATTTTCTTTTGCGAAAGCAGAAGTAAAAGAAGATGGAAAGACGGGGCAGCAAGGCTGGTATATAGGAGTAGAGGGTGGAATGCCTTTCGGTTTCTCTACCTTCTCTAGCTTCGGACATGACAAGACTCGTCTCGGTTGGGCTGCTGGCTTATATGGTGGCTATCGTTTCAACTCCATATTCTCGGCAGAGTTATCTGCCAAGTATGGAGAAATGAACTTGTCTGCACAAGACTGTTGCGTAGAACGTAACTATTGGTTGGGTAGCGACGGTGTGCTTTACAACGCAGGTGTCCTGGGCATGGACAGTTGGGAATATGCCAATCTGAAAAGCCATGTCAGAATGGGCAGATATGGGGCAAGAGTGAACGTTCATCTCCTTGGACTGTTCCATAAGACAGCTAACAGCCGATGGGATTTGGCTGTTTCACCTCATATATATGCAGTAACGACCAAGGCTGACATCCGTACTATAGCCGATGATGCCAAGGTAATGAAAGGTTCTACCAACTGGCATTTGGGTTATGGTGCAGACTTGCAGGTTGGTTATCAACTGACCTCTTGTCTGAAATTGGGCATCTATTCCGGTTTGACTCGTCTTACTGGCGAACGTATGGACGGAATGCCAGAGCATCTGCATAAGAACAACTTTGTTTGGGAAAGTGGAGTAAGATTGGGGATAAACCTCTCTAAAAAGAAGAACAAGATAGCAGAAACTCCATCAGTTCCACAACAGGAGGTTCTACAAAAGGAGGTTCTACAACAGAAACCAACTTCTTCGGAGGAGGTCAATCTGAAAGAAACTGTGGATAAGGCAGAAACAAAAGTTGTTGAACAAGACATAAAAGAATCTGCAAAGGTGACTTTCCCTGTCATATATTTCACCTTCAATAGTATCGACATCCAACAAAATGAAGAGACTAAATTGAATGCCATTCTCAAAACATTGAAAGAGAATCCGAACATGAAGGTGACGGTAACAGGTTGGTGTGACACAAAAGGCAGCGTGGCTGTCAATAAACGTATATCTCGCCAGCGTGCCGAAGCCGTAAAAACCTGGCTTGTGAAGAATGGCATAGAGGCTAATCGAATTACTGCCATAGGAAATGGTAGCGATGACACACAAGATGCGGATAAGGCTCGCCGAGTAGAGACAACAGACAATCATCAGTAACCCATAAAACAAGATAGAGAATGAAAGCAAAAAGAAGATTTAATATTTGGTTATGGGTGCTGTTATGCGTCCCATGCCTGTTGGCAAGTTGCGACCATGATGTTCATGATGGCAAGGAAGAAAGCGGCTTGTCGGTATCGCTCACTTGGGCAGATGAAGCTGACCAAGGTACGGAAGTGAAGGATGTGAAACTCTGGATATTCAATGTCTCTGACGGCTCGCTTGTAGAGGAAAAACAATATGGCGGTGCACAGGAGGTGGCAAGCCAACGCTTCCAACTCCCGGAAGGAACCTATCGCATCCTGACTACCACCAACCTAACAGAACCGTTCTTTATCAGCGAACAGGCCCGGTCTTTGAGCAACTGGAACAATATTCTGATAGGCTTGACCAATCCCAAAGATGTGAAGCATAATGCCTATTTCGGAGTTGCCGATGTGAAGATAGACAACAAGGAAGGCAGCTATGTGGTGCAAACCCCTATAAAGAGCGTGCTTGCCGAACTGACCATCATCATCGAGAACATACCGAAAGGCACAGAGATGAGTGGCAAGGTGTTGGATTGTGCCGGGTGCCTGTTCCCAACACAGAAGAACAGTGATGGAGACTACGGTTTGCCGAGCATAGAGCCAACGGAAGTGGAACTCCCTACCCTCCTGGCTACGGAATCAACCCTGAAATCGGAAGTCATCCGACTGATGCCGACCATACAGGGAAGCCCCGCCTCTCATGTTTATCTCCGCCTCTTGCTGCCTAACGGGACCTTGCAAGAGTATGACATCACCGCTCCTGCGATGAAGGTTGGAGGAAAGTATGAGTTGCGACTCAACTACAACCAGATGCAGCCGAAGATGAATCTGGAAGCTACCATCAACGGTTGGACGAACCTCAACAATGAAGTAGAAACCAAATAATAATAATAACTTTTAAAATATTGATAATATGAAAAAGATGACGAAGTTTTTCGCCCTTGCACTCTTAGCAGGTGCAATGGTTTCATGTAGTACAGAAGATACAGCTCCTACAACAGCAAATGGTAAGGTAGCCGTGCAGTTTACTGGTGGTATCAGCGTAAACACCCGTGCCAGCGGAACCACTTGGGACAACGGTGACCGTATCGGCATCACCGACATCGGCAACGATACCCGGTACGGCAACGTGCCTTTCATCCTGAAGAACGGGAAATTTGAGGCAGAAGGAAAGGTTATCTATATCGAAGATGCAAAGACCCATACTTTCCGCGCCTACTATCCGTACAACGCGGCGGGAGGCATCCTCACAGCCACGACCGATGCCACGGCGCAGCAGAACCAGCCTGCCATCGACTTCCTCTTTGCTTCAGGAGCCACGGGAGACAAAAACAACCCGGTAGTAAGCTTCACCGACAAAACCGCCAAAGGCGGTGAAGACAACTCCTTCCACCACCGCATGAGCCAGATAACCCTTACCTTCGAGGCGGGCGACGGCGTGAATTTCAGCGTGGTCAAGCCTGAACGTTACACGCTGGACGGATTGTTACTCACCGGTACGTTCAACACGGCCGACGGTATTACCACCGCAGACAACGGACTACAGACCGGAGAACTGACCATGAATTTGGCAGACGGCAATCTCACGTCATCGGTCATCCTCTTCCCGCAGACAGTTGCATCCCTGCCGTTGGTTGTGAATTACAAAGGTCTGGAATATCCTGCCATACTCACCATGCCCGATGGCGCACTGCTGGCGGGCAACAACTACACCTATACTGTCAAGGTGAGCAACAAAGTCCTTGAAGTCAGCGAAGCCACCATTGCAAAGTGGAATGATATAGACGGTGGAGAAGTGGATGCAGACCTGTAAGATATTAATAATTAATTGATTAGAATGAAGAATTATGAGACATAGATTATTTATCCCCGCAGTCACCGCGCTGCTGTTCGCCCTCGCCGCCTGCACACAGGACGAACTGGCTGACGATAGCCGTCTGTCCAAAGAGGAATATCCTATAGTCATCCATGCCACCGGACTGTCCGTGGAGGCAACGCCGCAGGCAGCCCCTTCAACCCGTACCACCGTGGACGGTGACTGGCAGGGCGTCACTTCCGTGGCACTCAAGATGGGCGATGCGGTAAAGGAATACACCGTAACGGCTTCTACCGATTTCAAGAGTGCCACGCTTTCACGCGAGAACGACCCGTACTACTGGACCAGCCGCGACCCGATTACCGTATCGGCATGGTGGCCCTTCAACAATGCCGACATCACACAGATGCCTGCCGTGAAGGTGGCAGAAGACCAAAGCAAACTGGCTGACTTCCAGAACAGCGACTTCATCTCTGCTGAGAACCGGAAGGTGGAATTTAACAACCCGACTCTTGAATTTACCCACCGCACGGCACGCGTGACAATCGAACTGAAGCCCGGCACGGGATTCACGAGCGTCGCCGGTGCCACGGTGAGCCTCGTGAGCCTGTCCGCCGATAACGGCAACCCGACCGCCATCAAGACTTACAACGCAAGCGGCAACACCTACGAGGCACTGACCGCCCCGCAGACCGTTGCGGCAGGCAAGCCGTTCGTCAAGGTAGAACTCGGCGGCGGCACCTTCTACTTCCGCCCGCAGAACAACGTCGTATTAGAGGCGGGCAACCGCTATTCTTACACCGTCAAGGTGAACACCACCGGCCTGACGTTAGAGGGTTGCACCATCGGCAACTGGGTTGACGGCGGCGGCGAAAGCGGCGAGGCTGAGGATTTGGGCTATTCTATACAGAACGACGGCAGTTACATGGTCTATAACGCTGACGGCCTACTGGCATGGAACAAAGCCGCACAAAAGGACGAATCGATTAATTGCACCCTCACCGCCGACATCGACCTGACGGGTAGGGATTGGACACGGATAGACACATGGCCTGGCTACTCCGGCGTCTTTAATGGGCAGGGACACCGCATTACGGGATTAAACTTTTCAGCAGCGACTACTGAACTTTTTGGGTTATTAAATTTACGTGGTGTGATAAAGAACCTACAACTCATAGATGTGAATCTATATGGCAGTAATGGATCAGCAGCTGGAATAGTGGAGCAAAATAATGGTCAAATCATTGCCTGCTCTGTGACGGGAAAAATTTCTGCATATGGTAGAACTTGTGGTATAGCCGATTTAAATTATGGCAGTATCACAGCTTGCTGGTTTGACGGCACATTGAAAGATTATGAATCTGGAGCTATAGTGCGTTTCAACTACAAAACTATAACTTCCTGTTATTGGGGAGGCAATGCCGGGCAAGGAGAATTCCGTAATTTTGGAGGAACGGTAGATGCCACGAAGGTGGACGGCGCGACCGTGAAATGGCAGACAGCCGTCGACGGCATGAACCACGCCCTCACCGACAACGACTACCAGTGGGCACTAGGCACCAACGGTCTGCCCGTACTGCAAAAGAAACAATAACAACCCCTAAACAACACGCATCATGAAACGAACAACCATTCATATATTCGCAGCCCTCGCCCTGCTGCTCGGCCTTGCCGCCTGCACGCAGGACGAAGCGGGCTTCCTGCCTGAAGGGGCGGAAGGCACATCCATCGTCTTCACCGCCACGGGGCTGAACCCCGCCGCGATAGCCACCGCCGGCACCCGTGCCCCAGCGGACGGCAATTGGGAGGGTGTGCAGAGCGTGGCAGTCCTGATGGACGGCACGGTGAAGGCATACGACGTGACGCTCACCACCGCCGACCCCACCAGCGCCACGCTGACCTCCACCGACCCGTACTACTGGACCAACCACAACGACATCACCGTTACAGCGTGGTGGCCCTACACCGAGGGCGAGACAACTCCGCCTGCTGTGAAGGTAAAAGCCAACCAAAGTGCCCAGAAAGACTTTGAGGGCAGCGACCTCATCGTAGCCGACGGACAGACGGTGACCTACGGTAGCCCCACGCTTCGCTTCACCCACCGCACGGCGCGGGTGACCGTCATCCTGACGGACTACACCGAGGGGCTGGCATCCGTGCAGCTGACGGACCTCTCCACCGAAGGCGACAACCCGGATATAATCACCCCGTATGACAAGGGCAGCAACACCTACACCGCCCTCGTCGCTCCGCAAAGTGTGGCAGCTGGCACGACCTTCATTACCTGCACATTCACTAACGGCAAAACCTTCGTTTATAAGATGAAGAATGCTACCGACTGGCAGGCGGGCGGTGAATATACCTACACCGTCTCCCTCGCTGCGGCAAAAGACCTGGGCTATACCATAGAGAGCAACGGCAGCTACACGGTCTATAACGCCGACGGCCTGCTGAATGTAGCCAAATTAGTGAACGGAGGTAAGACCGACATTAACATTACCCTCGACAAAAACATTGACCTCACAGGCAAAGACTGGACACCGATAGGCACAGACTACGACAACTCATACAAAGGCACCTTCGACGGTGGCGGCCATACCATTACGGGGCTGACCTTTACGACAAATGACGAATATGCGGGTCTGTTCGGCTGGCTCAATAGAGCTGGTACGGTGAAGAACGTGGTGATGGAGGGCGTACAGATAACAAGCAATCAAATATATGGCGGCAGTATTGGCGGCGTGGTAGGATCTGGCTGGGGCACCATTGAAAACTGCTCGGTGTCGGGCAGCGTCAGCGGCACGGTGTATGTCGGCGGTGTGGTGGGTGTTCAAATAGGCGGTTCCATCACCGGATGCAGTTCCTCTGCCACAGTTAAGGGAACGGTCGATGTCGGCGGCGTGGCAGGTCAGACGAATTCGAGTGCCACCCTGACCGCTTGCTATGCCACAGGCAACGTGATCATAGAAATGGACCCCAAAAAGAATATCGCTGGCGGCAGTCTGGTGGGAATGAACGCAGGAAGCAGCCTCCTTGCCTGCTATGCCACGGGCAACGTAACCAGTACGGGTAGTAGCACTGGCTATATGCATATCGGCGGCTTTTTGGGAAATAACTACGCCAACGTAATGACCGCCTGCTATTGGAAGAACAATCATGAACAAGGCATCGGCTACAAAAAGGCAGGCACCGTCACCGAAGTCACGAAGGTGGACGGCACTGACGTTACCTGGCAGAATGCCGTTGATGCCATGAACCGCGCCTTGCAGAACGCAGGCTCAAAGTGGCGTTACGAACTTAAAGGAGCATTGCCTACCTTGAGGAAGCAGTAAGCCGTTGCGGGCGGAAATGTTCCGCCCGTAACGAACATTAAACGACAAGGGTCTATATGCCACGATGAAAAGGTGGCGTATAGACCCTTGATTATATGGTGATATTCGTAATCTACATCTCCGCTTTCTTGATAATCCAATCACCTATCGTCCGCTGTGTGCTGTCATAATTTACGCCAATCTTAAACAGGCGCTTACCATCGGCAGAATATGGAATCAGATATCCCTTTTCATCTATCTGTCTGATAGCTTCCTCGGCTGAGCCATCATATTTCAACTCGAAAACAAATACGGCATCAGGCATATACACCACGGCATCAGCCCTGCCTATCGCACTATCCTCCTCTACCCTCATGTGTGCTCCCATCAGGTTAAAGATAAGATAGAACACCGTCTGGAAATCCCGTTCGTTCTTATTGCTCAAACGGTTGGAAATGCTGGCAAGATAAGCCTTCAGGCGCACCATTGCTCCCTCAACGTCTGCCTCATAGAGCTTTTCCAGGAAATCACCTACCAGACTGTTATTATCCAGTGATATTGGCGAGAGATAGTTGGGTGCAAGACTCTTGAGCATGCCAATCTTAACCTCTCTGTTAGGATATTCCAGTGTATAGCGTTGCAGCATCGGGTTATACTTCTTGATGGTGAGATAACCACTCTGATAGAGCAACGGAAGCGCAGAAGTCATCATTTCCGGCGAAACATCAAAGTCATCCACATCACATGATTTCTTCTCTATATCCATCACATTGACGTGATACTTCTGCAGCGTCTTGATAAGATAAGTCGGCGTACCCGAGCCAAACCAGTAAGGAGCAATCTTTCGTGCATTCAGCGCCTTTACCAGACTGAACGGATTGAAAACATCCTCTGATTTCTCACTGAAATGATAGCCGTCGTAGAATCTTGTCAGCTCTGCCAGGCACTCCTCATACGTCATACCCAGGTCTTCTCCCAATGCCTCTATATCCGGTTTCATCTGAGTGGTAAGTTCCTTTTTGCTGATACCGCAGATAGCCGAATACTGGTCGAACATACTGATGTTATCGAGGTTATTCAGTTCACTGAAGATGCTGAGCTGCGAGAACTTGGTGATACCCGTGATGAAGGTAAACTCCAAGTATGGGTCGAGCATCTTGATGGGACTATAGAAGTTCTGCATGATGAGGCGCAGCGGTTTCAAATTTTCCTTTTCATGCACTACATCCAGCAAAGGGGCATCATATTCATCAATGATAATCACTACCTTCTTACCTGTCTGCTTGTATGCTTCTTTCACCAGGTCTTTCAAACGGAGGTTAGCGTCCACCTGATGCGTCTTATATCCCCAAATTGTCTCCTGCTCTTCAAGCATATCAGCCAGGTATCTTTCCAGCTGCTCCACTCCCATGTGCTTGGCGCCGCTCAGGTCGAAATGCAGCACAGGGTGCTTCACCCAATCCTTCTCATAATCAGCAATGGCCAATCCTTCAAAAAGTTCTTTCCTTCCCTCGAAATAGGCCTGGAGGGTAGATGCAAAGAGCGACTTTCCGAATCGTCTTGGACGACTCAGAAAAACATATTTCATTTTTTTCTCTCGAAAATCCACGATGTATTGGGTCTTATCTATATAGAGATAATTACCCTCTCTGATATTCGAGAATGTCTGTATTCCTACAGGATAGAAATTTACCATTTTTGCCATATTCCTACATGCTTTACGTTTTGCGCTGCTAAGTTACGAATATTTTTTTGAATAGGAAAATTTTGGGAGAGATATTTTTCACAATTATCTTTTGCACTATTAAATTAATAAGAGAACTTTCGCAAGTTTTGCCCACACGCCCTGAAAGGGCAGAAGCCCCTAGCCCAGGGAGGGCACTGAAAAAGTCCCCATTTTTAAGGACTAAAACGGAAAAAGGTTACGATTTATAACTTCTCTTTCCATAAATCGTCTTAATAAGGCTGTATTTGACAGAAAAAGAAGGATAAAACTACGATTTGTCCGTCATTAACTTTCAATCTGAAAGTGGATTTTACTTTTTCAGTGCCCTCCCAGGGCATCGCCCTGGGTAATTACGGACGCAAACCTGTCGCCCTGTAAGGGCAAAAGCTTTATAATACCAGCCAGCCTAATCCCGGAACACGAAATTCTCATCATATTCCACATTATATAATTTCAAGAACGCTCTATATTCCTCTGCAAACGAATGCTTTGTGTGATGCTCTTTCTGATTGGCAATGTATTGTAATGTTTTATCTACAACTGATTGGCTGATGGAATATGCGGCATAACCACCCTGCCATGCGAAAAAATGATAATAAACAGGATCGAGATTCTTAATCCATCTGCTACTGTTTCGCTTAATCTCCTCCACTATCTGGGAAATCGTGACGTCTTTTGATAATATGAACAAGACATGAACATGATCTCCTACACCACCTGCCTTTATCTCGGCACATCCCGTAGTTTTAACAAGTTTACCGATATAATTATGAAGTCGCTCCAAATCATTTTCACGGATTTTTGGGCTCATTGTTTTGATATGGAAGATCAAATGGATGTAAATTTTTGATAATGATTGTGCCATAATTGTAAAGCTTTTGCCCTTTCAGGGCGTTGGTTTATATTTCATTATACCCAGGGCGTTGCCCTGGGAGGGCACTGAAAAAGTAAAATCCACTTTCAGATTGAAAGTTAATGACGGACAAATCGTAGTTTTATCCTTCTTTTTCTGTCAAATACAGCCTTATTAAGACGATTTATGGAAAGAGAAGTTATAAATCGTAACCTTTTTCCGTTTTAGTCCTTAAAAATGGGGACTTTTTCAGTGCCCTCCCTGGGCTAGGAGCTTCTGCCCTTTCAGGGCGTATGGGGCTTACATGCGAAACTTGAGTATAATTAATAGATAAAACAGACAAGCCAGTCCTACTGTCAAAGAACTAGCGAACTCTTTCTCTGCGTCATCAGCCCCTCATAATATCTATCAAGCTTGTCATAACTTACAAATTTCACCCTATCCGAGATAGGCTTGAAATAATCATGGCTCAACTTGTCTATAAATTCATCATGGCGCCTGGCATCAGCCACGATAAACATCTGGGCATTGAAACACTGGAGGTCAGAAAACTTACAGAGAGAATTCTGAATATCCGTAGAATGCTCTACCTCAAAGAAACTATCGGGCATCATCACCTCGCTGCCCAAAGAATTAGGCTGAAACCACATAACGTCTATCGTGCTACTCCTATTCACGAATTCCTGATAGGAGAATGGCGGAACTTTCGGCAATGTGGAGATTTCGCCCAGCTTCACATTGATACATCTCCTGTTCTTATCCTGTGCAGGAACATAGGTTTCAAGTTTCTTCATGTTACCGATATACAGCAGAAGTCCCTGATAATAGGAATGATTGAATTCCTGTACCTGCTCAGAATCCGAATTCGTCACATCTTGTGCCACAATCCCCCTATCCGCCAAGAGGCTTCTATATTCCTCCAAAGCCCATAATCCCGGACGAATGCGAAAGATTTCCTTGCGGTCTTGCACAATACGACGTATGGATGCAAATGGAGTCTTGGTATTCCATGTGCAATCCTCAATCTTGAACACCTCCTGATTCAGCTGACCGAATGTTGCACATCCACCCAACCTCTTCAAGGTCTCTATTACAGCTTCGTATTGTTTCATATCTCGCTAAGTTTTATTTCGTTTAAAGCCTGTATAAAAAAACATTCTGCAAATTTACATCAATATTCAGAAAGAACAAAAAAATATATGAAAAACTTTCTGTTTTTATTCATTTTAACCAATTTTTCTTTTCTTTCTGCCGAATTGATCTTTTTTGATCATGAAAGTTAAAGTATGATCTAATCATTTATAAATCAAATATTTGCATTACCTTTGCACCCGAAATGATGAATAAAAAGGCGATATATCATAGGGCTGATGACTTCACTCTCCTTCACGGAGACTGCATACGGCTGATGGGCGAATTTGATTTCAAGTTCGACATGATCTTCGCCGATCCTCCTTACTTCCTGTCGAACGGCGGCATCAGCGTACAGAACGGGAAGGTGGTGTGCGTAGACAAGGGGGAATGGGATAAGGGCGGCTCGCCCGAACATATCGACCTGTTCAACGAGGAATGGATTGCGGAATGCAGGGAACACCTGACGGAGAACGGAACAATCTGGATTTCGGGAACTTATCACAATATCTTCTCGGTGGCAAACAAGCTGACGCAACTCGGATTCAAAATCCTCAATGTCATCACATGGGCGAAGACAAATCCACCGCCCAATATCTCGTGCCGGTACTTTACCTACAGCACCGAGTTCATCATCTGGGCAAGAAAGTGCCCGAAGAAGCCGCACTACTTCAACTATGACCTGATGAAACTGCTGAACGAGAACAAACAGATGACGGATGTATGGAGGCTGCCAGCCATCGCAAGATGGGAGAAATCGCAGGGCAAGCATCCTACGCAGAAACCGCTCGCCCTGCTGGTACGCATCATCCTGGCATCAACCCGGCACGGAGCATGGATCCTCGACCCGTTCTCGGGAAGCGGAACTACCGGCATCGCTGCCTCGCTGACCGGCAGGCGCTATCTGGGCATAGAAAGGGAAAAGGAATATCTGGACCTGAGCATCAGGAGAAGGGTGGAACTGGAGAACGGGAGTATCGTAAAGAGCTACCGCAAGAAGATAAGGGATATCGTGATTGCGGATGGAGAACCGGAAGAGGCTGATATCTTCGGGGTAACGGATGAGAACAGGATTCAGGATTTGCCTTTCTGATTTTTCGCCGACAAAAGCATCGCATTACCTTTGCTTTACTGAACTTTCGCATGTGGTTCAAGTACGGGCTGAAGGCCCAAAAGCTCCTAGCCCAGGGAGGGCACTGAAAAAGGTACCCAATTTTAAGTTGCATAGCTTGTTTTTGAACT
>OJRH01000868.1_pt1 | contig 12190 bp, 12 predicted proteins | sample 1599131 | NCBI WGS metagenome assembly OJRH01 (sample SAMN03922527, study PRJEB24848) | human gut metagenome | isolation source: stool sample | host: Homo sapiens | place: Germany | collected 2010-05
CTTCATGGCTTCATTCCTGAGCCTCATAATTCTTCAGACCTTTAAATGCAGCCTTGGACAGCACACAATATGATGGCAATCAATTCAGAACATGTGCTTGACAGAATACGCCGGAAACGCATTCCGGCACTCCAACCGGAAAATATTGGTGACTATGAAATACAGCTTCATCATTCCAGTTTACAACCGTCCCGACGAGGTGGACGAACTGCTGCAGAGCATGACACGCCAGACGCTCTCCGCATTTGAGGTGATTGTCGTGGAGGACGGTTCCGTGCGCGACTGCAAAGAGGTGTGCGCACGATACGCCGGAAAGCTCGACCTGCACTACTACATGAAGGAGAACTCTGGTCCGGGACAGAGCCGCAACTATGGGGCGGAGCGCGCGCGGGGAGAGTATCTCATCATACTCGACAGCGACGTGGTGCTTCCCGACGGATATCTCAGGCATGTCGACGACGAGCTGCGGCGCATGCCGGCAGACGCCTTCGGCGGACCTGACCGCGCCCACTCCTCGTTCACGCCCACACAGAAGGCGATATCCTTCTCCATGACTTCCTTCCTCACCACGGGAGGCATACGCGGCGGGAAGAAGAAGATGGACAGGTTCTATCCCCGCTCGTTCAACATGGGCATACGGCGCGACGTGTACATGAGGCTCGGAGGATTCTCACGCATGCGCTTCGGCGAGGACATCGACTTCAGCATACGCATATTCAAGAGCGGATATGCGTGCCGCCTGTTCCCGGAAGCGTGGGTATGGCACAAGCGGCGCACCGACTTCCGCAAGTTCTACAGGCAGGTGTACAACTCCGGCATTGCCCGCATAAATCTCTACAAGAAATATCCTGAATCGCTGAAGGCTGTCCACATGCTCCCCGCAGTGTTCACCGTGGGCGTGCTCATGGCTCTGGCGGTGCTTGCGGCAGGCACGTGCATGAGCATCATGTCGGCTGACCCGGTTGTCAGGGCGGGCGGCAAGCTGCTGTGCCACATAGGAAGGCTGCCTCTCCTGCTGTTTGCCGCAGCCGTGTTTCTCGACTCCATTGTCAGCCGGAACACCGTCATCGTGTCTCTGCTGAGCGTTCCGGCGGCTTTCATCCAGCTCATGGGCTACGGCGCGGGATTCCTCAACGCATGGTGGAAACGGTGCGTCAGGGGATGTGACGAGTTCTCCGCTTTCGACAAGACATTCTACAAATGACAGACAAACTCAACATAAACCAATGGGCGGAGGACGACCGTCCGCGTGAGAAATTCATGCGCAACGGAGCCAAAAGCCTGTCAAACGCAGAGCTGCTCGCCATACTCATCGGCTCAGGCTCGACCGACGAGAGTGCCGTGGAACTGATGAAGCGTATACTCGGAGACTGCAACAACAACCTGAACACTCTGGGAAAGAAAACCATACAAGGGCATGGGACCTGCAAAGGCGGTCACGGTGCTCGCGGCGTGCGAACTGGGCAAGCGCAGACAGGCGGAGACCACCGAACAGCGTCCGAGACTCGACTCTGCGGATGCCATCTACGCGCATATGCTCACCCGGATGCAGGACCTCGACGTGGAGGAGGCGTGGGTTCTGCTCATGAACCAGAACTTCAGGCTCATCAAGGAAGAGTGTGTCTCGCACGGAGGCATCAGCGAGACGGCTGTCGACATACGCATCATCATACGCGAGGCGATACTGCACAACGCCACGGTCATAGCCCTGTGCCACAACCATCCGAGCAACAACGCCAGACCGAGCGCCGACGACGACAGGCTGACACAAAGACTGAAGAAAGCCTGCGAAGTGATGAGGATTCATCTGGCAGACCACATCATCGTGACCGACGGGCAGTATTACAGCTACTGCGAAGAAGGAAGGATGTGACAGCAAAAACACCGTTTTTTCATTGCAGGACAATTTTTTTTCATATCTTTGTATAAGATAAGACTGCATAAAACAGTTTACATCATACCATCACCGCGCCCGCCTTCGCCATTCCTGCCTGAGACAGGCTCGCATGCCGCCAATGCAGGCGCCTTAATAAGGACATAACACATGACACAGGAAGAAAAGACAAACATAGAGGAGCGCGTCGTCGACATGCTGAAGACGGTCTACGACCCTGAGATTCCGGTAAACATATACGACCTCGGACTCATTTACAAAATCGATGTGAGACCGACATACGACGTCGTGATAGACATGACGTTCACCGCACCATCGTGTCCGGCGGCAGACTTCATAATAGAAGACGTCAGACTGAAGGTAGAGACGATTGACAAAGTGAAGTCGGCGACGGTCAATCTCGTATTCGAACCCGAATGGGACAAGAGCATGATGACCGAAGAGGCACGCGTTGAGCTGGGCTTCGAATAGGCAGACCGCACACCGGCACGGCACACATCGCGGCACAGACCGTGAGAAGACCGGCACCGGCATACGCCCGCACGCGACACATCAGACACATCCCTACGCCATCTTTCATTATGAACAAAAAAAACATATACTTCCTTTCCGACGCCCATCTCGGCTCACTCGCCATAGAACACGGGCGCACACAGGAACGGCGGCTGGTGAGATTTCTCGACAGCATAAAGCATAAGGCTGCCGCGATATACCTGCTCGGCGACATATTCGACTTCTGGAACGAATACAGATACGTGGTTCCGAAAGGCTACACACGGTTCCTCGGCAAGCTCTCGGAGCTTACGGACATGGGCGTGGAGGTGCACTTCTTCACAGGCAACCACGACATATGGACATACGGCTACCTTGAGAAGGAATGCGGACTCATCGTACATACGCAGCCTCTGACGACGGAGATATACGACAAGGTGTTCTTTCTCGCGCACGGAGACGGACTGGGCGACCCGGACGCACGCTTCAAGCTGCTGCGCCGTCTGTTCCACAGCCGCACGTGCCAATGGCTCCTCAACACCGTACACCCGCGATGGGGAATGGCTTTGGGACTGAACTGGGCAAAGCACAGCCGCCTCAAACGCGCCGGAGGAAAGGAACCGCCGTACATGGGAGAGGACAAGGAGTATCTCGTGCTCTTCGCAAAGGAATACATGAGAACGCATCCGCAGATAGACTATTTCATCTTCGGGCACCGGCACATAGAGCTCGACCTGATACTCTCACGCAAGTCGCGGCTGATGATAATAGGCGACTGGATAACGCAGTTCACCTACGCCGTGTTCGACGGAGAGCACATGTTCCTCGAGGAATATGTGGAGGGCGAAAGCAGACCATAAACAAACTATATAACATCTATTATGATTTCACTTAAGACAATAGTGCTGGCAGCGGCATGCTCGCTGCTTACATGCACCACGGCAACGGCTCAGAACCACAACGACTTTGCCAACTACAGACGCTACGCTCAGGAGAACGCCAGACTCGGAAAGCCTGCCAAGGGCGAGAAAAGAGTGGTTTTCATGGGCAACTCAATCACTGAAGGATGGGTGAACACGCACCCGGAGTTCTTCAAGAAACACGGTTACATAGGACGGGGAATAGGCGGGCAGACGTCATACCAGTTCCTCATGCGGTTCCGCGAGGACGTAATCAACCTGGAACCGAGGGTTCTCGTGCTCAACTACGGCACCAACGACATAGCCGAAAACACAGGTCCCTACAACGAGGACATCACATACGGCAACATTCTCTCCATGGTGGAGCTTGCCAGGGCACACAAGATAAGGGTGATACTCACATCCACCCTGCCTGCAAGAAACTTCGGATGGCGGCCGTCTGTGACCGATGCGATGAAGAAGATACGCAGCCTCAACGCACGTGTGAAGGCTTATGCGGAGAAGAACGGAATACAGTATGTGGACTACTTCACAGCATTGCTCGCTCCCGACAAGGAAGGGATGGACAGCAAATACACTCCTGAGACAGTGCATCCCAACGGTGCCGGATACGACGTAATGGAAAAACTGATTGTACCCGCAATAGAAAAGGAACTGTAAAGGCTGCCTTGCGGATACGTAAAACATGCTTTGCAAATACTTGAAAACCGATTTTCTGATACGCAAAGACATTTTTACAGATATGCGACAACAGCTTTGCCAATATATAAAAACCGGTCTGCGGATACTTAAAAACCGGTTTGAAGATATAAAGAAAGGCATGTCACTCTTCATGATGACATGCCTTTCTACTTTTAATATGTTCTTTTCTCTCACTTCTGAAGCAACGCCATGGTGTCCTTGGCAATCATTAGCTCCTCGTCGGTAGGTATCACGCATACCGTAACCTTTGAGTCGGGAGCAGATATGACAGCCTCCTTGCCCTGTGTGTTGTTGGCTTCATGGTCTATCTTTATGCCGAGGAACTCAAGTCCTTTGCACGAGTCCTCGCGCACATCGGTCTGGTTCTCGCCCACACCGGCGGTCCAAACGATGATGTCAACACCACCCATGGCGGCGGCATACGCACCGATGTACTTCTTGATGCGGTAGCAATACATGTCCAGAGCGAGGCGTGCGCGCCTGTTGCCATCGGCTGCCGCCGCCTCAACTTCGCGCATGTCAGACGACACGCCGCTTATTCCGAGCACGCCGCTTTGCTTGTTCAGATACTCAGCCATCTCCTGCGGCTGCAGTCCGAGCTTCTCCATGATGTATGTGACAGCCGATGCGTCGATGTCACCGCTGCGGCTTCCCATCATCACTCCGGCAAGGGGAGTGAGTCCCATTGACGTGTCCACGCACTTGCCGAACTTCACTGCGGTGACGCTCGCGCCGTTTCCTATGTGGCAGGTTATGATGCGCTGCGTGCTGATATCGCGTCCAAGGAACTCGCATACACGCTGTGACACGTAGCGATGGCTCGTTCCGTGGAATCCGTAACGGCGCACATGATACTTCTCATAAAGCTCGTACGGCACGGCGTAAAGGTACGCGTAATCGGGCATGGTGCTGTGGAAGGCGTTGTCAAACACACATACCTGCGGAACGTCGGGCATCAGTTTGTCCACCGCACGAATGCCTTTGAGGTGTCCGGCGTTGTGCACCGGAGCAAGGTCACAGAGGCTTTCGATGCCCCGTTCCACGCTTTCGTCCACGATGACACTCTTCTCAAACAAGTCGCCGCCCTGCACAATGCGGTGTCCTACGGCGTCTATCTCGTCGAGACTCTTTATCGCTCCTATCTCCGGATCGGTGAGCAGGCTGAACACGAAGTTCACTCCCTCCTTATGGTCGGGCATGTCGTGCATTATCTTTTTCTTCTCTCCATCGGGCATCGTCACCTTTACGAACGCCTCATCGAGCCCTATCCGCTCCGCTCCTCCGGCAGCCATGACCGAGTGGTCGTCCATGTTGTAGAGCTTGTATTTGATGGACGAGCTGCCGCAATTAAGTACTAATATCTTCATTTCTGCTTTTGTTGTAGTTTGAAAAATAAACCATGCCGCCCCGGGAAAGCGCATTCCGCACAATGGAAGAGTGCTTTTTCCCGACGCGGCATGCTGATGTCTATTTGGCGTCTTGCGCCTGACAAGCCGTGATTGCCACCATATAATATATGTCATCGATGGAACATCCGCGGCTGAGGTCGTTCACCGGACGTGCGATACCCTGAAGAACAGGACCTATCGCCACCGCGTTTCCAAGACGCTGGACAAGCTTATACGATATGTTTCCCACCTCGAGGTTGGGCACAATGAGCACGTTGGCATGTCCGGCGATGGTGCTTCCCGGTGCCTTTTTCTCTCCCACGCTCGGCACGAGAGCCGCATCCGCCTGCAGCTCTCCGTCAAGATGAAGCTCAGGATCGAGCTCGTGGGCAAGCCGTGTAGCCTCCACCACCTTGTCAACATTCTCATGCTTGGCGCTCCCTTTGGTCGAGAAGCTCAGCATAGCGACCCTCGGGTCGGTTATTCCGGCTATGGTCCGTGCGGTCTGAGCCGTACATACGGCTATCTGAGCGAGCTGTTCGGCAGTCGGAACAGGCGTTACAGCCACGTCGCCCATTACGAATATGCCGTCCTCTCCATAGCGGTGCTCGTGCGTGATTACAAGCATCGCGCCGCTGACACATGTCACTCCGGGCGCGCACTTGATGATCTGCAGAGCCGGACGCAGCGTCTCACCCGTCGTGCTGAGTGCTCCGCTCACCTGTCCGTCAGCCTCCTCAAGCTTTATTATCATACATCCCAGGTAAAGAGGATTTCTCACCAGACGGCGGGCTTCCTCTATTGTCATGCCCTTGCTCTTACGTATCTCGGCAAGCTTTCCGGCATACATTTCGCTCTTGGGATTGTTCTCGGGGTCGATGATGGTGGCTTTCTGAATGTTGGAAAGTCCCCACTGCTGTGCAAGACGGCTTATTTCACCGGGGTTTCCTATGAGAATAATGTCGGCTATGTCGTCAGCCAGAACTCGGTCGGCGGCTTTAAGGGTACGCTCCTCAGTAGCTTCGGGGAGCACGATGCGCTGTTTGTTGCTCTTGGCATGCGCTACTATTTTCTGTAATAAATCCATGGTTATTCAGATAATATGTATTTTGTAATTTCTATTTTGCAAAATTAAGAAAAATAATCGGAACAGAACGATGTTTTGGCTCTGTTTTTTTCGCACTTTCAATGATGTGACACACAAATGGCGGAACACGGACGGCGGAGCGGTGAAAAGGCTGTCCGCAACGCTAAGAATCAGACTGTTACATCATCACACGCAGTGAGCCGCGCCCCAGTTCCGCCACCATCCGAGCACCGCCGACGACCGTCCGCAAGGCGACAATGACGGCATGCCGCCACGCCATTGACCGCATTGGCGGCATACACACGGCACAATACAGCGTATGCGATACCGGCATACACGACGTGAAACGTCACGCCAAGCCGCAATGACCCATATACACCTTATTAATATATACACATCTGACGAAGCTCCGCAAACTACCAATGAAGCGACACATACGGAACACAAAATCCGTGTATTCCGCAACAAAACCCCACCGAGTCTTCAACGCTTTTACGTTTTGTTTATAACGTATGTCATATCAGCCTTAAATAACATGTAAAAAAGAACTTTCTTTCGGATTATTTGTATATTTTTGCCGTCCGCCGATAGAGAAACGGCTGTATGCAATCAGGTGTCTTTCAACACGAAACGGCGCAGCCGGTTTCCTCAGGCGCACAATTCAGGAACACTTAAAGACTATTGTATATACATTGTATTTAGGATTACAGATTATCAAACACGTCAGAGAATTATGAAACAAAACAGAAAAAGAGACTACATCTGTCCGCAATGCGCAGTCATACGGGTGGAGGGCGGCTCGCTGCTGGCAGGAAGTGTCAGGTTCGACGGCACTACAGAGAGCGGAGCCGACAACAGTCCCAAGGAGACAGAATGGGACAACCAGACCATAGGAGGAGACGGATACGGAATCGGAGACGACAATTGGGACAACTTCTGACATCGGTATGCAGGAAGTGATGAGACCTGATGGAAGAACAGCACCAATCAAACTAAGGACAAACATTAATTTAAGAAAGCAGACAAAATTATGAGAAAAGCAATCAGAAACATGATAGGAAGGATTCGTTTTCAGCGTGCCGCGACCGTATTACCGGCACTGCTGTTTGTCATGGCGGGCATGTCGTCGTGCTCGGAAAACGAAGATGTAAACGACGTTCCTGTGCCTTCGGCTAAAGGCACGGGCGTGGAGTTCGCTCTTGGAATGGCAGGATGGAACGAGAGCGGAGCAGCACCGAGGCGCGCTCATGCCACAGCGGCGCAGGCAAAAGGACCGTCCGACACGGAGACAAGGACAGCCGAGCTGGCTCCCGGAATATCGGCAAGCGTATGCATGACGCAGGAATACGCCACCGGCAAGGCGAGCGGACCAAGAAGAGCGGCTGCCACGAAGACACTAACAGCAGGTACATACACCATCATAGCCTATCAGGGAACGGCTGAACAGCACACTGAGAAGGCGAGATTGACGGCAGACTGGGACGGCACGGCGTTCACCTTGCACGGCTCAGGAGGCAAGAAGGCATACATGGAACTCGAACCGGGAGATTACACCTTCGTATGCTTCAACGACCGGCTTGAGGAGAAGGACGGTGCGCTCGTCATAGCCAAGGACGGCACAACGCCCACATCCGACGACTACGCACAGGCTCTCGCCGGAACAGCCGCAGCCACAGTGAGCGACAAGAGCACGAAGGTGAGCCTCGTGCTGAGCCATCCGTTCGCAAGGGTGACGTTCAGGATAGTGGGCAACGGACTCGATGTCACAGCCAAGGACTATGACTACAGCGACGTGCAGAACCCCAAAGAGATAAGCTATACCACCAAGATAGGCACCAACGCATACCTGTCGTCAGCCACGGAGACGCTCGACCTGCAGAGGCTCAACCCTGTGAGTCTCTTGCCCGAAAAAGCCGATGCCTCCGCCCATACCGCCGACGGCGCAAGCGGCAAACGCCCCTCTCCTTCGGAGCGATAGCCACAGGAGCCACCACAGACGCACCCGCAGCGTGGCTGAAGCAATTCCAATACGCGCAGAGCAACACCCTCTACTTCCCCGCCGGGACAAGTCTGAGAAACTATGACGTGACAGAGGACGGAGGCACGGCTACCATGATATACGGCAAGACGGTGAGTCTGTCAGATCTCTTCAGCACCGCCATGCCCGACGGGACGCTTCAGGCAAACACCTCATACACCGTACTCATATACGCTGTCTTACAACTTCAGATACCTCTTCAACGACGGCACCGTGGGCACACTCGCCGACAACTGGCGCACGAAAACGCCCATCGCCATTGTCACGAGCATGAAGGAGAAGGCGGCGATGGCGTTGAGAGACGCAGGAAACGCCACGTGGACGACCCGTGCAAAAGGAAAAATAAACAACAGCACATTCGGATATAACACCACGCCAATGTTCACCGACCCATACGGTTATGAGTATTCGTGGAATCCGGCATACTCATACGACGGTGTGACGGTGAAGGCGACAAGCGACGAGTTCCCCGCCTTCAAACTGGCGGCGCAATACAATCCCGGTGCGGAACTTACCGCAGAATGGCTCAAGAATCCGTCGGACAATGTGTATGAAAGGGCTGGCAAGTGGTACATACCGTCATTTGGAGAGATTCGCACGGCATATCAGAGCATAATGCACGGCAACTTCGCGCGCAAGAGCGGAAGCAAAATAGAGATAAGAGAGTTCACCCGAAGCGACTGGGATTACTACCTCTTCAGAGGCAATCTGCTCAACATCGGTTTCAGCCAGGCAGGCGGAAAGGCACCGGGCGGAACATACTGGAACAGTACGGAAGGCTGGTATTACGATACATCATATTTCGGTGCGATGTCGTTCGACCCTGGAACGCTCACATGCAGCACCCACGCCAGCGTGGCAGGCGGCAATCTGCAATACAAAAGCGTGCGTCCGTTCATCCACTTCAAATGACGTGAGACACACTCATATCTGCCGCTCCGGATCATATACGTCATCCGAACATCCTGCCGTATGCGTATGAGAGAGAGCGGCAAACGCGATAAACGCCACGAGGCGACGCCCGTAGGACACGATGTCCCGACAGGCGTCGCCTCGTCATATATATCCCGTCGGTGTCCTATCCGCTCATCTCGCGCGTGAGCAGGCTCTCGAGTTCCTCCGCCGACAGGCGCAGGCGGAAGTCGCCCTTTATAGCCACCGATATGCGCCCCGTCTCCTCCGACACCACCACGGCTATGGCGTCGCTGCTCTGCGATATGCCCAGCGCGGCGCGGTGGCGCAGACCCAGGTCCTTGGGAATGTCGTGGCTGTGCGACACAGGCAGTATGCATCCGGCGGCGCGGATGCGTTTTTTAGCTATGATCATGGCTCCGTCGTGCAGCGGCGAGTTCTTGAAGAAGATGTTCTCTATGAGTCTCTGGTTGATGTTGGCGTCTATCAGGTCGCCCGTCTCCACGATGTCGTCGAGCCTCACCGTGCGCTCTATGACTATGAGCGCGCCCACCTTACCCCTCGCCATGTCGATGCACGCCATCACTATGGGCATGATGGTCTGCTTGTCAGCCCCAGTCTCCTTCGAGCCGTTGCCCGAGAAGAAGAACCGCGTCACCATCTGGAAGCGGCGGTGTGTGCCGAGCGTATAGAGAAACTTGCGTATCTCTTCCTGGAAAAGCACGATGAGTCCTATCACACCGACGCTCACCAGCTTGTCCATAATCGACCCGAGGAGACGCATCTCTATAATCTGGCTCACGAAAAGCCATACTATCACGAAGACGATGATGCCTATGAAGACATTGAGCGAACGGCTCTCCTTCATGAGGCGGTAAACATAATAGAGCATCATCGCCACAAGGACGATGTCCACCACATCCTTTATTCCGAAATCTATCATTGCTGTCGGTTTTTTCAGTTATACTTCATTACATGTCCGCACTGCCTGTCAGCGGTCAGAGGAGCCGTCCGCACGCATGGCTCCCACTATCCTCACAGCCTCCACACACTCCCTCACATCGTGCACGCGCAGTATGGACGCGCCCTTGAGCAGGGCGATGGTGTTGAGCGCGGTGGTGCCGTTGAGCGCGCCGGAGGCATCCGTATGGAGCAGTCGCGATATCATGCTTTTGCGCGATATGCCCACGAGCAGCGGCAGCTCAAGCTCGTGCAGGCACTCCAAAGAGTCCATTATGCTGTAGTTCTGCTCAAGCGTCTTGCCGAAGCCGAAGCCCGGGTCGAGTATCACATCCTTCACGCCAAGGTCGCGCAACTGCTGCACCTCCTCCGCGAAAGCCTTTATCATGCTGTACAGGTCGGGCTTTACAGACATCAGTATGTAAGCCACGCCGAGGCGCGCCACAGTCTCAAACATGCTTTCCTCCTCATGTATCGGCGTGTTGACAATGCCCGTTATGCCACCCTCCGACACGTCGTTTATGATGTCGGCTCCGAACTCCTCCACGCACATCCGCGCCACCGAGGGACGGTAGGTGTCGACAGACAGTACGGCGTCGGGCTGTTCGCGGCGCACTATGGCGAGCGCGCGTCGCAGCCGTTCGGTCTCCTCCCGGCAGCTCACCTCAGCCGCTCCCGGGCGTGTGGAGAACGCGCCCACGTCTATTATCTCTCCGCCCTGCTCCACTATCTCGTTAGCCCTGTCGGCTATCTCCGCCTCCGTCTGCCGCCGGCTTCCCTCAAAGAACGAGTCGGGTGTGGCGTTGAGGATGCCCATCACCTTCGGTTCGGACAAGTCGAGGAGTCTTCCTCCCGCGTTTATTGTGTATGTAAAAGCTTTCATAACTTCTGTTTTTTCTGATATATGATGCCTGTCTTATGCAATGATAATGCAAGCGAGGGCATATAAGAGCTTGCTCTTATTTGCCCGAGTGCAGCCTGTCATATGCAAAGATAATATAAAATACTTTATCCTACTCCTCCCCTAATGTTATTTTCCCATAAAACTCCCGACTCACTCTTTATGCCAGCCATTAATGCGACAAAAACCTTCCGCAGACCCGGCACCACTACCCCTCTTATGCGAAAAACATACTATTATTCACGCACTTACATCATGTCCCAACTCGGCGAGAGTGCCGTCGGAATGAAGAGAAGCGTCTGAGGCTGCAAATACGCGAATTTTCAATGTTTTTCATAATACTCTGATACACAACCATATACACAAATCCGACAGTCCGAACGGTTTTTCTGACGATGCGGAAGAGCCTTTTCCGCGCTGCCGGAAAGCCTCTTTCATGGCGCAAGACATGCTTTTCCACAGTCCGGAACAGCCTCTTCAGGCATGCTGGAGAGCCTTTTTTGCACATTGGGAATGTTAGAACCGGATGATTATACATATTTTTCCGACTTTTATTCACGTTTCAGCCGCCGCGTCACTCTGTTTCAATAATTCCGGCTGTCAAAATATTTTACTTTCCTATATGCATGCTTGCATAAAGCAAACTGCGCCCGGCAATATGAGAGCAAGCTCCCATTGCGCCCACCGGAATCGTTATTTTTCACCCCGAATAACCCCGTGATGCGGAGCGCGTACATCCCCCTGCGGATGGCGGAAAGCAGCAACGGCATTACAATTTTAATAATATTCGGCTTTGGATATATATTTTTTGAATTATTTTATTTATTTTTGCACAGCGTTATTACGCACACACCAGTTTATAGGAAATTTGGAATAGCGATACCAATAATTCTCTA
>OJRH01000870.1_pt1 | contig 12151 bp, 19 predicted proteins | sample 1599131 | NCBI WGS metagenome assembly OJRH01 (sample SAMN03922527, study PRJEB24848) | human gut metagenome | isolation source: stool sample | host: Homo sapiens | place: Germany | collected 2010-05
CAGCACAGCAGGTTCCAGCGGCTATTGCAGCACAGCAGGTTCCAGCGGCGATTACAGCACGGCGGGTTCCAGCGGCTATTACAGCACAGCAGGTTCCAGCGGCTATTGCAGCACAGCAGGTTCCAGCGGCAATTGCAGCACAGCAGGGTCCAGCGGCGATTACAGCACGGCGGGTTCCAGCGGCGATTCCAGCACAGCAGGTTCCAGCGGCGATTCCAGCACGGCGGCAGCCACTGGGGCTTATTGCAGCGCAAAAGCAGACGGAAAAGATAGCATTGCCGTTGTAAACGGCGCTTGCGGTAAGGCGTGCGGCGCACTGGGCTGCTATCTGGTGCTGACAGAGTACGATGATGACGGCCACATGATCTGTGCCAAAATGGCCCGCGTGGATGGTTCTGCCATCAGAGAAAACGTTTACTATACCCTCAAAAATGGCGAGTTTGTGGAGTGGAAGCCGTGAAGAAGCACTACAACAAGCGCTGGCTTGAACAGCGCTGGGATGCAAGGCAGCCGGAACGGTTGGAGCATATCCGGCTGAAACGGCATCTGAGAAAAAAGGAGGGGTGCGGCAGTGAAGCCGAGCATGGGAATTGCAGAGTGCTGCCAGATCATGCGCGACAACAACATTTCAGTGAGCGAGCCGATCTTTACCGGTATGATTCAGGCCGGTAGCTTCCCGGCATGGGCGGTGCCGTCTATTGACACCAAGAGCGCCGCTCCGCTGATCTCCCGTGCCGGATTTATGGCGTGGGTGAAGGATTTTTACAAGCTCGAAAAGGTTTATACAAAGGAGGACCCGAAAGAATGAAACTCAAATCTACTACTTACTACTGGTTGGCTGTCGTTTTTGGCGGCGTTGGAATGGGCGCAGCTATGGGCGCAGAGGGTACCGCGCAGACCACCGGATACATCTCCGGCACGCTGTTTGCAGTGTCGCTGGTGCTGATTTTGGCCGCTGTTCTGCTGGCTCGTCTGGGCTTTGCCGCAGAGGACAGGGAGAGAGCCGCAAAGCGGCGCAAGTACGGCAGGATCAACCGCACCCACGCCCGCAACCCGGAATACCAGGAGAATCAGGAGCGTGGGGCATGATGACGGCCAAAGAGTACGTTGAGGGCAAGGTCAAATCCTACACGCGGCTTGCCGAACGCTGCAGGCGAGAAGCCGAAGCCTCAGATGACACTGTTGTTCGGGCCGAATACTCCGCACGGGCAAACGTCTGGGATATGTGCGCCGAAGAAATGGACAACGTGCGAGAGATCCTGGAAGAGGAGTCGGGGGAGATCACGTATGCCTGACACTGTCCACCATGTCATGTGGTACACCGTGTATGACGCAAAAAAAGAAGAGCCTGCCCGTGTGCCAACACGGACAAGCTCAAAGAGTGATGAGTCTCGCCGCCCATCACCACAAAAATAACATAAAACAGGAGGTTTTACAAGTGGCACTTTTGAGAATTTACGATGTGGAGCAAGAGCCTCCAGCGCTTGTTTCGCAGCAGCAATTTCCGGTTACTTCGGATGCAATTGTGATTGCCGATGAACTGGCAAAGAGAAAGCCCGAACGGCTGTACAGGGTGTTTGACACCGATATGAACGTTGTGTATGCGAGGTGAATATTTATGCAAGAAGAATTGACCGTCCGGGTGGAGCACCCGGAACTGCCCGCTATCCGGTGGAATGAAGCTGAGGTGCAGCAGAACCTGACCGAGATGCTGGCCGCCTACACCGGCCGCGTCTACACCCCGGAGACCATCAAGGATGCCAAGGCCGACCGCGCCGCAGTGAACAAGCTGGACAAGCAGCTCAGCGATGCCGCCCGCAGCGCAAAGGCCTTTTACATGAAGCCGTTGGAAGAGTTCTTGCAGAGCGCCAAGCAGATGCAGGGCCAGTGTAAGGCCGTCTCCGGTGCCATTGACCAGCAGGTCAAGGCGGTGGAAGAAGCCGAACGGCAGGACAAGGCCGACGCCCTGCAGACTGTCTATGCGGACTGCATCGGCGAGCTGCGGGAGATGATCCCATTTGACCGCCTGCTTGTGCCCCAGTGGCTCAACAAGACCTATGATTTGGCAAAGGCCAGCCGGGAGCTGCGCAAGAGCGTGGAGACCCGGCGGGAGGAGCTGCGGCTCATCCGGGAGAACTGCGGCGAGGACACCGAAGCCTGCACCACCGAGTATCTGCGTGAACTGAATCTGAACGCCGCCCTCGTGGAGCACAGCCGCCGCCAGAATGCCCGGGACGCCCAGCGCCGCGCAGAAGCCGAGAGAATGGCCGCAGAGCGGGCGCAGGCCACCGCTCCGGTCGTTATCCCTCCGACCGATGAAGAACGCCAGATCGCCGCAGAAGCAGTTCAAACGGCGCAGGCCAATGCAGCCATCACGCCGGATGGCAGGTTGGATTTCAGCATGCTTCAGAAATTTGCAGAGCCTGAACAGCAGGAGGCTCCGGTCCGCAAGAAATACAGCTTCTGGGTGGAGTTCACCCCGGAGGACATCGCATGGTTCAAGCAGGGGGCCGCAGAGCGCGGCTTCCGGTATGGTTCTGTTAAGTAACGCAGGAGGTAATTTATATGGCATTCACTCGCAACGGCGCATCTGCGCCCACCACGTCCGCACCCGCTTCCGCCCCGGTCCAGGGCACCACAGCCCGCATGGCTGCTATGCAACAGCGCGCCGCCCAGAGCACGGCCCTGCAGGCCGCTTCCCCGTCCGTGCCGGTGGAGATCACCGCCGCAGACGGCCAGCATTTCACGGTCAGCTTTTCCGACGTGCGCAACTTCATCTGCGCCAAGGCCACCGACGCCGAGTGCAAGATCTTTCTTGAGACCTGCAAACAGTACCGGCTGAACCCCTTCACAAAAGAGGCCTATCTGATCCACTACGACAACAACAGCGAGGACACCCCCAGCACCATCGTCCTGGGCAAGAACTGTTACATGCAGATGGCCGAACGGCACCCGGCCTTTGACGGCTTTGAGGCCGGCATCATCGTGCTGGACACGGAAGCCGGGCAGCTGGACCACCGGGAGGGTTCCATCGTCTATGAGGGCGAGGAGCTTCTGGGCGGCTGGGCCAAGGTATACCGGAAAGACCGCACCCGCCCCAGCTACGAGGAGGTGAAGCTGGCCGAGTACGACACCGGCAAATCCCTCTGGAATGGCAAGAAGGCCACCATGATCCGTAAGGTGGCCCTGGTGCACGCTTTGCGTGAGGCATTCCCGTCCACCTTCGGCGCTCTGTACGATGAGAGCGAGGTGCATGTGGACGCCGAAAGCACCGCCCGCGAGGTTCCGCCCGAAGAGCTGCCGGTGCTGGATCCTTACGCAGGATCCAACCGCCACCGCAAGACGGCAGGCACCCCGATCCCTGCCCCGGATGCACCCTCTGCAGAGGAAAACGCCGATGACCCGTTTGGCGGTGATGATGCATGATCGTCCAGACCAAGAACGGCATCATGCTGCACGGTGAGATTGCCAAAGACCCGGTACTCCGGGACATCGGGCAGAAGCGGGTGCTGAAGTTCGACCTGAAGGCCAGCCGCACACAGGATGAATCCGGCAAATGGCAGAGCTTCTTTGTGGGCGTGAACCTCTGGCACGGCATCGACCAGTGGGACGGGATGCTGCAGAAAGGCGATCAGGTCACGGTTTTTGCCAAGAAGTTGAAAGAGCGGGAGTATAACGGCAAGACCTACTACGACGTGGACGCGGATGATGTTCAGCCCGGTGGGCTGGTGACATTCCGCTGGCTGCAGCAGATGATCGACCTGATGGCACAGCCCGGTCCTCCGCCGGAACCTGCAGAACCGGCAGCAAACCCGGCAGATCTGCAGGGTGCGCAGATGTACCCCGATGAAACGCTTGCGGATTACGCACCGCACAGCACTGCCGCGCCAGAACCGGCTCCATCTACCGAGTATGACCCCATCAACGAAGACGCAGAAGATCTCCCCTTCTGATTTCGCAAGCTGTGCTATCCGGCTATACGGGCGGGCAAAGGAGGTGAGCAAGTGGCAAAAGAAGAAAAAAAGTCGTTTGTAGCGTATCTGGATTGGTTCGACGCGCTGGAAGAGTACACGGATGCCGAAGTAGGACAGCTAATGCGGGCTTTGGCAAAGTACGTCCGAACAGGCGAAAAACCAACATTTTCCGACCGTGGAATGCGCGGAAATTTCCGATTCATGTGCAATGGCGTGGATTCGGCTGCAGAAAAGTACGAGAACGTCAAGCAAAAGCGCCGGGAAGCCGGAAAAGCCCGTGCTGCTCAAATGCAAGCAAAATCAGCAAATGCTAGCACATGCTACCAAGTGCAAGCAAGTGGTAACTATAATGATACTGTTACTGGAACTGGAACTGTTACTGGAACTGTTACTGGAACTGGAACTGTTATATCCCCTAACGGGGATATATATAATAGCGCCGCCCCCGCCGCCGTTGACGTAGAACTTTCAAAAATCGTCCAGCATTATCAGCAGGCTGTTGGGGACTTCCCGCGCTCTGCACTGGACAAGCTGCAGAAGTGGCGGCAGGAGTACAGCACAGAGATGATCCTGCTGGCGATTGACAAGGCCACAGAAGCCGGAAAGCGCTCGTGGAACTACATCAACGGCATATTGTCCGGATGGAAACGGGACGGCCTGCGCACACCGGGGGATGTGGAAGCCAACGAGCAAAGCCGGCAAGCCAGACCGAGAGGCAAGCAGCCAACCGAGACCGTAGACGACCAGCTTGCACGGGTGCTGGCGAAGATGGACAGAGAAAGAGGGTTTGAGACATGACACGGGAAGACGTGGCAAAGCTGATCCGCATGAATTTTGTGCTGTACAAGCTGGGGTCTAAGCCACTGACCGATGAGGAGATGCAGACCACCATCGATGTGTGGGCGTACCAGTTTGGCGACTATGACGGCGATACTGTCAAGCGGGCTTTTCTGGCGGCGAACCGGGTATGCGTTTATCCGGTCACGGTAGCCGACATCTTCAAGCAGCTTTCCCAGTGTCTTGACCCGTCCGCTGAATGGGAAGCTCTGGCTGTAGCGGCACGCAAGGCACAGACATTTTTGAGCTGGCGAAAGTTCCCGATGGTGATCGGCATTGACGAAAAGGGCGGGCTGCTGCGTAGTGACGGACAGAAAGAGCTGAAAGCCCTGTATGACCAACTCCCCCCGGCGGCAAAATCCTATGCCGGAAGCGTGGGAGGACTTGCAGAGCTGGCTGAAATGCCAGACCTTACATACCGCCGTGCCGAGTTTTTGAAGCAGGCGCAGGCAGATATCACCACCGCCCCGCGTGAAGCTGCAAGGCTGCGGGCGAGCGAGCCGACAAGAAAGGAGATTGAAAAATGAGCGATAAAAGATTGATTGACGCGAACGCTTTGCACAAGCGCATTGAAATGAACCTTCGTGCAAGCAATCCGTTCACTATTGAAGAATGCTGCTATAAGGATGCCCTGAACAGCGTGGACGAGGCTCCAACCATCGACCCGGAAACACTGCGGCCGACATGGCGCAACCCTGAAACGGACCCGCCGAAAGTCGAAGAAGATGTGCTGATTCTGTTTGAAACCGCCTGCGGTGGATATGGGATTACGACGGCTAACTACGAAGATGGCACAGTCTTGTCCCAAAAGAGCGCTTTCTACTGGGAAGAAATTTTCGAGTGGGGAACCTACGATAAAGAAAGCGATGATTACTTTATTCCTAAAGGCTGGTGGGAATATCGTTATTTCAACCAGGATGACATTTACAATAACCGTGTAGATGCTCACGTGGTTGGCTGGATGCCGCTGCCGCCGAAGGAGATTACAAAATGAACGAATTTATCGACCGCGAAAAAGCCATCGCAAACATCAAAGCGGCATATTGCTGTGGCTGCGAAAATTACAACGGCGTAAGATGCCGCGCGTGTCAGATTATGGATGCGATGGATGTGCTGGAAGACGAACCGGCAGTGCCTGTGATTGATGCGAAATCCATGGAAAAGTACCTGACCGACTGGAAAGACGGGCTGGCCGGGAGCGAAAATTGTGGGGACTTGTACGCAATCAGGGCAAAGCAAACGGTTCAGGTGCTGAATACCATACTGAACCACATTGGTTACATGCTCAATGGTGACAGCGGGGTGCAGACCGATGGTAAGACTTGAACCCTGTAAAGACTGCCCCGACCGGCACCCGATCTGTCACGACAGCTGCCCGAAGTACGCAGAGTACAAGCGTCAGCTGAAGGAGCAACGTGCATACACGAAAACCAGGAATGCGCTGGAGTGCATCAGCAAGAACGCATTCAATCAGGAATTTTGGATGGGAGGAAGAAAACGGTGAAAGTGCTGATCGCCTGCGAGGAATCGCAGGAAGTATGCAAGGCGTTTCGGGCCCGTGGGCATGAAGCCTACTCGTGCGACCTGATCGAGCCGTCCGGCGGGCATCCTGAATGGCATATTCTCGGTGACTGCCTAAAGGCTATTGAGGGGGGCAGGTCGTGACCATGGACGGAATCGCGCATGATGTGCCCAGCTGGGATATGATTATCGCATTTGTCCCCTGCACAAAGACGAGCAACGCAGGAGCAAGACACCTGTACAAGGGAGGAAAGCTCAATCTTTCCCGGTATTATGAGGGATTGTGCGGAAAGGCGCTTTTTCTTGCCGTGTGGGCAGCTGATTGCGAAAAAGTTGTGATTGAGAATCCTACCCCCAGCAAGATTTTTGATTATCCAAAGCCTACGCAGGCAATACAGCCCTACGAGTACGGACATCCATACAGCAAGAAAACGCTACTGTGGGAGCGCGGCGTACCGCCGCTGCACCCGACAAACATCGTAGAACCTACCGCGACATGGTGCCCGTCTGGGTCTTACTCGCACAAGCATGGTGAGCAGCACAAGGGAATGTTTACAACTGACCGGGCAAAAAACCGGGCAAAAACTTTTCCGGGCATTGCAAAAGCAATGTCAGAACAATGGGGGTGATTGTATGACACAGAAACAGTTTATCAAGCAGCTGATGAGCCGCGGCGTTTCGCATTCGGATGCCTGCGGGTTGGTGGCCTACATGAAAGAGCTTCGCCAGCTGATCGAAAAGCATGAGGACGTTGTGATGCTGGCGGATGCAAACACAATGCGGTTCGTCCCGGCAAAGGTTTACTCCTACGAGGAAACCTTCCAACGGATGCAGGAAGGGAGGGACATCTTTTGCTGAAAACCATGAAGATTGTACTTTACGGCGACCCCCGCACAAAGAAAAACTCCGCCCGCATCCTCAAGGCCCACGCAAACCGCCGCATTGTGGCCCCCAGCGAGGCATTCATGCAGTATCAGGAAAAGTGTCTGTGGCAGATCAAGCGGCCTTACAACCCCATCACAGCCCGCGTGAACGTGAGGTGCGTATACTACATGAAGACCGCCCGCCGGGTCGATCTGGCAAACCTCATTGAGGCGACCACTGACATTCTGGTAAAAGCCCGCGTGCTGGAGGACGACAACAGCAAAATTGTTGCCGCCCACGATGGCAGCCGGGTGGAGCTTGACCGGGAGAATCCCCGGGTGGAAATCGAGATTGAAGAAATGGAGGAGTAAAATGCTTGATATGCTATTTGAAGTTGCAAGCACGCTGTTCATGGCAACACTTGCAGGATTTTTCATCTGGTTTGTTCTTAGCGATGGCAACCCAATTGAATATTTCAAGCGGTGGCTCAACCGCAACAAACCTTGCCTTTGCGACCGGTGCGTTTTCTTAAATCAAAAATTTGGGGCGTCAGAATCCGGATATCACTATATCTGCCGGAGAAGTGACAAAGACGAAGGATACATAAATCCGCCCGAATATTGCAACGATTTTGAAGAAAGGAGCAACAATGACCCACACATGGACACCTGACACTGACACGCAGAAGCCGGATGGAACCGATTACCTCACCGTTAAGGCGTGGCTGAACCGCTACCGCGAAGCAGAGAAAAGATACTATTTGCTGTCTGACCGTCTGGCCGAAGCACAGGAGGCCACCCGGCACATCACCCAGAGCCTCAGTGCGGTCCCCGGCGGCAGCAAAGATGGCCAGAGCCTTGCCCGGGCGGTGGAACGCGAGGAGGAAGCGGAGCGCCGCGCTTATGAGCAAAGAGCGGTCTGCGACAGGCTGTTCCTCGAGATTAGAAACGCGCTTGCCCAGATCCAGAACGAGAAAGCATACACGGTGCTGTACAAGTACTATCTCGATTGCCTCACGTGGGACAGGATCGCAAAAGATATGAATTATTCTCTGCGCATGGTCTATGTCTTGCGGCGCAAAGCAATGGAGGAGCTGAGCCTTTAAAAACATTGCACTGTCATTACATTGCGGTTTCACTATCGCATGGTGTAAAATTGTATCATCGGAAAAGCCAAAAGGCAAACCGATGCACGCAGCCTCCGAAACGTGTCCCTTCTTAGCATTTTCCTCCTTTTCTGTTTGCAGGTATCGGGCTTTGCTATCTCTTCACGTTTCGCGGGCTACTTCTATGCGATACACTGAAACAAAGGCAGCCTGCCGCTCATGAGAGACAGGAGGCGGTTCGATTCCGCCGTATCGCACCGTATGGCGCATGGACTAGACAACCCGCAAGGCCGCACGTGCAACCTCCCGTGCCGAGAAAAGGCCTTAGAATCCTTGCCAAGGTGTAGCTTTCCTGACAGGATGTGCGCCAACCAACAGCCCCGGCGTCGAACCGGAGCTGTTTTTATATGGCCGCCTGAGCGCAGTATGGAGCGCGGCGCGTGTGTGTAGACACGGCTGGTTCGATCCCAAGGGCGGCTTTTATACTCCGGTAGCTCAAGTGGTAGAGCAGCGGTCTCCAAAACCGCATGTTGCAGGTTCGAGCCCTGCCGGGAGTGCTTGCGTGCCCTATGAGGAGGCGGCGCAATAGCGGGGCATCCGGCCGCGAAAGTTCCGGATGCAGCAGCGCCCACCGTTTGACGCATGTCCAACGAACTGAATGCACGGGTGCTGCTTATATGCCGTCATAGCTCAATTGGCAGAGCGCCGTCCATTTAAGGCGGGACAACGTTGGTGACACCACGGGAACATCACTGCGCAGCCAACCACTGCGCACATCCATTTTGTGGGTGCTGGTTCAAATCCAGCTGGCGGCACATTCGATATTCTGACCGTTCGGATTTCCGGGCGGTTTTTCTTTTGCGCAAGTTTAGAGAGGTGGTGGCGGTGGGGGCAAAACTGACAGACCGACAGAAAAAGAAAATCATTGCGGACTATGTACAGCTCCACAATTACCGCAAAACTGCCAAGCTGAACAACGTCGCCGAAAGCACTGTGCGCAAGGTTGTGAGAGAAAATCCGGTATGTGCAGATTTGTGCGCCTTAAAAAAAGAGCAGAACACCCGGGATATGCTTTCATATCTGGACAGCAAGCGCGGGGAAGCACAGGATCTTCTCGGGTTGTACCTTCAGGCGATGGCCGACCCGGACAAAATTGCAGAAGCGACGCTGCCGCAGCTGTCCACGGCGTTCGGCACCATCGTGGACAAGTTTGCCATGCTGGGAGACCAGAGCGGCATAGAAGCCCCGGACGATGGCCTGCTTGAGGCCTTGAGCACCGCGGCAGACATCAGCCCTCCGGATGACGTGGAGATGCTGCCAGAGGAAGAAGACGACCATGCGGAAAAGTAACGGTTTTCGCTGGAAAGCCCTCAGCCAGCGACAAAAGCAGGTCCTGAGCTGGTGGACACCGCAGAGCGCATACAGCGGCTACAACGGCATCATCGCCGATGGCGCTATCCGCTCGGGCAAGACCTTTGCCATGAGCTTTTCTTTCGTCCAGTGGGCTATGACCTGCTTCAGCAGCCAGCAGTTTGCCATGTGTGGCAAGACCATCGCCAGCTTCCGGCGCAACGTGCTGGGCACGCTCAAGCAGCAACTTGCAGCCCGTGGCTACAACGTCAAAGAACACCGGGCAGAAAACTGTATGACCGTCAGCAAGGGCGGAAAAGCCAACGCATTTTACTTTTTTGGCGGCAAGGATGAGAGCAGTCAAGACCTGATCCAGGGCATTACCCTTGCCGGGGCATTCTTTGACGAGGTGGCCCTGATGCCGCAGAGCTTCGTCAATCAGGCCACAGCCCGTTGCTCTGTCACCGGGTCAAAGTTCTGGTTCAACTGCAACCCGGGCAGCCCGCAGCATTGGTTTTATCTCGAGTGGGTGCGCAAGTGCCGTTCCCGCAAGATGATGTATCTCCATTTCACGATGGACGACAACCTTTCGCTTTCCGAGGACATCAAGGCCAGATACCGCAGCCAGTACAGCGGCGTTTTCTATCAGCGCTACATTCTGGGCCTGTGGACGGTGGCTGAGGGTCTTGTATATGACATGTTCGACCGCAAGAAGCACGTCATTGACGTGCTTCCGGAGCTTTCGACAAAGAGCACCTATGTGGCGTGCGACTTCGGCACCCAGAACGCAACGGTCTTTTTGCTGCTCCAGAAGCAAGCAGATGCAGACTGCTGGATCGTCACCCGGGAGTACTACTACAGCGGCCGCGAACAGAAGCGGCAAAAGACCGTGGGAGAGTACGTCACAGACCTCAAGGCGTGGCTGAAGGGTCTCAAGCCGGAAAGGATCATCGTTGACCCCTCTGCCCTGCCCCTGATTACAGAACTGCGCAAGAACGGCTTTACCCAGACCCCCGCAAACAATGATGTCCTGAGCGGCATTCTGGACGTGCAGACCATGCTGCAGACCGGGCGGCTGAAGATCTACAAAGACTGCAAGCACACGCTGGAAGAGTTCGGCGTGTACGCTTGGGACCCAGACAAAGACGACACCGTGCTGAAGGTCAACGACCACTGCATGGACGCTATCCGCTATTTCGTGCGCACAAAGCGCCTTGTAAAACTGAGGAATTGATTTTGAGCACTGTATATACATTCCAGACCTTTCAGCAGGCGAAAGCCGCCGGGGAACAGCCTGATTTCATCCGGCGGTTCGTGCAGCAGCACTGCGCTTCCGGGCCTTACAAGATGGCTCTGGATGCCGACCTGTACGATGCCCAGAAAAACCCGGGAGCTGAACGCTTCGCTCAGACTTACGCTTTAATGCTGAAACGCCTGTCCAAAAACACCAAGCAGGACACCCCACACCCCGATATGGTCAAGAGCAATCTTTTCCGGCGGCTTAACAAGCAGCGGGCAACCTACTCCCTCGGCAACGGCGTGGTCTTTGCGGACGATGGCGTGGACAAGGGCAAGCTCGGGCAGAACTTTGATGAGCAGATCCAGAAGGCCGGATATTTCGCTCTGATCCACGGTGAGAGCTTCGGATTCTGGAACAGTGACCATCTGGTGGTTTTCAAGCTGACAGAGTTCGCGCCCCTGTACGATGAAAAGACAGGCCTTTTGCAAGCAGGTGTGCGCTTCTGGCGGCTGAATCCTGACACGGATATGCACTATATCCTGTACGAGCTGGACGGCTTCACTGAGTACACGGAAAGCAAAATCGGCAATGTGATGCAAGAGACAACGCCGAAGCAGGCATACAAGAGCGTGACCGTCACCACACCCGGCGGCGGGCTGGAAAGCATAGAGGGCGAAAACTACAGCGCTCTTCCCATTGTGCCGCTGTGGGGCTCCGACCTGCACCAGAGCACCCTTGTGGGTCTGAAAGCCTACATCGACAACACCGATTTGGTGATGTCCGGTTTCTGCAATGACCTGCAGGACTTTTCACAGATCTACTGGCTGTGTGAGAACTTCAACGGCATGACCGATGGTGAGCTGCAGGAATTTCTTGTCAAGCTGAATCTGTACCACATTGCAGGCGCAGACACCAGCGAGGGCGGAAAGGTCACCCCCTACACCACCGAGATCCCTGTGACGGCCCGGCAGGCTCTGCTGGAGTTGCTCCACACCCGGGTGTATGAGGACTTCGGCGGCCTGGACGTGCATTGCGTCAGCGCGGACAGCACCAACGACCATCTGGATGCAGCCTATGAGCCGCTGAACCAAAATGCGGACAACTTCGAGGCACAGATCAAGCCGTTCATTCGGCAGATTTGCGCACTGGCTGGATTTGAAAACGCTATGCCGACATTCAATCGCAGCAAGATTACCAACACCGCTGAACAGGTCAGCATGGTGATTTCCGAGGCCGCCATCATCGGGCAGGACATGGCCA
>OJRH01000878.1_pt1 | contig 12090 bp, 8 predicted proteins | sample 1599131 | NCBI WGS metagenome assembly OJRH01 (sample SAMN03922527, study PRJEB24848) | human gut metagenome | isolation source: stool sample | host: Homo sapiens | place: Germany | collected 2010-05
ATCCATGAACATGAAAAGATTAATCGACTCTATTCGACTCTAATCGACTCTAATCGACTCCGCTTTTTTATAATGCCATATATTTGCAGGATAATCGATTCACAAACGCTCTTTGAAATATTTACATATAGCCAACCGTTCCCACAAAAAAAGGCTACCGGAACCCGATAGCCTTTTAATGGATATTTCAATTTTCTTATTCAGACAATGCAAATGCCGGCTGACGGTGAATCCACTGTCCACGAGTAAAGTCGGGGAAGTCTACCAATGCGCCGCCACGGGCGATAGACATCTCGGACAAAGCGGAAATAGCGCTCCATGCAGCAGCATCGTAGCAGTCCATAGGAGCCGGTTTCTTGTTATGGATAGCGTTGATCAAGTCGAACATCATCACGTAGTCCATACCACCGTGTCCGGCCTGAGCAGCTTCGGCTTCATGTTTGGACCACAATGTATGGTCGAACTTCTTGAACCATTCTTCCGAATCATCCCAACGGTGAGGTTTGGATTGGTTTTCAACGTATACGTGATCGCCATCGTTCATCCATAAACCTTCGGTTCCCTGAATGCGGAATCCCAAAGAGTAAGGACGGGGGGAATTCGTATCATGCGTAACGATAACCGTCTGTCCGTTCGCACACTTGATCATGGAAGTCACGATGTCACCCAAGTTGAAGCGGACTTTTGCCAACGGATGATTTTCACCGCCATTGTCCACGATGAACTTATGCAAACCGCGAGACTGGGTTGCCATAGCAGACAAGGAGAGAAAACGGTTACCACGGTTGATGTCTAGGCAGTTTGCCACCGGTCCGATTCCATGCGTCGGATAGACATCGCCGTTACGGCGGACAGAATGGTTCGTACGCCACTGGGCTTCTGCAAACGCATCTTTACCCATGCGCAACTCACCGCCTTTCTGGTAAGTATAATGTTTACCATCATTGAATTTGACATCGCGCAAATCATGTTCGTAACCGCAAGTCGCATGCAGCAATTCACCGAACAGGCCTTTGCGGACCATGTTCAACGCAGCCATGCAGTCGCGACGATAGCAAACGTTTTCCATGATGTTCAGATGGCTTCCCGTAGCTTCCGATACGTTGACCAGATCCCAGCATTCTTCCAGCGTATTGGCGGCAGAGACTTCCACACCGACATAAGGGACACCGGCTTTCATGGCTGCAACCGACATCGGCACGTGCCATTCCCACGGGCTGGCGATGATGACACAATCGAATTCTTCGTTGTTCAACATCTTTTCAAATTCACGTTCGCTGCCTGTATATACCTTCGGAGCCGGAACATTGAACTTGGCGATATGATCCAGCGTACGCTGGATCGGACCAGCTTGGATATCGCAGATAGCCACGATCTTGTTTCCGGGGATAGACAACACGTTGTTAATATGTTCGTGACAACGAGAACCTGTACCGATAAAACCGAAGCGTAATTTGCCATCGTCTTTGCCGGCGGGTTTCTTTTTCTTCTCTGCACTAGTTTCTGTTGTAACCGTAGCAGCAGCATTGCTACTCAATGCAAGACCGGCCGTACCGATTCCGGCAGCGGTCATCTTTTTCAGGAATGAACGACGAGTGTTTTCCATTTTTCAATTTAGAATTTTATGTTAAGTGGGCAAATGTATAACATTCCATGCATATATCAAAGGAGATAGCCCATTATTTTGCAACCGTTCTCTTCTTATTCCGCCAAAAGCTGCCATCCCGTTTGCTACCGAACATATTCCGGCGCTTGGACTCTTCTTTTATCGCTTTTTTCTTCTCGGCTACCGCTTCCTTTACCTCGACCGTCTCGAACATATGGCCTCCTGCAACCGGCACTTCTTTACCGATCAGCTTCTGGATATCTTTCAGATACGGAACCTCTTCCACATCGCAAAAGGAAAAAGCGATCCCGCTACGGCCGGCACGACCGGTACGGCCGATACGGTGCACATAGGTTTCAGGTACATTCGGCAAATCATAGTTGATGACATGCGAAAGATGGTCGACATCGATACCGCGGGAGGCGATATCGGTCGCGATCAAGACACGGAGCGTATGATCCTTAAAACTGGATAAGGCACGCTGACGGGCACTCTGCCCTTTGTTTCCATGAATGGCTTCCGCACCGATCCCGGATTTGTTCAGGACACGGGCAACCTTGTCGGCTCCGTGCTTCGTACGAGTAAAAACCAAGACGGATTCCAGTGAGCGGTCTTCCAGCAGATTCTTCAACAGGTTGATCTTTTCCACTTTCTCAACAAAATAGACAGACTGGTCGATCGTATCGACGGTTGAAGAAACAGGAGTCACCTCCACTTTCTCAGGTTCATGAAGGATCGTTCCGGCCAGGCGTTCGATCTCCGGCGGCATCGTTGCAGAGAAGAACAGGGACTGGCGCTTTCGGGGCAGTAAAGGAAGGATGCGTTTGATGTCATGGATAAATCCCATATCCAGCATCCGGTCGGCTTCGTCCAAAACAAAATATTCCAATGTGTCCAGGCGGATAAAACCTTGGTTGATCAAATCCAGCAGACGCCCGGGAGTTGCGATCAATACGTCTACACCCCGTTCCAATGCATCTGTCTGCGGCTTCTGCCCCACGCCACCGAAAATAACGGTATGTTTTACGTGAGTATAACGCCCGTATGCCGTAAAACTTTCACCTATCTGGATCGCCAATTCGCGTGTCGGAGTCAGGATCAAGGCTTTGATGCCCGGTTTACGTCCCCTCGAAATCCGCTCTTCGATCTTTTGGATGATAGGGATGGAGAAAGCTGCCGTCTTACCTGTTCCGGTCTGTGCGCAACCTAATAAATCAGATCCGTCCAATACTACGGGAATGGCTTCGGCTTGTATGGGAGTGGGAGTTGTGTACTTTTCTTTTTTGAGAGCCTTTCGTATCGGCTCGATTAGTTCCAATTGTTCAAATGTCATATAATAAGTATGAGCCGTCACGGCTCGTTAAATAAATAATGGTGACAAAGATACACAAAAATCCGGCATCTCTGCAATAATTTGCTATATTTGCGTGCTTTTTAAAAATATTCAGTTCTTTTTGATTCTCATGAAAGAATTATTGTCACTACTCAAACGGTTCTTCGGATACACTTCATTCCGCCCCTTACAGGCCGAAATCATACAGCGCACCTTGCAGAAAGAAGATTCGCTGGTCCTGATGCCTACGGGTGGCGGCAAGTCGATCTGTTTCCAGCTTCCGGCGATCTATATGCCGGGAACCGCCATCGTAGTATCTCCCCTTATCGCTCTGATGAAAGACCAGGTCGAAGGGCTGATCGCCAATGGCATACCGGCTGCTACGCTCAACAGCATGATGCCGGAGGAAGAACGCCACCGGGTACGACAACTCTGCATACAGGGAAAGGTGAAACTGCTTTACATCTCCCCCGAAGGGATCATTAGCGAACTGCACTGGCTCCTGCCCCGCATCGACATTTCGCTGATCGCCATCGATGAAGCGCATTGTATCTCGCATTGGGGACATGATTTCCGCCCCGAATATACCCAGTTGTCCGTTCTGAAAGAGAATTTTCCGAAAGTACCGATCATCGCCCTGACAGCTACGGCAGACAAAATCACCCGGACGGACATCCTGAATCAATTGAAACTGCGTGATCCTAAAACATTCATCTCGTCTTTCGACCGCCCGAACCTGTCGCTCACTATCCGTCGCGGGCTGAGCAAAAAGGAAAAGATCGCAGCGATCGTCCATTTCATCAACCGGCATCACCGGCAGAGCGGTATCATCTACTGCATGAGCCGTAACAGTACGGAGTCTTTGGTCGAAGAACTGTCTGAGTACAGCATCCGGGCAGTCGCCTATCATGCCGGGCTAAGCTCCGACAAACGCGAGAAAGCACAGGACGATTTCATCAACGACCGTGTTAATGTAGTGTGTGCAACGATCGCATTCGGGATGGGGATAGACAAAAGCAATGTCCGCTGGGTCATTCATTATAATATGCCGGCAAGCATCGAGAACTACTACCAGGAAATAGGCCGTGCCGGACGGGACGGAATGAAAAGCGACACGCTTCTGTTCTATTCCGTGGGCGACATCCTGCTCCTTCGCCGTTTTGCAGAGGAAAGCGGACAGAAAGACGTCTGTTTACAGAAGTTGAACCGGATGCGCAGGTATTGCGAGGCAGACATCTGCCGGCGTCGTATCTTGCTGAGCTATTTCGGAGAAGAAACGGACAAGGACTGCGGGAACTGCGACGTCTGCAAGAACCCTCCCCAACGTTTCGACGGGAGCATCTTGGTACAGAAAGCCCTGAGCGGTATTTTTCGTACCGGGCAAACAGCCAATATGCACCTGCTAATCGATATACTCCGGGGAGCCGAAAAGGATGAACTGAAGGAAAAAGGATACGACAAGCTAAAAACCTATGGTGTTGGCAAAGACCTCAGCTACAAAGAGTGGAAAGAATACTTATATCAGATGCTTCAGCTCGGTTATATTGAAATCGACTATATGTCGGCCGGTCACCTGAAAGTGACTCCATTAGGACGTAAAGTCCTTTTCGGCGAGCAGCAGGCGCTCATGACCATTTACCAAAAGATCAAAGATTTTGCCCTGCCGACCAAGAAAGGCGGCTACAAATACCGTCCGATCCGTCCGATCGAATCCACTTCCGTGGATGAAACATTGCTCGACTCCCTGCAACAACTCCGTAAGCAGATTGCCGAACGCGAACATACCCCGGCTTATATCCTCTTTTCGGATGACGCCCTCGAAGATATGGTCCGTAAGAAACCGGTTACGCTCGACGAGTTCAGCGAAATACGAGGTGTCGGACAGCTCAAGCTGGACAAATACGGCAAGGTATTCGTCGCCCTGATCCGCTTTGTCCTTCGTTTGCCTAAAAAGGAATAAAAAAAGAAAAACAAACAATCGTTCTATTCTTTTGTTTATATTTATATAATGAATAGAATGACAGATACAATGAAAACAGTTCCCATACTCTTGTTGCTTTGCCTTTCCACACTGAGTTTCTGTACGACAAAGCCAGGAGAGCCGCAAGGACCTGGTTTACCCGGACTAGACACTCCCGTTGCAGAAACAGTACCGGAGGCGGCCCCTCCCCTCATTGAAACCGTTATAGAAAAGGAACTGCTTTACGACCAGCATACGTTGGCCGATACTTACCCATACAAGGATACAATGCGGGAATTCCAATGGGATAAGATCCGTGCCGGTCTCCGTCTGCTCGATTCGCTTCGACAGAAACCGTCCCGTTGGGCGATCTTTCAAAACTACAGGAACAAGAACGGGGAAGCCCCGCTGGTCCGGAAGTTTCATCGCGATGCTTACAAGCGGGTTTCCGACACTTTAGGTATCGAACGTTACCAATCTGTCCCGCTATATCTGCCGGAAGATACACTGACTGCCGAACGCTATGGCCGTGACGGTGCTCTTGTGAAATTGCTTGATGACAGCAACCGCCTTTTCCGTATCCAAACGATCTATACAAACGGGGAATGGCTGGTTCCCGGAAAATATGTCAAGTCGATAGCCGATAGCGTCACGTTCGACAAGGCCATATTCGTCGACGTCACCAACCAGAACATCGCAACACTCGAACATGCAGGTTCCAAATGGTTGGTCAGAAGCATGAATCCGGCCACAACAGGGCAGCACCGTCCTCCATACGCACAGGAAACGCCATTAGGCATATTTGTCGTTCAGGAAAAGAAGGCAAGGATGATTTACCTCGTAGACGGCAGCAAAGAGACAGGCGGATTCGCTCCTTATGCCAGCCGGTTCACCAACGGAGGTTATATCCACGGGGTCCCGGTAAACGCGCCACGCAAGTCGCTGATCGAATACAGCCCAACGCTTGGAACGACCCCACGCTCCCATATGTGCGTCCGGAATGCAACCTCTCACGCCAAGTTCGTTTATGATTGGGCACCTGTAAATGAGACTATTGTTTTCGTTTTTGATTAAAAGTCTTATCTTTGTGCGACATTATTCAATCTTATGTTATTGCGTATCTGTTTATACTTGTTTTTATTATTTCTTCCGGCTAATTATACGACAACCAGAAGTTCGTCTCCCCTGATTCCGGCTGATCCCGCGGCGGCCATGTCTTCGGTATGCCGACAGCTCTATGCTGATATGCAGCTGGATAGTATGGTGGACTATACCGCTTTCGAACAGGCGATAACCGGAGCACAGGCAATCGAACGGCGTAACAAGGATATCATTACCCTGATCGACTTCACAAAGCCTTCCACAGAAGAACGGCTTTACGTCCTGGATATCCGGCATAAGAGACTCCTGTTCTCCTCTCTCGTCTCACACGGAAAAAACAGCGGAGGAAATTACGCCACTTCTTTCTCCAACAAAGTCAATTCTTACAAAAGTTCATTGGGATTTTTCGTTACGGAAAATACCTATCAGGGCAAAAATGGCTATTCCTTAGTCCTGAACGGCTTGGAAAAAGGAATCAACGACCGGGCAAAAGAACGGGCGATCGTAGTGCACGGGGCGAATTATTGCAGCCCGTCTGTTGCCGTCTCGACGGGCCGCTTAGGAAGAAGTTTCGGTTGTCCCGCCCTACCCCCGTCGCTTGCCAAGCCGATCATTAACACCATCAAGGACGGGACCTTACTCTACATCTATGCCAACGACAAGGAGTATCTGAGTCAAAGCACGATCTTATCAACCGGAAGATCGATTTCCCCGAACTCGATCATCGCATTGAACAGCCTGATACGGGAATAGCCCGGCAAATCCTCCGGACGGATATCACCTGCAACCAGCTCTCCCTGATCCAGCAACGAAGCCCTCTTCGTCCCTGCCAGCAACGGTGCGGAGGGAGTGATCCATTGTTTCCTGTTCCAGAATGCCACGTTGCAAATAGAGGTGTCGGTCAACAACCCTTTCCGGACGACCAACACATCATCTTCTGTCTCGCGACACGCGAACAAGCGGTTCAGCACACTCCGATCTCTGCTTTTATACCGATAGTCGGCTTCGTCATCGACAACCAACCGCAAAGAGGATACTGGGCGGAAGTGATAGGCGGCATACTCCACGTTCCGGATATCCACATCATATTCGACCCGACACTTCGTCCGCTCCCGATAGTTCACGGGGCGGATGTAATCGTTCAAATCAAGCACATCGGTTTGACATAGCACGTTCCGACGTGTCTCATTCATACGCCGGTTATGGTAGGATAGGTTATGAATCCGCCCGTTCTCGATCCGGATTGTTTCAATAAATAGGGACATATACTTTCTGCTTCATTTCATTATATTCGCTTGTCAAATCACTTTGGGAAGTGATTCCCCCTCCACTCTTAAAGATCAACGAGCCATCCGCCTGCTGTTCCAAAAAGCGGATCATAACGGCACTGTCCAGGCTATTCCCGTCAAAATAGCCCATGACACCCGTATAAAACCCCCTTTCGTAGGTCTCGGCTTCCGCGATAATCTCCATTGTCTTCTTTTTAGGCGCCCCGGTAATGGAACCTGCCGGAAGGAGCCGGAAGAACAAATCTCCCACTTCAGCCTGCCAACCTCCGGCAAGACGGCCCCGGATCTCCGAACTGACCTGCAACAAAGCCCCCTGATGTGTCGGTAGTTCGTCTATGTAGCGATAACGGGTCACCATCACCTCGGTCGCCACCATACTGAGGTCATTGCGGATCAGGTCGACAATCGTAGCATGTTCAGCCGTTTCCTTCGGATCCTCTAATATCCGCCTGCGAGCATCCGGCAATGTAGCATCGATCGTCCCTTTCATCGGATAGGAATAGATATGTTCATCCCGAATCTTCACGAATATCTCAGGAGAGAAAACGACAAAACAGTCTTTCATCCAGAGCTTATACCGGGCTTCCGAACTGACAAAAACGTCCTTCAAGCTCAGATCGGTCCGAACAGGAGTGGCGCAAGTCAGATTGACCAGGTAGGAGTTTCCGGCCCGGATATGTCCGACCACCTTATGAAACGAGTCGGCGTAGGCCGATTGTGTGATAGGGAATGTTTCCCATCGGATCGCAGAAGTTCGGTTCTCCCGATCATTCATACGGCTTGCAGTCGCAACATTCGTCACACCGTCCAGATTGTAGAGCAATGCCTCCGAATCGATCTGATCCGGCTCTTCCACAATCACCTGCTCTTGCTTGTAATCGATCACAAACAGGAAAGGCCGCCTTTCCGCACCCAATCGGTTCATACGGCAGACGGCCTCTATGCGGTTATAGAATCTCATATCAGAAAACGTTCGGTCAAACCACCAAAAGCATCGATACGGCGATCCCGGAAGAAAGGCCACCAACGGCGGACATTCTCGCTACGCGTCTTGTCGATCTCCACAATTCGTATTTCTTCATCATTATTGGAAAGTTCGGCCAAAAGTTCACCCTGCGGACCAGCGACGAAACTGTTTCCCCAGAACTGAATGCCATTCGTTTGTCTGGACGGATCGGCCTCGTGTCCTACCCGGTTTACCGTAACGACCGGAAGACCATTGGCTACGGCATGCCCCCGCTGAACAGTTACCCACGCTCCTAACTGGCGTTTTTTCTCTTCCTCCGTGTCACTGCTTTCCCAACCGATAGCTGTCGGATAAATCAGCAGTTCCGCTCCTTTCATCGCCATCAGGCGGGCTGCTTCGGGATACCACTGATCCCAACAAACCAATACACCCAATTTACCAACAGAAGTCTCGATCGGCTCAAATCCGAGATCACCGGGAGTAAAATAGAACTTCTCATAATAGGCCGGATCATCCGGAATATGCATTTTACGATATTTTCCGGCAATAGCGCCGTCTTTCTCAATAACGACAGCCGTATTATGATACAGACCGGGAGCTCGTTTCTCAAACAAAGAAAGTACCAGTACGATCCCCAGTTCCTTTGCCAACGCTCCGAAGCCCTCTGTAGAAGGTCCTGGAATCGGTTCAGCCTGATCGAACACTTCGGTATTCTCCGTCTGGCAAAAATAAAGCCCGTTATGCAACTCCTGCAAAACGACCAATTCAGCTCCTTGCAAAGCACAAGCCCGAATATTTTGTTTCAGTTTCTCAATATTAGCAGCCCGATCACTGCTATTCGCCTGCTGCACCAGCCCTAACTTCATGATTTATGATTTATAATTTATGATTTAGATTTGAAACCTCAATTGTCAATTGACACGACTCCCTCCGGGTACTGCATCGTCACACAATGTAGCGAACCATGTTGTTTAATCAACGGCAAGCAATTGATTCCTATAATCTCACGCTCCGGAAAAGCCTGTTGCAAAGCTTTCTTCGCCAGTTCGTCCTTCGGAGATTTATAATAGGGTAACAACACAGCCCCGTTGATAATCAAAAAATTGGCATAAGTGGCAGGAAGACGTTCTCCCTCCCATTCCACAGGGTCCGCCATCGGCAAGGCGATTAACCGGTAAGGTTTGCCGTCAGCCTGTCTGAAAGCCTGTAACTCCTGTTCCATCGCTTGCAGCTCCTCGAAATGTTCATCCGACTCATCCTTGCACTGCACGTACGCAATCGTATCTTCGCTACAGAACCGTGCCAGCGTGTCGATATGGCTGTCCGTATCATCACCGGCAAGATAACCATTTTCCAGCCATAAGATGCGTTCAAAGCCGAAGACATCCTTCAGATAGGCTTCCAACTCTTCCTTTTGCAGATATTCGTTCCGATTCTGAGACGAAAGACATTCGACCGTCGTCAACAGTGTTCCCTTGCCATCCGATTCGATACTGCCGCCTTCCAAGACAAACGGTTGCATATTGATGACCTGAACCCCGCCGGCAAATGTTCCCTGTACCGACAGGTTACGCGTAACCAGGTTATCCAGATTCGCCGCGAACTTCATCCCCCACCCGTTGAACACAAAGTCATACACGACTGGTTCTCCCTGGTCGAATACAGTAATACCGCCATGATCACGTGCCCAGGTATCATTCGTCGCCATCTCCCTGAAAATGATCCGGCTGTCATCCTCATCGCCCAATTGTCTGCGTACTTCCTGTTCGTCCGGACAGACAATCAAGAGCTTCTCATGTTTGATCACCTCCTTGGCAATCGATACAAAACAAGGAATCACCTCGTCTAATATAGGCGCCCAATCCGTTTCATCATGCGGCCATGTCAACTGGACGGCACTTTGCGGATACCATTCCGCCGGTAATATGATTTTATTTTCCATCTGCGTTTAATAAAATATGCGATTGTATTGCGGCACAAATATAGGCTTATTTTCCATCATTCTTAATACAAAGATTCTATCACCTCTGTCAACTTGCTGTTTTTCTTCCACGTCTCAAGCAAACAAAGAAGCGGTGCGTATGTCACCTTCGGCCAGTTATTGACTGTTTGAAGTTCCGCAAAAACTTCCAATAACCGCTTTAAATCCTTTACCGGATTTTCCGGCAGGCAAGACAAGAAAGAGACAAACAGCACAGACAGTTCTTTGTTATGAAAAGATGATCTATTTATCAACATTTCGACAACCAAACCTGAAACTCTCTGCGCAGGAGCCCATTCCAACGCTTGGATCTTCCCCAACACCCGACCTAATGCCACATTGTCTATCAGGTCTTTTTCCACAAGTTCGCCCCAAAGATTCGCCGCACACAAACGAATAGGACGATCAATGCTCAACAGGCACACCGCCAGGTATGTCAAAGCCATCCCCCCTCTCCACTCCAAATCAAGTTCGCGCAGGGTATCAAGAGCAACCAGGTTAAGCCTTGCTAGTTCCAAATCGTTCCAATAAGCATCTCTTACGCGATCCCGCACCAATAAAGCCAACCAAATCCGAGGTGCATTCGGAGAAAGCAACAAAAATCTCTTCAGGTCCTTCTCCCGCAAAGGAACCTTCCAAAAAGTCTCCACCAAAAGCGGAATACGGGAACAAGGACGATAAGCCATATATAAGGCATAACCTCCAAACCTCCACTTTATCGCAACATTCTTACTTGCCGGCGGAATCAACTGCAAGATACGATCGACTTTCCCAAACGGCTTTTCGAAAGTAAATACATCGCATGGAATATCTCCCGTCAGATAGGCCCGGTTCACAGCAGAATAAGGAAAATCCTTGAACTCGTCATAGACGGTATCAGGACTTTTGACCAAAGCGGCGGTCATCCAGACAGCCTGAAACGTAAAAGGACCATTAGGGCGTGCTTCCGGCTTGAACAAGAAAAGCAATAGCTCGCGATATTCGCCCGCCAACTCTTGTTCGGCTAACCGGACAGCCTCTTCCGTATCATCCAATGCCACACGCGAAAGTGCGATTTGAAAGTCCAGACTGTCCGGTTTGATTCTCTTTTTCTGATATGCAGACAACCGGGAGACAAGCACGGACGGATCGATCCAAGCCGGACGGTGGGTCGGTGTCGATAGCAAAGGCAATGTATTATAATCTTTTATCCGGTTAAAAGCCAATTTTACAAGATCCAGATAGGGTTTATAGTCCTGAAATGATTGTTGTTTCGAGCTTTTGACACGTCTTTCCGATCCGGTAAGCATTTGAGCATAATCAAGAAGAAAAGACGCTGCCAGCACATCCAATTCTCCTACCCCGTCTTTTCCTCCCTCCACAACGGTACGGGCCATTTCGAAAACCGGAACCATACGTTCCACATCCTCCTGCTTTACAAACGGATGCATACGGGACAAAGAAGCCAAAAGTAAATCGATATGGAAACTCTCTTCGTTATCCATCGACCGGCCCATCAGAGAAACCAGCCCATCCATATTCGTGACATCTGGAATACGCATTTCTTCCCGAATGAAGGGTTGTTTTTCTATTCTTTCCATACTACTTCAATATTGTGCGATACAAATATACGGAGAAAAATACACCCATCAGACAAAGTCTCCATTTACCCTTGTGTTTTCCGGTATTCCATGGGGGTCATGCCATATTTGTCTCTAAAAATGCGCTGGTAGGTTCGCACATTGCCAAAACCGGAATCGATAGCGACAGCCTCAATCGTATAATGCTTGAAATCTTTCAGCAGCACAAGCGAATAATCGAGTCTCAGCCGATTGATGTATCCGTTGAAATTTTCGCCTGTGAAAGTCTGCAAT
>OJRH01000881.1_pt1 | contig 12045 bp, 7 predicted proteins | sample 1599131 | NCBI WGS metagenome assembly OJRH01 (sample SAMN03922527, study PRJEB24848) | human gut metagenome | isolation source: stool sample | host: Homo sapiens | place: Germany | collected 2010-05
AACACGAAGGCCAGCACCGAGACCCCGCGCATGATCTTCCGCGTCGCGCAGCCGAAGCCCGGCGACGAAAAATGACCCACAAGCAAGAAAACACCGCAGGCCGGTTGGCCTGCGGTGTTTTGCGTGTGTCAAAAAGTGTTTTTGACACACGCTCCAACGAGACCCACTGCGTTGGGCTCTCGTTGGAAGAGGTTGCGGCCCGCTGCAGCGCACGCGCCATGCGCGCACGTTTGCGGGCCGAGCGGTATTTTCTCCGCCGTACACGCCGCCAGAGAAAATGATTTCACTTTCTTTGCGCCTGCGGGCGCAAACTCTGCGAGGCTTTTTCCAAATCTGAAAAACACCGCAGGCCGGTTGGCCTGCGGTGTTTTTGCGCTTTGCGCAACAGATCGGATTCGAGGAGGGCCTTGCCCCCTCGAGCTCCCCTGCTGCTCCGAAAATTCAGATTTGCAGCGATGCAGCTGCGCATACGGATATGTGTTTTCGCTTGGTTTCTCCTGGCTGCGCGCTCACAATACCCCGATGCCGATGCTCAGCACCGCGCCGACGAGCACGATGCCGATGCCGACGAGACACAGCACCACGACGACGGCGGTGCTCATATGCCGGCGCGAGGCGATCGCCCCGATGGTGAGGCCGAGCCCCATCAGCGCGGACACCGCGAGCACAAGCCACGCACCGCCCTTCATTTGCAGAGGGCGACGGCGGTCTTCGCCGCGACGCGGGCGTTATTGAGCACGAGCTGGATGTTGCTCTCGAGACTGTCGCCGCCGGTGAGCTCCGCCACACGGGCAAGCAGGAACGGCGTGGTCTCCTTGCCGTGGATGCCCTGCTCATGGCTCTCGGCGAGCGCCTGATCGATGGCCTTGTCGATGACGGTCTTGTCCATGGCATACTGCTGCGGGATCGGGTTCGTGACGAGCATGCCGGTCTTGAGGCCCAGGTCGCGCTGCGCCTGGAAGATGGCAGCCAGATCCTCCGGCGTGTCGACGCGCGCGTCAACGCCGAGGCCGCTCTCGCGGGTATAGAACGCGGGCAGCTCGTCCGTGCCGTAGCCGAGCACGGGCACGCCCTTCGTCTCCAGATACTCCAGCGTCAGGCCGAGGTCGAGGATGGCCTTCGCACCCGCGCACACAACCATGACCGGCGTCTGCGCCAGCTCTTCGAGGTCGGCGGAGATGTCCATGGTCGTCTCGGCGCCGCGGTGCACGCCGCCGATGCCGCCGGTGGCAAAGACCTGGATGCCCGCCATATGGGCGATCATCATCGTCGTGGTAACGGTGGTCGCGCCGTCCGCGCCGCGCGCGCAGATGACCGGCAGATCGCGGCGGGAGACCTTGGCGACCTTGCGCCCGGCCTTGCCGAGGTAGGTGATCTCCTCCTTGGACAGGCCGGCCTTCAGGCGGCCGCCGAGGATGGCGATGGTGGCGGGCACGGCGCCGTTGTCGCGCAGGGTCTGCTCGACGAGCAGGGCCGTCTCGACGTTTTTCGGATAGGGCATGCCGTGGGAGATGATCGTGCTCTCGAGCGCGACGACCGGGCGGCCGTCCGCGAGCGCCTGCTGCACCTCGGGTGCGATGTCCAGATATTTGTTCATGTTCATAATCAAAAACCTCCTTGGTTGTGTCGGTCCGCTTGGTTCGCCTATATTGTAAAAGGTTTTCCGAAATTGTCAAGCACAATCCATCCGCAGCCGTTCCGGCCGCGATCAAAAGGAGGCTGCCGAAGCAGCCTCCCAAAAATGCATATACAAAAAATCACGCAGCCAGGGCCATCGGAGTCGGTTCGGGAACCGGTTCGGGGTCCTCTCCGGGATGCACAGCCTGATCCATGCCGATGTTGTAGAGGTTGAAGAACACCTGCGCAAGCTGCGCGCGCGTGAGCATACCCGTCGGGGCAAAGTGCGTAGCATCCATGCCGTTCATGATGCCGCCCAGGTAGCAGAACACCACGCCCTCGCTCGCCCAGGAAGCGACGCTGCCGCCGTCCGCGAGCTCAGCCAGAGCCGCATCGACCAGATCCGCGCCGAGCTTCACATCGGCCATGCGCAAGAGGATGGTCGCCATCTCCTGACGGCTGACGGCCCGCGCCGGACGGTACGTGCCGTCCTCATAGCCCTTCAGGATGCCGGTGCTGCTGGCCCAGAGCATGTACCACGCACCCGGAGCAACGTCCGCAAATGCGCCCGTTCTCTCCACGGTCGGCGAACCGGCGAGCCGGTAGAGCACCTGCGCGACCATGGCGCGGGTCGTCGTCACGTTCGGCGCAAACTCGGTCGCGGTCATGCCGTTCATCAGGCCGGAAGCCTGTGCGAAATCGACAGCCGCCTTGTACCAGCCGCTCTGCGCATCGGTGAAGGTGTTGGGCACAAAGACCAGCTCCGGCATGGCCTTGAGCAGGTCGGCCGTGGCCGCCTCGACCGCTTCCGTCGTCTTCGCTGCCTTGTAGGCTGCATAAGCCGCCTTCACGCCCTGGACGGAGTCTTCCGTGTACGCCGACAGGTCGCACAGCAGGCTCATATTCTCCAGGAACGTCCCGCGGGCCTCCAGCTCTTCAGCGGACGCCGCTCTCACGATGCGGTCGCCCGGCAGGGCATATTCCTCGCCGATGACGCCCTTGAGCTCCTTCGTGATGTATTCCATGACCACCTCGTCCAGCGGCAGGCCGGTGTCGAACTGGTCGGTCGCCGCCGCGAAGGCGTAGTAGGTGTCGCCGCCGCCGGCCACGAAGTTGTTCGTGACGACAGCGTAGGTAGCCGTCGGGTCAAACGCCTTGCCGTTGACGTTGTCAATGGTCACGCGCTGGATGCTCTTCGGGCCGTAGTAGGTGGATTTGGGATAGGGCTCCTCGGCCTTGTCGTACGGTTCATAGGTCTTGAGGGCAAACTGCAGGCCGGCCACCTGCGGGAAACCGCCGAGGGATTCCGGCGTGCAGAAAGTACTGGCCTCGAGCGCCTCGAGCAGCTCGGCGCCGGTCACGTAGACCACGGCGAGCGTGTTGCCGAACGGCAGCACGGTGTTGATGTCCTTCTTGGTGATGTCGCCCGCCTTGACAGTCGCGCGGATACCGCCGCCGTTGGTGATGGCGACCACCATTTCAGGATCCACTTCCAGCGCGGCATCGGTGCGGATCTTCCAGAGCATGGCGTCCGTGATCAGGTCGCCGAGGTTGGTCTCAGAGTCACGGTTGCCGTCGGGGGCCTTCGCGCCGTTGAGCGTGACCTTGCTGACGGCAAACTTCTCGCCATAGGCCTTGTCGATGGGGTCGATGATGGCCTTGGCGGCCGCGGCGACCTTCTCATCGCGCGTTTTGTAGTCAACGACGGTGACGTCCTTGCCTTCGACCTGCTCCTTGTGCCAGATGGCCTTGAGCTCGTTGCCGACGATCTTCTTCGTGGCGTTGTCAATGGTGATGACGCCGATGTTGGCAAAGGCCGTGCCCGTGGACTGGATGGCCTCGCCGTTCGGGCCGGCGGTGATCACGCTGTGGGAGTGGCCGTCGATGATGAAGTCGATGCCCTCCACATTCGCGGCCAGATCATAGGAGGTATAGGGCTCGGAGCTCCCGTCGATGCCCAGATGCGAGAGGCAGACGACGAGGTCTGCGCCCTGCTCCTTGAGGGCTTTGACCTGCGCGGCCGCGCAGGCATAGAGCTCTTTGCCGTCCTTGCCCGCGAGGAACTTCAGGCCCTCGATCAGCTTCGGGTTGGCCTTGGTCTGCGCTTCGGGCGTCTCGAGACCGAAGAAGCCGATCTTCACGCCGCCCTTTTCGATGATGGTGTTGGCATCGAAAATGGTCTTGCCGTCGGCGTCGAGCACGTCGGCGCACAGGACCTTGAACTTGGCAGCCTTCATGTTCTCCGCCAGCTGGGCATAGCCGTAGTCGAACTCATGGTTGCCGATGGTGGCCACATCGTAGCCGGTGGCGTTCATCATGGTCACCGCGTCCGCGCCCTTATGGACGCTGACGTAGACGGTGCCCTGACTGTAGTCGCCGGCGTCGGCCAGGATGACCTCGGCGCCCTGCGCCTCATAGTCTGCCTTCAGGGATGCCATGGCCGCATACAGGTCGATCGCACCGTGCACGTCGTTCGAGTGCAGGATGACGGTCTTGCCGGTGAGCGGCTTTGCCTCGTCAGCTGCAAATGCCGTGCACGACAGGCTCAGGATCAGGCACAGCACCAGCAGCAGCGAAAGCAGTTTCTTCGTGTGCTTCATGTGATATCCTCCATTTTTTGAATTTGGGGTATCGCTGTTTTGATTATAGCATCCCATGAGAAAAATTGGGATGGGCTTTGCGCAAAAAGTGCGGCAAATCCGGCGCGCAATTTGAACAAAATTATTCGTCATTTTTGCCCCATTTGTCAAATAACCGAAGCAGACACCGTTTTCTTCTTTTCCCCATTTACAACGCTTCAGATAATATGATAAACTATTGTTTCAAAGTGTTATTTGAAAGGAGCCGAACGATGAGCTACGCAGACGAGGTCTTTATCCGCAACTGCCGCGACATTCTGACGCACGGCGTCTGGGACACCGATCAGGCGGTGCGCCCCCACTGGGAGGACGACGGCGCGCCGGCGCACACGGTCAAAAAGTTCGGCATCGTCAACCGCTATGACCTGTCCAAAGAATTTCCGCTGCTGACGCTGCGGCGCACCTACTGGAAGACCGCCGTGGACGAGCTGCTGTGGATCTGGCAGCAGAAGTCGAACAACATCCACGACCTGCGCGGCCACATCTGGGATCAGTGGGCCGACGAGACCGGCTCGATCGGCAAGGCCTACGGCTACCAGCTCGGCGGCAAGCACCAGTATCCCGAGGGGGAATTCGACCAGGTGGACCGCGTGCTCTACGACCTGAAGCACAACCCTGCCTCCCGCCGCATCCTGACGAATATTTATACGTTCGAGGATCTGCACGAGATGGCGCTCTATCCGTGCGCGTACTCGATGACGTTCAACGTCTCGGGCAACACGCTCAACGCCATCCTCAACCAGCGCAGCCAGGACATGCTCGCGGCGAACAACTGGAACGTCGTGCAGTACGCCGTGCTCGTGCACATGTTCGCGCAGGTGTCCGGTCTGCAGGCGGGCGAGCTGGTACACGTCATTGCCGACGCGCACATCTACGACCGCCACGTGCCGGTCATCGAGCAGCTGATCCAGAACGAGCCGAAACCGGCACCGCAGTTTTTCATCGACCCGGACGTGCACGATTTTTACGCCTTCACCCGCGACAGCTTCCGCGTCGAGGGGTACGAATACAGCGAGTTCACGGGGAAGATCCCCATCGCGGTGTAAGGAGGACTGAGCCATGGATGCGATCGTCGCCGTCTATGCCGACTGGGGCATCGGGGCCAAGGGCACGCAGCCGCTCGTGATTCCGGCGGACCGCCGCCGCTTCCGCGAGCTGACGATGGGCGCGGCCGTGATCGTCGGCCGGCGCACGCTGGACGATTTTCCGGGCGGCAGGCCGCTGCCGGGGCGCGAAAACCTCGTGCTCACGCGGCAGAACATCGTGATCGAGGGCGCGCAGGTGGTGCACTCCCCGGCGGAGGCCGCGGCCGCCGCCGCGCAGTATGACCGCTGCTTCGTCATCGGCGGAGACAGCGTGTTCCGGCAGATGTTTCCCCACCTGACGCGCGTATACGTCACGAAAATCGACGCTGCGCCCCACTCGGACGTGTTTTTTCCGGATCTGGACGCCGACCCCGCGTGGCGCTGCGTATCCGCCGAGCCGCGCGCGGAGCACGACGGCGTGGGCTATCAGTTTTGCGTGTACGAAAAAGCAGAAGCATAAAAAGCCTCGCAGAATTTGCCGCCCGCAGGCGGCAAAAAAGTGCAATCATTTTCTCGCGCGACATGTGCGTGAGAGAAAATACTTCCCAGGCTGCAAGTGTGGAATTTGTGCGCCACAGGCACACACATTCTGCGCGCAGCAGACTGCAAGCCTTTTGTCGGGAAAACCTCCGGTTTTTCCGACAAACGCAAAACCGCCGCTTTCCTCTTCGGAAAGCGGCGGTTTTTTCTGCCTTCACCCGGTGAGCACCGTGAGTGAGAGCGCGTTGATGCACATGTGGAAAAACACCGGCGGCCAGATCGAGCGCGTCTGCTCATAGCAGAATGTGAGCGCGGCCGACACCGGCACATACGCCAGCGCCGAGAGCAGCAGCTTCGGATCCTGATACACGAGCACATACTGCCAGACATGGTAGAGCGAGAAGAGCGCGATCGACGCGGCATAGGCCCAAAAGCGGCTCTTCGGCCGGATCGTGCCGAAGACCACGCCGCGAAACAGGCACTCCTCCACGAGCGGCGCCATGAGCACCGCGACGGCGATCATGCGCTTGTAGTCCGTCCGGGCGAGGCCGGTCACGGCATCGTTGTTCGGCACGGGCAGCTCGCCGATGAGGCTCGTGCCGAGCTGCAGCACGAGCGAGAGCAGCACGTCGATGCCGTAGGCGGCAAACATCATGCCGAGGCAGCGCAGGATGCTGCCGACCATCGTGTCAAAGCTGCGGCGCAGAAACCGCCACATGGCGATAAGCGTGAACACGAGACCGCAGAGATAATACACCACGTTGCACGTGATGTCCGACGGCAGCTCACCGAGCACCGCCAGGAGCAGCATGCCGAGCGTCAGCGGCAGCACGACCGCATGGATGGGGAAATACACCCAGCCCGCGATGCGCGCGCCGCGCGGCATGGGGTCTGTCCACGCCGTGTTGGGATGTTCCACGTCAGCCCCTCGCTTTCTGCTGCAGCTCAAAGAGCAGGCGCATGGCCTCGAGTGGCGTGATCGTGTTGAGGTCGATGCTGCGGAGCTCCTCGGCGATTTCGTCCCCGGCCGCGTCGCCGAGCGTCATCTGCGCCGCATCCTGCGCCGCGTGGGCGGGCGCGGCCAGCTCCGTCGCGCCGGACTCCAGCTCGCGCAGGTAGGTCTTGGCCTTCGTAATGATCGCGTCGGGCACGCCGGCGAGCTTGGCGACCTCGATGCCGTAGCTGTCGTCGGCCGCGCCGGCGACGATCTTGCGCAGGAACAGCAGCGTGCCGCCCTGCTTTTTGGCCGTGATGTTGTAGTTGCGCACGCCGGGCAGCGTCTGCTCGAGCGCGGTCAGCTCGTGGTAGTGCGTGGCGAACATGGTCTTGGCGCCGAGGCGGCGGGGGTCGGCGCAGTATTCGAGCACAGCGCGGGCAATGGCCATACCGTCGTAGGTGGACGTGCCGCGGCCGATCTCATCAAGGATGAGCAGGCTCTGCGCCGTGGCGTGGCGGAGGATGTTGGCCATCTCGCTCATCTCGACCATGAACGTGCTCTGCCCGGCGGCGAGATCGTCGGACGCGCCGATGCGCGTGAACACGCGGTCGACCACGCCGATGACGGCGCTCTTGGCCGGGACGAACGAGCCCATCTGCGCCATGAGCACGATGAGCGCAGTCTGGCGCATATACGTGGATTTACCGGCCATGTTCGGCCCGGTCACGATGGCGACGCGGTCGTCCGCGTCGTTGAGGAACGTGTCGTTCGGGACAAAGAGACTGTCCTTCTGCGCCTGCTCGACAACGGGGTGACGCCCCTCGCGGATATCGAGCGTGCGCGAGAGATCGACCTCGGGGCAGACGTAGTGGTTTTTCACCGCCGTCTCCGCCAGCGAGCACAGCGCGTCGAGCCGGGCAACGGCGTCCGCCGCCGCCTGCACGCGCGCGACCTCGCCCGCGACGAGCTGGCGCACCTCGTTGAAGAGCGTGTACTCCAGCTCCGCGATGCGCTCGCGCGCCGTCAGGAGCGTGTTCTCGAGGTCTTTGAGCTCGCGCGTGAAATAGCGCTCGCTCGACACCAGCGTCTGCTTGCGGATATAGTCGTCCGGCAGCTCGGTGACGCCCGCGCTGTTCGGAATGTCGATGTAGTAGCCAAAAACCTTGTTGTAGCCGACCTTGAGCTTTTTCGCGCCGGTGCGCTCGCGCTCGCGCTGCTCGAGCTCGGCGACGGTCTGCGCGCCGTGGTCGCGCACGTTGCGCAGGCGGTCGACCTCCTCGCTGTAGCCTGGGCGGAGGATGCCGCCCTCGCGCACGGAAAACGGCGGTTCGTCGCAGATGGCGCGGTCGATGCGCGCGCAGAGATCGGCGAGCGTGTCCATCTGCGCAATATCGCGCAGGGCCGCACTGTGCACATCCTTCAGCAGTGCTGTCAGGTTCGGCAGCTGCGCGCAGCACAATGCCAGCGCGTGCAGGTCGCGCCCGTTGGCAGAACCGTACACCGCGCGGGAGACAAGACGCTGCATGTCGCCGATCTCGCGCAGGCAGCGGATGAGCTCTCCCCGCAGGACGTTGTCGCCCACCAGCTCCTCCACCGCGCCGAGGCGGCGGCGGATCTGCACAGGGCTGAGCAGCGGGCGCTCCACCCACGCGCGCAGCAGGCGGCCGCCCATGGGCGTTTTCGTCTTGTCGAGCACCCAGAGGAGGCTGCCGCGCTTTTCGCCGGAGCGGAGGTTTTCCGTCAGTTCCAGGTTGCGGCGCGTGGTGTAGTCCAGCTCCATGTAGTGGTCGTCGCCCAGCAGCTCCAGCCGCCGGATGTGGCCGAGGTCGCACTTTTGCGTCTCGTGCAGGTAGGCCAGCAGCGCCCCGGCCGCGCACACGGCCGCCGGCGCCTCGCCGAGGCCGAGCGCGTCCGTGCTCTGCACGCCGAACTGCTCGCACACGCGCGCGGCCGCCGCCATGTATTCAAACCGGTCGCCGCCCGCCTCGACCAGACTGCCGAGGCGCTTGGTAAGGAAGGTGCGGATGTCGTCATTTTCCGCCGCCGCGTCGGCGCACACGGCCTCGCGCGGAGCGAAGCGGCCGAGCTCGTTGAGGATGTGGCTCACGGCGTCGGCCGGGTAGTTCGCGGCGCAGAACTCCCCCGTCGAGAGGTCACAGAACGCCGTGCCGCCGGACTGCGCGCTGAGATACACCGCGCAGAGGTAGTTCGATTTGTTCTCCTCGAGCATGGACGAGGCCGTGACTGTGCCGGGCGTGATGATGCGGATCACGTCGCGGTCGACCAGCCCCTTGGCCAGCGCGGGGTCTTCCAGCTGCTCGCAGATGGCCACCTTGTAGCCCTTGGCGATCAGGCGGCCGATGTACGCCTCGGCCGAGTGGTACGGCACGCCGCACATGGGCGTGCGCTCGGCCGGATCCTCGACATTGCGGTCGCGCGTCGTGAGCGTGAGGTCGAGTTCGCGCGCGGCCAGGCGCGCGTCGTCGTCGAACATCTCATAGAAATCACCCAGCCGGAAAAACAGCAGGCAGTCGGGGTTGCGCTGCTTGATCTCATAATATTGCCGCTTCATCGGCGTCAGTTCCGCCATGCGTCATACCTCCTCGCCATAGAGCGCCCAGGTGTTGCTTCCGGTGATCTTCACGTCCACGAACCGGCCGACAAGGGATGCGTCCCCGCGCATATGCACGAGGCGGCCGCCCTTCGTGCGCGCCGTGAGCGGATGGTCGCCCCGGCCGTCGGCCCCGTCGACGAGCACGCGCTGCACGCTGCCCTCATAGGCGCGGTGCTTTTCCTCCGAGATGCGGTTGGCCGCCGCGACGAGCGCGTCAAAGCGCACCTGCTTCTGCGCGCGGGTGTAGGGGTCGGGCATCTTCGCCGCCGGCGTGCCGACGCGCGGCGAGTAGATGAAGGTGAACATCGCGTCGTAGCGCACGGTCTCGATGAGCGAGAGCGTGTCGTCAAATTCGGCGTCCGTCTCGCCGGGGAAGCCCACGATGATGTCCGTCGTGAGCACAAGATCGGGCATGTACTGCCGCGCGAGCGCCACCTGCGCCAGATATTTCTCGCGCGTGTAGCCGCGGTTCATCGCGTGCAGGACGCGGTCGTTGCCGCTCTGCACTGGCAAGTGCATCTGGTGCGCGCACTTTTCGCACTCGGCCATGGCGCGAAAGAGCTTTTCCGTCGCGTCCTTCGGGTGGCTGCTCATGAAGCGGATGACAAAGTCGCCCGGGATGGCGTTGAGCCGCCGGATGAGGTCGGCAAAGTCCACGTCCTCGTCGAGGTCGCGGCCGTAGGAGTCGACGTTCTGCCCCAGGAGCGTGATGTCCTTATATCCCGCCGCGACGAGCTCGCGCGCCTCGCGCTCGATCTCGTCCGGGTGGCGGGAGCGCTCGCGCCCGCGCACATACGGCACGATGCAGTAGGTGCAGAAGTTGTTGCACCCGTACATGATCGACAGCCATGCCTTGACGCTGCCGTCGCGCTGCTGGGGGATGCCCTCGGCCACGCTGCCGTCCGCCGGCGCGATGGCGAACACCCGCCGGTGCTCGGTGCAGACGGTGCGCAGCAGCTCCGGGAAGCGCCACAGCTCATGCGGGCCGAAGACGAGGTCGACGATGCGGTAGGACTTTTTCAGCTTCTCGGCCACATGCGCCTGCTGCGCCATGCAGCCACAGACCGCGATGATCTGGTTGGGGTTGCGCGCCTTGGTATGCGTCAGCGCGCCGACGTTGCCGAACACGCGCGTCTCGGCGTGCTCGCGCACGGCGCAGGTGTTCATGACGACGACGTCGGCCGCGAATTCGTCCTGTGTGAAGTCAAAGCCCATGGCGCGCAGATAGCCGCGCAGCTTTTCGCTGTCGGCCTCGTTCTGCTGGCAGCCGTAGGTATCGACCATGGCCAGCGGCTGGCGGCCGCCGGCGGTAAAGTGCGCGCGCAGCTGCGCGCAGATATCCAACTGGTGCTGGATGTCCGATTCGGGGATCTCCGTTCTCTGATAGCTCATGCGATGCTCCTGCCTGTCCGGCCTGGCCGGATAAAATTTGAAGTGTGATAGAATATTGTAGCATTTCGCGGTGGAATTTTCAATGACAATCCTTTATAATATACGCGCGGGGCGCACGCGCCCCATGGACTGTACTTAAAGGAGGGCAAACGATGCCCGATATTCAAATTCTCTCTCCGCATCTGGCGGATCTGATCGCCGCGGGCGAGGTCGTGGAGCGGCCCGCCTCAGTGGTCAAGGAGCTGGTGGAAAACGCATTTGACGCCGGGGCCCGCACCGTGACGGTGGAGCTGCGCGGCGGCGGCGCGACGTATCTGCGCGTGACGGACGACGGCTGCGGCATGGCGCCCGAGGACGCAGGCATCGCGTTTTTGCGCCACGCGACGAGCAAGCTGCACGACGAGCAGGGGCTCGAGGCCATCGGCACGATGGGCTTTCGCGGCGAGGCGCTGGCCGCGATCAGCGCCGTGTCGCACATCACGCTCACGACGCGGCAGCGCGGCGCGGCATCCGGCACGCACATGACGCTCGACGCGGGCGACATTCAGGATATGTACGAGACCGGCTGCCCCGAGGGCACAACGATGATCGTGCGCGACCTGTTTTTCAACACGCCCGCGCGGCGCAAATTCCTGAAGTCCGACCGCGCGGAAGGCGCGGCCTGCGCCGCCGCCGCGCTGCGGTGCGCGCTCGGCCGGCCGGACGTGTCCGTGCGCTGCATCCGCGACGGGGAGGAGGTCTTCTTCTCCCCCGGCGACAACAAGCTCGACAGCTGCGTCTACAGTCTGCTCGGGCGCGACCTCGCCATGAGCCTGCTGCCCTGCGAGGGCGAGGCCGACGGCGCGCGCGTGCACGGCTTCATCTCCTCGCCCGCCGCCGGGCGCGGCAGCCGCGCGCAGCAGTACTTCTTCTGCAACGGCCGGTGGATCCGCTCCGCCGCACTGCAGGCCGCGCTCGAACAGGCCTACCGCAACACGCTGCTCGTGGGCCGCTTCCCCGCGTGCGTGCTGTATGTGGAGCTCAGCTGTGCGGCCGTGGACGTGAACGTCCACCCGGCCAAGACCGAGGTAAAGTTCACGCACGAGCGCGCGGTGTTTGACGCCGTGTATTACGGCGCGCGCGCCGCGCTCGAAGCGGAAAAAGCGCCTGTGACCACGCTGGCGAAGGCGGCTGCCAGACCGGCGCCCGCGCCGAAGGCAGACCCGTTCGTGCCGGCTGCGCCGAAAGCAGCCCCGGCCGCGCCCGCAGCGCCGGCATTTGCGCCCGCGCGCACCTATGCCC
>OJRH01000888.1_pt1 | contig 11985 bp, 8 predicted proteins | sample 1599131 | NCBI WGS metagenome assembly OJRH01 (sample SAMN03922527, study PRJEB24848) | human gut metagenome | isolation source: stool sample | host: Homo sapiens | place: Germany | collected 2010-05
ATGCACGGCGGCCGTCCCGGCGGCAACCGCCCGAATAATAACGGCGGCGCACCGCGCGCCGCGCGCCCGAACAACCGTTCGGCCCAGCCGGCGGGACAGGTCAGCGGCCCGAGCGGGGACGCTGCGTTTGAAGACCGGCTCAAGCAGTTCATGCAGGAGTCGGACAGCCGCATGGCCGGCAACCGCCTCTACAGCGACCGCACGCGCGGCCGCCGCCGCGGCAGCGGCCGCGGATAAAACCAAAGACGGCATCAGGCCCCACTGCGTTTGCAGTGGGGCCTTTTTCCGAAGGAAGGAGCCCATCATGCAGGTCTACTTGAGTGAACACATCGCGCCGTCGGCCTATGCCCGGCTCGCGCGCCATTTTGAGATCGTGGACAATTTCGACCACCCCGAGCAGCTCGCCGCCATGATTATCCGCCGCGCGGTCGTGCCGCGCGCGGTCATCGCGCGCGCGCCGAACCTGAAGGTCATCGCCATGCACGGCGTCAGCCGCGACACGATCGACACCGCTGCCGCCGCCGAGTACGGCGTGCCCGTGCCGAATGTGCCGGGCCTCGGCGCGCCGGCCGTCGCGGAGCTGGCCGTGGCGGATCTGCTGGCGCTCAACCGGCAGCTGAAATTTGTCAACAACGGCCTGTGCGCCGGCCGCTTCGACCACTTCGGCGCGGAGGAGTTTGTGTGCCACGAGATGACCGGCCGCACGCTCGGCCTCGTCGGCACGGGCAACATCGCCCACCGCGTGGCGGACATCCTGCGCGCGGCGTTCGACGTGCGCGTCCTGTGCTGGAATCCGCGGCGCACGGCCGCCGAGTGCGCCGCCTGGGGCTATGAGCAGGTGGCGACGCTGCCGGAGCTCTTCCGCCGTTCGGACTTCGTGAACGTGAGCATCACGCTCTGCGATGCCACGCGCGATCTCATCAACGCGCCGGTGTTTGCCGCCGCGAATCCGGACCTGCTGCTCGTCAATACTTCGCGCGGCGGCATCGTCAACGAGCACGATCTCTATATCGCCCTCACCACGGGGCAGATCCGCGCCGCGGCGAGCGACGTGTTCGTGCACGAGCCCCCGGCGTGTGATGACCCGCTCATCCACCTGGATAATTTCATCGCCACGTTCCACATCGGCGGCAGCACGTATGAGTCGCTCGAGCGCGTGAGCAACCGCGCCGTGGACTACGTGTTCGAATATACCGGCGTGCCCGAGCAGGCGTGAGCCGCGGCGCGCGTGATGTCAGGCCGCCGCGCGCAAAGTCACTGAGCAGCGGGGGCGCTCGAGGGGGGGGCAAGGCCCGCCTCGAATGGAATCTGGTATCGGGTTCTGCAGATGCCTCCCCTGTGTAAGGGGAGGTGGCACGGCGCTTTGCGCCGTGCCGGAGAGGTTGCAGATACCGGCTTTGGTGCGAGATTTTGCGTGTCAATCCCTCAGTCAGCCTGCCGGCTGCCAGCTCCCTTTCCACAAGGGAGCCAATGGGGTGCGTGACGGACACGCGGTGCATCGCCAATACCGCTGGAGGAAACCGCAGTCTTTCCACCTCATTCGCTTCGCTGCGCTCAGCACCTTCTCGGCAAGGAGAAGGCTTACGTGCGGCGCGGAAACAGCCCCACAACAGAAAAACCCCGGAGCCGAAGCTCCGGGGTTTTCATATGTTCGCAAATTACATGGCGAGCCAGTTCGGCAGCGCATCGGAGATCGCATCAACGATCGCCTTCGCCTTGTCCTCACCGCACTTGCCGAGGATATCGGAAGCGATGCCAAGACCAGTCTGAATAAGACCCATGTTACTTTACCCCTTTCGTAAGATTTCCAACGCCGTCCCACACAATAGACGACATCGGATGGTTGGTATTGCCGGTTACAAGTGCATTATATGCAAGAAACGGCCAAAACTCAATGGACACATACCAACGATGTGTAACAAATTGATTGAATTTGTCATGAACTTTGATGTCAAATTGTTGTCAAATGCAATTGCCGTTCTGCTGCTCGCTTTTTCGACTCCAATATGGATACCTGCGCGCCGGTTGCCGGGTTTCGCGGCCAAAATCGGCGTTATGGAAACCGTTTTTCCACATTGCCAACAGACTTTTCAACATAAATGCGGTGCAATTAACGATGTTATGTAAACAAGCCGCCGTTTCCCATGGCCTTTCCCGGCTCTCCGCGGCGGCTCTGCCGGCCGGGCACACCTGTCCGCCGCAGCCGCACATTTTTGCCTGCCCGCGCCGTCCAGCACCGCGCGCTCCGCCCGCGCTGCCCGCATCGCACCATCCTGCACCGTCCCGCCCTGCACCGCGCCGCGCGCGTCCCGCACCATCCCGCACCGCGCGCAAAAAACCCCGGGAGCGTTCGCTCCCGGGGCGGGGTGCTATGGGGCGGCAGTGCCGGCTCACGCGCCGATGAGCTGGCAGTAGCGCATGATGATGGTGGCCGTCTGCGCGCGCGTGGCGCTGCCATTCGGGTCGAGGTAGTCCGGGCCGTTGTCGTGCGCATTGCCCACGATGAGGCCGTTGCCGACGGCCCAGGACATCGCGGCGTAGGCCCAGTTGGCCACACTGCCGGCATCGGGGAAGGCGCTGATCGGCGCGGCGTTCCCGGTGAATTCCGGCGCGTACTTGACCGTGTACCGGTACAGGAACGTGACCAGCTGCTGGCGCGTGATGGCGGCGTTGGGCGTGAACGTAGTCGCGCTCGTGCCGGAAGTGACGTCGTTGTAGTACGCCCAGGTGACGGCGTTGTAGTACCACGCGCCGGGGGCGACGTCGGTGAACGGCAGGTAGTAGTAGCTGTAGTCGGTCTGATTGCCGGAGCGGTTATAGAGGATCTTCACGATCTGTGCGCGCGTGCAGGCCGTGTCCGGCGAGAACGTGCCCGCGCCGACGCCGCTCATCAGCCTGTTGCGCACGCAGTAGTCGATGCCCTCGTGCGCCCAGTAGCCCGGCCCGGCCACATCGTGCAGGCCGTAGCTCGGGCAGCTCGGGCCGCCGGTGCAGGTGCTCGCGCCCGTGGCGGGAATGGCCTCCGTCCGGGTCTGGTCGCAGACGGTGCAGGTGAAGGTGCGCACGCCGGGGGTGGTCTCGGTCGGGGCGGTGGTCACGGTGCCGCCGTCCCACTTGTGGCCGGCCGCGTCGGTCAGGTTGCGCCGTTCGGTCGCGCCGCAGCCGCTGCAGGTGTAGAGGTCATAGCCGCCGTCCGTGCACGTGGGGGCGACGGTTTTGGTGAACTGGTAGTCGTGCGCGCCCGTGGCGGGGATGGTCTCCTCGCGGATATCGCCGCAGACGGTGCAGGTGAAGGTGCGCGCGCCGGGCGTGGTCTCAGTCGGCGCGGTGGTCACGGTGCCGCCGTCCCACTTGTGGCCAGCCGCGTCGGTCAGGTTGCGCCGTTCGGTCGCGCCGCAGCCGCTGCAGGTGTAGAGGTCATAGCCGCCGTCCGTGCACGTGGGGGCGACGGTTTTGGTGAACTGGTAGTCGTGCGCGCCCGTGGCGGGGATGGTCTCCTCGCGGATATCGCCGCAGACGGTGCAGGTGAAGGTGCGCGCGCCGGGCGTGGTCTCAGTCGGCGCGGTGGTCACGGTGCCGCCGTCCCACTTGTGGCCAGCCGCGTCGGTCAGGTTGCGCCGTTCGGTCGCGCCGCAGCCGCTGCAGGTGTAGAGGTCATAGCCGCCGTCCGTGCACGTCGGAGCGACGTTCTTGGTGAACTGATAGTCGTGCGCGCCCGTGGCGGGGATGGCCTCCTCGCGGATATCGCCGCAGACGTTGCAGGTGAAGGTGCGCACGCCGGGGGTGGTCTCGGTCGGGGCGGTGGTCACGGTGCCGCCGTCCCAGTCGTGCGCGCCGGTGGGCGGGAGCTCTCTGGTCGAGACGACCTCGCCGCAGTTGGAGCAGATGGTGTCGACGCGGCCGGCCTCGCCGCAGGTGGCGGGCACGGTGCGCTCCGTCGTGCCGTAGTCGGTGTGCAGGCACGCGCCCTTGTCGCTGACGGTGTAGCCCTGCCACTTGCCGTCCGCGTCGAGCGTCCAGTTCATGGCGGGGTTGTAGTGGATGGTGACGGTGGCGGGCTCAAAGCTGTGCGCTTCCGAGTTGCCCGGCTCGACCGTCGGGGCCGCGCCGTAGCAGCGCACGTCCTTAAGCGCGGTGCAGCCGGTGAAGGCGTTGTAGCCGACGTGCGTCACCGTGCCGGGCAGGTCGATGTCGGCCAGCGCGGTGCAGCCGCGGAAGCAGTCCTCGGGGATGGTGCTCACGCCCGCGGGAATGGTGACGTCCGTCAGCGCGGTGCAGCCGGTAAAGGCGGACGCGCCGATCTCGGTCACCGTCTCGGGGATGGGCGCTGCGGTGAGCGCCTTGCAGCTTTCAAACGCGAGATCGCCGATGGCGGTCACCGTGCCGGCGTATTTGACGTTCAGCAGCTTCGTGCAGTCGGCAAAGCACTTGCCGGGCACGGCCGTGATGGCGGTGGGCAGGGTGGTGTTCGTGAGGCTGGCGCAGGAGTCGAACGCGCCGCGGCCGAGGCTCTGCAACCCGTCAGGCAGCGTGACGGCGGTCAGCCCGTTGCCCGCGAGACCGAAGTCGCCGATCCCGGTCACGCCCTTGGGGATGGACAGACCCGTGAGCTTGGAGCACATGGCGATGCCGTAGCGGCCGATGCTCGTCACGCTGTCCGGCAGCGTGACCTGCGTGGCGGCCGGCAGGAAGAACAGCGCATAGTTGCTCACGTTCGTGACGCCGTCCTTGATGACGACCTTTTTCAGCTCGCCCTCCAGCTTGAAGTTGCCGAAGCTCGTGAGCATACCCAGCGCTTCATAGTTCCACCACGGTGCGAGGTTGCCGTTGGGGAAGTCGAAGTCGGGCATGGCCCCGGTGCCGGAGATGGTCAGCGTCTTGCCGCTGAGCACGCCCGTGGAGACCTCCCAGTGCAGGCAGCTGTTCACACCGAAGTCGCCCGAGGTGGCCGCGTTCGTAAAACTGCTGAGAATGGCATCCGTGTTCAGATCCGGAATCTCAAACTCCTCCTTGAGCTGCTCGATCTTCTCCTTGATGAGCTTCTCGGCGATCTCCTTTTTCAGATCGTCGAGTCTGCTTGCCGATGCGTTCACGGTCAGGCCGGAGAACAGCCCCACGACCAGAACGAGACACAGCGCCAGCGAGAGCACGCGCTTTTTCATCCTTTGTCCTCCTTTGTTGTGATGTATGTGTACAACCGTAATACCTATCTGTCGAAAATATACCATATGCCTGGAAAAGCGTGCAATGGGGATCGCCGAAAAAACGTTTTGAGCGTTACATTTTGTTGCATTTGTGTAAACAAAATGTGCATTTTTTCGCGCCCAAGCGCGCACGACCCGTTGCAAAAGCGGGGCGCGTCCTGTATACTGACCGTGTAGACATTGTTACCGGAATGTCCATTTCGGAGGGAGGAACCATATGAAAAAACGAGTGTTGTCGCTGCTGCTGTGCTTTGTGCTCGCGGCCGGATTGCTGAGCGTGTGCGCCCCGCCGGCGCAGGCGGGCACGATCGCGGGCGTGGTTGAGCAGTTTCTCAACCAGCCGGATCAGATCAAAAAGCTCTTCGGCAAAGAAGTCGCACATGGCGACTGCGGCCCCGCCGAGAACGAGGCCAGCGTACATTATAAAATCTACGAGGTCACGAATCCCACCGTCGTGCAGGACAACCCCGTCCTGCAGCAGATCTGGCAGGAGCACGACTACCGCGAGGACGCGCAGTATTACGGCGTGTACATCTTCGGCAACGGCCCGATGGCGGACTATGGGGTCACGGGTCAGAAAGCCCCCTGGTTGCGTGATGTCGAGGGCGTAGATTTAGATGCCGGGGAAACCATCGGCGAGGACTATCTCGTCCTGGCCTACATCGCCGGTGCGACGGATGAGGAGTGGAACGGCCGCACGGAGCACTACACCGGTGTGCCGAACGTCGGCGACCGCGCCTTCAAGGACTGCAACTATCTCACCTGCGTCTACCTGAACGACGGCATCACTACCATCGGCGACCATGCGTTTTATAAGGACGAGTACCTCTCGGCCATCAACATGCCGCGCAAGCTCGAGCTCATCGATCAGTACGCCTTCTACGGCTGCGACACGCTCACCTTCGTGCGCGCGCGCGCCTGCAGCCGCCTCAAGCGCATCGAGGATCATGCGTTTTACAGCTGCACCATGCTCGCCGAGCTGCGCCTGCCGGACTGCCTGACGTATATCGGCCCGTGGGCCTTCGCGTGGGACCGCATCCTTGGTCAGGAGGACACGACGCTCGGCCTGCCGTCGAACCTGCAGACGATCGGCAAGGGCGCGTTCGCGTTCGTCAACCACCACAAGAAGCTCAACATTCCCTCGCAGGTCACGCGCATCGGCGACTACGCCTTCCTGTGCGATTATTATATGGAGGAGCTCACCTTCAGCCCCGGCGACAAGAAGCTCACCATCGGTGTGGCCGCGTTTGCCGGCGATAACCACATGAAGTCCGTCGACCTCTCCAACCGCGTCGCGCAGATCGACCGCTGCGCCTTTGCCGGCTGCGAGCTGCTCGAGGAGGCCTACTTCGGCGACAAGATCGACACGATCGAGGGCCGCGCCTTCACCAGTGTGGACGCCGCACTGCAGTTCGCCATCAAGGCTGCCCTCAACGGGATTCTCGACCCGGACAATCCGGATGGGAACGAAGAGCACGCGGATGATATTGCTGCGGGCCTGACCCAGATCGCAAAGATCACGCAGCTCAAGCGCGCCATCTTCAAAATCGACCCCGCCAAGACCATCACCGGCGCGGCGGACACCAACAGCTCCTTCCCGCGCGACTGCGTGGTCTATTACCCGCAGGGCAGCTACACCTGGGCCGCCGAGCTCAAGGACGACGGCACGTGGCAGGGCTACAAGACCGGTCTCTGGCACGGCGACCACATCGCCCAGTTCGCCGACACGGTCGTCGACCCCACCTGCACCAAGCAGGGCTACACGCACCACGCCTGCACGGTGAAGGGCTGCACCTATGCCCCTGTGGACGACACCTATGTCGCCGCCACCGACCATACCTGGGTGACGCAGACCTACCCGGCCTCCTGCACCGAGCAGGGCACGGTGTTTTACAAGTGCTCTGCCTGCGGCGCGACCCGCACCGAGAAGATCGCCGCGCTCGGCCATGACCTGAGCCGCTGCGACCTGTTCCCGGCCACCTGCACGAAGCCCGGCCGCGTCGTCGGCACGTGCGCGCGCTGCGGCGTGCAGATCGACGAGGTCATCCCCGCCAAGGGCCATGACTACAGCTATGCCGACGTGCGCACGGAGCCGACCTGCACCGAGTCCGGCCACTACAAGGGCACGTGCCCGACCTGCGGCAAGGACTATGACGATACCATCCCCGCCCTCGGCCACGACTGGGGCGAGTGGGTCGTCGCGCAGGAGCCGACGGCCACGACCACCGGATACCGCTATCACATCTGCGCGCGCTGCAACGCGCGCGTGGGCGAGGACATCCCGAAGCTGCACACCCACACGTGGGACGCCGGCGTCGTGACGCAAAAGCCCACCGCGACCGAGCCCGGCGTCAAGACCTACACCTGCACCATCTGCAACGAGCAGAAAACGGAGTCTATCCCCGCCACCGGCGTGCCGGACACCTGCCCCGGCGGGCCGACCTGCCCGGGCTACGCCTTCCGCGATATGCCCGCGCCGGACAACTGGGCGCACGCGGGGCTGGATTACTGCATCTACAGCGGCTATATCAACGGCCTTTCGGCCACGACTGTCGACCCGAGCGGCACGTGTACGCGCGCACAGCTCGTGTGCATCCTCTACCGCATCCAGGGCGAGCCGAAGGTCGTCGAGGGCTATGAGCTCGACAAGCTCCGCGCTCCGTTTGACGATGTGCCGCGCGGCCAGTGGTATACCAACGCCATCTTGTGGGCGAAGCTCACGCGCATCGTCAACGGCACGAGCGCCACGACGTTTGACCCCAGCGGCCAGATCACGCGCGAGCAGCTCGCCACCATCCTGTACCGGTACACGGCCAAGTACGCGCCGGACGCCACTGGCAACGCCGCCTCGCTCGCTGACTACCCCGACGCCGGCAGCGTGTCGGCCTATGCCCGCGACGCGATGGCCTGGGCCGTCGGCAACGGCCTTATCAAGGGCCTTCCGCACGACAAGACGGACTATCTCGAACCCGGCGGCAGCACCACGCGCGCGCAGGTCGCAACCATCCTCATGCGCTATATGCAGGCCACGGCCTGAGCGCAGACACAGCACGCAAGAATCCCCGGAAGCAGTTTGCTTCCGGGGGTTTTTCATCAGGCCGAAAGCCCGACGCGGGCTTTTGGCCTGATGAAAAAGAAGATCCCATTCGAGGCGGCCTTGCCCCTTCGAGCGCCCCCGCTGCGCAGAGGCTTGTGCGTCTGCGCAGCGACTTTTCCGACAGCACGCAAAAGTCCCGGAAGCGTTTTCGCTTCCGGGACTTCTTTCCTTCGCACAGTTTACATAACTATTTTTCGGTGAAAGGCACGACAGTGACTGATTGCAGCGAAACCGGCGTTAAGTTTACATAACGCTTAGCCCTTCCGCCCGCGCAGCATGGCCGCGATCGTCACGGCGCTGTAGCCGCTCTGCTCCCAGAGGTCATTGGGCACGGTGCCGCCGTTGCGCAGGATGAGCGTGATCTGCCGCCGCGCCTCACTGCGCGCGGCCTTGTCCGCCGCTTCCTGCGCGGCCTTTTCCTCCTTGGCCTTCTTGTCGGCGGCGGCCTTGCGGTCGGCCGCGTCTTTGGCCTGCTGCTGCAGCTTGCTGTCCGCGCGGTCGTAGTCCGCGTCGTCCATGTCGAGCAGCGCGGCGATCTGCGCCTTCGTCACGCCATCGCGGCTGTCGGCCGCGTCGAGCATCGCGTCGATCGCGCTCAGGCGCGTCTTGCGCTCGCCGTTGTAGCGCTCGTAGGCGAGCTGCGCCAGCTCCGGCAGCTTGCCCGCGAGCATCGCGCGGTAGTATCCGCCCGCCTGCTGCGCCGCCGCCACGGCCGCCGTCGAGGCCCGCCCGCCCGTCAGCGCGGCCGCCGCTCCGAGGGCGTTGGCCGATGCGAGATCCGCCTGCCGCTCATACTGCTGGCGGTAGGCGGCGTAGAGCTTGTCCGATGCCGGGTCGTAGTCGAATTCCTCGCCGAGCAGCGCGTCGAGCATCTGGTCGATGCGCGCGCGCTGCCCGGTCGTGTCGCGCTCGGTCAGCAGGGACTCTGCCTGGCGGCGGTGCGTGTCGTCGTAGTCCGGCACGTCCTCGAGCGGCAGATACTGCGCGTAGTCGTTCGACTGCGTCACATCGGTCATGCCCTCGCCGCGGATCTTCGCGTTGCGCTGCTGCTCATAGATCGCGGCGGCCGCGTTGTCGCCGCGCTGCGCCGCCCGCTCCATGAGCGCGGCGTAGTCGGTGTCCTTGTCGTATTTGTATTTTGTGGCCATAAGGTCTCCTTTCTTCAGTGCTGCGGTCCGGCGGCGGTCTCCGTGCGCGCGAGCGACAGCAGCCGCCACGCCCCCGTGCCCGTCAGCCGCAGGCGAAAGTGGTCGCACCGGCGCGGCAGCACCGGCAGCGTGACAGAGCGCTTCGCGCCTGCCGCCACGGTCGCCAGCGTGTGCCACACGCCGTCGGAGTCATACTGCACCGCCGCCGTGACACTTGCGCCCGCGTCCGCCTCCAGCCGCAGCTGCACGCGCAGCAGGCGCTTGCAGTCCGGGCTGCCGCTGACGAAATCGCCCGTCTCCAGCATGCTCTCCAGCTGCGCCGTGCTGCCCGTGCCGAAGCGCCAGACGCCGCTCGGATCCTGCGCGTAGAGCGCGCCGTCGTGCCGGGCGAACCCGGATGCGCGAAATGCGTCCTCGCGGCTCCACAGGCCGCTGCGCGTGTCGTATACGAACAGGTGCCAGGCGTTTTGCGGATCGTGCGCCGAGAGATACCAGCGCGTGCCGTCCGTGCCCGCCGCGCCGGCCGTGAGCGTGCGCCCGAGCGCGTCGCCGATGCGCACCGGCCGTCCGCCGGAGGTGCGCGCCGGCCCGGCGGGGGAGAGGTAGTAGAGCGTCTCCGCCGCCGTCACGAGCGAGCGGCCGGAGTTTTTCTCCGTGCCGAGCGCCGCCGAGGCGATGAGCTGGAAGTTGTCCGGCTTCGTGCCGTAGAGCCGCCAGAGCCCGTCCGGCTTGAGAAACACCACGCCGCTGCCCGTTGCCGCGCAGCCGGAAAAGTTGCCCGGCGTGCCGACGTCCACGCTCCATGCCGCCGTGGCGACCGTGCCGTTTTCGTCCGCCTCGTACCAGTACCAGCTCAGCGGGTCGCCGAGCTTTGTGCACCAGACGGTGTCCTGCGCGCAGGCCCAGATGCGGTTGGCGTATGTGCATGCGTGCAGCGCCAGGGGCATGCGCCGCGTGACCGTGATGTGCTCGACCGCTCCGACGGCAGAGAACGTGTCGGGGTCGAACACGAGCACCGCGCCCGCGATGGCGCGGATGATGTAGGTGCCGTTGTCCTCCGGCGTGGAAAAGCCGCTGAACGTCACGGCGTCGCCCACGCGAAAGGGCGTGTCGATGCCGCTGGCGGCGACGGAATCGGCGCGCGCGCCGCTGCTGCCGTCCGAGCGCTGGAGCGCCACCGTGCCGCTCCAGCTCGGCTCGGCGCTGCCGAACGTGCCCATATCCGGCCGGTACCAGACCTTGTCCGGCCAGATGAGCACCGTGCCGCCGAGCTCGGCGAACACCTTCGGCCCGTTGACGAGCGAGCAGCCGTCGACGGGCGTGCCGTTAAAATACAGCGTCTGGCCCGTGCACCAGAGCAGTCCGCCGTCGACGGCGAACAGTCCGTTCGCGCTGCCGCCGCCGGTCGGATAGGTCAGCGTGCGGCCCGGCCGCGTGGAAAACAGCGGCGCGTCGGCTGCCGAGCCGTTCGTCATCTCGTAGATGCCGCCCTCCGGGCAGCCCGGCCGGTGGTCGTAGCCGCGAAAGTCGGTCTGTACGCGCCGCGTCACGGGCATGGCGCGGGGAAATGTGGGTAGATGCATTGCCTGCCTCCTTACTGGTTCGTGGTCTGCCCGCTGCGCAGCTCGGCGCGCAGCCGTTCGAGCGCGGCGGGGTTGAAGTTTTCGCGCCCGAGGTTCGTCAGTGTGTACTGCAGCGCCTCCAGCAGCCGGACGATCGTCTCCTCCAGCGCCGTCACGCGCGCGTCGAGCCCCTCGGCGCCGGTGCGCTCCGGCAGCGGGAAATTCAGCGGGGAAAAGTCCGTCATGCCGCGCCGCCTCCATCCCCGTCTCCGCCGCCGCGGTCGGAAATGCCGGCGCGCAGGGCGGCGATCGCCCGCATGAGAAACTGCGGCATCGGCGCGCCGAGCGCGCCCGCGTTTTCGGCGATGCTGCCCAGCTCCGTCAGCAGATACCACGCCGTCACGAGCGGGCACAGCAGCACGTCGTAGTCGATGCCCAGCCCCGGCACGCTGCCGAGCAGCACGCGCAGGGCAAAGTCCAGCAGCGCCGCCACGAGCACGCCCGCCACGCTGCCCGCCTTGTGCCACAGGCCCTCGCGGGCGGCGCGGCTGCTCCACGTTCCGGCGCGCAGGGCGGCGGCGCTGCCGGTGGCATAGTCGAGCAGCATGGCCAGAAACCATGCCGCCGCCAGCCAGCCCGTCCAGCCCCAGAAGGCCGTCAGCGCTGCGGCCGCCGTGCAGGCGGCCGCTTTGATCGTTGTGAGTCGGTCCATTTATGTCTCCTTTTCCTGATCGACCATCCGCTGGCACACGATCAGCGTGCGCAGAATGTCCAGCGAGAGATCCAGCTCGCCGCGTTCATTGCCCCGCAGTGCGCCGCGGTCGATGAGCCGCTGCGCATCGCTGCGCGCCCACGCGGGTATGTCGTCGATTTTGTTGTATCGTGTCATGGGTTCTTCCTCCTCTTCGTTCGGGTGTTCCGGCGTCAGCATGGCCAGAAATGCCGTCCACTGCGCCGGGTCATCCACCCACGGC
>OJRH01000900.1_pt1 | contig 11830 bp, 10 predicted proteins | sample 1599131 | NCBI WGS metagenome assembly OJRH01 (sample SAMN03922527, study PRJEB24848) | human gut metagenome | isolation source: stool sample | host: Homo sapiens | place: Germany | collected 2010-05
TTACGGCATCACGTACCTGAACATCTGCATTTTGTGCTCGTTCGGCGTTTTCATCGAGATCACCTTCGAGCGTTTCCTGCAGGCGACCGGTCGCACGGTCTATTCCATGGTCACGCAGCTGGTCGGTGCGATCACGAACATCATCCTCGACCCGATCCTCATCTTCGGCCTGCTCGGCTTCCCGAAGATGGGCATTGCCGGCGCGGCCTGGGCGACGGTGATCGGCCAGTGCCTGGGCGCGGTCGTCGCCGTGACGCTCAACCACTTCAAAAATCCGGAGGTGCATCTGCGCCTGCGGCACATCCGCCCGAACGGACGTCTTATGGGGGAGATCACGGCCATCAGCATCCCGTCGATCATCATGAGCTGCATCTCGTCGCTGACGTGCTTTGTCATGAACATGATCCTCATCGCGTATTCCTCCACGGCGGTTGCCGTGTTCGGCGTTTACTTCAAGCTCCAGAGCTTTGTGTTCATGCCGGTGTTCGGTTTGAATAACGGCATGGTGCCGATCATTGCCTATAACTACGGTGCGCAAAAGCCGGAGCGTATCCACAAGACGATCCGCCTCGGCATGGTCTACGCCGTTGCGATCATGGTGATTGGTCTGCTCGTGTTCCAGCTCATCCCGAAGGAGCTGCTGCTGATGTTTGACGCCTCGGACGCAATGCTCGAGATTGGTGCGCCCGCGTTGCGCATCATGAGCCTGGCGTTCGTGTTTGCCGGCATCGGCATCGTGTCCGGCTCGGCGTGTCAGGCGTTTGGCTACAGCGTCTACAGCATGCTCATCTCCATCGCGCGCCAGATCGTGGTGCTCATCCCGGCTGCCTACCTGCTGTCTCTGACCGGCGTGCTGCGCAGCATCTGGTTTGCGTTCCCAATCGCGGAGATCTTCTCGCTGATCCTCTCGCTGTTCTTTTTGCGCACCACGCTCAAAAAGACGGGCATGGCGATGCCAAAAACGAAATAAAGCTCCGTTCCGCAAAGGCGGCGCCGTACGGCGCCGCCTTTTTTCGTCGCGTTCCGCACCGGCCGAACCGGACCTGCATAGGATAATGCGGGCCGAGTGCCCGATTTGAAAAGGAGGAACGACTGTGGACAAATGCAATTTCAAGCAGGGCCCGCTGCCGGAATGTGCGCCGCTGGCGCTGGCGCAGACGCCCATGCAGCAGTCCAACGAACCCGCGTATGATCGGCGCATGGCACTGGCGCGCGGTACGCTGTTTCCGGGACTGGACCTGCCGTTTATGAACATGGTCAACAAACCCGGCGACCTCAGCACGCCGCTGTGCGAGCTGATGGCGATGGATTTTGTCATCCGAGAGCTGAACCTGTATCTGGATACGCACCCGGACGACCGCGAGGCATTCGAGACGCTGCAAAAGTGCATCCGCCTGAGCGCGGAGGGGCGCAGGCGGTACGTGGAGCAATACGGCCCCGTGTCCCTGCGGGATCTGGAAAGCTCGGACGTCTATGACTGGCTCAACGCGCCATGGCCGTGGCAGCAGGAAGGAGAGGGGAAGTAAGCGATGTTTGTCTATGAAAAGAAACTGGAATACCCGATCCGCATCAAAAACTCTAATCCCGCGCTGGCAAAGTTCATCTGCTCGCAGTACGGTGGGCCGGACGGCGAGCTGGGCGCGTCCCTGCGCTATCTCAGTCAGCGCTATGCCATGCCGTACCCGGAGCTGTCGGCGATCCTGACGGACATCGGTACGGAGGAACTTGGTCATCTCGAGATGGTCGGAACGATCGTCTACCAGCTCACGCGCAGCATGACGCCGGAGCAGATCAAACAGTCCGGCTATGATACGTACTTCGTCGATCACACGGCGGGCGTCTTTCCGCAGTTTGCATCCGGCACGCCGTGGACGGCGGCGACGATCGGCGTGACCGGCGATGTGATCGCCGACCTGTCGGAGGACATGTCGGCCGAGCAGAAGGCGCGCAAGACCTATGACAACATTCTGCGGCTTTGCGACGACCCGGATGTGACGGATGTGATCCGGTTTCTGCGTGAGCGCGAGGTCGTGCACTACCAGCGCTTCGGCGAGGCGCTGCGTCTGGCGACGGAAAAGATGGATCAGAAGAACGTCTATATGACCAATCCGGCATTTGATCGCTCCTGAAACGAAACCAGCGCCGGCAGTCAGCCGGCGCTGGATTTTTCTGCAGCGGCGCAATTTGCGGGACAAAAAAGCAGGCACCCGAAGGTGCCTGCTTTGTGGTAGTTGGGGGAAGGCTTACTTTTTGATGGAAATCCAGCGCTCGGTGACCGGGTGCTGCAGGTTATCAATGATAGCCTTGAAGATTCCATTATGGTCAGAGAACGTGAGAATGTTAATGTCCCAAGTGTATTCGTGGCTGTTGGCGGCTTCCTGGATCTCGGCATAGGCCCAGTGCGAGGAAGTGCAGTCCGGCCAGGGCTTCATAGCCGCAGCAACTTTGGGATCGCTGAAGCTGGAATCACCCACAATGCGGCCGAGAACACGGTTCATGATCGAAGCCGCTTCACCGCGCGTCAGGTTGGCGTTCGGCTTCACGCTGCCGTTGGGATAACCCTTAACAATGCCGAGCTTCTGGAGCAGGTTGATGTACTTTTCTGCCCAGTGACCGTTGATATCGTTGAAGATCTTGCCGGTGATCGGGGTGTTGAGCGCATCACTGTAGAGCATGGCGACCATCTTGAAGAACTCCGCACGGGTGACCGCCTGGTTGGGCTTGAACGAGCCGTCCGGATAACCGGAGACGATGCCGGCCTTCGCGCACATCTGAACAGCGCTATAGTACCAGTCGCCGCTGCTGACATCGGAGAATTTGACGGTGGGCTTGGAGTCGAATCTGGCCTTGACCTGATCCTTCATCAGACGATACAGAATGGTGGCGACTTCGGCACGGGTGATGCGTCCGTCCGGTTTGACTGTGCCATCCGGATAACCTACGATGTAAGCGTTGTGGTCAGTGGTGTTGAGAATCAGGTCGGTCTTCGGGTAAACGATAACGACATCAATGTCCGGAAGGCCGGTGGTCCAAGTAAGACCAACAGCAGACTTGTACTTGATGTTGGTGCGCGGGTCGGTCCAGGTGGCGGACACGGAGTAAATGTTGAGGAGATCCTTCTTGGAGAAGATGGCGACGCCGTAGTTGGCGACGGCAGTGGCGACCTGATCCTTGTTCTGGTTGTAGACAGAGACCTGAGCGCCGGCAGCGATGCGACCGTCTGAGGTCTTTACAGCAACCAGATAGTTCGGCAGTTTGCCGAACAGATTCTCGGTAACGACGCTCTCGGTCTCCGGGGAAGTCTCCTCGACCGTAGCCGCGGTGGTTTCCTCGGCTGCGATGTCTTCATCGGCTGCAAAAGCCATGACCGGCAGCAGGCTGACGACCATAACCAGAGCGAGAAGCACGCAGAGCAGTTTGCGGGACTTTTTCATTGTTTCCACTCCTTTTATAAATGTGCATAAGTGCCGTTATGCCGGATGTCGGGTAACACAGCCGATCCACGTACACTTATGCGACTAGTATACACTGTCGGCCCTGAAAAGTCAAGCTATGGAAGCGCTGTGCAAAGGCGCCGCAAACGCAAAGATCTGCAAAAAATGACCGGTCATTCCATTGCTCGCAGCGGCAGCAGCAACCATCTGCCGCAAACCCGCGAATCGTGCGCACGGTCATTGGATAATGCATATATGGTCAATTACCGGCCCAAGTGTCTGCAAACAATTTCCCTGCCAGAAAAGAAAAGTGAATTTTCTATTGACACACTGGGTAAAACGCGATATAATCCTATTAACCTATAGAGAAGGTAGGCTATGAAAATGCGAGGGCGCATTTCCGGCCGCCTGTGTATCTGCTGGCACTGTTGCGGCGGTTGAGCGCAGGCAAGTCCATCACGAGTCAAACATACATATTTAATAATACGATACATAAATGGAGGAACATCTCATGAGCAAGATCCATACATCCGCTGACCAGCTGATCGGAAAAACGCCCCTTCTGGAGCTGACCCATATCGAAAAAGAGCAGCAGCTCGAGGCCCGCATTCTGGCAAAGCTCGAGTACTTCAACCCGGCTGGTTCCGTGAAGGACCGCGTGGCGCTGGCCATGATCCAGGACGCGGAGCAGCGCGGCGTGCTCAAGCCGAGCTCCGTCATCATCGAGCCCACCTCCGGCAACACCGGCATCGGCCTGGCGTCCGTCGCCGCGGCCAGAGGCTACCGCATCATCATCGTTATGCCGGAGACCATGAGCGTGGAGCGCCGCCAGATCATGAAGGCCTATGGCGCGGAGCTCGTGCTCACGGACGGCGCGCAGGGCATGAAGGGTGCGATCGCAAAGGCCAACGAGCTGGCCGCGCAGATCCCCGACAGCTTTGTCCCCGGCCAGTTCGTCAACCCGGCCAACTCGGCGATCCACCGCACGACGACCGGCCCGGAGATCTGGGAGGACACGGACGGCAACGTGGATATCTTCGTTGCAGGCGTCGGCACCGGCGGCACCGTGACGGGCGTCGGCGAGTACCTGAAGTCCCAGTGCCCGAAGGTCAAGGTCGTGGCCGTGGAGCCGGAGACCTCTCCGGTCCTGAGCGAGGGCCATGCCGGCCCGCATAAGATCCAGGGCATTGGTGCGGGCTTTGTGCCGGACGTGCTCAACACGAAGGTCTATGATGAGATCATCCCGGTCAGCAACGAGGATGCATTTGCGACCGGCCGCCTGATCGGCCATAAGGAGGGCGTGCTGGTCGGTATTTCCTCCGGCGCTGCCGTCTGGGCGGCGATCGAGCTGGCCAAGCGCCCGGAGAACAAGGGCAAGACCATCGTTGCGCTCCTGCCGGATACCGGCGACCGCTATCTGTCGACGCCGCTGTTTGCAGACTGAGTGCAGGCAAGCGTTCGTTCTTCTTTCACATGCAACGGGAGACACCGCAAGGTGTCTCCCGTTGTGCATCCGGCACAATTCTGTGAAAAAGCGCTCCCTTCCGGGGTCATCCCGGTGGGGAGCGCTCGTGCGTTCAGCGGCAGCGCATGGCCAGACCGCAGAACATATCGTCGGCCATGCGCAGCGCCTCGGTCTCGATCCGGTCGAACATGCGGATGTCGGCCGCATAGTCGCCCTGCAGGCGCAGCGTGGTCTCTTTGCCGTCATCTCCAGATGGCTGTAGAAAAACTCGCGCCATTTTTCTTCGTTCCAGCAGGCGTTGATGCCGACAAGAAACGCGCTGATGGCGTCGGCGTTTGCGTACCAGCGCCGGCGGGCGTCGTCGGCTTTGGCGGTCTCGCGGTTTTTCAGGTCGGTTACGAGCGCACCGCCGATCTCCAGATGCTCCGTGAGCAGGTCGCCGGACTGTCCGGCCGTGCGCGCGGGATCTTTGGCGCATCTTTTGCGCAGCAAAGACAAAAAGGGATGCAATTTTGCGCCCGATGCGCTATAATAGATGCCATCATGCAGTAAGAGGGATCATTATGCGAATCGTTGTTAAAGTCGGCACTTCCACACTCGCGCACGCGACCGGGCGGCTGAACATTCAGCGCATGGAGCGGCTGTGCAAAGTGCTCAGCGACCTGAAAAATGCAGGTCATGAGATCATTCTCGTCTCGTCCGGCGCGATCGGCATGGGCGTCGGCAAGCTCAATCTGTCCGGCCGTCCGGCGGATATGCCGGGCAAGCAGGCCGCGGCCGCCGTCGGCCAGTGCGAGCTGATGTATTTTTACGATAAGCTCTTCACGGAGTACAATCATATTGTGGCGCAGCTGCTGCTGACCGGCGAGGACATCCGCAGTGAGCAGCGCAGCCGCAACGTGCGCAACACGCTCTCGCGGCTGCTGGAGCTGGGGGCGCTGCCGGTCATCAATGAAAACGACGCTGTGGCGACGGACGAGATCGGCGTGGACAACACCATCGGCGAGAACGACAGTCTCTCGGCCATCGTGGCTGCCGCCATCAGTGCGGATCTGCTGATCCTGCTCTCGGACATTGACGGATTGTATGACAGCGACCCGCACCGAAACCCGGATGCGCGGCTCATCGAGACGGTGCCGGTCATCGACGCGCACATTCTCTCGCTTGCCGGAGACAAGGGCTCCGCGCTCGCCACCGGCGGCATGGTCACGAAGCTGCACGCCGCGCAGATCGCAACGGCGGCCGGCTGCGAGATGGTCATTGCCAACGGCGAAAAGCCCGAGGTGCTCTATGACATTGTGGCCGGCAGGCGCGCCGGCACCCGATTTCTGATACCACATTCCTGAGGAGGGACTACTATGACGACTATGGACATTCTCCGGCGGACGAAGGCCGCGTGGCCCAGCATCTGCAATGCTTCCGCCGAGGACAAAAACCGCATCCTGTCCGCCATGGCGGACAGCCTGCAGGCGGAGTGCGATGCCATCCTGCGCTGCAATGCCGAGGACATGGACGCTGCACGCGGCCATATCTCGGATGTCATGCTCGACCGGCTCTATCTGGACAAAGATCGCATCGACGCCATGGCCGACGGCATTCGCGCGACCGTGGCGCTGCCGGATCACACGGGGCGCATCCTCGCGCAGATCGACCACCCCAACGGCATGAAGATCTATAAAAAGCAGGTGCCGCTCGGCCTGGTCGCCATCATTTATGAGAGCCGCCCGAACGTCACGTCCGACGCGGCGGCGCTCACCATCAAGAGCGGCAACGTCTGCATGCTCCGCAGCGGCAAGGAGGCTTTCCGCACGGCCAAAGCCATCGTGGCCGCGCTCAAGCAGGGCATCGCGTCCGCAGGCGGCGATCCGGACATCGTCAATATCGTGGAGGATACCAGCCACCAGAGCGCTACGGAGATCATGCAGGCCAAGGGCCTTGTAGATCTGCTCATCCCGCGCGGCGGGGCGGGGCTCATCCGCGCCTGCGTGCGCAATGCCACCGTGCCCTGCATCGAGACCGGCACCGGTATCTGCCACGTCTACGTGGACGAGTATGCTGACCTCGACAAGGCCGTGCGCATCATCGAAAACGCCAAAACCAGCCGCCCCTCGGTCTGCAACGCCGAGGAGGTCTGCCTTGTGCACCGGGCGGTCGCGGCCAGGTTTCTGCCCATGCTCAAAAAGGCGCTGGTCGATGACCGCGCGGCGCAGGGCCTCACACCGGTCGAGCTGCGGCTGGATGCTGCCGCAGCGCAGATCATCGACGGTACGCCCGCGTCCGACAAGGACTTTGACACGGAGTATCTGGACTATATCCTCGCCGTCGGCGTGGTCGACAGTCTGGACGCCGCCATCGCGCACGTGCTCGCGCACTCGACGCACCACAGCGACGCCATCGTCACCGAGGACGCCGCGAGCGCCGAGCGCTTCATCAACGGCACGGACAGCGCGGCAACGTACGTCAACGTCTCCACCCGCTTCACCGACGGCGGTGAGTTCGGCCTCGGCTGCGAGATGGGCATCTCCACGCAGAAGCTCCACGCCCGCGGCCCCATGGGGCTCGACGAGCTGAGCACCTATAAATATATCATCCGCGGCGACGGACAGATCCGCTGAGGAGGGAACACTATGAAAAAGTTTGAAGCAGGCTTCATCGGCGCCGGCAATATGGGCGGCGCGCTGGCCACGGCCGCGGCCAAACAGGTCACGGGGGAGCGGGTCGCCGTTGCCTGCAGCAGCCCCGCGCACAGCGCGGCGGCGGCCGAGCGGCTGGGCTGCCGTGCGGCCGCGCCGGAGGAGATCCTCGGCGGCAGCAAATTCGTGTTTCTCGGCGTCAAGCCGCAGATGATCGACGGCGTTGTGCAGTCGCTGGCAGCGCCCATCGCGGCGTCGGAGAGCATTTTTGTGTCCATGCTCGCCGGTGTGCAGCTCGAGCGGCTCGAGCGGCTGCTCGGCGCGGATAAGAAGATCATCCGCATCCTGCCGAACACGGCCTGCGCCGTGGGGCAGGGCGTCGTGCTCTATTGTGCCAACGGCAATGTCACGGACGGCGATCTCGCGGCGTTTTGCGCGCTCATGGCGGCCGCGGGCATTGTCGACCCCATTTCCGAGGGGCTGATCGACGCCGGCTGCGCCATCACCGGCTGCGGCCCCGCGTTTGCGTATATGTTCATCGAGGCGCTGGCCGACGGCGGCGTCAAATGCGGCCTGCCGCGCGCAAAAGCCATCCGCTACGCGGCGCAGATGCTCGCCGGCAGCGCGGAGATGGTGCTGCAGTCCGGCAAGCACCCGGAGCAGCTCAAGGACGAGGTCTGCAGCCCCGGCGGCAGCACGATCGCCGGCGTCGACGCGCTCGAACAGCACGGTTTTCGCGGCAGTTGCATCGCGGCCGTGGACGCCGCGTTTGAAAAGACCCGCCAGCTCGGGTGATCCCAGTTAAAAATGCCGGCCGGGCCGCACCCATTCGGGTGCGGCCCGGCCGCTGCATGGCTGCTTATGCAGACGTGATGTAGCACTCCTCGGCTTCCTGCTGTGCATGGATCAGCAGCAGCCGCGCCTCCTCATAGTCGTGGGTGTCGATTTGCTCAACGGCGTCGCTCAGCGTGTTGAAGAGGGTGAAGTACAGCTTCTTGAAGTCCATGGTGATCTCCTTTTTGTTCTGCGTATTTGCTGTTTCCGGCGCGTCTTCCGGTCGCTGCGATGCGCAGTCTAACACAGAATGGAGCAGAAACGTGTCGAATGCTGTAGGCACCGAAAAAACTTCATAAAATTCAAATTTTTTGTCAGGCATGGAACGATCTTTGCGCGAAGCGTCGAATCGCAAACGCCCGCGCACCATATCGGAGCGCGGGCGCGGATCGTTTATAGCAGCTTGATCAGGATCGTGACGGCGCCCAGCAGGATCAGCACGCTGCCGACGTCGGCAGCGTGTCCGGCTGGGCGGCGACGGGGCTGAATCAGTCTGTGAAACAGATTTCCGATAAATAATTTCTATTACACACCCGTTGCACACCGCATCGATAATTTGCACGCAAAAACGGAAAAAGAAAAAGTCCTGTATTCCTTGAGAATACAGGACTTTTTGCTGGTCCGAGTGAGAAGATTCGAACTTCCGGCCTCTTGAACCCCATTCAAGCACGCTACCAACTGCGCTACACCCGGATATTTTATTTGCTCAAATAATATAGCACACCGCGCAAAAAAATGCAAGAGGGAAATGCGGCTTTCGGGCAGAAAGTTTTTCGTTACATTTCTTTACGATTGTATCAGGATTTCAAATAGATAGGTTTCGAAATAATCATAAATTTTTTAAATAAATAAATTGAAATTTTTTGGGCGATTTGTTAACGTGTTCTTAACACCTATGTGGGATGATAAAGTCCCATGCATGCGGGGCATGCAAGATCCACTTGGCGAAATAGAAACAAAGGAGGAAATATCATGACAGGTAAAAAACTGCAGCGTCTGCTGGCGTGCCTGCTGGCGGTGCTGCTGCTGTCGCAGGTCGGCGCGTTCTCGCCGGCCGTGTTCGCAGCGGATGATAGCAGCTACACGCTGCAAGACGGTACGGCCATCATCAAGTCCACGATGACGACCGATGAAGTGAACCATGCGCTGACGCGCGCGCTGGTCAAGGATTTTGACCAGAAGAGCGAGGAAGAGCAGAGTGCACTTCTGGATAGTCAAACTGGTCTCAAGTGGGAGTATAAGTGCGAGGGCAAGGGCAAGGGTTTTTTGGGCTTCCCTGTCACGAAGACCGACTGGGGTTCCATTAATGGGTTTACTAGCGTAGATAAGAAGAAAATCAATTATACCCACCCCGCGCTGAAGGACAACAGCGATGGTACCTATCAGGTGCGTGTTGCCGACACGACAGCGGAAGTAACGCTGACGAAGGCGGAGAAGCTCTCTTCGTCCATCACGCTCAAGCAGGACGCCAGCGTGAAGCTGCCGTATAAGGAAGACGGCACGCTGGATTTTGACGCACTGCGTGAGAACATCTTTAGCCTGGTCGTAAAGAGCACCACGCCAGAGGAGCTGACGGTCAAAGACGTGACCATTACTTACTATGCCACCTCGAAAGTTAACGTTGGTCACAAATGGGCCGCTCTGGAGGGCGACACCCTGTTCCCCGCCATTTCTGCAGGCGAGCAGAAGATCCAGATCTCCTACAAAGGCAGCGATGATTATAAGGCTGTCACTGAGGAAACGACTGTGAACTTCCTTGACCGCGCGGCAGCTCCGTTCCAGCTCAAGCAGGGCGTGACCGAAGTCTCGATGGTCTATAACAAGGATCAGAGCATCAACTACGAGGCAACCGCGCAGGCTCTGCGCGAGGCGCTGCTCGAGAGCACCGATCCGAACGTCTCCATCAACGACGTGACGGTGGAGTATAACGCCGGTATAGGTGGTATCAAAAATTATCAGCCCTTGAATTATAGCCTGACGGGCAGCGACTTTATTGACCAGCTTTTTAAATTTGGCCTCGGATCACAGACCATCCGCTTCACCTGGCGCGGCAACGCAGGCTACCAGGCTTATACGGCGGAAGTCACCGTCGAGATGACCGACAGCCGCGAGGCCAGCACCGTCGTCCTTAAGCCGAGCATCTCTCTCATCTACAATAAGGACGCCGCTGCCATGACGCAGCAGATTTTTGAATACGTCATTGATTGGGACGATTCCACGCTGCCCGACAAGAGCACGCTGAGTGCGGACAACTTTACAATCGAGTATTACGCAACGGCTAAGGTCGTGGCCGGTGATCTTGGCGGCGCCGTAGGACTCCAAAAGTGGGTTCCGATCGCAGGAGAAGAGGGAGTCAGTGTTGGCGAACTCCAGTATTTCTACCCCCAGATGGGCGCTGGTGAGCAGCAGATCCGCGTGACATTCAACGGCAACGAGACCTATCGTTCCAGCAAGGCTAAGGAAGGCTCGCTCACGGTCAAGAAGGCAAATGTCTCCGTCAAGGTGCACTCGACGAGCATCTACGCCGACGAAGTGCCGGGCGAGGGCTTCGTCACCACCGATCCCGTGGACGATTTTGACATCTTCACAGTCTATACCGGCGTGTCCAGCGTGTTCGTGCAGCTGCCCGAGCGCTACACAGACAACGCGTTCATCAAGGTTGTTGATCCTGTGCTCGAAAAAGTCGGTCTGCGGACGATCCGGGATATCATGGATAAGGGCATCACCGTCGGCGAACTCAAGCAGAATCTGGACAAGATCGCCAATGGCAGCGAGTATGCCGCAGTGCGTGAAGCGCTCAAGCTGATGGGTGTTGACGTCGCTACGCTGCAGCAGATCATCAACGTGTTCAACAAGATCACCCTGCTGGACAATGTCCGCATTGCCCTGCGTACGCCGGATCAGGTGGGTATCTACACCGTTTATGCGATCACGAACAACGATAACTACAACACCGGCTTCGGTATGGGCGCTCTCGTTGTGAAAAAGCACTACTCCGGTGTGAAGCTCGACTGGAATCAGAACTTCACCAACGGCAAGATCTCCGCTGCGGACGTGAAGAACTTCGACTTCGGTGCGACGCTGAGCTATAACGGGGAACAAGTCGAGGATCAGTCCTCTGTGCACTACCTGTACTCCGGCTTCACCAGCAGGTGGAAGCCGTACTCCAGCACCACGACGCCCCCGACTGAGCCCGGCCGCTATGTTGTGACGGTCGTGACTCTGGGCGGCAACTATCAGGCAGCGCCCATCACGCGCGCTTTCCAGATCACCAAGTAATTTTCTCGCGTGTGTCTCCCGGGCTTTTTTGCCCGGGAGACATTTTTGCGCCGGAGGAGACCGGCCGGAGCGGAAAATGAAAATCGCCGAAAATTTTTTCAAAAATAACTTGACAGCAGTCGAATCGTCTGGTATATTAAACAAGCGCTGAGGCGACGAGGCCGAGTAGTTCAGTTGGTTAGAAC
>OJRH01000929.1_pt1 | contig 11575 bp, 5 predicted proteins | sample 1599131 | NCBI WGS metagenome assembly OJRH01 (sample SAMN03922527, study PRJEB24848) | human gut metagenome | isolation source: stool sample | host: Homo sapiens | place: Germany | collected 2010-05
GTCGTTGCTCGTGTAGGCGTTGCTGCCCTCCGAGCCTATAGCCGCCATCAGCTTGTCATACTCGTTCGGAATGTTGTATCGCGCGGCGAGCTGCGACACGCTGTCTATTCTGTGATACTGCGCCTTGCGCTGTTCCGTGTCGGTCATGGTGCGGTATGCCTCATACATGTCCTGTATGGTGTCGAGCAGCGGAGCCTCCTTTTCCGCGTCCGACGTTCCGAAACGTTTCGTTCCCTTGAACATCAGGTGCTCCAGATAGTGTGCCAGTCCTGTCGTCTCAGCCGGGTCGTTGCGGCTTCCGGTGCGCACGGCTATGTAGGTCTGTATGCGCGGTTTCTCCTTGTTTACCGACAGATATACCTTCAGTCCGTTGTCCAGAGTGTATATGCGTGTCGCCATCGGGTCACCTTCCACCGATTGGTACGTGCGCCGTTCTGACTGTGCGGTGGCGCACAGCGCAATCAGGCAAAAGACTATTATAAGTTTCAGTTTCATTATGTCTTGAATTTGTTGTGATTATTATCCTTTTCGTTTTTCCGTGCCGTTTCTGAGCGGGTGTGCGGATGTCTGTCCCGGCATGTGTGGCGTCACATGTAGAGCTTCTGGTTCTCGAAGTCAACCTCACGGTCGAGCTGGTCGTTGAAGTTGAGAAACACCTCTTCCTCTATGTCTCCGAGCGCATATTCCTTGCGCGCGTCCTTCTTTATCTCCGCAATCCATGCGCGCCGCGCCGTCACGTAGTCCTGTCTTATCTTCTCGGCGTCCTCCTCTGTCAGTGTCTCCAGACCGTAGTAGTCGAGCATCATACGGTAAGTCCACGCCCAGCGGTATTCCGGATAGTTGTCGTTTATGTCCCTGAAGCGTTCCTCCACGCCCTGTGTGGTGTCTATGGTTCCGTCAATGATGTCACTGATGAGGCGTTGTTCCTCCGACTCTGGAAGCAGAAGTCCGGACAGGTCGTTCCAGTTTCCTGTGCCCGTATCGGTCAGCGGCTTCTCGAGGATGTGGCGTTTGAGCACGGCTCCCATATATATGCGCAGGGCTATGTCGTAATACTTGATGCCCTTTCTCAGCGCGCTTGCCTTGATGACATATTCATGATAGTTGTATGTGGACACGTCGTCGCCCGACGCCTCGCGCAGACTCTCGAGAATGCGCTTGCCCCGCAGTATCTCGCCTACGGAGAAAGGACTGAGCCAGTCGAAGTTTACGATGCTCTTGCGGCCCCCGTGCGCCCTCATGTCGCGTTTGGGCCACTTGCGTATGTCACGGTAAAGTCCGACTGTGGTGAGGTTGCGTCCCGGCACGAGATACATGGTGTCGTTGTATGCAATGAGATAGGAGAAAGGCAGGTTGCGCGTGTCGGGATGATACATCAGCTTGCCGAAGCACACCGAGAACGTGCCTATGTTGGCAGGCATCAGCAGATATGCGCCGCTGGCGGTCTTTGTGCCGCGTTCCATCAGTCCGTAGTGCATGGGTCCCATCTTGTAGGCATGGTTGCTGAAGTTGGTGGCGGAGCCTGCGTTGTAGAACGAGAACATGCCTCCGATGAGCAGCGAGCTCTTGTGATGGCTTGCCGTGAAAGGGCCGCAGAAGGCTGCGCACGCCTCGCCGTTCGACATGTAGCTGTTGGCGAAGAACACGCTGCTCGACGCCGTGAAGCCGTTGCTTATCTGGCAAGCCTCGCCCACGAAGCAGTCCTGCATCTTCACACTGTTGATTATGGAAGACCCGTCTGAGATGATGGAGTTCTCACATATCACGCCCGTACCTATGAACACGTTGGCGTCGGATGAGCTCATGATGGTGCAGTCGCTCAGTCTTGACGCTCCGCTTATCTCGCAGTCGTCGTATATCACGGTGTTGGTTATCTCCTTCGTGTTCACTATCTTCACGTTGTTGCCTATTGTTCCGCACTCGTGTGAGTTGCGCTCTATCTCCTCGTTGATGAGCCTCCGTATGGCATCCTTCAGCGGTTTGTTGGCAGCGTGCTTCACCATGAACGCGGCAAACTGGCTGTTCAGTCCGTGGAAGAGCGTCAGGTTGCCGTTTCCCACCTCGTTGAGCACCGATATGAGATTGCCCTCTCCGTATGTCGCTCCCTCGGTTGTCTCCATGGTGCATACGTTTGATATGTAGCAGTCGTCGCCTATGACATAGTTGTTGATGTAGTTGCCAATGTTCTCGATGAGGCAGTTGTCGCCTATGGTTACATTGCGCAGGGTGGCGTTGTTGATGCCCGAGTGCTTCACGAATCCCTTGCTCACCTCCACGCTTTTCTCAAACGTGCCGAGCCTTATGGTGCCGTAGAACATCACGCGGTGGAAGTAGTTCGCCTTGAAATCCTCCGCCACGCTTATCGCCGACCAGTCCTCAGCCCAGCAGCTGTTGTCCTCCAGCAGTCTTATTTCCTGTCCGGTAAGTTGTCTGTAGTTCATAAAGTGTCATTAATATTTAGTCTTCGTACGGTTCTTCAATGTTGTAGAGAAAGTCGTTGTAAGGATATTTCTGCACGTGGAGTTCGCGCACCTTCGTGTAGAGAACGTCCCTGAACTCGTCTATGTTCTGCTTTTTGCGTGCCGAGATGAATATGCAGTTCTCGTTGAGCCGTGCCATCCACGTGCGCTTCAGTTCGTCGAGTGTCACGTTCTCCTTTGTCGGCGGTGTGAGGTCGTCGTCGTCCTTGTCCACCCATGTGTAGTTGTCTATCTTGTTGAACACAATCATGCTCGGCTTGTCGGCGCATCCGAGGTCTTTCAGAGTGTTCTCCACCACGTTTATCTGTTCCTCGAAGTCGGGGTGTGAGATGTCCACCACATGCAGCAGAAGGTCAGCCTCGCGCACCTCGTCGAGTGTCGACTTGAACGAGTCCACAAGGTCGGTGGGCAGCTTGCGAATGAATCCCACGGTGTCGGCAAGCAGGAACGGCAGGTTCTCTATCACCACCTTGCGCACCGTCGTGTCGAGAGTGGCGAAGAGTTTGTTCTCTGCGAACACCTCGCTCTTTGACATTAGGTTCATTATTGTAGATTTCCCCACGTTGGTATATCCCACGAGAGCCACCCTTATCATGCGTCCCCGGTTCTTGCGCTGGGTGGTCTTCTGTCTGTCTATCTCGGCAAGCCGCTGTTTGAGAAGGGTAATGCGCTGCAATATTATGCGTCGGTCCATCTCGAGCTGTGTCTCACCCGGACCGCGCAGACCTACGCTTCCCTTTCCTCCTCCCGAGCCGGAGCCTCCGCCCTGACGCTCGAGGTGGGTCCACAGACGCTGCAGCCGAGGCAGCATGTAGCGGTATTGCGCCAGCTCCACCTGAGTCTTCGCAGCCGCTGTCTGTGCCCTCATGGCGAAAATGTCGAGGATGAGCGATGTGCGGTCGAGTATCTTCACTCCCAGCTCCTTCTCTATGTTGCGTATCTGCTTTGCCGACAGCTCGTCGTCGAATATAGCCATTCCCACGGGTCTTTCGGCGTCCTCTTCGTCCTTTATGTATTGTTTTATCTCCTCAAGCTTTCCGCTTCCCACGTAGGTGACCGAGCTCGGACCGTTCACCCGTTGTGTGAAGCGTTTCACGGTGACGGCTCCGGCGGTGTCGGCGAGAAACTCCAGCTCGTCGAGATATTCTTTCGTCTTGTCCTCGTCCTGGTCTTTTGTGATGAGACCCACGAGCACTGCGGTCTCTGTCTTTACTTCAGATAATACAAATTCTTTCATTAGGAATATTTGTTTTTGGGGCTTTCGTGAGCCGCATCAGGCTGTCTCGCGTCAGGTATGCGGTCACAATGTGTGATATATTAGCGCAAAGATAATATAATTTACAATAAACACAAAGGTTTTTGACCCATTTTATAACGTCATCCCTTCACTGTATTCGATGCCCCGTCCGGCAGTTGTTCCGATGAGGAAAACACGTCTTTGAATGTTAAAAAACAGGTCGTCGGGACAGCCTGAAATTCCTCCGGTTTTCTGATATGCGGCTTTCCGTACTTTCGTGCGTATTTTTCGGGGTATCGCATAATACGCTTACTGCCAGCGTAATAGCGTTTTTCCGCATGACCGGTGATAATGTTCCGTTTTGCCGAAGAGCCCCTTCCGCACCGCCAAAGAGCCTTTTCCGTGATGTGGAAGAGCCTTTCCTGCGCCACTGAACAGCCTCTTCGGCACCGTCTGTGCGCTCATATGGGTTGCGAAACGTGCTTTTCCGTGCTGCTGCCATGCCTGTGTGAGTGTGCAGGACGTGTCTTTCACTATACAGAACGAGTGAGAATGATGTGTTAAATAAGTGTCGGGTTTTCGTTAATAAATGTTTATGCACGGCGCGCCGGTATATTCTGGCACGGCTGGTCAGACCGGCTCTGCATACCGGTTTCATCCTTATCGCGTGCTGCTGTCGGCTTATACGTAATGAGGACTGTCCTACTCTTGGACAGCCCTCATGACATATGATGTTTCCTTAAACCCTAATCGTCATTAGAACGTATATATTTGAATAAATCTTTATTTCACATACTCTCCTGTCTGCTTATGCGTTTCTGTCGGCGTCTTGCTTACCGTTCCGCCTCGGTGTAGCCCGCTACGCCTTCGTCGGAACGGCAAGCAATCCACTCGACATTAACGCATAATCAAACCGGAGTCTGATGACCGATTCGGGTTAAATGTGTTCAGACCTATCTCACAATGACTTTTGTCACTGTTCCGGCGGTTTTCACAATATACATTCCGCACGGCAGGCTCATCTCGTTCGCGCCCGCTTTGCCCTCTGTCGAGGCAACGGCTGTGCCCGAAGTGGTGTATACACTTATTACGGCAGCCTTGTCAAGAGTCACGGTGATGTGTCCGTCAGCACCGCTTACGCTCACCTTGCCGCTGTTCTCAGTAGCGTCTATGCCGTCGGTTGAGCCTTGCACGTATATCTCGTTGGAGTAGTCGGAGTCGATGTTTCCTTCAGGTCCGTTTGTCGTTGCCTGCACGAAGTATGAGTAAATGTCGTTGCCACGGTCGGGAGTGGGCACGTAGAACGATGTGCCGCCGAACACAACGTCGCACGAGTGCATGCGGCTGAAGATGTCGCCCGCGCTCATCTCCTGGCTTATGCTTATGCCGTCAATCCACACCGTGCCGCTTGTTCCGTAGTCGGTGTTGTTCTCGTCGTTGAAGGCAATGGCAAGGTAGTAGTTGCTGTATGCGTCGAAGACGAACTCATATTCGCTCATCCGGTCTGTGATGACAGCCTGCTGCCATTCCACTTTGCTCTCCTGGTTGTCGGCGTCGACGCATGCCACGCCTATCATTGTGGCGTCAGAGCACATGTTGTCGTGCATGGCTTTTATTCTCACCGTGATTTTTCCGGAAGCCGAAGCCGTCTGAGTCATGTAGATGGGAGAGTAAAGCATGGAGTAGACACCCATTACTGAATAGTAGTTGCGCAGACCTATCATGCCTTCGGCACGTATTGTCGTCGAGCCTTCCCAGTTGGGATGGGTGGTGTATTCGTCAAGAGTCTGTGCCGGATCGTTGTAAAGCGGATTTTCCGTTGTGCCGTCCTTTATCTTGTCGAACGTCTCGTTCTCCACTTCGAAGGTGCCGTCTTGCTCCACCTGATGATATGAGTAGGTGAAGAGAGTGTACCATGCCGCGTTCTCCGCACTGCTCCAGTTTGCCCTGAAACCTTCGTCGCTCACCTCTGTAGCCTCAAGAGCCGTAGGCGTTCCGACGCTTCCCGACGCTTCTCTTACGATGCACTGCTGCGACTCTTCAGACGTCAGTGTGCCGTCGGTGGCCTGCACCGAGAAGAGGTAAGTTTGTCCCGGCTCGAGTCCGCTCACCTCGTATGAGGTGCCCTCCACAGCCTTGTCGGTGAGGAGATAGGTCTTGGCGTTGTCCTGTCCGTAGCTGAACACGTCGAGCAGATAGCCCGTCGCGCCTGTCACGGCACTCCAGTTCGCAGTGAACGCGCTTTCGGATATGTCTGTCGCACTGACGCTTCCGGGCGCGCTTATCGCTGTGGGAGCCTCTTCCTCCCTGGTCTGTATCACCGTGATGTCGTCGATATACAGCGGTGCGTTGCCGAAGAACTGTATGAAGGTCTGGGGCTGTCCGCCTTCAAAAGGTATCTCCGCATAGTTCCATTGGGTAGAGGCGTTGATGTATCCGCCGTCGATCGGAGTGGAGCCGCTGCCTGAAATGAGATAGAACTTGCACGGCTCCGTCTCTGCACGGAACGTCACGCACAAGGTGAAGTCGCCCCCGTTGGCAGAGAGGTCAAGCGCGGGAGTCATGAGGAGCGAGGTCTGGCTGTCGGCGAGATAGCAGCTTCCGCCAGCCTGATAGATGTTTATTCCAGCCCATCCGTAGGTCTGCACATAGTCATGATAGATGGTTCCGTCAGTGCCGGTGATGACTGTGTTGAGGTCGGGCGCGCCGTCCGCCCCCGACGTCATCTTGTTGAAGTCTTCGCTTATCACTGTGACGAATCCTTCTCTTGCTGTTCCCGCCTCTGAGCGTACGGCGTTCCGCTGTGCCGCAATGCGCACCGGAGTGTCGGCTGTGGCAAGGCGTGTGAGAGGCGTCCCGTCCTTTACGGCGGGGATGGCGTTGCGTGCTGTGTTGCGTTTTGTCCACACACCGTTGTCAGCGGATGCTGTGACAGCCCATGCGCACAGTGCGATGGCAAGTGTCTTTCTTATTAAACTGTTCATGTCAGATTCTTTATTTTATTATTATTTTGTGAGTTGTTGTGTTTCCTGATGTCTCTGTCTTCACGATGTAGAGCCCCGACTGTCTGATGGTGAATGCCTTCTCCGCTCCCGCCTTTACGTGTACGGTGGCGGTGACGGGCTCTCCTGCCGCGTTGTAGACAGACGTCAGGCAGTCGGCGGCGGACTTCACGGTGATGGTGTTGCCGTCGGCGTATACCTTAGTGCCGCCGTTGTCTGTAGCCCCGTCTATGGATGTCGCGGTGGTTGTCACGGTGGTCTGGCTCATGCGCGACTCGTTGTTGCCCTCGTAGAGGCATGCTATGCCGTAGGTGTGGCGTCCTGCGCTCACTCCGCGGTCTATGAAAATGCCGGAGGATGTGAACCCTATCAGTTCGTTGTCGCGGTAGATGTTGAATCCGAGAGGATACGCCACATCAGCCAGAGGGTCGAATCCGGGATTGAACACAGGCTCTTCGCCCTGTATGAAGTCACCGTCCGAGTAAGTGCGCGGCTGGAGTTCGCAGCGCAGGAACACGTTGTTGTCGAGCATGTCGCTGTGCCACGTGCCGTCGGTGCACACCAGATTGCCGAGTCCGGGGTCGGCTGTCGTGGCGTCGCACACCACAGCCACGGTGCCTATACGGCTCTCGGCGGCGAATCCTATGTAGTAGTCGTAGCCCGGCTCTATGGTCACCGGAGTGCGCAGTTTGAGGGTGCGCCATGTTCCCGAACCGTATTCTGAGGCGTCGCGCTCGCTTATCACCTCCGGCTCTCCACCTTCCTCAGCCCTGTATACGCGCAGTTTGTAGCTCACTTCGCTTTGTGATGTGAAGGGGAAGAACGACACCTCGCTGATGGTATAGCCTTTATATGCTCTCAGGTCGGCGGCTCTGAACTTCTGTGCCACTTCAAGACGGCTGCCGCTGAGCACTGTTATCACGGCATTCTCGGTTGCGGCGGTAAGGTCGGGATTCATGCGTGTGAGGGTGGAGTTGAGTTTCCATGTCAGTGTCACGTCCTGTCCTGACGCCGATGATGCGACATTCTTTATCTTGTTGTCGGGCACTCTGACCGTGCTTGTGGCGAAAGGTGAGTAGAGACCGTTGCCGTAGCGCACGTCCACCTTGTAGGTGGCGACGGTGGATGTGAGTTCATTGTCAACGTATCCGGTCTCTTTTGTCTCGGCAATCAGCTCGTCATCCCTGAAGATACGGTAAATGTCAATGTCTCCGCTTTCAGGTTCGTCCCAGCGGAGCGACACTATTCCGCGTTTCGCCGTGGCTGTGAGGTTGCCCACCATTGCGGGAGCCTCGCCCTTTACGAACTCGAACGACGCCGTGGTTCCGTCTGAGCTGATGTCGCGTATGGAGAAGTATGAGTATTTGCCGTCATTGGAGTGGGCGGAGGGAAGGGTGGCGTCGGAAAACTCCGTGATGCCGTTCTCACCGGGGAATGGTGCTCCTGCGCTGTTTATGTCGCCGTATGACGCTGGTGTCTTTCCCGGTTCGGTTCCGGCGGAGGCGCACACTGTGTACACGCTTTGCCTGTAGTCGGCGTTTATCGTGTTCATGTTGACAGTGGAGCGCAGTCTTTGCTCGTCCACATGATACACCACGATGCCGTGTCCGGGCAACGCCCTGTCGAATCCTTCCTGTGTCCTGTTCTCGAGCACGAAGTAGTCGCCTTCGCGCGATGTCTGCGCTATGTATCCCACAGGAGAGGACGATGCCGACGGTATTCCGGTCACAGTGCGGCTCTCGTTGAGATATTGCGGGGTGACCCATCCGAACTGCATCTTCTGCCACATGTTGATGTGTGAGGGCGAGTCGCCTGGTTGCAGCGATTCGTTCCATATGCCTCCAGCCATCAGGTCCCACACTCCGGTGCCCTCAAACTCTCCTCCGCTCTGTTCGTAATCGGAGTCGTAGAAGTCCGGCGCTCCCAGATTGTGGCCGAACTCATGGCAGAACACGCCCACCGTTATCTTCTGTGTGGGCGACGATATGCCGAGCAACTCGGGCTGTATTGTGTATGTGTTGACACGTATGCCGCCCGCATAGACCTCAGAGAGGAGTCCTCCGCTGTGCGACCAGATGTCGCTTGAGCTTCCCGTAACCTCGGCTCCGGTGCCCTGATGGATGATGGACAGACCGTCAAGTATGCCGTCGCCGTCGTTGTCAAACTGTGTGAAGTCTATGTCATCGTCCACTGCGTTGAGCGCGTCCGATATGAGCCGCGTCATGTCTTCGGTGCTGTACATGTACTTGTTGGACGGAAGCTGTATCCAGCCTACCACGGTTGTCTCTATGTCAAGCTTTCCGTAGGAGTTCTGAAGGAAGAAGTCGCGGAAGCTGCCCGTGCCTTCGTAGTTCTCGGCGTTCATCATCTGCTCGAACTCGGATGCCGGAATGACGGGCTTGGTGTCGGCGAAGTTCACAAGGAGCATGAGCAGTTTGCGCTTTCCTGTCGTGGGGAATGTGCTGCCGGTGGATAGGGTAGGGTCACCCACAGACATTGTGGAGACGCCCAAGTCGCCGCGCCTGATCAGACGCATCTTGCCTTTTGCCGCAGAGTCGTTGCCACGGTAGGGGAGCGATGAGGCTTTTATGCCATCTCCGTCCTTTTCCGCGTACATCAGAAAACCGTTGTCGGCGCGTTTCAGCAGATAACCCTCTGATGTCTCCATCCAGTGTCTGTGCTCGTCGCCACGCAGTCTGTACTTCACTATTGTGCCGTCGGGCTGCCTATAAGAAATTTCTCCTGGAAATGCCGGTACGGCGTGTACCGGCATCCAGAAGAAACTAAACAGGCAGATGACTAACGATAATCTTATTAGTTTGTTCATCTGTTGTATTTTACAATGTGGTTTGTCGCATTGCCTGAGGCAATGATTATTTTGTCACCTTTATAGACTGTCCGTCGGCTGATATCACATATACACCGCTTGTCCAGTTGCCCGCAGGGATAATCATCTCGCTGCTTCCGGCTTTCCTGTCGAACACGGCTGAACCGTTGGAAGAGTAGACGCGGACGCCGGTTCCGGGTTTCAGTCCTGACACTTTGAAGTTCTCGCCGTCTACAGTGGCGTATACCTTTATTGCCTGACCGCCGTTTTCCGTGCCGTTGATGCCTGTCTCGATGTCCATCTTGCCATATACCACCCAAGGCATCACACCGAAACTGTAGCCTGTAAGCTCTTTGGAGAACTCGTCCGCACGGCAATATTCGTTCAGCTTGCCGCTCTTCTCGAACTCACTTCCGGGTATGGCTTTTTCCGGTTTCACCCAAAGTGTGGTCTGACCGTTGTCGTGTACGCGGGTGTCAAGCCCCACATAAGAGCGTGAGAGGATGTCCGAGCTGTACGGCTCCAAGGTGAGTGGGTCGAACTCAAGGGCGATGTAGAACGGTCCGTTTACCACTACGGGCTCTGAGGCGTCGTCGAACTTCACGCTCTCACGTACTGAATAGTAGTTGTCGATTATCATTTCGCTTATCAGACCGGTCTTGCTGTATATCGGATTTGCTACGTCCGGCTTGCCGTCCTTCTCTGGATAGATTACCACTGTGAGCTTTTTGTCTTTATCGAAGGTGCTGTATATGTCGTTGCCTTCCTCGTCCTTGCCGACGCCAAGCTTCTGATCGAACAGGTAATAATTGTGAGAGAAGTAGTTTATTGAGGTAAGTTCCATGTTGCAGTTCTGCGGTACGTCGAACCTCTCGGCAAACGCACGGTAGTATGGGTTGACTCCTACGACAAAGTCGGTGTTTGTTTCGTAAGTATAGTCATCCTCCACTGTGCCGTCCGCAAGGAACGCCGGCGTGTTGCTCTGTTCGTATATCTTGTCGGTATTCTCGTCTGTTGTCTGTACGCAGTCGGTCTCACCGGCAACGGCGAATTCAGGATAGAATCTCTTGGAAATTTCTTTCTTGCCGCCTTCGTTGGTAGCTTCCAGAGTGACTGTGTAGTTTGCCGACTCCTTGAAAGTGATGGTCGGGTTGACTGCTGTAGCGTCTGATATGACGGCGTCTCCGCCTGTTACGGTCCACAGGAAGCTGTCGGCATCGTCTGTAGTGTTTATCATCTGGACGGTCTGACCGCTGAACAGCTTCGGACCTCCGGTGAACTGAGAGTGCAGAGTGTTGCTGAACTTGAAGTCGGTTTCAGGTGCGAAGACCTCATCAGCCTTGCTTAGCCTGAAGTTGTCCACACATATGATACCGTCACCGGCTTCTGTTGACTGAGCCCAGAAGGCGAAACAGTATTCTCCTGTTGTCTCCGGAGTGAAACTGTATTCGTAGCGTGTCCACTCGTCTATCGTACCGGTGTGGTCGAGAAGGACTGTCTCCTGCATGTCGTAAGCCTGATCCTGACCCACGGTGAACTTGAATGATGGTGTTGAGGAGCTGCCCGGCATGCAGAGATAGAATGATATCGTATACTTCTGACCGGCTTCCATTTCAAGCAGCGGAGTGTAGGCGATGTCGCGGCGGTTGCTTATCGGCGAGCTTGGAGCTACCATATAGTACTCTCCCGATACAGCCGGCAGACTTGAAGAGTTTGCTGTCACGAAAGGATTCTCGCCGCTTGAGAACCATCCGTTGGGCAGATGTCCCAAACCGTTGTAATGGCTTGCGTCATCAAAGTTCTCCGAATAGGGTATTGATGCTGACCATTCCTCAACGGGAGGTTCCTCTGTCTCCTCTGCCTCAATGGAGAAGTCGTCAACAAGAACTATTCCTGAACCTGTGATCGGTGCTGTAGCGTTGAGCGCGATGCTGTATTCACCGTCTGTTTCAGGCGTGAATTTGGCCTCGACAAGCGTCCATTCGGTATGCATTATCATTTCTTTCTCAGCTATTACGATAGTCTGCGC
>OJRH01000931.1_pt1 | contig 11556 bp, 8 predicted proteins | sample 1599131 | NCBI WGS metagenome assembly OJRH01 (sample SAMN03922527, study PRJEB24848) | human gut metagenome | isolation source: stool sample | host: Homo sapiens | place: Germany | collected 2010-05
GGAGTATCGTCGGCAGCGTCAGATGTGTATAAGAGACAGATGATGAGGTGAATACTAAATGTAATTTGCCGGCACAGATCGACCTGGAGGCTACCGAAGGTATGGAATACCACTTTCTTTGTGTAACCAAAGGCGGTGGCTCTGCCAATAAGACTTATTTATATCAGGAAACAAAAGCTGTGCTGAATCCGGCTACTTTGGTACCATTCTTGGTAGAAAAGATGAAGACTTTGGGTACGGCTGCTTGTCCTCCTTATCATATCGCATTCGTAATTGGCGGTACATCTGCTGAAAAGAATTTGCTGACAGTGAAGTTGGCATCCACTCATTATTATGATGAGTTGCCCACTACGGGTAACGAATACGGACGTGCGTTCCGTGATGTGGAACTTGAAAAGCAAGTATTGGAAGAAGCTTACAAGATTGGTTTGGGAGCTCAGTTTGGCGGTAAATATATGGCACACGATGTTCGTATCATCCGTTTGCCCCGTCACGGTGCTTCTTGTCCGATCGGGCTCGGTGTATCTTGCTCTGCCGATCGTAACATCAAATGTAAGATTAATAAGGACGGTATCTGGATTGAAAAGATGGATGACAAACCGGGTGAATTGATTCCGGAAGCGCTTCGCGAAGCAGGCGAAGGTGATGCTGTGAAGATTGACCTGAACCAGCCGATGGCAGACATCTTGAAAGAACTGACCAAGTATCCGGTAGCTACCCGCCTTTCATTGAACGGAACAATTATTGTTGGTCGCGACATCGCTCATGCCAAGTTGAAAGAACGTTTGGACCGCGGTGAAGATTTGCCTCAGTATATCAAGGATCATCCTATCTATTATGCAGGTCCGGCAAAAACACCGGAAGGTATGGCATGTGGTTCTATGGGTCCCACTACTGCAGGACGTATGGACCCGTATGTGGATTTGTTCCAAGAGCATGGAGGCAGCATGATTATGTTGGCAAAAGGTAATCGGAGCCAGCAAGTAACTGATGCTTGTAAGAAACATGGTGGTTTCTATTTGGGTTCTATAGGCGGACCGGCTGCTATCCTTGCACAAAACAATATCAAGAGCATTGAATGTGTGGAATATCCTGAATTGGGTATGGAGGCTATCTGGAAGATTGAAGTGGAAGACTTCCCTGCATTCATCTTGGTAGATGATAAGGGTAACGATTTCTTCAAGCAGTTGAAACCGCGTTGCTTGGGTAATTGTAAATAAGCAATATCCTTTTTTTATAAATAATAATAGGCATCCGCTTTTTAACGACGGATGCCTATTTCTTTTGAAACTCTTTTATGATATTCTATCTCTCTTGGTCTTTATTTCTTTTGGGAGGTCTGTTTCCAGATGCGTATCATATAGAAAGCACAGTGAGTAAAAGCGAAGACAAATGAGATAATGAGTAAGGTCTTATCTTCGTCCCAACCCACGGTCTGCTGATGCCATAATCCAGTGATAACAGATAAGACAGATAAGGCAATACCTATCATGTTGAGTATGGTAAGTCCGCGTCGGCGCGGTATGTGTTGCTCCAGTTTGCTGTGTTTTACTCCATAGCAGGCATATACGTCCAGACCGATTAGCATCCATAATACCAATCGAATCCAAGTATCCGCCGGAAGGAAAAGCATCATGCACAGGCAAGTCAGGATTCCGAGAATCGGTACGACCGGCACAAAAGGTGTTTTGAAGGCGCGGTGCACTTCGGGCATGCTTTTACGGACAATCAGCACGGCTGCACAAACCAGAGTGAAAGCGAATAGTGTTCCGATGCTGGTCATTTCACCTGCTACGCGTGCCGGAACAAATGCTGCCAATAATCCTACGACGACCATGAACAATAGATTGCTGCGTGCCGGTGTGCGGAACTTCTCATTGATATGTGAGAAGAAAGGGGGTAATAATCCGTCACGGCTCATGCTGAGGAAAACACGGCTTTGTCCCAACAAGGTTACCATAATGACGGAACAATAACCAAAAAGGATGGCAAGTACGATGGCGCGATTCAGCCACGGATAATCGGGGTGAATGATGCCGGCGGCATCGGCATGTCCCATGTGGTCGATGGCTACGGCTACGGGTGCGATACCTTGTTGACCTGCAAAATCGGTGTAGTGGGCAACTCCTGTCATTACATGAGCGAAGACCATATAAAGTATGGTACAGATGAACAATGACATGAGTATCCCTATGGGCATATCCCGTTTGGGGTTCTTGGTTTCTTGGGCTGCCGTGCTCACGGCATCAAAGCCCAAAAAGGCAAAAAACACGATGGCTGCTCCGCGCAATACGCCCGACCAACCGAATTCTCCCAATGTCCCTGTGTTGGCAGGAATGTAAGGAGTATAGTTTTCTGTATTGATGTATTTCCAGCCTAGTACTACGAAGGTGAGGATAACCGCTACTTTCAGAAATACGATAAAGCCGTTGAAAATGGAACTGCCTTCTGTGCCTCTAATCAGGAAGATGCTCATCAGTACTACGATAAGGAAAGCCGGAATGTTAACCACTCCTCCGTCCCACGGGCAGGCTGTAAGTGCATGCGGAAGGTTGATTCCTACTCCTTCGAGAAAGACGACGAGGTATCTGCTCCAGCTGATGCTGACTGTGGTGGCTGCCACTGTATATTCCAGAACCAAGTCCCAGCCGATTATCCACGCTATCAGCTCTCCCATGGTGGCGTATGAATAGGTATATGCACTACCTGCCACGGGTATCATCGAGGCAAACTCGGCATAGCATAGTCCGGCAAAACAGCATCCGATGGCTGCAATGGCAAAAGAAAGTGTTATGGCAGGACCGGTATATCCTGCTGCTACTGTTCCTGTGATGGAGAATAATCCTGCTCCGATAATTACGCCTACTCCCAATGCTACCAGACTCCATGCGCCCAACACTCTTTTAAGTGTCTTTGCGCCCGATTCGTTTGCTTCAGCCTGAAGCATGGAAAAAGGTTTCTTAATAAATAATCCCATATCTTTTTATAACCTAATTAGTGATAATTGGGTGCAAAGGTACGGATTACCGTCATGAAATACAAACCTGTAGTAAAGTCTATAACGATTATTCGAGATATTTCGTTATTTTGCCGCTTATCTGAAGCAGAGATATTTCGCATATTTTGGTATCATATTCTGCCGAAAGGATACGTTCTTCTGCATCGAGCAGACTTTTTTGTGCTTCACGCATTTCAATACCTGACAAGTCACCGAGCAGGTAACGTTCTTTGGCTATTTCGTGATTTTCGCGGGCGGCTACCAGGTTTTGACGCTCCAGATTCAACAGACGCAGGTTGTTGCGGTAGGCTTGCCACAGGTTACTCAGGTCGGCTTTCAGTCCCAGTTCTAGCTGTTCACGTTCCAATTGGGAGTTACGAATGGCGAGACTTGCATTGCGCTTTTCCCGACGGCGGTTGCCGTCCCACAGGTTGATGCCTATCGTGATACCTCCGTTCAGTCCCCAGTTGCTTCTTCGGCTGGTGGCGTTGGTTTCATATTTATTTAATGTGTAGCCATATCCGGCTTTCAATTTCACGTAGGGATAGTTGCGCGACAATACTTTTCGGTAGTCCAATTGAGCGATAGTCGTATTTTGGTCTGCCCGGAGTAGTCCGGCATTAGTCGACAGAGTGGCAGACCACAGTTCGTCATAATTCAGTGCATCATTGACTGTAATGATAGAATCATTGAGGCGCAAAGGGCGGTTGACTTCTTGCACGGCCATCAGCTCATTCAGATTGATGCGAGAAGTTACTACCAGTTCTTGTTGTTTCATGTATTGTGCACTGTCAGCATTAAAGTCTACTTTTGCCTGTTGGTAGTCCAGTCGGGAGAAGTTACCGATATGATAGCGTTCTTCCACAATGCGCAGACGCTCTTTGGACAGTGATACGGCATACAGGAAATTTTTCAAGCGTATCTCTTGTTGGACGTAGTTATAATATTCGGCGGTCAGTCCGGCTATGAAATCTTCTAATGTGATGCGGGTATTTGTTTCACCCAACCGTTCCAGCTCCTTTAATTGTTTATAGGTTGTGCTGATATTAAATCCGTCAAAGAGCGTCCAGTTTACGTCCAGTCCGGCTTGCAGGGTTTGGTCGTAGATGTTGCGTTCGCCGGTAGTGGTTCCGGTGCTGCGGTTTTTGCTGTCTGTGTTGTCCAATGAACCGCTGTATCCTGCCGACAGATCGAGTGTAGGCAGATAACCGGCATTGGCAAGTGTGGCATTGTTGTGGCTCACTTGCTCTTCATTGCGGGTGATGCGGATGGAATAGTTATTGGCAAGTCCTTCTTCCAGGCATTTCTTTAGTGTATAAGGATATTGTGCATATATCTCGGTTATTCCTGCCAGGCAGATACACATTACTATAATAATTCGTTTCATACGGTTTCTGTTTTGACTTTTCGGTTAGTAGAAATATAGGTATAAATAGCCGGTACGATGTACATGGTGAGTAAAGTAGAAACAAGCATACCACCTACAACGGCCGTACCCATGGCAATACGCTGGTTAGCTCCCTCACCGGTTGCAAAGGCCAGAGGAATCAACCCCAATATGGTTGAGACACTGGTCATCAGGATGGGGCGGAGACGCTGCAAGGCCGCATTTCGGATGGCTGCCATTTTGTCTTCACCCGATTCTTGTTTCAGATTGGCAAATTCTACAATCAGGATACCGTTTTTTGCCACCAGACCAATCAGCATGATGATACCAATCTGACTGAAGATGTTCATTGTAATGCCACCGGCAAACATAAAGATGAGTGCTCCCGCAATGGCCAATGGCACTGTCAGCATAATGATGAATGGGTCTTTGAAACTCTCGAACTGTGCCGCCAAAATGAGGTAAATAAGTACTAGTGCCAGTATAAAGGCAAACATCAGGCTGGACGAACTTTCGCGATAATCTTTAGAGTCACCCGAAAGTGCGGTACGGAAAGTATCATCTAAGGTTTCGGAGGCAATTTTATCCATCTCTTCCAATCCTTGTCCGATTGTTTTTCCGTCGGCAAGTCCGGCAGAAACAGTAGCCGAGATAAAGCGGTTGTAGTGGTAAAGTTTGGGGGGTGCCACAGACTCTACGAATTCCACCAAGTTATCCAACTGAATCATTTCTCCTTTATCATTTCGGATATAGATGGATTTGATATTGGAAGGTTTGTTTCGTTGCTGACGGTTGATCTGTCCTAAGATTTCATATTGTTTTCCATTCATATAGAAGTACCCCATGCGCTGTCCGCTGAGGCCGTATTGCAGTGTCTCTGCGATGTCGCGTACGCTGGCACCCATTGTGCCCGCTTTGTCACGGTTAATGTTGACTCGCATTTCGGGGCTGCTGAATTTCAAATCGACGTCAGCCATTTGGAATGTCGGGTTATCGTATACCTTGCTTAAGAACTCAGGCAACACTTTTTCCAATTTCTCAATACTGACGGACTGCAATACATATTGTACAGGCATGCTTCCCCTGCGTCCGCCGAAAGAAGATTGTTGCTGGACAAAGGCACGAGCCTTTGTTTTGTTGCGGATAGCCTTTGAGATACGTTCGGCTACTTCCATTTGGGTGTAGTTACGGTCTTTTATATCTTTCAGTGTGATACGGATATTACCGCTACCGCTCGACACACGTGCCGTAACCGATTCGGCATCAGGCACAAGGGAGTCGACCAAATGATTGATATCTTCGGTATAATCGCGGATATATTCATAACTGGCTCCTTCGGCAGCACGGGTATTGATGCTGATTTGCGAACGGTCTTCCATCGGTGCCATTTCTGCCGGGATATAGCTCCATAATATGCCGATGGCAACTACCATTAACAGCGTAATAGGGATAGCCGATATACGTTTCTTTAAGAAAGCATCCAATGAACGGGCATAGATGCGGTTCATTCCCTCAAAGAACGGTTCTGTTTTGCGGTAGAACCAACTCTGCTTTTCACGTTTAACCAGTAGTTTGGTGGCAAGCATCGGGGTAAATGTCAATGCCGCAAATGAGGAGATGATGACAGAACCGGCTACAACAAAGCTGAACTCGCGGAACAGTCGTCCGCTGGTTCCTTCCATAAATACGATGGGGAGGAAAACAGCAACCAGCGTGATGGTAGTTGATATTACAGCAAAGAATATTTCTTTGGCTCCTTCGATTCCTGCTTCAAACGGTTTCATTCCCCGTTCTATTCGGATATAGATATTCTCGGTCATTACAATAGCGTCATCCACCACCAATCCGACAGAGAGCACGACGGCCAGCATGGTGAGGACGTTGATGGAGAATCCGGCAATATACATGACGAAGAAAGCTCCGATAAGCGATACCGGTATCACGATACAGGGAATCAGCGTTACACGCCAGTCGCGTAAGAACAGGAAGATAATAATGATAACCAGTATAAAAGCCTCATATACCGTTGTCTTTACCTCGTCAATGGAAGCGCGTATGAATTTGGTATTGTCAAAGCCATAGCTGTATTTCACATCTTCTGGAAGGTCTTTTTGCATCTGCTGCATGCGCTGATATACGGCATCAGCTATCTCGATGTGATTAGCACCCGGTTGGGGAATCACAACGACACCTACCATCGGAACTCCGTTCATTTTCATGTAGCTTTTGATATCGGCAGGACCAAGTTCGGCGTAACCTATATCACTAAAACGGATGACATTGCCGTTTATCTCCTTTAATATAATATTATTGAATTCTTTAGCTGTATGCATCTGTCCCATGGTACGCAATGTCAGTTCAACGGTATTTCCTTCGATACTGCCGGATGGTAATTCGATGTTCTCTTTGGTAACTGCATTTTTTACGTCTACCGGAGTAATGCCGTATCCTGCCATCTTAGTCGGGTCAAGCCATAAGCGCATGGAGTAACGTTTCTCACCCCAGATGGAAACGCTACTTACATCTGATATGGTCTGCAATTGTTCTTTTACCGTTAAGTCGGCTATTTCACTAAGCTCCAGCAGTGAACGGCTGTCGCTTTGGATAGCTACCATCAGGATGGGGACGGCATCGGCATCGGCTTTCGATACAGTGGGAGGGTCACAGTCGCGCGGCAAATAGCGTTGTGCACGGGAAACTTTGTCGCGCACATCGTTGGCTGCCGTTTCAAGATCGACGGACAATTCAAACTCTACCGTGATGCGGCATTGGCCTTGCTGACTGACGCTGGATAGGGAACGTATACCGGGAATACCATTGATATTCTGTTCCAGGGGTTCGGTGATTTGGTTCTCGATAACATCTGCATTCGCACCGGAATAGCTGCAAGTAACTGAGATGATAGGATTATCCACAGACGGGTATTCACGAACTCCCAATGTGTTGTAGCCAATCAGTCCGAAAAGTAATATGATAATCGTAAGTACGGTAGCAAGCACCGGTCTACGAATACTAAGTTCGGATATATTCATTGAAGCATTTTTTTTGTGGTTAGTTAAGAGCCTGGATTTCAACCGGCATACCTTTTCGTAATTGCAGTGTACCCGAAGTCAGGATAGTGTCACCGATAGCCAAACCCTGAACAATCTGGATTTCGGATTCGGTGCGGATGCCGACAACTACATCGGTCGGTTCTGCCACTCCGTTGCGATACACAAAGACTTTGTTCTTTCCCATTTCGGGTACAATTGCTTCTGACGGGATAGCTATTGCATCTGCTATTTCTTTTTGTTTCAACTGAATATCAGCATAGCGTCCCGGCAATAACTCTCCGTTCCGGTTAGGATAGATGGCGCGAATGTTCAGTGAGTGAGTTTCCATATCCAGACTGGATTCTGTGGCATATACTTGTGCAGGATAAGCGTTGAGTCGTCCTTCTACTCTGAAGTCCAGATTCATTCCTTTTTTTATTTCGCGTGCGTAACGTTCGGGCACGGCAAATTCTACTTTCAGCGGGCTTACTTTAGTCAGTTTGGCGACTACGGTAGTGGGAGAGGCATAAGCTCCGACACTAACCTGTCTCAGTCCGATAATTCCATCGAAAGGAGCGCGTAGTTCTGTCATGTCAATACTAGCCTTTATATTTTCAATATCGGCATTCAGAGTAGCCAGTTCTGTTTTTACCTGTTCATATGCCTCTTTACTGACAGCATCGCGTTGCAACAAGGCGTTTTGGCGGAAAACACGGTCTTCTGCCAGTGGTATTTGAGCTTCCAATCGTTTTAGTTGGGCTTGCAATTGCCGGTCGTTTACTTTGGCTAATAGCTCTCCGCGCTTGACGGAACTGCCTTCTGTGAAGAAAATATCGGTAATCTTTCCGGAGGTTTCAAAAGAGAGGTTCACTTCTTCGTCAGGCACTAAGCGTCCTGTTACCAATATTTCATCAGTCAGCAAGTGAGGTGTAATGACTTGGGCATTCACCTTCAGTGTCTTTGATTTATTCTCTCTGGGCAGTGCATCGGCTGCCGTTAACTCTTCATTTTCGTGTGGGGTGAATTGATAGATGCCTAAACCGGACAGTCCGATTCCGATTGTTAATATAATGCCCCATTTAATTCGTTTATTCATGTGCTTTTCTGATATCTGATTTCCGATGAATGCAATCATCGTTGTAAAGTTAGAAAAGAAGCGCGGTGTTAAGTTTAAACGCCGCGCTTCTTTTTAATATTTTTTTTCGTTTGCCAGTTTCCACATGGCAAGGAAAGAAGCTTTTGTGATATCTACTGTTTTATTCCAGTTAATTTTTGCCGCTTCGTCACCCGGTAGATGATAGTCGGGATGACCATTGGTGTGATACCATATAATAGGTATCCCTTCTTTGGCGAAACTTCCATTGTCACTTCCACCTACAGGATTGTCCCATGCACGATAATCGGGTTCCAGTTGCAGGCGGTAGTCTTCAATGTCTTTTTTCAGCCAGTCACCGAACGCGGGATGGGCAGCGGTGTAAAAGTAGACTACCCCTTTGGGCTGCTCTTCATTATTATTGCGTCCTATCATGTCATAGTTCAGATAACCTTTTATTTTCTTCAACTCGGGATAGGTCATTGTGAAGTAGCGTGAGCCTAACAACCCTTTTTCTTCACCGTCCCAGAAAGCAAAAATAACAGTGCGTTCCGGTTGCTCTCCTGTTGCCAGAAAAGCACGTGCTACTTGTAGCACAGCTGCTACTCCGGAGGCATTATCGTCTGCTCCGTTATAGATTTGGTCACCCTCCAAAGTAGGGTCATAACCGAGATGGTCGTAATGTGCGCCGATCACTACAATCTCATTTGGATTCTTCCCTTCTATCTTGGCCAGGATATTGCGCAGGTCCAGCTTCTGATGGACTGTCTTTTTCAGGGCGGCGATAGAGTCGGGGTGAACTTGCCAGCGCTTATTCTTAATTTGGCGTTCTGCATGACACACCTCAAAAGGCTGAACATAATCGTCAAATAAAGGTTGCAGGCCCATTTGTTTCAGGCATGAAATGATATAGTTACCGGCGATGCGGCCGCCTTTCCATCCGGCTTCACGACCTTCCAACTCATCGCAGGCAAGGAATTCGATATGCGCTTCGGCGGTTGCACGGTTGATGGTTTCTACTCCTTTCTGTTCCGGTGCTGTTTTCTTGGGAGAAGCAGCATTCAGGTTTGCGGCACCAATTGTGAGAAGTGCGGCTAAGATAAGATGTCTTTTCATAAAGTCATGATTGTTAATAGGCTGCGCGATATTTACCTTCTTCTTTATCTTCCAGCATATTAAGATAAGAAATATAGCGCGACTCGCTGATTAAATGTTTCTCTACTGCTTCACGAACCGCACAGCCCGGTTCATGACGATGGGTACAGTTACCGTATTTGCAGTTGGCAGAATATTCGAATATTTCTTTAAAGTAATGTCCTACCTCTTCTTCTTCCATATCGAAGGTCCCAAAACCTTTGATACCCGGAGTATCAATAATATATCCGTCTTTTCCTATAGGAAACATTTCAGAAAAAGTGGTGGTGTGCATCCCTTTATTATGGTAATCGGATATCTCTCCTGTCTTTAGATTCTTTTCCGGAAGAATGGCATTGATTAAAGTCGATTTACCTACTCCCGAATTACCGGAAAGAAGTGTGACTTTGCCTTCCAAGTCCTTTTTAATCTCATCTATACCGATATGGTTCAGCGCGGAAACTTTAAAACAGGGATAACCGATGTGTGTGTACAGGTTGATTACAGCATCCAGATAACGCAGATTATCTTCGTCATACTTGTCTATCTTGTTGAACACTAATTTGACAGGAATACGATATGCTTCTGCGGTAGCCAGAAAGCGGTCAATGAAAATAGTCGAAGTCTCAGGATAATTAATAGTGATAATCAACATACACTGGTCAAGGTTAGCGGCCAGTATATGTGATTGTTTGGAAAGATTAGAGGCACGTCGGATAATGTAATTCTTACGGTCTTCTATTTCGCTGATAAAAGCAGTACCTTCATTATTCATAATGATTTTTACGTAGTCTCCCACAGCAATGGGGTTGGTACTACGAATCCCTTTCAGTCGGAAGTTTCCTTTGATTTTACAGTCAATGAGCTGTCCGTCTTCCGTCTTTACCTGATACCAGCTGCCTGTATTTTTTATTACTAATCCGCGCACTTTGTTCTTTTATACGGTCATAATTTCTTTATCTTTCTCGGCAAGCAGTTCTTCAATCTTCGCAATGTACTTGTCGTGTACCTTCTGAAGTTTGGCTTCTGCATTTTTTTGTTCGTCTTCGGGCATACCTTCTTTTACGGCTTTCTTCAAAGCGTCAATGGCATCGCGGCGTGCATTGCGGATACTTACTTTGGCTGTTTCGCCTTCTCCTTTGCATTGTTTGGCCAATTGTTTACGGCGTTCTTCGGTCAGAGGGGGAATGCCTAAACGGATGATTTCGCCATTATTTTCGGGAGTGATACCGAGTTCGGAATCCATAATTGCTTTTTCGATGATGCGGAACATACTCTTGTCCCATGGCTTGATGGCGATGCTGCGTGCATCGGGAGTAGTTACTGCGGCTACGTTGCTGATGGGCACCATGCTCCCGTAAGAATCAACACGAATACCATCAAGCAGTCTGGTGCTGGCTTTTCCGGCACGGATATGGGCTAAGGCTTCTTCCAGATACATAACGGCCATATCCATTTTCTCTTGTGCATCGTTAATGCAAGTCTTTGCGTCTGTCATACTGTTTTTTTATTTTAAGTTATATATTATCAATACGTTGTTTTTTAGTGAAACAAAAGTAATTTATTTTTTGATTATCTGCAATATATGACAGAGGATTTATTTATAAAGTTTCCCAAACTCTGTTTTCTTTCCCCCTGATGAATAAAAAGATTGTATGTATTTTGGGACTCCGATACAGTGCGTTTCAACTATTTTGGAGTATATTTGCTGACATAATTATGGATAGAGTATGATTTCATTGTATTTGGCCCGGCATGGGCAGACGGAAGAAAACATAGCGCGTATATTTCAAGGACATTTGCCCGGACGGTTGACTGTAGAAGGGATTTCCCAAGCGGAGGTTTTACGGGATTCTTTGAAAAGGATTCCATTGGATGCTGTCGTTTCCAGTGACTTGAAACGCTGTATGGA
>OJRH01000955.1_pt1 | contig 11273 bp, 5 predicted proteins | sample 1599131 | NCBI WGS metagenome assembly OJRH01 (sample SAMN03922527, study PRJEB24848) | human gut metagenome | isolation source: stool sample | host: Homo sapiens | place: Germany | collected 2010-05
CGAAGTGTATCGCCGCCAGGAAGTTGTTCTCCTTATAGTTGAGCACGTTGTCGCCCATCGCCACGCCGGGAGTGACGAGTTCGGTTATGCCACGCTTCACGAGAGTCTTCGTAAGCTTCGGGTCCTCCAGCTGGTCGCATATCGCCACGCGCCTGCCAGCCCTGATGAGCTTGGGCAGGTAGGTGTCGAGCGCATGATAGGGAAAGCCAGCCATCTCCGTAGTCTGACCTCCGTCGCGCGAGCGTCCGTTGCTGCGCCGCGTGAGAGTGATGCCGAGTATCTTCGACGCAGCTACGGCATCCTCGCAGTAAGTCTCGTAGAAGTCACCGCAGCGGAACAGCAGCAGTGCGTCGGGATGCTTCGCCTTGAGGTCGAAAAACTGTTTCATCATCGGCGTGAGGCCGTCATCTTTCTTTTTTGCAGACATGTCGTTGTATGGTTTTTCAATACGCAAAATTAAACAAAATCAATGAAAAACGATAATCTGACGGCAACATTAAGCGGATGGCAGGGATTTATTGCCGTCACGTTGACGCCGTCATCGCTTCATCCGCATGCCCTGACCGGAGGTCTTATTGTTATGTGATAATGACTCCGAGGGGATATGCCTGACGGCACGTATCGCCATTCGTAAACAGCCGTTGTGTCAAAAAACACGCGCGCTATTGCCGCTTTCTCAAAATTATTTGCTATATTAGCACCGATGTTACGCTGCCCCGCGCCATGCCGTACACGTAGCTCACGTCCTCCGGACAGGCGCGGTCGGGGCACGGCACAACGCATACATACTCAACCGGACAACACCACGACACAGCATGACAATACATCCTCTTTGGTCAGACGAAATGTGGCTGCCTCTCATGCAGCTTTACCTTAAAAAGCCGGAAGGCGTGAAACCGCTCTTCTCACGCCATCTCATACAGCTGAGTCTCGAACTGCACATCGAGCCGAAAATACTCTACGCGCAGATGTTCAGACTGCGCCAGCCCGACACTCCGTCGCTGCAGCACCTGTGGCGCAGATACTCCGGCGACACGCGGAGACTGGCGCGCGACGTGAAACGCCTGAGACAGATGAGCGGGTTCGGCACGGCAGGGGCATTCTATGAGGGTGTTGCCACGAGCGAGTCGTTCGAGAAGGAATACCGACCCATCGATGCCGACAGCAGGCTCACGCCCATGATGCTCACGATGATTCTCGACCTGTACTACCGTCTCACGCCCGTCACGATGGTGGCGGAGACGCCTGAGGTGGGCGAACTGGCGCGCTGCATGCGCATACCGCCGTCGCTCGTAGCCGAGGTGATGGGCTGCTTCCTCGTGTGCGACCCGTGCATGAAGTACAGCGACCCGTCATCAAGGCTCTATCCGGAGTGTCTCGCGGTATGGAGAAAGTATATATCAAAAGAGCCGGAAGAGCTCGCCGCCACCGCAGCACAGATGCGCGCGTACTTCAGATGACGTGCTTCAGCGGCGGCAGAACGCCACCGCCCGCCGTATTCCCGATACCCCGCAGGAATATTCCACGCAGCACCAACGGAACATTCCCTGCCGTACCACCGCCATATTTTCGCCGGACAGGGGCATCAAACACCATCATTATTTCAATCGCAAGCACATCATGTCATACGCTGCAACCCAAAGTAGAGACGCAAAATCTTGCGTCTCACAAGGGAGAATGCGCTATTGGTTGAGGTGATTATGTGGCTGTCATTGCTGGGTTTATTGCACGGGAGACGCAAGATTTTGCGTCTCTACAGGCTGACGCCATCATTATTATCAACAGTAAATGTGTTCTATAATTCGCAGGCAAGCCAAAGTAGAGACGCAAAATCTTGCGTCTCACAAGCAAGGATACGCTATATTTCGAGGTGATTATATGTCTGATATTGGTGTGTTTATTGCTCGTGAGACGCAAGATTTTGCGTCTCTACTGGGCTGGCGCCATCATTTATATATCAAGGGCATGCTTTTATAACATACAGGCGGATGTTTCCTGAGCCATGCCATCACACCTTCGGAATAGGAAATATAGACCACCGTCGTCGTCACAACACCCTTAACGGTTGACCGAACGTACTTTCCGGATTTGCGGAAAAGGCTGTTCCGTGCTCTCAAAAAGCCTGTTCCGCAGTCCCGAAGAGCCTTTTCCGCAGTGTCAAAAAGCCCGTTTTGCAATGCGCTGACATACAGGCTGTTATGTTGTAGGAAAACTGTCGCATGACAGCAACCGCCGCTCAGTCCTGTCATCACAGTAAGTAGGATATGTCCAAACAGCAAAAGGAAGAATGGAACACTTACCGGCTGCCGCCCGCCCCGATTTTTATGTCGTTACGCCACCTGCTCATCCCGCCTTCCATACATGTTTTCCATCAACCCGCTGTCATTGACATACGTCCCCCGATGCGTCATTCCTATCCTGCGTGTCACGCCATCATTGTTTCAATTGAGCACATCATGTCATGCGCTGCAACCCAAAGTAGAGACGCAAAATCTTGCGTCTCACAAGGGAGGATAGGCTATTGGTTGAGACGATTATATTCCTGTCGTTGCTGCGTTTGTTGCTCGTGAGACGCAAGGATGCCCTATTTGTTGAGGCGATTATGTGCTTGTCATTGCTGCGTTTGTTGCTCGTGAGACGCAAGATTTTGCGTCTCTACTTGGCTGGCGCCGTCATTGTTTTAAATTGGGAGTGCCGTTATATTATGCGTGTACAAACCAAAGGAATGGTCAGGCAATTTGCGGAAGACGGATGACGAGCCTTTACCAATGCGAAAAAAGCGGCTGTGGCGGTATGGCGAACGCTCAGGACTTGACATTATTTTCACCTTTTTCTTTGATGAGACATAATTATTTTTATATCTTTGCATAAGATATAGCCGCACTCGGGAAGCCAGGAGCGACTCTCATTCCGCCCGTCCGCAGTATCATTCAATGCGATATGGCGCGTCCGGAAAGCCGGGACAGCTGTATCTCCACTAACATCAATTTCACGTAAACATGGCTCAAAGACTCATACAGTCACAGGAACAGAAGCTGCAACAGGTGCAGAGGCTCTCGCAACAACAGATGTTGCAGGTGAGACTTCTTGAAATGCCGCTGGCGGAGCTTGAGGAGAACATAAACGCGGAGATTGACGACAACCCCGCGCTTGAGGCTCTGCCGCATGAGGACACTGCCGCACCCGTGGCAGAGACAGGCGACTACCACGACGACTCCGACACCGCCGAAGCCGACTTCGACACCGTGCAGGAGCGGCAGGACCGCGACGACGCGCTCAACGCAGCACTCGAGAACATCGGGCGCGACGACGAGATGCCGGCACTGTACAACCGCGACGAGAGCAACGGGGCGGAGTATGAGGAACGTGTGTACGGCGACACCACATCGTTCTACGACAAACTCAAGGAGCAGATGGGGGAGACGGAGCTTGACGCGAAGAGCAGGGAGGTGATGGAATATATCATCGGATCGCTCGACGACGACGGTCTGCTCAGGAAAGACTCGGAGAGTATCAGCGACGAGCTCACAATATATTACAACATCGACGTGACACCGGAGGAGGTGGACAGGGTGATTGCCATACTCCAGACGTTCGACCCGCCGGGCATAGGGGCGCACTCGCTGCAGGAGTGTCTGATGCTCCAGATAGACCGCAGACCCGACAGCGAGATGAAGAGACTTATGAGGGAGGTGGTGGAGAACCACTTCGACGAGTTCACGAAGAAACACTGGAACAAGATACAGTCGGCTCTCGGCACCGACGACTATACCACACGACGCCTGCAGGACGAGCTGCGACGGCTCAACCCCAAGCCGGGAGCGTCGCTCGGAGAGACGCAGGGAAGCACCCTGCAACAGATAACGCCCGACTTCATCGTGGACACAAGCGACACGGGAGACATCACTTTCACACTCAACACGGGCAATGTGCCGGAGCTGAAGGTGTCGCAGTCGTTCGCCGACCTCGTGGAGACATACCGCAACAACAAGGAGGGCATGACACGGCGCGACAAGGAAGCCCTGCTCTACGCAAAGGAGAAGGTGAGCCGCGCGCAGGGTTTCATAGAAGCGGTGAGACAGAGGCAGCACACGCTCCGTGTCACAATGCAGGCCATAATAGACTGGCAGCGCAAGTTCTTCACCGACGGCGACGAGGCTGACCTGCGCCCGATGATTCTCAAAAACATAGCCGACAAGACCGGACTCGACATATCCACCATATCGCGCGTGAGCAACGTGAAGTACGTGCAGACCAACTGGGGCACGTTCCCGCTGCGCTTCTTCTTCACCGACGGATACACCACGGACAACGGAGAGGAGATGTCCACACGCAAGATAAAGATGGCTCTGAAGGACATCATAGCCAAGGAGGACAAGAAAAAGCCCAAGAGCGACGACGTCATAACGCGGGAGATGGCTGCATTGGGCTATCCCATCGCACGGCGCACGGTGGCGAAATACCGCGAGCAGATGGGCATACCGGTGGCGCGCCTGCGCAAATGAAGGCTGGAGGACACACTATGAAGTCAACCGTGACACAAGCAACAGACATATGAAAGGAAACCCGATAATTCTGGCAGCAAGGATAATGAGCATCGTCTTCACACCGTTCTATCTGTCGTTGGTGGGACTGATGGCTCTCTTCACGTTCAGTTACCTCAGTCTGCTGCCGTGGCAATACAAGGCGACGGTGCTCGCCCTGGTCTACATCTTCACCATCCTCGCCCCCACACTGCTCATACGTGTCTACCGCCGCAACCGTGGATGGAACCGCCACCAGCTCGGGGCGAAGGAGCGGCGTGCCGTACCCTACGTCATATCCATCGTGTGCTACTTCGCCTGCTGCTACGTCATGGCACTGTTCCACATACCACACTTCATGATAAGCATACTCATCGCGGCACTGCTCATACAGATAGTCTGCGCGCTGATCAACACATGGTGGAAGATATCCACCCACACGGCGGCTATCGGAGGAGTGGCGGGCGCGCTCATGGCTTTCGCCTTCATCTTCATGTTCAACCCCATATGGTGGCTCTGCATAGTGCTCCTGCTGGCAGGAGCGGTGGGCACAAGCCGCATGATTCTGCGCCAGCACACCCTCGCGCAGGTGGTCATGGGGTTCGTGGCGGGATGGTTCATCGCCTACTGGACGGTGCTCATAGTGTAGCGGAGGAGGCTTTGCGCAGGCTGCCGGCGGCTCGCAGGCAATGACATGGAAAGAAAACAACAGCAACATAAAAACATAACGACACATGAAACCATCAGTCAGCATCATCATGGGCAGCACAAGCGACATGCCCGTAATGGAGAAAGCATGCAAGTTTCTCAACGACATGCGGATACCGTTTGAAGTGAACGCCCTCTCCGCACACCGCACACCGCAGGCGGTGGAACAGTTTGCCAAGGAGGCGAAGGGACGCGGCATAAAGGTCATCATAGCCGGAGCGGGAATGGCTGCGGCACTGCCCGGAGTGATAGCGGCAATGACAACGCTCCCCGTGATAGGCGTACCCATAAAGGGAATGCTCGACGGACTCGACGCCATGCTGAGCATCATACAGATGCCGCCGGGCATACCTGTGGCTACGGTAGGGGTGAACGGCGCGATGAACGCCGCCATACTCGCAGTGGAGATGATAGCCCTTGCCGATGAGGACGTTGCCGCACGCCTCGCCGAATACAAGGCTGGACTGGGCGCGAAGATAGAAAAGGCGAACAAGGAACTTGCCGAAGTGAAGTACGACTTCAAGACAAACTGACGCTGTAAGTGCGGTGGCAATGTCCGTCACCGCACTTCCTTCCGCCACACCGACGTGCGCTCAGAAGTGCGTACGCCACAGGCATACACATCGCCGGAAGCAAGTCTCTACACGCACGCGCCTTTTCCCGCATCCCCTCTCCGGCAAGACAACCGTGCGTCATGCCCCGGCTGGCACACTCACGCCGCGCATCCCATCCTGACAGAAGCCGCACACATGTGCGTATGACATATGATAACCTGCGAAGCCATTGACCTGATGGCACTGCAACTGTTACTATAACATCCTATCATTATTAATATGATATCTTACCATTGCTACTATGATATTCTATCACTGTTGCTCTGATATTTTACCATTGCTGCTATGATATTCTATCACTGCTGCTCTGATACTTTACCATTGCTGCTATGATATTCTATCACTGTTACTCTGATACTTTACCATTGCTACTATGATATTCTATCACTGCTGCTCTGATATTTTACCACTGCTACTATGATATTCTATCACTGTTGCTCTGATACTTTATCACTGCTACTATGATATTCTATCACTGTTGCTCTGATATTTTATCACTGCTACTATAATATTTTTACATTGTTACTTTTTTACCTTTTTACTTTCAAATTTTATGAGAAGATTATTTACCATTATGATTATGTGCATTGCCGCCTTTCAGATGTCAAAGGCGGACAACGCGATTACAATCACAAAGGAGAACACGTCTGTAGTGATGTCTGCGGACGAGTGCGGACCGGTCAGACTGGCGGTAGATGCGCTGTGCCGCGACTTCGGCAAGGTGATGGGCTTCAAGCCGGAAGTGAAGGACGGCATCACCGGAAGCGGCATTGAGCTCGTCGTGGTGAACGACGCCACACCGTCGTCAAGGGCGTTCCTGCCTGCGGATACTGAAGGGTGGGGCGACAACACCTTCGAGGCTCACCGCATAAAAGCCGACGGCAACCGCATATACCTGCACGGCATGGACATGCGCGGAACCATCTATGCCATCTACTCGTTCAGCGAGAAGTTCCTCGGAGTGCCACCGCTGTGGTACTGGTGCAGCTGGCAGCCGGAGCATAAGGACGCCGTGGAGGTGCCGGCGGCGTACAGTTACTTCCAGCCGTCGCCCACAGTGCGCTATCGGGCATGGTTCCCCAACGATGAGGATCTGTTCATTCCGTGGCGCGCCAAGAGCAGTGACAACAACGAACTGTGGCTCGAGACAATGCTCAGACTGAAGCTCAACACCGTAGAGCACACCGCCACCGTGACCACATACGGCACGCTCAACAGCGAGGCACAGCTCTACAAGAAATACGGACTGGTGCTTACCTCACACCACATGATAGCACTCAACAACAGCTTCGCCAACTGGGACGCTTACTGGAAAGAGGTGCGCCACACCACGCCACCGCCTCTCTCGGTGAAGGACATGGCGTCGCTGAAGGAGTTCTGGCAGTATTCCATCGACGCGGTGAAGAACAGCGGGGTGGAGAATCTGTGGCAGGTGTCGTTCCGGGGAAAGACAGACCAGCCCTTCTGGTCGGTGTTCGTCGACGCGCCGGAGTCTGACGCGGAGCGCGGGAAGGTCATCACCGATATGGTGAACACGCAGTATGAGATGATACGCGAGTCGACAGGAGAGGACAATCCGTTCGTGAGAATGACCTTCTACGACGAGATATCGTCGCTCCTCGCAGCCGGACACATACAGCCGCCTACGGCTACCAACATGCTATGGACATTCGTGGCAGGACGCCGCGACCACTATCCCTACGACGACCTCGTGGCTTGGAACAACGAGGATAACGTGAAGCTGGGCTACTACATGAACCTTCAGTTCTACTCCACGGGGGCGCATCTTGCTCCGGCAGAGGGTCCGTGGAAGATGGAGGACAACTACCGCTACGTGCAGTCGAAGGGTCCTCTCACGTTCAGTGTGGTGAACGCGGGCAACCTGCGTGAGTTTCTCATGGAGATGAGTGCCAATGCCGCGATGATGTGGAACGCGGAGACCTACGACACCGACACCTTCCTCGCCTCGTTCTGCAGCCAGTATTTCGGTGAGGAACATGCCGCCGAGGCTGCCGGAATAATACACGACTTCTACTATTCTTACTGGAATCAGAAGAAGAGCGACTTCCCCGGAGGGTTCGACCGTCAGTATGTCTTCCAGGACCTGAGGCACGCGCAGGTTATAAAACAGATAAACGACGCATGGAACAGCTATTCAGACAATCCGCTGAAGGAGATAGGCTATGAGAGCGTTCCGGGCCGCACGTTCCGCATAGAGGGCGACAATCAGGTGCAGAGCATCATCGACGGCACGGCGGCGGAGATGGAGGCGTTTGCCGATGTGGCTGACCGCTGCGACCGGCTCATGCCGCTCCTGCCCGCCGACAGGCAGACTTTCTTCTACGACCACGTGGCGGCATACGCCCATTACATGGCTCATCTGAGCGCGGCGACCCATTACTTCACACACGCCTACAAACATCCTGACAGCCGGTTTGACGACCTCTCCCGCGCGCTTACTGAGATGAAAGCCGCCAAGGCTGCGCTCACGGCGTCGGAGCATGACGTGTTCGATGGTTGGTACGACACGGACGACAAGTTCGACATGGACGGCAAGATAGACATAATACGCTCGCGCCTCGCCGAGAACGAGGACCTCACGCTCACCCGCCAGCTCATAAACAACTACGACTTCGAGCTGAAGCACAACGGACAGCAGAACCCCTCGGGCAACATCGAGCGCGGCATTCCCTACGGATGGGAGTCGGAAGGCACGCTGAAAAAGGGCGCCAACGGACTCGACTCATACGGAATAAACCAGGACGCGAAGAATCCACACGGGCTTAACGTGTGCTGGATAAACTCCGTACCGATGCCCGACAAGTTCACACTCTATCAGACCATACCCGCCGAGAAGCTCGGGGCGGGCACCTACCGGGTGGCTTGCCGCCTGTGGGTGGAGGTGAACAAGAAGACGTCGTGCCGCCTCTTCGCCAACGACAACGTGCAGTATTACGGATATAAAAGCGACTACACCAACCTGCTTACCGAAGGCGAGCATGCCGACTACGCCGGATATGCCGGAGGAAACACGTCGGACATCGTGCTGAAAGAGATGGAGGTGACGGTGGACATAGCCGACGGCGAGGACCTCACAATAGGCATAAAGACAGGCAACAGGAAGAACAACGGCACCGTGGCGACCGACAACGCGGGATGGTTCAAGGTGGACTTCTTCCGCATCCACCGCCTCACGCCCACCTCGATAGATGACGCGCAGACCTCCGCCGCCTCCCCCGCGCCAGAGGGAATATACTCTCTCGACGGACAACTCGTGAGCCGCGACAACACGACGGAGGCTCCGCTGAAACGCGGGATATACATCATCGGTGGAAAGAAGAAGGCTGTGAGATGAACAGAACAGGTACAATAATTGACTAAAAACTACACTACATGAAACATTCATTATCTTTTTCAGCACTTATCGTCGCACTTTCAATGGCATGTAACGCTGTTCATGCCGTCGACATCACGATAAGTGAGGAGAGCCGGACTGACGGTATGGCTCTCGTGACTCAGGAAGACGGTGCCGCGCCTTTCGTGATAGACGCCGCCGACGCTGAGGTTGTGGCAACTGCCGCACAGGCAGTATGCGGTGACATTGAGACGGTGACAGGTGTGAGACCTGCCGTCCTCACCTCCGTTCCATCTGCCGGAACCGCCGTGATAGCGGGCACAATAGGACAGTCGTCGCTCATAGACGGCATGGTGGAAAGCGGCAGGCTCGACGTGAGCGGAATAAAAGGCAAGTGGGAGGCTTTCGGTCTGCAGATGGTGGAAAATCCGGTTGACGGACTCGACAAGGCTCTCGTGGTGTTCGGCAGCACGCCGCGCGGCACGGCATACGCTCTGTTCGAGATATCGCGTCTTGCAGGAGTGTCGCCCTTCATATGGTGGGCTGACGTGGCTCCGCAGAAAAGACAGGCTCTCCATGTGGGCGGTGACAGGACGCTGGTGGGCGAGCCTTCGGTGAAATACAGGGGCATAATCATCAACGACGAAGACTGGGGCATATGGGTGTGGGCAAAGGACAACTTCGAGTCCGACCACGGAAACATGGGTCCGAAGACCTATGCCAAGGTGATGGAACTGCTGCTCCGTCTCAGAGCCAACACCCTGTGGCCTGCCATGCACCATCAGACGGAGGCTTTCTGGGCAAACAAGGACAATCTGCCCGTGGCACGCCGCTACGACATAGTGCTCGGTTCGAGCCACTGCGAGCAGATGTTGCGCGACAACCTTTGGGAGTGGGACCGCTACGGAGGACACGGCAACAGCGACTTCAACTATGCCACCAACAAGGCGATGGTGCAGAAATACTGGGCTGACAGAGTGGGCGAGAGCCGGGGATATGACGCCATCTACACGCTCGGAATGCGCGGTGTGCACGACGAGGGCATCAACGGCTACCCGACAACAGCCGACAAGGTGCGCGGACTCACGGAGATAATAGCCTACCAGAGACAGCTCCTTGCCGACTCGATCGGTGACCCGACGACCATTCCGCAAGCCTTCATACCTTATAAGGAGGTGCTCGACGCCTACAACGCCGGACTGAAGGTGCCCGACGACGTGACGCTCCTGTGGGTGGACGACAACCATGGCTACATACGCCAGCTGCCTACCGATGCCGAGCAGGCGCGCAGCGGAGGCAACGGAATATACTATCATCTGTCCTATCTCGGCACTCCGGCGTCCTATCTCTGGCTGTCGAGCATATCGCCGTCTCTCATTAGCTATGAGCTGACAAAGGGCTACCGGAACGGCATGGACACCCAGTGGATAATCAACGTAGGCGACATAAAGCCTGCCGAGGCGGAGCTTGAGTTCTGCATGGAGCTGGCTTGGGACATCGACAGATGGACTCCGGAGAACGCCTGGAAGTTCACAAGATACTGGATGGCGAAGACCTTCGGCGAGCAGACTGCCGACGAGCTGGCTGCCATAAAGGAGGAATACTACAGGCTGGCGGCTTCCGGCAAGCCCGAGCACATATTCAAGGTGAGCTACACCATGGAGGAGATGGACAGCCGCATAGCCGCATATGAGGAGCTGGTGAGCCGTGTGGAGAACATCAGAGGCTCCGTGCCCGCCGCACTGCAGGACGCTTTTTACGAGATGATAGAATATCCCGTGAAAGCCGCATATTATATGAACGTAAAGACATTCAGGGCTGCGCAGAGCATCACATGGGCTGATGCCGGCGACAGGGAGAAGGCTATGTCATGCGCCGCGGAGGCAAGGGCGGCATACAGACAGATAGACATCATCACGCGCAAGTACAACAACGAGACGGCAGGAGGAAAATGGCGAGGCATGATGAGCTGGAAACCGAACGGCGGAACGCAGTTCAACATGCCGGAGACTGCCACAATTTCGAGTGTGTCAAAGGAACAGAAGACTGTCGCCCCCACACCTGCTGAGGCTG
>OJRH01000969.1_pt1 | contig 11182 bp, 7 predicted proteins | sample 1599131 | NCBI WGS metagenome assembly OJRH01 (sample SAMN03922527, study PRJEB24848) | human gut metagenome | isolation source: stool sample | host: Homo sapiens | place: Germany | collected 2010-05
AAATGAAAAAAATCTATTATCTTTGCAAGATATTAATATAAAGATATAGACTATGATCAAAAGATTATTATCCTTTCTAGACGCATCGCCAGTGAATTTCCTGGCAGTAAAGAATATCTCCGAGGAATTGGAGAAGAACGGGTTCCGACGTATGAACCCACAGGAGCCTTTGGGCAAGATTGAAGCGGGTGAAAAGTTCTTCGTTACCAAGAACGACTCTTCCATCTACGCCTTCCAAATCGGAAAGAAACCTTTGGCAGATGCCGGTTTTCACATGATCTGCGCCCACTGCGACTCGCCTACCTTCCGCATCAAGCCAAATGCTGAGATGCTTTGCGAGGGCGGTATCGTAAAACTGAATACCGAGGTTTATGGTGGTCCAATCATGTCAACCTGGTTCGACCGTCCGCTCACCCTGGCAGGTAGAGTTATCGTGAAGGGCGAGAATGCGATGAATCCCCAGACGCTCCTTCTTCATGTGAAGCGCCCATTGCTGCAGATCAGCAATCTCGCTATCCACTTCAACCGTCAGGTGAATGATGGTGTGAAGTTGAGCAAGCAGAAGGATGTACTTCCTATCCTCGGCATCATCAATGATGAACTGGAGAAGGGCAATCTCCTGATGAATGTGATAACCGACGAACTGAATATCCAGAAAGAGGATGTTCTTGATTTCGATCTCTATCTGGCTGATGCCACTCCAGCCTGCACCTTCGGTGTACACGATGAGTTTATCTCTTCAGGCAGACTCGACGACCTGTCTATGTGCTGGGCTGGTGTAGAGGCGATGATTGCAGCAGATGCCAATGATACCACCCAGGTTCTCGCCATCTTCGATAATGAAGAAACGGGGTCTCAGACCAAGCAGGGTGCCGGAAGTCCATTCCTTTCATATATGCTTCAGCGCATCGCCCTGGCACAGAGCCATACAGAAGAGGCTTATTATCAGGCAGTAGAGCGTGCCTTCATGATTTCAGCCGATAATGCGCATGCCTGGCATCCTAACTATAGCGAAAAATTCGACCCTACGAATCATCCTAAGTTGGGCGGTGGTCCGGTCATCAAGTTCAATGCAGCCCAGAAGTATGCGAGCGATGCTGTATCAGCAGCCATCTTCGCCAACATCTGCGATGCAGCCGGTGTACCATGCCAGCGTTTCGTAAACCACAGCGATGTAGCAGGTGGCAGCACCTTGGGCAACATCCTCGCCTCTTCCATCCCATTGAAGGGTGTGGATATGGGCAATGCCATCCTCGCTATGCACAGTTGCCGCGAAACCGGTAGCGTTATCGACCACGAATATTGCGTGAAGGCTTTCACCAAGTTCTATCAGTTGTAATAAAAAACAAAGAGGGTGTGTCTGTATTTATGACACACCCTCTTTGATTTTATATATTAACCTTTTCCTTTTATCGTTCCTAATTCTTTCACATTCTTCTCAAATTCATTTCTTTCACCAATAGCTCCATTACGCAGTTTTGCCCGATAATTATATATCGTATTAACTGCATAATGTAGGAAATCTGCTATCTTCGTACTGTCATCAATACCCAGTCTTATCAAGGCGAATACCCTCACCATTGCCGGTAACTTTGTTGCATCGGTAAGATGGATTTGTGCCTCCGGCTTCAGAAGGCTATTGAGGTCTTCCACGAAATCAGGGAACAGATGCAGGAAGACCTTATCGAAATTTGCATAGAGTTCTCCCAACTCGTGTTCCTTCAGTTCACTGCTTCTCGTCATTGAATAAAGTTCCTGATATTCACGGTTCTTTACCATTTTATTGACATGGAGACGCAACTTATCCAGTTTATCTATATAATGAGAACATGCTCCCAGGAACTGACCTATATATTCTTCCTTCACACCATTTGACTCATTCAGTTTATCATTCGAAGTCTTCAACATTTCGTTGGTAGCAGAAAGTTTCTTATTCAGTTCCTCCAATTGTTCATTCGTTTTCTTCAGTTCATTTCTCGCTATGGTAACATATTTCTTCTGTTTATTGACATAGAAAGCCAGAACACCTAAAGAAAGAACCAGAAGACTGACACAGATGATGGCAAAGACAAGACGCTGGTTTGCCTTCTTGAGCTGTGCCTGATAATTATGATCGATGGTACCAAGAACTGGCGAAATCTGCCAACTGCGAATACGCGTACTAAAACTCTTATTGGCATTCCAGGAGAAGTTGATGTATTTATAGGAACGCCCAACATCTCCCTCCTGACTCAGAATATCGGCGAGCATCCAGAGCGAAGCCTGATCATTGATAGCACACTTCACATCACAAATGGCAGATTTTAGCAACCAATATTTCTTCATTTCTTCGTTTTTCAGAGAACGGTAAATCAGATAGCGATAGTAGGCTACGATGCCGTATTCATGACTCCCCTCCTTACATAAATTCAACCGTTCATCATTCACCTTCAATGCTTCATCCCATTTATTCTGACTGGTAAGCATCACCTCTTTACGCATGAGATAATCTTCGCTATGATGTGGAAGGATAGCAAACAAAGTATCCCGATATGCATTCTGACGACTAAAAAAATTCTGACTTAAATCAGTATCTACATGTATATTAGAAAAGCCCAACTCACCATAGACATGGTAATAGGCGATGAAATAATCTTTCCGGTTCGATTCATCCAATGTCTTTTTATCTATATGATTGAGTACCTCCAAAGCCTCAGCAAAAGCTCCGGCTGTAGAATACTGTAAAGCTAACTGACTTTTCAATCCAGCAACTTCAGCCGGCAGTCCTTCCTTCTGAGCCAATACAATGGCTTTCTGAATATAAGCCACAGCAGAATCGCTCTGGTAGGACTTATATTCAGAATAAATCTTGCGATAAGTATTGATGAGCAACTTCGGATTGTTCTTCTGATGAATCAATTCCTTCAACTGAGCGATGCTACTTTCTTTCAGTTTGGTATAGTGCTGGGATTGCTCTATAGCCCGATCAAGTTGGGCATACAGTTCACTGATGCTTTCCTTTTGAGCAAAGCATGATGTAAGTGTAGCGAAACACCAGATATACAATAGAGATAATAATCTTTCTATCATAGGTTGATAATATTTTGTTGTATAGGTATCATTAGAACCAGCCCTTACTGCTGTATAGGACATTCAAGAGACAAAGGTATAGTTTTTTGGGTATATTTCCAAATTTTCTAGCATTTTTTTTGATATTCTTTTTTACTTTTGTTGTTCTTACATCCTTGCACCTCCCCAAAAAAGGCTGCCCCAAAAAGTTTGGAGCAGCCTTAAACAAAGCTTTATACCCTAAATTATTTAAACTAAAACCTAAAAAGCTTATGAATAATTATAAACCTACATATTATTTCTTTTCTACTTTGAGAACAGCCTTGTCTACACCGGCAGTCAAGTCAACTGTAAGAACGTATGTCTCGCCATCCTTCAGTTCTACTCCATCTTTCAGATAAACATTGCCGTTGTCGTGACCGTTACCGTCACCGATGCCGAATACCTCGCTCTCAGTTGAGATGAGATGGCTGTTATCCTTACCCTTGAACTCAATACCCCAGTCTGCCTGACCGAAGAACTTGAAGTCTACGCCAGTAGCTCTGAGCTGCTTACCAACGGTGAGTGTAACCTGATATACCTTAGCCTTGATTGGAGTGAGGCAGACGTCAGAGTCAACACCTGTCCACCAGCCATGATTTACAGCGTCCCAAGTTGGCTTGTTGACACCTTCATTACCGATGATCCAGAGTGCACCAGTACCATCGCCATTCAGTGACATAGGCTCACTTCCATTCATTGTCCAGATGCGGAATGACTTATGGGTGAAGTCTGCCAGAACGGTATATCTGCCGGTAATAGCCTTGAAGGTATAGCTTCCATCCTCTTCTTTCTGGAACCAGTCGCTGTCATAATACCAGTCATCTGGCAGATTATTGCCGTTGATGGTAAGGTTGCAGGTAGCCCCCTGCTTGATCTCACCAATCCAAGTCTTGCCTGCATCAGTATCGGCAAAATCGAGGATAGTAACCGGCAATACGTCGGTAGGACCAGCCGTATAGTTCTTGGCATCGAAAGTGACAACTACATCGCTCATATTCTCAGAAGTGAAGTTGAAGTTGCCTGTTTCGCCCAGACTGATATTCTTACCCGTGCCGGAACCGAAAACAAACTTTCCATCCTTCGTTGCAAAATATCCCTTGAAGGTCTTCTTGCTGCTAGGAAGAACAGCCTGATAAACAAAGTCGCTTTTCTCTGTCATGTCATATTTAACACCATCAGCACTCACAAACTGCAGATTGTTGAAATGAGGGCGCTTGATATCAAACGACAAGGTCTCTGTATTCGATTTGGTTGATACATTCTGCAGAGTAAGTTGAATATCCACCTTTCCATCAGGAACATTCTGTGCATAAGGCACTTTCAGTTTGACTGTATATTCACCAGCCTCCTTGGTACGGATGGTAGTTTCATCTACACTCTGCCCACTAAACAGGAGGTTTGCTTTCAAGGTAGAGAGAGCCACTCCTCCATCATCCTTGCAGTTTACTTTCACCTCCACTTCATCACCCATCCATACAGCTGCAGCAGGAGCCGTATAGCTCATCACAGGATTACCGGCAGGAGTAGGCGCACTGTAATCATCATCGCCGCAAGATGCCATCAGTGGCAGGGCGAGCAACGCCATGATATAATATCTGATATGTTTCATAATGATCGTATCTTTAATGAATCATTTACTATAGTTTATGGATTACTTATTCCACTTGCAAGAAATCACACCATTAGCAGGAACATTGCAGGTAAAATTATGAGTTCCATCACTGAGGTTGATTGACTTAGCCTCATCTCCCTCGTTGATAATGACAGCAGCATAACTACCATCAGGATTAACAAACTCAGCATGTGTAATCTTGCTGTCATTAACGGTGCGGGACGTATTACCAATGCGAACCGCACCAGGAGCAACGACACTTGACATGTGGTTGATGATGTAATAATGAGAATTGTAGCTCAACTGGTTGTAGCCATTCTGATTGATATCAATAGCACCATAGCAGGTCTGGCATCCACCATCCAGGTTAGGTCCCATCTTATTGTCAAGCATCAGATTCCATACAAGCACTGCCTTGCAATACTGGTTTACCGTAGCGAGCGCCACATTCTTCATATCCGCCATCAGTCGTTTACTCAAGTCACGTCCGTTATTCCAGGTTCCGATACTGGTTTCCGAGGATATCAGTTCCTTGTCAGGACGCTGGTTGTGAATATCAGTCAACTCGCTGTTGTTGCCGCCATAATCATGATAAGCAGCACCTACAACCAGCTCTGAACCCTCAAAGTTATCACCGATAGCATTGTAGAGTTTCACAGGATAATCTTCCTGATCGGCAATCTTGTCATAGTTGTAATTGTGATCGAAGACATAAATCTTGGTCTGCAGGTTATTCTTCTTAAACTGCGCTGCCAATTCCTTTACGAAAGGAGCCTCTTCCTGCCAAGGCATATAGAGAGATGCACAGTTAGCTTTGTTCAATGGCTCATTCTGAGGACTAACAGCATAGATATTGATACCTTTCTCCTTCATCACATTAATAAACTTCACAAAGTACTTGGCATAAACCTCGCGATAATCAGGATTGAGATGACCATCTGTCCATGAATCCTTAGGATTCTTGGTGTTTATATCTGTCACCTTCATCCATTTCGGACAAGTCCAGGGAGCTGCGATAATCTTCAGATTAGGATTGATGGCAAGAATCTCCTTCAATACCGGAATCACATAATCGTTCTCATCGCTATAGAGCGCGAAGTTGCTGATAGGGTCAGATTCGCTGCCCTTCGTGTCGCAATAGGTATACTCAGTACTTGAAAAGTCATTGCATCCCAAAGAGATACGGGCATAACTTACGCCATAACCCTCCGTAGTAGAGTAAATGCGCTTCAAAAGAGCCTGACGCGCCTCTGGAGTCATCTGCATCAGATTATAGCAGGATGAATAAGTGATGGCATAACCGAATCCATCAATCGTCTGATACTTCTTATTTAAATCGAGTTCGATGGTGGTTGGTGCCATAGATACTCCATTATACAACTTTACCTCACCCTGTGCCAATGAATAGACTCCATCGGCTGTGGTAATGAAAGTTTTGGCTGTTCCTTGTGCCGGTACCGGATTTGGTGCCTCACTAGAAGTATCAAAGTCTACAGGATCTGAGAATGAGTTACTGCTGCTGCAAGCTGTCACAGAGAAAGCTGTTGCGCAGACCAGCATCATCAGTTTATTGCTATAGTATTTCATATTCGTTTCTTCTATTATTTGTTAATAACGGTTTGAGTTGAAAGCTATCCAGGTTAGCTTAGTAACCTGGATTCTGCTCTAGATTGGTATTCTGGTCAAGAGCGGTCTGTGGAATTGGCAACAGGTATGAGTTGCCGTCAAACTGTCTTACCTGTCTGATGCGTCCGCTGTCACGGTTGTCTATTCCGTTGAGATATTGCTCCACCTTGTTGTTGCGGCAGAGGTCGAACCAGCGTTCTCCCTCAAAGGCAAGTTCCAGACGGCGCTCATGGAGAACAGCCTCTATCATAGATTCCTTGCTGCCAGTCTTGTCGGATGTCAGTTCCTTCAGTTTGGCACGCTTGCGAATCTGGTTCACGAGTTTCGCACTCTCGGCAAGATTGCCCTTATAGGCTTCTGCCTCAGCCTTCATCAGGATAATATCAGCTAGGCGAAGCCAGTAAATATTATTGTATGAAGAGCGTAACTTATACATGAACGGATAGTTGGAAGCCGGATAATAGTTGCTCCAGGTACAGGCATAATATACGATAGCCTGATTCTTACGAACCTCATCACCTTCCTTGTCAAAGTCATTGATGATGTCTCGTGAAGGAGTAATCCACTTTGCCCAGGTAAAGTAATAATCCCAGTTGTCTAACTGACGGCCGTACATCCAGGTTTCCCAGTTTCCGCTACCGGTTGTCCAATGCACCTCCAGAATACCTTCTTTGGTATTGCGTTTCATGCAGTCTTTCGCTGTCTCATCATAGCCCCAGAGGGTTTCATAACTGTCTTCCAGCTCTACACCGGTTGTCTTCATCACCTTGTCGGCATAAGCGATTACCTTGTCATAATCCTGCACTTCCTTTTCGGCATAAACCTTGGCAAGCATAGCCTGAGCTACGGTCTTGGTCATCTTGGTGCGGTCGGAATTGTCATTATCCGGTGCATACTGCTCAGCATCCGTCAAGTCGGCAATAATCTGCTCATAACATTCCTTCGGCGTCTTGCGAGGAGGATAATAGGTAGGATATACCTCATTGATATTCTCGGATGTAATGGTCTTAGCGATGGTCGTGATGACAGGGAAAGAACCCCACAGACGAGCCATTCGGAACATCATCAGGGCACGGAAGATTTCGCCCTGTGCCTTATAGGAATGATATTCTGCTTCTGATATCTGACCATTCTCCTTCAATTGCTCAACACCATTGATCAGCACATTTGCCTGGGCGATATCCTCCAGATAGCGGTTCCAGTCACGGCTCAATACCGAGTTGCTGGCATCGATAGAGTTGGTTTCATAAGGTACCACCTCTGCACCGGTAGTTCCGGCATAAGCATTGTCGCTATGTGAATCGCCTATCAGAAGATAGTCGAGATGGGTATGCTCCTGACGGTTGCGGAACAACTCATAGAGCGATTTGAGCTGTGCATCAGCAGCAGCCTTGTCCTTCAATACGGCTGTTGAGGTCTCTGTCTGACCGCCCTGTGTTATTTCTGATGGCTCTGATAATGGCTCGTAGTCGAGAGAGCAACTTGCCAAAGAGAACATTGCGATGCCACCGAGCGCCAATGTCTTAATTGTATGATATGTTTTCATTGTTGTCGATGTTTAGAATTCTACTTTTACACCTAATACTACACTCTTATTGAGTGGATATGTACCCCAGTCGATGCCCTGCACACTACCACTGTTGCCATACTGGTTAACCTCCGGATCCATACCTGAATAGTCGGTCAGGGTAAGCAGGTTGGTTGCCGATACGTATGGCTGCAGACGGGTCAGACCGAAGCGTGAAATCAGTTTGCGAGGCACATCGTAAGAGAGAGAAATATCCTTTACACGGAGATAACTGCCATCTTCTACGAAGTAGGTTGAGTTGCGGATATCCCACTTAGCCTTTGGCACATCGGTAATCTGACCAGGAACTCTCCAGCGAGCAAGCACCTTGGTGCTTTGGTTCTTACCATCATACATTCCTTCGGTTTCCATACGCGAAACGTTGTAGATATCATTGCCATAGCTTCCCTGGATAAGAATACTGAGATTCAAACCTTTATAAGAGAAGGTATTGGTCAAACCGAAGGTGAAGTCTGGGTTCGGATCACCAATATAAGTACGGTCACTGGCTGATACCAGACCATCACCGGTCACGTCCTTATACTTCATATCACCGGTCTCGGGATCCACACCTTCTGCTACATATCCCCAGAAACTGCCCAATGGCTTACCAGGCGTATTGCGAACCACCTGTTCGTTGACGAAATCGGTAGTCGTGGCTTCATAATATACCTGAGTCAGAGACAGGCTCTCCAACTTATTCTTGTTGAATGAGATGTTGAAATCTGTATTCCACTTCAAGGCGTCTGTCAGATTCTGTGAAGAGATGGCAAACTCCCAGCCTTTGTTAATCATCGAACCGCCATTATAGGTCAGGTTGCTTGCAGCAGCACTACCTGCCGGCAAGGTGATGTTCATCAACATATCCTTGGTCTTCTTATAATAGTAATCAGCATAGAAGGTGAGGCGGTTGCCCAGTACGGTCAAGTCGAGACCGATGTTAGTCTGGGTTGTTGTTTCCCAAGTCAGCTCAGGGTTACTCAGGTTGCCCTGTGAGAAAGTAGGAGTAGAATTGGCATCATTTCCTTCGCCAAACCACTGCACACGATTGATATTGTATCTTGCCAGATAGCTGTAATCGCCCAATCCGCTCTGGTTACCGGTCTGTCCCCAGCCTCCACGAATTTTCAAGTCGTCAATCCACTTGATATCTTTCATGAATTTCTCATTGCTTACGCGCCAGGCACCAGAGAATGATGGGAAGTAACCCCAACGGTGATGCGGTGCCAACTTGGAAGAACCATCGGCACGCATATTGGCGGTTACCATATAGGTATCATTCCAGTTGTACTGCAAACGGGCGAAAGTAGAGAGAATAGCCCAATCAGAAGCTGACGAACCGGTTCCTGTCCAGGAAATCTTGTTGGCTGCATTCAAGGTTGGGAACAGATCGTTGGCATAGTTGCTACCATTGATATAGTTCTGGCTCCACTTGCTCTGTGTCCAGGAACTACCAGCCATCGCATCCAGACTGTGCTTTCCGAATGCCTTCTTATAGTTTAATACATTGTCCCATACGATAACGCTGCTGATGTTTCTACCATCATATCCTGTACCGAATTCCTGACGGCCGATGGTGGTAGATATCGGGTCAAGGAAGTTGGTGGTTGTTCCTTGTGTACGGTCGAACGAGAGAGATGTGTTATAAGTCAGTTCAGGCATAAAGGTGACAGTAGCCTTTCCGGTTGCAAGCAATCGGTTGTAAGCCGACTTATTATTCTGAGTACGGGCGATATTCTCTGCTGGCGAGGTAATGTTCACGCCATAGAAGTTGTTGTAGAACTGGCTAGGATTCTCCGGGTTCCATACCGGTGCATAGGTTGGCGTATTGACGATAGCGGTTACTACGCCGCCTCGGTTAGAACCGGCACCCGAAATGATACCTGTACCCTTGTTGGTATAATCAGAATAAGTTACACTGGCATTGAGTCGCAACCACTTACGTATATCGTTTTCTACAGATGCTCGGAAGTTGTAACGCTGATAGCTTGACTTCTTGATAACACCATTTTCGCCTGTATAGCCACCCGAGATAAAGTATCTCAGTTTATCGGTACCATTGGTGATAGAGAGCTGGTAGTCCTGTACATTACCCGTACGGAACACCTCGTCTTTCCAGTCGGTCTGGTCTTTCAAGCCTTCCGGCAGTTTCACCAGACCGATTTCATCCATCAGCTCCTTATACTGAGCCGCATTGAGAGATTCCTGGTTGTCACGTACAGTATTAAATGCATAATGTGCATTCAGAGATACCTTGGCTACGCCAGCCTTACCCTGCTTTGTACCGATAATGATGACACCATTGGCTGCACGGGATCCATAGATTGCAGCAGAAGAGGCATCCTTCAATACCTGGATATTATCAATATCATCAGCTGCCAGGAAGTCGATATTGGTCATTGGCACACCATCTACTACATAGAGCGGATCATTACTACCATTTAAAGAGGTGGTACCACGCACACGGATGGTTGGTGAAGCACCTGGCTGACCGTTGGCTTGCGAAATCTGCAAACCGGCTGCCTTTCCCTGCATACCTGCTGCGGCAGATACGATAGGACGGGTATCAAGGTCTTTGGCTGACACACTGGATACGGCAGTAGTTACATCCTTACGCTTGACAGAGCCATAACCGATAGCCACCACTTCGTTGAGCATATTAGACTCCTCTTCGAGCATAATCTGTACGCCGTTAGAAGCTTTCACTTCCTTATTCTTATAACCTATATAAGAAATTTTGAGTCTGGCACCTGGCTGTACTTCGATGGTGAAGTGACCATCCAGGTCTGTAGCAACACCATTTTTGGTACCATTCTCCAGAACCGAAGCTCCGATAACGGGTTCATTGGTATTGTCGATTACAGTACCCGTAATCTTCACCTTCTGTCCCCAAGCTGTCGCTGAGACCATTAGGACGAGTGCTGAGGCTGCTAGTCCTCGCAACATCGCATTACTTTTTGATTTTCTCATAATTTAAACTTTAGTTATTCTCATTTATGTTTAAAATTGTTGTCTGATAGTCTGGAACCTATCCATGATTGGTTTCCGTTTGCAAAAGTATATAAAATGTCTGATATTTGTTGGTCGATTAAATAATTAAGTGGTAAAAATGGCCACTTTTTTTACAACTGCATTTGATTATCAGGGCTTTACATTTTTCATAGTTCTAAAAATAAGTGGTAGATTTATAATGGTAAAAGATACAATTATTAAGGAGCATCCTAAACTACCTGTTTAATTTGTGTTAATATTATCACATTATTTCTTCAAAATTTGCTATTTACTTT